>Ga0209474_10003230_pt1 | contig 14403 bp, 17 predicted proteins | sample GraSoiAngelo_145_FD_185902 | JGI IMG/M metagenome (GOLD analysis project Ga0209474, IMG submission 185902) | Grasslands soil microbial communities from the Angelo Coastal Reserve, California, USA - 14_1009_05_20cm (SPAdes) (version 2) | ecosystem: Environmental > Terrestrial > Soil > Grasslands...
CTCTCCTACAACCAGTTCGTCGCCGGCTGCCGCAAGGCGGAGATCGGCCTCGATCGCAAGGTGCTGGCGGATCTGGCCGTGTCTGATCCGGAGGCCTTCGCCGCGATCGCCGAGAAGGCGAAGTCCGCGCTCGCGAGCTGACGTACCTCGCGCACCCTGATGTCGTCGCGCGGCGCCTGTGATCACGTCGCCGCAGAACCAGACGCTGAAGCTCGTCCGCAAGCTCCATGCCCGTCGCTGGCGCGACAAGCTGGGGCTGTTCTTCGCCGAGGGTGAAGATCTGGTCGATGCTGCGCTCGAGGCCGGTCTCGAGCCGGTCGAGCTGCTCGTCGCGGGCGAGACAGTGCTCACGGAGCTGGTGGCTGAGGTCTCGACGCTGCCGCATCCGGCCCGTGCGATCGCAATCTTCCGGCGCGAGGATCTGCCGGTCTTCGAGCAGCGGCCGGTCGCGCTGGCTCTCTGGCGTGTGGGCGATCCGGGGAACGTCGGCACGCTGATTCGGGCCGCGGATGCATTCAGCGCGTCGGTCGAGCTCTCGCCCGGCTGTGCCGACCCGACGGGGCCAAAGGCGTTGCGCGCCTCCGCCGGGGCGGTCTTTCGAGTCCCGCTCGGCGAGGGGGCGGGACGGCGAGTCGGGCTGGCCGCGCACGGCGGGAGGCCGCTGCGCGAGCTCGAGTTCGGCGATTCCACCGTCTTCGTTCTCGGCTCCGAGCGGGAGGGACTGCCGGAAGAGGTGCTCGCGGGCTGCGACGACGTCGCGACGATCCCGATCTCCGGGCCGGCCGAATCCCTCAACGTTGCGGCCGCGGGCGCGATCGCGCTCTACGAGTGGAGCCGCCGGGCTGACTAGACTCGTCGGGTGATGGCAAGCGTCGTCGGCGTCTACACCTCGCCCGCCCGCAAGAGCGGCCGCTCCGAGCGGCACGAGCGCCGCCGCGCGATCGCGGGCGGCGGCCTGGAGGGGTGCGCGCACGCGAACCCGCCGAAGCGCGAGGTTCTCTTCGTCTCCAAGGAACATCTCGACTCCGTCGACGTCGAGCCCGGCGCGATTCGAGAGAACATCACTGTCGAGGGCGACGATGTCGAGAAGTGGCCGATTGGCCAGCGGGTGCGCGTGGGCGGGGCCGAGTTCGAGATCACGATGGTCTGCGACCCGTGCCACCGGATGGACGAGTTGCGCGACGGCCTCCGCGCCGAGCTGCAGGGTAAGCGCGGCATGCTGGCGCGTGTGGTCGAGAGCGGCGAAATCGCCGTCGGCGACGAAGTGACGCTGGTCTAACTGTAGGGACTGTCCCCGAACGGGGACTGTCCCGGTGGAGGTAGCGGCCCTAGAACCGTTTCAGGGACAGGCACCCGTTCGGGTGCCAGTCCCTCACGAACGCCGCGCGATCCAGACCATGTCCTCGCCGCCGCTGAACGGGCGCCGGTCGAACCAGCCATAGAGGGCCTCGACCTCGAAGCCGGCGCGTTCCAGCAGCCCCTCCCATTCGTCGGCGGACAGCCAGCCGAGCGCCATCGTCGCCTCGCCGCTCGGCCCACGCACGGAGAGCGTCAGCGTCCGAGTCTGGGTGTCCCACTCCGCGCGCTCGTAGATTTCCGGCTCCCGCTCGAGCCAGCGGCCGTGGGTCTCGGCGATGTCGTCGTCGCCGGGCGCGAAGACGTCGAAGATCAGGCGGCCGCCGGGAACGAGCAGCTCATGCGCGGCCCGCAACCCGTCGAGCCGTTCCTCGTCCGTGCGCAGGTGCAGGTAGGAGCGGAACGGGCAGAGGACGAGCTCGACCCGCTCGGCGACGGGCGGCGCGCGCAGGTCGCCCAGGCGCAGCTCGACCAGTCCTGCGACCCCGGCCAGCTCCGACCGCTCGCGGCAGACCTCGAGCATGCCCGGCGACGAATCGACGCCGATGAGGCGGATCCCCTGCGCAGCGATCGGCACGGCGATCCTCCCGGTCCCGACACCGAGCTCGACCACCGGCGGCTCGGCACGGCGTGCCTCGCTGAGGTAGAAGGCGACGTCCTCGGTGACGCTCCGGCTCCAAGGATCGTAGAGGCGCGCGATCGGGTCGTAGGAACTCATGCCGTTATGCTTCCAGGCGTGAAGACGACGGCGCAGATCCTGTTTACCGGGCCCCGGGACGGAACCGGGAGCCCGGCGCCTGCCGCCTGACCTCCCGTTCCGAGCCGGGGCCTGACCTACCGGCACCGACGAGCGAGGAGGACTCTTGACCGAAAACGAAGCTACAGTCGCCGCCGTGGACTGGGAGGCGTACGAGCGCGAGGCGAGCGCCGCGGTCGCCGCCGCGAGCGGTCCCACCGAGCTCGAGGACGCGCGAGTCGGCTACCTGGGCCGAAAGAGCGAGCTCGCGCAGGCGCTCCGTGGCGTTCGCGACCGCGAGAGCGGCATGCTCCTGAACGGCATTCGCGAGCGGCTCGAGGCCGCCGTCACCCAGCGGGAACGAACGCTCGAGGGCGAGGAGCTCGACCGGCGTCTGCGGGAGGAGATCGTCGACGTCACGCTCCCCGGCGAGCGGCTGCCGCTCGGGCACCTCCACCCGATCACGCAGGTCCGGCGCATCGTCGAGGACGCGTTCCTCGGGCTCGGCTACGAAATCCGCGACGACCGCGAGGTCGAGACCCTCGAATACAACTTCGACAAGCTCGCATTCGCACCGACTCATCCTGCGAGGTCCCCGCGAGACACGTTCTTCTTCGACGAGTCGCACGTCCTGCGCACGGAGACCTCGCCGTCCCAGATCCACGCTCTCGAGGAGCACGAGCCGCCGATCTACATGGTCTCGATCGGCCGCGTCTACCGGCGCGACGCGATCACGGCGACGCGCTATCCGATCTTCCACCAGTTCGAGGGCCTCGCCGTCGACGAGGGCATCACGCTCGCCGACCTGAAGGGGACGCTGCTGCACGTGATGCGCGCGCTCTACGGGCCCGAACGGCGCATCCGCTTCCGCACGCACTTCTTCCCGTTCACGGAGCCCTCGATCGAGCCCGACGTGTCGTGCGGGATCTGCGACGGCGCGGGTTGCCGGACCTGCAAGCACACCGGCTGGATCGAGATGGGCGGCGCCGGCGTCGTCGATCCGCAGGTGTTCGAGAACGTCGGCGTGGATCCCGAGCGCTGGTCCGGGTTCGCGTTCGGCTGCGGCCTCGAACGGGCAGCGCAGCTGCGGCACGACATTCCGGATATCCGCCTGCTCTGGGAAGGCGACCTCCGGGTCTTGAGGCAGTTCTGATGCGCGTTCCGCTGAGCTGGCTGCGCGAGTACGTGCCGATCGAGGTCCCGCTCGGGGAGCTGACCGAGCGGCTGTCGGTCGCGAGCGCGGAGGTCGAAGGGGTCGAGCGGATCGGCGTCCCGGAGGCGGACGGCAACCTGGAGCGGTTTCGCGTCGGCCGCGTGCTCGAGGCGGAGAAGCATCCGAACGCCGACCGGCTCCAGCTCTGCCGCGTCGACGTCGGCGAAGGGGAGCCGCGGCAGATCGTCTGCGGCGCCTGGAACTTCGGGCCCGGGGCGACGGTTGCGGTGGCGCTGCCCGGCGCCGTCCTGCCGGGCGGGCTCGAGCTCGAGCGACGCGAGGTCCGCGGCGAGCTTTCGGACGGGATGATCCTGGCCGAGGACGAGGTCGAGCTTGGGCCCGACCACGCGGGGATCATGGTGCTCGCGGACGGCCCCGAGCCCGGGACGCCGCTCGTCGAGGTGCTGCCGCTCGTCGACGACGTGCTGCTGCTCGAGCCGACCGGAAACCGTCCCGACCTGCTCGCCGTCTACGGGGTCGCGCGGGAGGTGGCGGCGCTCTTCGACATGCCGTTGGCAGACGTGCCTGGTGGACAGTCCTCCGGACACGTCCCGGAAGGACAGGTCGAAGTGGAGGTCGATGATTTCGAGGCGTGCCCCCGCTACATCGGCCGGCTCTTCGAGAACGTCCGGATCGAACCTTCGCCGCTATGGCTCAAGTCGCGCCTGCTCGCGGCCGGGATGCGGCCGATCGCGAACGTCGTCGACGTCACCAACTACGTGATGCTCGCGCTCGGGAACCCGCTGCACGCCTTCGACTTCGAGACGCTGCACGGCGGCAAGATCGTCGTCCGGCGGGCCCGCAAGGGCGAGGAGATGCGGACGCTCGACGGCGTCGAGCGCCGGCTCGAGCCGGAAGACCTGCTGATCGCCGACACCGAGCGCGCGATCGCGCTCGCCGGGATCATGGGGGGCGAGGAGACCGAGATCGGCGCGAGCACGACCACCGTCCTGCTCGAGGCGGCCAACTTCGAGCCGTTCACGATCTTCAAGACCTCGGAGCGCCTCCGTCTGCGGACGGAGGGCTCGAACCGCTGGGAGAAGGGCGTCGACCCGTATCTCGCCGCGCCGGCCGCCGCGCTTGCGACCGAGCTGCTCGTCGAGCTGACGGGCGCGACGTGGACCGCGCAGTCGGACGTGCATGCAGACTTGCCCGAGCGTCCTGTCGTCTGTTACAGGCCCGAGCGCGCCGACGCGGTGATCGGGGTCGCGACCCCGGTGGACGACCAGCACGCGCTGCTCGCCCGCCTCGGCTTCGAGCGTGGCGACGACACCGTGGTCGTCCCCACCTGGCGGGCGCGCGACGTCACCCGCGAGATCGACGTGGTCGAGGAGATCGCTCGCTTCAGGCTGGAAGAGGTGCCGTTCACACTGCCGGTCCGCCGCGCGATGTTCGGCACGCTCACGCGCGAGCAGCAGCTGCGCCGCCGGATCGAGGATGCCCTTGTGGGCCTCGGCTTCTCGGAGACCTACACCCCGTCGCTGCGTCCCGACGACGAGACCGACTGGAAACTGCCTGAGCCGATCGCCGTCGAGCTGACGGCGCTGCGGACGTCGCTGCTTCCGAGCCTCGTCGAGGCCGTGCGGCGGAACGTCGACGCGGGAGCCGAGCAGATCGCGCTCTTCGAGCTCGCGCGCGTCTACCTCTCGAACGGCGAGCTTCCGAACGAGCGGCTCCACGTCGCCGGGGTCGCGCAGGGTGGGTTCGCGCGTGTGAAGGGCGTTGTCCAGGCGCTCTACGATGCGCTCAAGGCCGGGTCGCAGTTCGAGCGGGCCGAGCACCCGCTCTTCCATCCCGGGAAGACGGCTCGCACCTCCGCGGGCATCGTGGGTGAGCTCAATCCCCGCGTCCTCGAGGGCGAGTGGGGCGCGTTCGAGCTCGATCTCGAGTCGCTGTTCGCCGAATCGCGCGAGCCGGTCGCCTACGAAGACGTGATCACCTATCCCGCCGTCCGGCAGGACCTCGCGTTCGTCGTTCCCGAGCAGGTCGAGGCCGGCGAGCTGGTTGCGGCGGCCCGCGAGGCGGCCGGGCCCCAGTTGCGCGAGGTCGAGATCTTCGACGTCTATCGCGGCGAGCAGGTCGGCGAGGGGAAGAAGTCGATCGCGTTCAGTGTCGCCTTCCAGTCGCCGGAGCGGACGCTTTCGGACGAGGATGCGGCAGCGCTTCGCCGGCAGATCGCGGACGCGCTTGGCGAGCGGTTCGGCGCCGTTTTGAGGACGGCCTAAAGCGTTTCGGGGGCGAGGCGCTCGGCCATCGCCTCCATCACCTTGGTCTTGATCTGCGGTGACTCGTCGAGCAGGTGCCTGAACGAGTAATCCGTAACGACGAGGGCCCGGACCGGCGACGTCGCAGTCACGGTGGCCGTTCGAGGCTGGCGTGAGACGAGCGAGATCTCGCCGAAAAAGTCGCCGGCGCCGAGCGTGTTGATCTTCCGGCCTTTCTTCCTCACGTCCGCGGTGCCGTCGAGGAGCACGAAGAACTCGCGACCCGGTGCGCCTTCCCGGGTCATCTCCTTGCCCTGGCGTAGGTCGATCTCGTCCGCGAGCTTCGCGATCTCCTTCAGCTCTGCCCGGGAACAGCGCGAAAACAGAGGGACCTGGCGGATCAGCTCGGTCTTTTGGTCTCGGCCCAGTCGCACAGGACGAGTCTAAATCGCAGCCGCACCGTCGCCGGACGAGCTCGGTGGCCGAAGTGCCAACAAACCGGTCCGGCGCACGTCTCGTATGCACGAGCGTTTACACCGTTTCAATCGCGAAAAGGAGATTCCGTGAGTCACGTTCGCTTATTCCTCCTCGCCTGCCTGGCTGTGGCCGCGTTAATCGTCCCCGGCGCGGCCGGCGCGGGTGGTGCGGTCACGCAGCCGCTGGTCGCCACCGTCGGCTCGTCGACCTCGGGCAACGCCTTCGTGATCACGCTCAAGGACTCGACCGGGGCGACGATCACGCACCTCGACCCCGGGGCGTACGCGATCACCGTCCACGACTACGCGACGCTGCACGACTTCCACCTGACCGGTCCCGGCGTCGACATGTCCACCGACGTCGAGCAGACGGCGAACGCGACCTGGGCCGTCACGTTCACGGACGGCACCTATCGCTTCGTCTGCGACGCGCATCCGACCTTGATGCACGGCTCGTTCACCTCGGGCACCGTCACGGCCCCACCACCGGTCAAGAAGCTCGTCGCGCAGGTCGGTCCGAGACGCACGATCACGGTCAAGACCACCTCGGGGGCGCGGGTGAGGCGGCTGGCAGCCGGCGCCTACAGGCTGACGGTCAAGGACCTGACCAGGGCCGACAACTTCCATTTGACCGCGGTCGGTATCAACAGGAAGACGGGCGTCCGGTTCCGCGGGACCAGGACCTGGGCGGTCAGGTTCCGCGCCGGCATCGTCCGGTACCGCTCCGACGCGCACAGGACGCTCCGCGGCAGCTTCACCGTGAGGTAGGCCACCGGGAATAGAGGACGGCCGGACGAAGCCCGGACGTCCTTTTAGGTCGGCGTCGCGAGCGAGCGCCTTAACTCGTCTCAGGGAGCGACAAAGCGGTCATCGGCTTTGCCGACCGGGATTAGACGGACGCCCGGGCGAAGCCCGGACGTCCTTTTGGGTCGGCGTCGCCAGCGAGCGCCCTAGTCGCGGTCGACGAGGGAGAACGGGCCGACTTTGGCTTTCGTCTTTCCCTCGCGGCCGCGACGTGCGAACAGCCGCATGGTCGCACCGATTCCGCCGGCGAGAAAGAAGCCGGCGCCAAGTGCGCCGGCCGCGACGAGCGGCAGCTTCGAGCGAAGCTTGCCGCCGATGTCCGCGACCTCGGCGAGGCCGCCGCGGAGGTCCTCGACCGCCGCCGCGAGCTGCTCGCGCTCGGTCTCGATGTCGCGGCGGACCTGCTGCGTCGTGCGGCTGTTATGAGCCGGCATCGCTCTTCAACGCCTCCGTCGTCCGCCGCGCTTCGGCGATTGCCTGCTCGGGAACCGGGGGAGCCCCCTTGCGGATCAGCACGAGCGCGACCACTGCGAGCACCGCGGCGAGCCCGAGCAGGATCGCGGTCGTGATCAGCAGTGCCAGCCAGGTCGACATCGCTGTCGCGAGCGCCGCCGCGACCGTCGCGAAGCCGAAGCCGAGCGCGAACAGCGCGAACAGGAGCGCGCCCACGCCGAGGCCGATGCCGATCCCGAGCGCCGCGACCTTCTTCTTCAGCTCGAGGACGGCGAGCTCGAGCTCGAGCCGTGCCAGGCTGCTCGCGTGCTCGGCGACCTGCTTTGCCGCCGGCCCGACGCCGCCGTTCGTCTCAGTCTCTTGGATGTGCATGTCCCCTCCAGTCGATCACCTTGGCGAGCACGATGCCGGCGGCAAGGGCGACCCCGGCGATCACGAAGGGGTTCGGCCCTCCCTTGCGTCGCTTCTTCGCCTTGGGGCGCGATTTCGGGCGCGACGCGCTCGCCTGCGACGCGCTGGCCTGGGGCGCGCTCGCCTGCGGTGCGGTCGCGGGGGGCGGGCCCGGCGCCTGCGGCTCGCGGGCCGGCGCCGGGGTGACCGGCGTGCGTCCCTGCGCGCGCGCCTTGATCAGGCTCGGCTTCAGCTTGCGCAGGAAGGCTGCGTCCTCGGCCAGCTCGTCGGCGAGCTTCGCAGCGAAGCCGCCCTTCGCGGCGGCTTTCCGCGACAGGCCTTCGAGCCGGTCGGCGCCGCGCTCGACGAGAAGGTCGGCCTTGCTCATCGCTTCGCCGGCGGCGCTTCGCCGGTCGCGAGGCGCCAGATCCTGGTCGCGGCTTGCCGAGCGGCCAGCGCGGAGCCGGCGGCGAGACCGGCGTAGAGGCCGGACCACAGCAGCTTGCGCAACATGTTTGCTTGCTTGCCTCGCCTTCACGTGATCGAAACCTGAATAGTTATTCTCGCCGTATGCAACAGGTTCGGCAAGTGCCGAAGCCCGACCGGCAACGACTGATCGCCAGCGTCGTCGGGCGGCGTCGTGTCGGCAGCCAGCACGAGCTGCAGGATGCGCTGCGGAGCGCCGGCTGCGAGGTCACGCAGGCGACGATCTCGCGGGACATCCGCGAGCTCGGGCTCGAGAAGAGCCGCGACGTGCTCGGGCGCCCGCGGTACGTCCTGCCGGAGCGGGGAAGCCGGAGCGACCCGCGCGAGTTGCTCGAGGCGGTGCTGGCGCAGTTCGGTCTTCGCGCCATGCAGGCGCAGAACATCGTCGTCGTCCAGTCCGAGCTCGGTTCTGCGCCCGCGATCGCCCGCGCGCTCGACCGTGTCGAGCATGCGAAGGTGGTCGGCACGCTCGCCGGGGACGACACCTGCCTCGTGATCACGCGGGACGGTGCGGAGGCGAAATCGGTCGCTGCCGAGCTGAGCGCTGCGATCGGAGGTTGACGCCAGCTAGATGACCTTCCCGGCCGCGTACCAGACAGGGCCTTGTGTCTTCGCCGGGTACGAGTCCGAGACCACGTTCAGGATCCGCAGGGCGCCGGTGATCCCGGCCTCGTCGAGCCGTTCGAGGCACCGGCGCAGCATCTCCGCCGAGGCGCCGTAGCCGAATTTGCGCGCGGCGCGGAAACGGAAGAGCGGCCGGGCGTCCGGACGGGTGGGGTTGAGCGGGCTCAGGCGGAGCGCGCCGGGCTCGATGTAATCGCTCGAGGTCAGCTCGACCTCGGCGTACAGGTCGCTCCAGTCGGGCGGCAGGCTTGCGAGGGCAGCGTCCCAGGCATCGGCGAGGGTCGAACGACCAGGGTCCAGCGGCGCAGCGGCCTCCTCGACTCGGACGAGCTCGAGGTCTCCCTCGATGCCCTCTTTGTCGAGGTGCCGCAACAGCCCGCGGATCCGGTCGGGGCCGACGCCGACGCCGCGGCGCCCCGTTGCGAAATTGATCACCTTGCCGCGGCGGCCCGGATTCGTCGGCGCGAGCAGCGCGGCGGCACGTGCGCAGTCGCCTTCATCGGGAATGACCAGACGAAGGCGGGCGGACTGCCAGCCGTCCGGAAGGCCGCTTTCGAGGCGGCGAAACTGCTCGACCAGCGCCATTGTCCGGAGCGTACTATCACGCCCGTGGCGAAAGTCGAGCAGCGTCGCGGGGTCTCGGACGAGACGCTGCGCGAGTTCTTCCGGGAGATGCTCCTGATCCGCCGCTTCGAGGAGAAGGTCGAGGAGCGTTTCCGCGCCGGCGAGCTGCCGGGCTTCCTGCACGTCGGGATCGGCCAGGAAGCCATCGCCGTCGGCGTCTGCCGGGCGCTGGCCGACGGCGACGTGATCGCCTCCACGCATCGCGCCCACGGCCACACGCTCGCCAAGGGCACGCATCCGAACGAGCTGATGGCGGAGCTCTACGGCAAGCTCGAGGGGTGTTCGCACGGGTACGGCGGGTCGATGCACCTCTACGACGTCGAGCGCGGCAACCTCGGCGCGAACGCGGTCGTCGGCGGCGGTCTGCCGGCGATCGTCGGGGCGGCACTCGCCTTCAAGTTCCGCGGCGAGCCGCGCGTCGCGGTCGCGTTCTTCGGCGACGGGGCGACCAACATCGGCACCTTTCACGAGTCGCTCAACCTCGCGCAGCTCTGGCAGGTGCCGGCCGTCTTCGTCTGCGAGAACAATCACTGGGCCGAGTCGACGCCGGCCAAGCAGCACATGCCGATCGAAGACCTGACCAGGCGCGCCGAGGCGTTCGGAATGAAGTCCCTGAAGGTCGACGGCCAGGACGTCGAGGAGGTGCACCGGGTCGCTGCCCGAGCGCTCAAGCACGCCCGCGACGGCAAAGGGCCGGTTTTCCTGCTCTGCGAGACCCAGCGCCTCGTCGGTCACTACATCGGCGATCCCCAGGTCTATCGGGACAAGGAGGAGCTCAACCGGCTCCAGGAAACTGCCGATCCGCTCGAGCTCCTGCGCGAGAAGCTCGGTCTGTCGGACGCCGATTACGAGGCGCTCGACCAGGAGGTTCAAGAGCTCGTCGACGCCTCGGTCGAGTTCGCGAAGGCCGGCACCGACCCGAAGCCCGAGGACGCTCTCAAGAACGTCTATGCCTGACCCTTTTTCTCTCGTCCGGAAGGAGTGTGGGCCGGTGTACACAGGCCTACGCCCATGCGCACACAGGCCCTTCGATGCCTGAGCTGAGCTACCGCGAGGCCGTCCGCGACGCGCTCTCGCGGGCGATGCGCGCCGACGAAGACGTGTTCATCATGGGCGAGGACATCGCGGAGATGGGCGGCTCGATGGGCGTCACCCAGGGCATGCTCGACGAGTTCGGCCCCGAGCGCGTCCGCAACACGCCGATCTCCGAGATGGCGATCGTCGGCTCAGGGATCGGTGCGGCCATGCAGGGGATGCGCCCCGTCGTCGAGGTCATGTACGAGGACTTCCTGACGATCTCGATGGAGCAGATCGTCAACCAGGCGGCCAAGCACCGCTACATGTCAGGCGGCCAGTTGAAGGTGCCGTTGACGATCCGCACCCAGGGCGGCGCGGGCTGGTCGCCGGGAGCCCAGCACGCCCAGCAGGTCGAGGCCTGGTTCGTCGGCGTACCCGGACTGAAGGTCGTCTTCGCCTCGACCCCTTCTGACGTGCGCGGCCTGCTCTGGTCGGCGATCTACGACGACAACCCGGTCGTCTTCTTCGAGCACCGGACGCTCTACGGGCTCAAGGAGGAGGTGGCGGAGGAGATCGAGCCGATCCCGATCGGTCAAGCGCGGGTGCATCGCGAAGGGGAGGACGTCACCGTCGTCGCGACCGGTCGGCTCGTCCACGAGGCTCTCGCCGCCGCCGAAGAGGCCGAGCAGGAGGGGGTTTCGGTCGAGGTCGTCGACCCGCGGACGCTGCAGCCGCTCGACGAGGACGCGATCGTCGCCTCCGTCAAGAAGACGAACCACTGCGTCGTCGCCCACGAGGCCGTGACGCGGATGGGCTTCGGCGCGGAGGTCGCGGCGGTCGTCCAGCAGCAAGCGTTCGACTGGCTCGACGCCCCCGTCGAGCGGGTTGGCGCCAAGTTCACGCCGCTGCCGTTCGCGCCCGTGATGGAGGAGTACGTTGTCCCGCACGCCAAAGACGTGCTCGAGGCAATCCGGAAGACCGTTCAGCGGGATGGCACTTCGTGACGTGTCCGGCGACCGGGTCCGCAGACATGTCCCGGGACCCGGTCGCGGGACACGGTGGGAGTCGACATGGCTAATGAGGTAAAGCTCCCACGCCTCGGGCAGGGGATGGAGTCGGGGACGATCGTCAAGTGGCTCAAGTCCGAAGGTGATCAGGTCGAGAAAGGCGAGCCGCTCTACGAGCTAGACACGGACAAGGTGACGCAAGAGGTCGAGGCCGAAGCTTCCGGCGTCCTGCTCAAGATCACCGTCGCAGAAGGCGAGGCCGATGTCGGCACCACGATCGCCGTCATCGGCGAGCAGGGCGAAGACCTCTCGGCGATCGTGGGCGCGACGGCGCAGCCGGTTGCAGAAGCGGCGCAGGAAGAAGGCTCTCCCGGCGCGGCGCGTGAACAGGAGCGCGAGCGCGGGCGCGACGCGACGACTGCGGAGCAGATGCCGGAGACTAGGACACCGTCGCAAGGCAACGGCGCCGGCGCTCGCATCAAGGCGTCTCCGCTCGCCCGCCGGATCGCCCGCGAGCGCGGCATCGAGCTCGGCTCGCTCAAGGGCACCGGCCCCGAAGGCCGGGTCGTCGCCGAGGACGTCGAGCGCGCGGCCGCCGGCGCGCCCGCCCCCGCGGCGCCCGCGCCGGCAATCCCCGGCGAGATCGAACGCGTCCCGCTGACCTCCGTCCGCCGCACGATCGCCCGCCGCCTCACCGAGGCCTGGCAGGCACCCGCGTTCCAGATCGCGATGTCGGCGGACATGACGCGCGCGCAGCACCTGCACGCGCGCCTGGCGGAGCAGGCCAAGGAAGGCGAGCCCAGACCGACTGTCACGGACATCTTGACCAAGGCCTGCGCCGCGGCGCTGATGCGGCACCGCGCCGTCAACGCGCTCTGGGCCGAGGACGCGATCGAGTTGCATCCGAGCGCGAACGTCGGCATCGCGGTCGCGATCGAAGCGGGCCTCGTCGTCCCCGTCATCCACCAGGCCGAGCGGCTGACGATCGCCAAGCTCGCTGCCGCGCGAGCCGACATCGTCACGCGCGCGCGCGACAACAGGCTCCGGCAAGAGGATCTCGACGGCGGCACCTTCACGATCTCGAATCTCGGCATGTTCGGCGTCGAGCAGTTCGTCGCCGTCCTCAACCCACCGCAGGCGGCGATCCTCGCCGTGGGGGCGATCGAGCCCAAAGCCGTCCCCATCGAGACCGGCCTCGAGGCGCGCCCGCTGATGACGATGACGCTGACGTGCGACCACCGCTCGCTGGACGGGGCGACGGCGGCTGATTTCCTCCGGACGGTCAAGGCCTTCCTGGAGGAGCCCGGCCTGATGCTGTGAGCCCCGTTCAGGTCTGGTATCAGGTGCGCGACCTCGACGCGGGCCGCGCTTTCTACACGGGCAAGCTCGGCTTCGTCGAGACCTACCTCGACGAAGAGGGCCGCTGGGCAAGACTCGTACGCGGCGAGATGGAGATTGCGATCGCCGAGGGCGAGTCGCAGGAAGAGGCAGGCGTCGCGACCGTCGACGTCAACGACATCAAGGCCGAGGCGGAGCGCCTCCGCAACGAGGGGGTCGAGGTCGGCACCGTGCTCGAGCTGCACGGCCAGATGCGGCTGCTCGACATCTACGACCCGGACGGCAACCGCATCCAGCTTGCCGAAGAGCTTCCCGGCAGCTGAGCTCGAGAGCGCCGCGGGTGCCGCGCCGGTCGACTGGCAGCCGGTCAAAAGCGGCGGCTACGGCACGAACTCCGCGCACTGGCGCGTCGAGCTCGCCGACGGGCGGCGGGCGTTCGTTAAGGACGCGCTCGACGAGACCGCAGCCGAGTGGTTGCGCGGCGAATACCGCATCTACTCCACGATCGAGGCGCCGTTCCTCCCCGAGCTCGTCGCCTGGCACGACGGCGAGCAGACGCTGCTCGCGATCGCCGACCTGAGCGACGCCTACTGGCCGCCGCCGTGGACGCGCGAGCAGGTTGACGCGGTCGCCGTCGCCCTGGACGAGCTCCATGCGACGCCGCCGCCCGCTGGGCTGCCGCTCCTGTCGGACGAGCGCGAATGGTTGAACGGGTGGGAGCTCGTCGCCGAGGACGCCGAGCCCCTGCTTTCGACCGGCCTCTGCTCACGAGGCTGGCTCGAGCCGGCCCTGCCGACGCTGCTCGAGGCCGGGCGGACTTGTCTCCTCGAGGGAGACGCGTTCATGCACCTCGACGTTCGCAGCGACAACCTCTGCCTCCGGGAGGGACGCGCCGTCCTCGTCGACTGGAACCTCGCCCATGTCGGCAATCCGCTGCTCGACTACGTCGCCTGGCTGCCGAGCCTGAAGCTCGAAGGCGGACCCGACCCGTGGGAGCTCGTTCCCGACAGCCAAGGTTTCGCGGCGCTGATCGCCGGCTTCTTCGCGGCGCGGGCCGGCCTGCCGCCGCCGCCGACGGCGCCCACCGTCCGCGAGTTCCAGCGCCGCCAGGCCTCGGTCGCGCTGCCCTGGGCCGCCCGCGAGCTCGGGCTGCCGCCGCCGGGTTAGAGAGTCAGGGCTGGATCAACCGCGCCCAGAGGTTCTCGAGCAGCTGCCGCACGGGCGGCAGCTGGGCGCTGCCGCCGAAGTTGATCGTTCCCGCAGCGAAGACCTTCGCGCCGTTCGGGAGCGCGTAATAGGTCATCTCGGCGGTCTTGCCGGGCCCGAAGACGTCCGGAATCGTCGCCAGCACCTCCGTCCCCAGCGGGGAATCCGGCGTCCTGGCGTCGATCTCGACCCCGTACTTGCCGAACCGTGACCCGTTGTGCAGGCCGGTGCCATGAAACAGCCACGGTGCGGTCCCTGCGCCGTTGACGATGTAGGGCCGGTTCGGCCAGATGCCCTGGTTCCAGCCGACGTACTGGACCCCGATCAGGCGCGCCTCCGGGCGGCCGAGATCGCGCCAGCGGCTCTCGCGATAGATCCGGTCGCCGCGGCGGATGACGCGGTAGAAAAAGTTGTCCGCCGAGAGGAAGGCAAGATTGCCGCCGGCGTCACGAAACTCCGTGATCAGGGC
>Ga0209474_10003233_pt1 | contig 14397 bp, 14 predicted proteins | sample GraSoiAngelo_145_FD_185902 | JGI IMG/M metagenome (GOLD analysis project Ga0209474, IMG submission 185902) | Grasslands soil microbial communities from the Angelo Coastal Reserve, California, USA - 14_1009_05_20cm (SPAdes) (version 2) | ecosystem: Environmental > Terrestrial > Soil > Grasslands...
AGCGGTGACGCTCAGTTCTGTCGGCGGCGTGATCGGGATCATCTGCGGCATCGCTACCTCCAGAATTTTATCAATCTACGCCAACTGGCCCACGCTGATTTCCATCAGTTCAATTGCCATTGCGTTCTTGTTCAGCGCGGCCGTCGGTGTTTTCTTCGGTTTTTATCCCGCGCGCAAAGCCGCGGCGCTCGATCCGATCGAAGCGCTGCGCTATGAGTAGGATCGCCACAGATTTCGCAGATTCAGGATGCAATTGTTTAGAGAGTTCTTCGAAAACCTGTGTCGATCTGTGTAAATCGTGGCTAAAAAAGTGTCCCTCTGAAAATCTGCGGAAATCTGCGAAATCTGCGGATACATTTGGGAATGGCTGAACACGCTCGTTTTGAGAAACTCGTCGCAGACGCGAGGAAGAACATCACCGAGATTTCGCCGCACGATGCCGCTGCGAAATCGAAAAGTGGCGAAGCGGTGATCATTGATGTCCGCGATAAAGAGGAATGGAACGACGGACACATTCCCGGAGCGACGCACCTGAGCCGCGGCACGGTCGAGCTCGACATCGAAGAAAAAGTTCCCGACCCAAATGCAATGATCATCTGCCATTGCGGCGGAGGCGGCCGTTCCGCGCTCGCCGCCGAGAGCCTGCAAAGAATGGGCTACAAAAACGTCCGGTCCATGGCCGGCGGCTTCAAAGCCTGGAAAGCCGTCGGCCTGCCGACGACTATGTAGTCGCAGGCGAACCCGCCTAACCAGACATTTGCATCGGGGTCGTGACGTGACGACAAGTTACGCCGTATGTCACTGCGTCTTTTTTTCTTTGCTTGCGCGCTGCTCAACGTTGAGCAAATCACCGCCGTGTTAGCTGCCGAGACCGACAACCCACTGATGACCGAAAGCGCGTTGCCATATCACTATCCCGCTTTCGACAAATTGAAGGACGAACATTTCATCCCCGCGATCGAGGCCGGAATGCGCGATCAACTGAAGGAAATCGAACCGATCGCAAACAATTCTGAAAAACCGACGTTCGATAACACCATCGTCGCCCTGGAGCGCACCGGCCGATTGCTCGATGGGGCCGAGCGCATATTTTCGAACCTCAACGCCTGCGATACAAATCCGACGCGGCAGAAGATCGATAAGGAATTGGCGCCGAAACTCGCAGCGCACCATGACGAGATTTTTTTGAATCCGAAATTATTCGCGCGAGTCCAAGCGCTTTATGAGCAGCGCGACAAGTTCGCCGCAGCGAATCCGTCCGGTGGCGGACTCGGGCTCGATCCTGAATCGGCTTATTTGCTCGAACGTTATTACAAGGATTTCGTGCGCGCGGGAGCCAAGCTGTCCGATTCTGAGAAGCAGAAGCTCAAAGAGATCAACGCCGAGTTGGCGAAATTGCAGACGGATTTCGAGCAGAATGTTTTGAAGGAGCGAAACGCGTCTTCGGTGGTCATCGATAAGAAAGAAGAACTTGCCGGCCTCACGGACGATCAGATGAAGAGCGTGATCAATGCCGCGAACGCCGAACAAAAGGAAGGCAAGTTCGTCATCCAGCTTCAGAACACCAGCGGCCAGCCATGGCTCGGCTCCCTGCAAAATCGACCTTTGCGTGAGCGACTCATGCAGGCATCGCTCGCGCGCAACAGCAAAGGTGGCGAGTTCGATACTCGCAATATCGTCATGCGAACGGCGCAACTTCGCGCGGAGAAAGCGAAGTTGTTAGGCTACGATAATTGGGCGGCGTACCAACTCGAAGACCAAACAGCGCACAATGTGCCGACCGTGAACAAACTTCTGGCCGACCTGGCGCCTCCGGCGATCGCAAACGCGAAACGTGAAGCCGCCGAGCAGCAGAAGATTGTCGATCAGGAGAAAGGCGCTTTTCAAATCGGGGCATGCGATTGGAATTTTTATTCCGAGAAAGTCCGCAAAGCGAAATACAACTTCGATGAATCGGAAGTGCGCCCGTATTACGAGCTGAATCATGTCATCGTCGACGGCGTGTTTTTCGCCGCGAACAAGGAGTACGGGCTCACGTTCAAAGAGCGGCACGATCTGCCGGTGTATGAGCCGGACGTGCGCGTCTGGGAAGTGTTCGATCGGGATGGCAAACCGCTGGCGATTTTCATCGGCGATTATTACACGCGCGCGTCGAAGCGCGGCGGCGCGTGGATGAATTCCTATGTCCCGCAAAATGATCTGTTCGGGACGAAGCCCGTGGTTGCGAATCACCTCAACATTCCGAAGCCGCCGCCGGGCGAACCGACACTGCTCACACAAGATGAAGTGCGGACCGCGTTCCACGAATTCGGGCACGCACTGCACGGGATGTTTTCGAACGTAAAATATCCGCGGTTCAGCGGAACAAGTGTGCCGCGCGATTTCGTCGAGTATCCGTCACAGGTAAACGAGATGTGGGCCACGTGGCCGGAAGTACTCGCCAATTACGCGAAACATTACAAGACCGGGGAACCGATCCCGCAAGCGCTGCTCGATAAGGTCAAGGCCGCGGAAAAATTCAATCAAGGATTTAAGACTGCTGAATACCTGTCGGCCTCGCTACTCGACCAAGCGTGGCATCAACTGAATCCATCGGACATTCCGAAAGACGCACTTGCGTTTGAAACGGAAGCATTGCACAAGGCCCGAGTCGACTTTCCGCCGGTACCGCCCGTTATCGCAGCTTCTATTTTTCCGCACTCATTCGCCGGCGGCTACTCGGCTGGTTATTACTCGTATATCTGGAGCGAAGTGCTCGACGCCGACACAGTAGAGTGGTTCAAGCAACACGGCGGATTGAAACGAGAGAATGGCGACCGCTTTCGCGCCATGTTGCTTTCGCGTGGTGGATCCGCTGACGCCCTCGGGCTGTTTAAGAATTTCGTCGGACGCGACCCCTACATCGAGCCGTTGTTGAAGCGGCGTGGGTTGGATCGTGCGCCTGGCGCCGACGACACGAAAACGGAACCGCCGCCAGCAAAGTAGCCCGACCATTCGGGTGCTTGTAGCCACGCCCCTATGAGGCGTTCGTATTCTTCGAATTGTCCCCTACGGCGCACAGCGCCGTGGCTACAGCGCGTGCAGATGCATTGCACCACTTCTAACGAAACTGCTGGCGAAGTCCTGCTCGCTTCGCAGCGCTTGGCGATGCCCTACGGTTTCGCTTCGTACAGATTGTTGAAAGGGTTTTCCAACGGCACGCGCCGGACGCTGCTGAACCCTGCTTTCTCGCAAAGCTCGCACACCTTTGCCTCATGAAAACCTAGCGTGCCCAGCCCTGCGCCATTGTTCGCCAGCGACGTCGTCATGCAGTAGAAAACGCTAACCCCGTGAAACATCGCACCGAGCGGATTCACGTTCTCCTCGAGTTTGTCTGAACAATTGATGTCGAGACAAACATAAACGCCGCCTGGCCTAAGCGCGCGACGAATTGATTGCAACAACTGGAGTGGATCGACTGCATCATGCACCACGTCGAACGTGGTGATCACATCAAATTGCCCCGGCAATCCTTTCGAGACGTCGCGTTCTTCGAAACGCACCCGGTCTGGTACCCCGGCTTCGCGTGCATTCGCTGTCGCGCGAGCAACGGTCGGTCCAAAGTTGTCGTACCCCACATAACGCGACTGCGGAAAGGCCTGGGCGAGTTTGATGATACCGCGCCCTCGCCCGCATCCCACGTCAGCCACATCGCAACCGCGCTCGAGAAGCGCTTTCACGTCAGGCATGGCAGGGATCCACTGTTGCAACAGCAAATTTTCAAACCAGGTGGAGGTGAATCGTTCCAGCCCGTCCCACATCATGTCGTTATAGTGCGATTGAGAAACACCACCCCCATCGCGAAACGCTGTGACGACTCTATCGAATACGTTCGTGAACGCGGGCAGCATCTGATACATGCCGCCAACAAAAAACGGGCCGTTCTCATGCGCGAGCACCGAGGCGTGTTCAGCCGGTAGATTGAAACGCTTTGTCGGCCCGTCGTAATTCAAGTACCCGGCCGCAGCCATGCCGCCCAGCCACTCGCGCACGTATCGCTCGTTCAGGTTTGTTCGCGACGCGAGTTCAGCCGACGTCGCCGGGCCTTGCTGCGCCAGGTTCTTAAATAATCCCAATCGATCGCCAACAGCCCCGAGCAGTGTAGTCATTGTGCCGCTGATCTGTTCGACCACTTTTCCAACGAACTCTTCCTGACGAGCCGGGTCGATTGTTGGCGTTTCGGCCATACGTTTTCAATTATCTAATGACCCGGTAATTGCAAGGAACACGGCATCCAAACCCTTGGAATTGCCTGTGGAAATGATTATTCAATCTGGTAGGTTTCTAATCCCGTGAGCGAACGACCGGATACTGCTGCACAAACCGCCGCGCCAAACAGCGAGAGGGCCGATTTGCGGCCTGAAAGCATTCAGGACGCGGTGATCCGGCTCGCGGGTAATTCGCAGGATGGAATTCAAACCGCGGGTGCGTTCCTGGCCCGCCTTGCCGGACGCAGCGAGCACGACGTCATGACCTACATGACCATCCCGGCCACGATCTCGGGTGGTCCGTCCATTTTCCAGGTGCGCATCGGTTCCGGCGAAGTGCTGTCGGCCGGCGATGAAGCTGATTTTCTGGTCGCGTTTTACCAGCACAGTTACCAGGACCACGTCGGTTTCCTGCGCGACGGCGGGGTGTTGCTATACGATTCGGACAACGTTGAGCCGAACCTCGATGACAAGCGGTTCGTTTACGTCGGCGTGCCAATCACAGGTCTGACCGTCGAGGCGCTTGGCGGCACCGCGAAGGACAAAGGCAAAAACATCTTCGTTCTCGGATTGATCGCGAAGATTTTCAATCTCGACGCTGATAAGTTGAAAAGACTGATCAGCGAAAAATTCGCCGGCAAAGACGAGAGCATCGTGAACACGGCGTTGATGGCTTTCCAAGCCGGCTACGCCTATCCGGTCGGCAATGTTTTGACAAAGCACTACCGTTTCGAGCACATCCCGAGACCTAGCGGTCGCGCGCAGATCACGATGGATGGCAACCAGGCACTCGCTTACGGACTGATCGCCGGCGGTGTCCGCTACGGCGCTGGTTATCCAATCACGCCCTGGTCGTCTGTCATGGAAACGCTGAGACGGGAGCTGCCAAAATATGGTGGCATCTTTGTACAGGCAGAGGACGAGTTGGCATCGGTTTCAATCGCTCTCGGTTGTTCGTACTCAGGATATCTCGCGGTGACCGGCAGCGCCGGCCCCGGCATTTCCCTCAAATCCGAAGCGATCGGTTGGGCGTCGATGGCCGAGATCCCGCTAATCATTTGCAATATTCAACGTGGCGGTCCGAGCACAGGCTTGCCTACCAACGTCGAGCAAAGCGATTTACATCAGGCAATTTTCGGCAGCCATGGGGACAGTCCGCGCGTGGTACTCGCAGCATCGACAGTGGAAGATTGTTTTTATATCGCGCTCGAGGCGGCGCGCATCGCGCGCAAATACAGCACACCTGTATTCATTTTGAGCGATACATCCTTGGCCACGCGCATCGAAGCGTTCGACGAACCGGATCTGCCGAAGCTGATGCAGAATCCAAAACCCGATCTGACACCGCGACAGACGCACAAGCCGTATCCTATCGATCAAATCACGCAGCACGCCCCGCCGGGCACCCGTATTCTCGATGGGAAATACCCGCTCCTGGCCGGCCTCGAGCACGATGAGATGGGTCATCCGACCGGAAGCCCGAAGTTGCACATGGCGATGACCGCGAAGCGTCGCAATAAGTTGCGCAAGCTCGCCGAAGAAATTCCAGTGCCGGAAGTTTATGGCGATCAGGAAGGGGACACCTTGCTCGTCGGCTGGGGCTCGACTTATGGACCCATTCACGACGCGGTGGCGCTTGCGCGCAAACACGGCGAAAAAGTCGGTGCTCTCCATCTGCGACATCTTCACCCGTTGCCGAACGGCCTCGAGAAAATCTTCGAGAAATTCAAGCGCATCGTCACGGTGGAAATGAACGACCAGGGACTCTACGGCTACGGCCAGCTCGCCACGATTCTGCGGGCACGTTTCTGCGAACCGAAAATCACGAGCTTTACAAAGACCGACGGACTCACTTTCCGCGTGAGAGAAATTCTGGATGGCGTGTTCCACGGTCGCTCGTTCGCGGCGCGACACATTCCGCGCGAAGGCGCGCCAATTGTTCACGAAGACACCGGAGCGGAAAACGTGAAATCGCTACGAGAGGTTGTGCCGCAAGGCGTGGGCTAACGAATTGCGGATGGCGGATTGTTTTCGCGGCGAAGCCGCTTTGGAGTGCGGTGACTTGACACCGCCTTTGGAACCGTGGCCAACAAATTGGCTTAACGAAGGAGAGCAAATCTGGAAACCAGGAATCCGTGAACGTTCTTTTTCCTGCATTCCTGGCTTCCTGATTAATTTTGTAGTCGCGGCCCGTTTGGCCAGATAAAATTCTTCAGCGCATACAGCTCCAGCGCGAACGGGATGTAACCGCCATAACCCAGCAACGGCATTTCAAATATTCGCCAAAACCCCAGGCCAGGGATGTGATAAATCCACTTGGGAAACGAGTAGTAGTTCCACATCTCCCAAAAAAAACCGCACACCAGCGCGCCAACTGATAGTGAGATCACCGTCCGCCAATCGCCCTCACGCAGCTCTTTCAGAAAATATGGCCGGCCGGTCCAGCGATTGATCGGTTCCAAAATGAAAACCAGCGCAATCCAGGCGAACGGATAAAAGAGTGTGGGCCATGCCAGCATCGCCGAGAGCATTGCCAATCCAACGACAAAGAGGCCGGCAAACACTGCGTGCGTTGAAGGAAGTCGCGGCCCGGAAGCGAATCGATCCATCAAGCCGAAATTGCCTATCAGCTCAGCAGTTTCGAACACGGCCGGAGCAACAACCGTAAATGAAATCGTGCTAAGCGGGAGCTGGCGCGGGTCGAACAGCTCCGGCCCGACGTACTCCCAATTTTCAGTGCGCAGATTGATTAGCTCAAACAGCCACCACGCCGGCGCCGAGATAAGAAACAGCAGGACGAAATCTCGCCGAGAACGCATCCAGATGGAACTACCCGTTTGCGTCTGAACCAAGGCATCGACCACTAAAATGTATCCAAGCCACAGCGGAAAGAACAGGTAACTCGTGCGGAAACCCGGGAGAGTCCAATTCAGCGGCCAGCAGATCGCCACCAGCATCACGCCCGCCCAGCCGAGCGCCGGCCAATGGCACGCTTCGCGACGTGTGCGTTGCTCAATTGCTCGCATTTTTTGGCTCTCTGTGGTAAATGATGAATAAGGAAAGCAGGAAAACAGGAATAGGTCTGGAAACCATGAAGCCAAGAAAAACTATTGCTGGTTCGACTCGGACTTTCTGGGTTCCTGATTAGATTTTTATGGCTGAAACAACAACAGGGAACGGCGACGGCAGCACAACACCTGTAGCGGCAGGCAACCGCCAGTCCGGCTCGGGCTCGCCTGCGATCGCCGAGGCGCCGCGCGAAAAATTAACAAAGAAAGCCATCACCGCCGACCACCCGACATGGTGTCCAGGCTGCGGCGATTTCGCCGTGCTCGCTGCCTTTTATAAATTTCTCGAGAAACGCAATCTCGAACACGAAAAGATCGTCACGCTCGCAGGGATCGGTTGTTCATCGCGTTTTCCATACTTTGTAAACGGCCACGGTGCACATTTCATTCATGGCCGTGCGGTGCCGCTCGCTTCGGGTATTAGTCTCGCCCGGCCCGATCTCCACGTGTTTCTCTTCGGTGGCGACGGCGACGGTTTCTCCATCGGAGGCAATCATCTTGATCACGGGGCGCGCAAAAACATCAACATGACGTATTTCATCATGGACAACTTCGTTTATGGCCTGACGAAAAAACAGACGTCGCCCACATCGCCCATCGGATTCAAGAGCAAGACCGATCCGACGGGCGCAATCGATCAACCGGTCAACCCGATGAAAAAGCTGATCTCAGGCGGCGCCACATTCATCGCGCGCACGCACGCTGCGAACGTGGCGCACATGATGCAACTGATCGAGCGTGCGTTCGATCATCAGGGCTTCAGCGTCATCGAATGTTTGTCTGAATGCGTCGAATTTTTTCCGGACGTCTTCGATCCGGCCAATCCAAAAAAGGGCGGCAGCTTCGAAGTCATTCAGGAAAAGAAATGGGACGGCACGCCCGAGGACGAATTGCGGCATGACGTCACCGATGAAGTCGCCGCGTACAAACTCGCCACACTTCCCTTTCCCGGCGTCTTCGGGGTCTTCTACGAAACGGACCGCCCAACGAAGAATTCGTTGGAGAAGAAATGGATCGAGACTACCCGCGAAAAAACTGGCAACGCCAGCGACCTCGAAATTCTCCAAAAGACCTTCGACCGAATAAAATAATGGGCAGTCGCCGCGGCGACTCCGTTTGAAACCCAGGCCGTCGCTTCGCGTCCGTTGCAGCGGCTGCCAGCCGAAAAGCAACTCCTGTAGCGGCGGCTGTGTCAGCCGCAATTCTGTTTCGCGAGCACGCGCGTCTCGCCTGCTGGTTTTGGCGTCTTGCGAAAACGAACTTTTGTGAGCCCGTACGACTCAAAGCACCCAACTGCACCGATGCTCCCCTCGTCATCGCAACCTTTCATCTTCGTCGCTTTAACGATTCAACGCTTCAACGCGCCTGAAGCCAGCGCTGTCATCCTGAGCGCAGCCGAAGGATCTCAGATTCTATAGACAGCTTGTCGTCCTGCGGTTCTTGATTTTTTTCCGCTACTTTCTTGATCCACCTCCGGTTAACCATTAAGACATGAAAATTATGAAACTGCGTCCCATTGTTTTAGCTGCACTCCTGTTTGTTGGCTTGCCGTTGGCGTCTTCGTACCCCCAGGTAGGTATTTCGGTCAATGTTGCTCCGCCCGTCCTGCCGGTATACGAGCAACCGCCCTGTCCAGTGGAAGGCTACATTTGGACGCCGGGTTACTGGGGATGGGGTGCCGGCGATTATTATTGGGTGCCGGGAGTATGGGTCGCGCCGCCAAGCGTGGGCCTGCTTTGGACCCCGCCCTGGTGGGGCTGGAACAACGGCGCGTATGTGTTTAACCAGGGTTACTGGGGTCCGACTGTCGGTTTTTATGGAGGCATTAATTACGGTTATGGGTATTCGGGAAATGGTTACTGGGGCGGCCGATGGGAAGGAAACGCGTTCCGTTATAACACCGCTGTGACCCGCGTGAATAACACCGTCATTCATAACACATATGTCGATCGCAATGTGGTGAACAAACAGGTTAACGCTAACCGCGTCAGCTTTAACGGGCCTAATGGAGTGAAAGCGGAACCGACCGCGGAACAGAAAGCCGCCGCGGAGCGGAAAACTCCGCCAACCTCACAGCAACTCGCGCGACAGGAAGCAGCAAGCAAGGATAAGAATCTCCAGGCATCGGTGAACAAGGGCCATCCAAACTCCGATGCGATCAAGTCATTCAACAAGAGCGAAGGTGCGGGACAAGGCAAAGGCGAGGCAATCGGAGCTGCGGGAGGAGCGGCAAAGGGTGAAAACAAAACTGGGAACATGGCCGAACGTAATCCTCAGCGAACCGGAGCGGGAAAAGCCGGAGCCAGCGAAAACAAGCTTAAGACCGGAAATCAAGGGAACAGAGGAAACATGGGCGGAAACCAGGCGAAAATGCATACCGGCAAAATGCCCGGACCCGTAGGTCATCCCGGCCAACCGCATGCGATGAATCAAATGTCGCGCAATCCGCAAATGGGAGCGCGTGATGCTCAAATGGGAGGGAAGCATCCGCAAATGGGTGGCGGAGGCGCTAATCGCCCTCACCCGAGCGGACAACCGCAAGGCAAAAAAAAGCCAAACAAACCGTGACGGCCGGACGGCACTTCATCGTTCTTAACTCTTACCCGTAACTTTCGTCGCGATCTGTAGCGGCAGGCGTGCCGCCTGCAATTTTATAGTGGCGGCTGCTCTGCTCGCGAATGGAGCGAACGGGGAATGAGCGACATAGAAGGTAAGTTGCGGGGAAGCAAATGAGTGAGTGGCGGGGAGCGAGTTTCAATCCATTCGGAGTGTCAGCCGCATCTCGTCTGGGGAGCGCACGCCGCTGGCGTGTCCGTTTTCGGCTGCCAGCCGAAACGCTTCTTCTGTAGCGGGGCTGTGTCAGCCGCAATCCGGATCAGGCGGAGCGCACGCCGCCGGCGTGTTGGCGATGACGTCCTCGCCATCGCGAACTTTTGCATCTTTCCAATGTAACGTGTCAACGCTGCAACGAATCACGCGGCCAAGGCCCTTACTTCTTACTTTCTCTCAACGGTCACATGGAGGAACGTTGCAGGAATGGACGTGCCCTCCTGACTCTCGTTCTGGCTGTTAAACAAGTCTTCCAGTTGTTTTTGTAACTCATCCGCTTTGCCTTGTTTCTCGGCAGCCTCGAACGCATTCATGGTCGGCCCGTAATATTTCCTGAATACATCCACGAGCTGCGAAGGTGCGCCCGAGAAGTTGAAAGTGAACGTATCACGCGCGAACGAGATGTTTTCTTTCGGAATTCCCGCCGCCGTAAACCGCTCGATGACATTGCTCTCGACGCCCCACGTCATTGGACTAACGAAACCTTCCGGCGGCGGCGGCGTGTAGTTTGAGCTGATCTTCAAAATCTGCGCTACGAGCGTCGGATCATTAGGAATCCAGTTGCCCATCACGATGCGGCCTCCCGGTCTCGTCACTCGCACCATCTCTTTCGCGACATCAAACGGCTTGGGCGCAAACATTGTGCCGAAAATACTGACGACGAGATCAAAGGACTTGTCCGGCACGTGCTCCAGATTCGACGCATCACCTTCCTGAAACCTAAGATTGGTTAGGCCATGCTCTTGGGCGCGTCGGTTCCCGGCATCGACCAGGTTCCGCGCGATATCGATCCCCAACACGTCTGCGCCAAGTTTCGCCTCGGGAATTGCCGTAGTGCCGTCCCCACAAGCCAGATCCAGCACCTTCATTCCTTTCGTGATTCCGAGTTTCTGCACCAGCGCTTCTCCGCCTTCGCGCATCGTGTCTGCGATGCGCCTGAAATCGCCTTTTTCCCAGAGTGCTTTGTTCGGATTCACGGAACCATTCATAACACGACCTTATTCCTAGACTTGTGTAGTGGCAATGCATCTGGAGAGCGCGCGCGTCTCGCGTGCTGGTTTGGCGTCTCGCGCAAACGAACTTCAATGATGCACGCGTCCGGATTGCAGACAACATTGCTTTCCGCTATTCTCCAATCGTGAGCGATTCCGTAAAGTACATTACCGACGATCGCGGCGAACGCACGGCGGTCGTTGTCCCCATCGCCGACTACGAAAAACTTTTGGAAGACCTTGAAGATTTGGCCGTCGTAGTCGAACGCCGGGAGGAGCCGACCATTCCGCACGAGCAATTCGTTTCCGAGCTCAAGCGCGATGGCCTCCTTTAAATCTGCAGTGGCGAAAATCAACGCGAAAGGATCTGCGCCGAATTTCCCGCGAGGCAATATCTCGCATTATCGCCGAAGTAGAGAAGCTCGCTGACAATCCATTGCCCCGTGGCTCGGAGAAACTGAGCGGCTGCGAGCGGACCTACCGAATTCGAGTCGGCGATTATCGCGTGGTGTACGAGCTTCTCCACAACGCAAAAATTGTAGAAATCCAACGCGTGCGACATCGAAAAGATGTTTATAGAAAATGAAAATACCGGTGCAACCCCATCCTCGCGACTACGAAACCCGCATTTGGTATTCTGCGGAGAAAAGCGACGAATGCTTCATTGCCCAAGTCGTTCGAATGGCCCGGCATCATGGCGCACGGTGACACGTGCGAGGAAGCCGCGCGCCAGATTCAACTCGCACTCGAGGGCGCGCTGGAAGTCGCCGCCGAACAAGGCATCAAACCGCCAGCGCCTGCGCTCGCACATACCTCGTGAGCGACGCGGGTCGATGTTAGTGCACAAACGACGAATGGAGCGACTGGGGTGAGCGACATGGCCGGTAAAGCCGCGAGCTAGCGGTCGAGCGCTGAGGGAACCAACCGAGATACAACGCGGGTCACCCGTCACTTTTAACGCTCCAGCGCTCCAACGAATCCTTGGCTCGCCAAAGCCTCGGCGACGGCGGTACGTGGCGATAGCCTGACGATAAAAGCGATTTAGAATCTCAATAAGAAATCAGAGCGTGACGTGGGTGGCGCTCTGATTTTTTCTGTCGCCATCTCACCTCCTCAACGCATACACTTCCGAATCAGGATTCTCTTCATTCACCGCTGCCAAGGTGAAATTATTTTTCTCAAGCAGCCGAACCGATTTCAGATTTCGCGGGCTAAGTTCAGCTTCGATGGTTTGTAGTTTCATCTCTTCAAATCCAAATTGAATAATTCTTGGAATCACTTCCTGCATGATTCCTTTGCCGTGATTTTCCGGAAGCAGCTCAAAGCCGATTTCCGCCTTCGCTTCCTCTCTTGAAATTTTCCAGAGACAAATTGATCCGAGAAATTTTGATTCACCCTTTGGTGTCACTACCCAAAATATCGATTCGTTCTTTGCAATGCCGTTTATGATTTTGGTTATGAAGTTTCGTGCATCATCGAGCGTATTTGCTTTCGGGCGATCAAGATATTTGTTGATCTCGTCACTGGAGCGCAGAGCGAAAATCTCCTGCGCATCCTCTGGCATGAGATTCCGCAGCGCGTAATTCTCCGTTGTGAGAAATGGGAAAGGTGTGAAAGAGACATCAATCATATGTGCAAGATAAATGCTTCCAACATCACGCACGCATCCGCGCCTCCACCGGCGTAAACCCGCAGATCAATTTTCTTATCCTGACGAATCACCGTTACGTCCTGAAAGATTCCGATCTTTTCTTCAGTCAGCATTTTAAAAAGGTCGTCGGAAGATTCAACGGACACACCATTGAACGCTACAATGAAATCACCGTCACGAATACCAGCATTCCACGCGGGCGAATTTGGTTCCACTGAAACAACAAAGAGCACTTTCCACTCTATCGCGGCCATCCCCAACCCAATCCGCCCTTGCCCGATTGCGAATACAAAAACCTCATCGTCGCACGTGCAAAGCACTGGCAGCTACCCGCCGACTACATTCGGGAGCTCGAGTCCATCCAAACAGTGTGAACGGCAAGGCTTGCTACTTCATCCGGTATCGAGGCGTTTGTGCAAAATGCCGTCAGGACCACGGCCTCCTGGAGATGCAGCAATGGCGGCGATTTACTGCCGCCCGGTTTTAGCTTTTGTTGAGCGATGCGACACACTTTCGTTCCTGGAACTTGCCTGATCATCAGTCTGGTCCTGGCGGTTTCCCATTTTGCTCCGGCCCAAAACAAAGAGCTGACGGCGGACCAAAGCATTCCGATCCCCAAAGTGGAATTCGACGCTCAGGGCGAGCTCAAGATGTCCGCTTCGCCCAATTCCTCGCCTAACGACTTCGATTTCCTGGTCGGGAAATGGAAAATGCACAACCGGCACCTGGATAAGCGGCTGGCCAATTGCCGCACCTGGACGGAGTTCGATTCCTCGGACGTGAATACAAAGATTCTAAACGATGCGGCCGACATGGATACTTACTCGACCACGCAGTTTCCCGGAATGGGCGGCAAACTTTTCGAAGGTCTCACCTTGCGATTATTCGACCCGAAGACACGACTTTGGAGTCTCTACTGGATCGCGAGCAACACGGGAAAGATCGATCCTCCCGTCATCGGTTCGTTCGACCCAAACGGCGTGGGCCATTTTTTCGGCAAAGACACGCTCAATGGCAAACCGATCCTCGTCGTCTTCCGCTGGGATGCGCGGAACAAAGACCGCCCCGTCTGGGGTCAGGCCTTTTCACCAGATAACGGCAAGACATGGGAATGGAATTTCTTTAACGTCTCGGAACGGCCAAAGGAATAATCGCTGATTATCACCGTTGCCTCGTCTGGAACGAAGTTGCTCGGCTCAGCCATGCTGATCTCGACGGTCGCCGATCTCACGAACTGCGCCAGGCTACAACAAGCGCTAGTGCTGTGGTGGCAGGCGTGTCGCCTGCGATTTTGTAGTGGCGGTCGCCGCGGCGACCGCAATCTGGTCGGGGAGCATACGCGCCTCGCGTGTTGGCGATGGTGTCCTCACCGTCGCGGACTTTCTCATCGCATGCTCCGCCTTGCGTGGTAATCTTCCGTTATGAGCACGTTGACTGAAATCGAAGCCGCGGCCGATGCGTTGCCGCTCGAACAGAAACAAAAACTGCTTCAGTTTCTGGCAGCGCGCGTGAATGGCGAATTGCGAAACAAAGTTCCAACTGATTTTGCTCAATTCGCCGGGACGATACGATTACGGGAAGATCCACTGGTCTGGCAGCGACGCGCGCGT
>Ga0209474_10003235_pt1 | contig 14388 bp, 16 predicted proteins | sample GraSoiAngelo_145_FD_185902 | JGI IMG/M metagenome (GOLD analysis project Ga0209474, IMG submission 185902) | Grasslands soil microbial communities from the Angelo Coastal Reserve, California, USA - 14_1009_05_20cm (SPAdes) (version 2) | ecosystem: Environmental > Terrestrial > Soil > Grasslands...
CGGAGCTCCGCGTCGAGACCATCGTTCCAGGCGACCGCGCCGAGGCCGTCGTCGCGGCGCTGCTTGCCGCGCATCCCTACGAAGAGGTCGCCTACGACCTCTATCAACTCGCGTGAAGGCGAAGCTCTCGACGGACGGCGGTGCGCGCGGCAACCCCGGCCCCGCGGCGTACGGGTACGTGCTGGAAGCCGAGGACGGCACCGTCCTCGACGCCCGCGGTAAGACGATCGGCGTCGCGACGAACAACGTTGCCGAGTACCGCGGCCTGATCGAGGGCCTGCGCAAGGCCGTCGACCTCGGCGTGGACGAGCTCGAGGTCGTCTCCGACTCCGAGCTGATCGTCCGCCAGATGACCGGCGAGTACAAGGTCAAGAACGAGGCGTTGCGAGCACTGAAGGAAGAGGCCGAAGACCTCGCCGACCGGCTCCCGAAGGTCGCCTATACGTCGGTTCGCCGGGAGCACAACGAGCTGGCAGACAAGCTCGTCAATGAGGCTTTAGACGCCGCGTAACCGGGCTATACTTCGCACCCGCGCGGATGTAGCTCAGTTGGCTAGAGCGTCTGCTTGCCATGCAGAAGGTCGTGGGTTCGAATCCCATCATCCGCTCTTCTCTCGCTCCTGGAGAGTTCCACGTTCAGGTTCCGCTCGGGCGAGGTTTTGTCAGCCCGCCATGTTCCCGGTGATTCCGTATCCTGCTTGTGTGGGCCGCAGCAGCGCTGCGCCGGAGGTGGCGCGGGGGCGGCGCGCCTGAGAGGATTCCATCGGAAGGTTTACTCGTCTCGTCCGATGAGGAGCATCGTGAGAGACCAGGGCGCTCGGTCAAGCCGTCTCCATTGCCGCGGACCTGCTGCTGAGCCTTCCGGACGGCGGCGAGGGCGTGCGATCTCTTCGACGAGGCCGCACTGTGCGAGGAGCTCGAGGGGCCTTCGCGAGTGCCAGTTCGCGACCGTGCTCGGCGAAGGCCGCGCCTCCGTGGCCGCGGCCGCCGCCGCGACGCGATCCCAACGACGAGAAACGTCAACAGCAGAGGAGGGCTTCCGGTGTACAGCCACAACGGTGACAGCTATTTCGTTGTAGACGGTCATCTCCACTTCTGGGACGCCAGCCCGGCGAACTGGGTGAGCGGCCAGGAGCAATATGCGAAGGGCTGGATCGAATGCTTCCACGCGTACATGGGCCTCGGACCCGAGGAGACGCACTGGCCGCTCGAAAAGTTCCAGAAGTACTCGGAGGACGACTTCGTCAAAGATGTCTTCGAGGACGGACACGTCGACGTCGGCATCTTCCAGTCGACGTATCTGAAGGAGTGGTACCGCGACGGCTTCAACACGCTGGAGAAGAACTCGGAGCTGGTCGAGAAGTACCCGGACCGCCTGATCGCCAACGGGCGTTGGGATCCGCGCGAGGGCGATGCGGGTCTGAGGCAGCTCGAGGACGACGCCAAGCGCTACAACCTCCAGGGCGTCAAGCTCTACACGGCCGAGTGGTATCAGGGCTCGCGCGGCTGGTCGCTCAAAGATCCCGAGTCGCAACGTTTCCTGGAGAAGTGCCAGGAGCTCGGGATCAAGAACATCCACGTCCACAAGGGCCCGACGATCTGGCCGCTCGACAAGGACGCGTTCGACGTCTCGGATGTCGACTACGTCGCCACGAACTTCCCGGAGCTGAACTTCATCGTCGAGCACGTCGGTTTGCCGCGGATCGAGGACTTCTGCTTCATGGCGACGCAAGAGCCGAACGTCTACGCGGGGCTCGCCGTGGTGATCGGCGGCCTGATGCACGCCCGGCCGCGCTTCTTCGCCAAGGTGATGGGTGAGCTGTTGTTCTGGGTCGGCGAGGACAAGATGCTGTGGGCCAGCGACTACGCAATCTGGGAGCCGAGATGGCAGGTCGAGGGCTTCGTCGACTGGACGTCCCCGGAAGACGTGGAATTCTCGGACTACCCGCGGTTGACGACGAACGGGAAGAAGAAGATCCTCGGCCTCAACGCCGCCAAGCTCTACGGAATCGAGGTTCCGGAAGAGTTTCAGCTCCCGGACGAAGCGGGAGAGCCGGCGGCAAGGGAGGACGCACAGCTCGTCGATTCGGCATGAACACCCGAGCGCGCGTCCTGGAGGCGCTGAGCGAGGTCTACGATCCCGAGCTCGACGAGCCGATCACCTCGCTCGGGTTCGTGACGTCCTGTGAGGTGTCGCCCGTCGGCGACGTCGAGATCGTGCTCCGGCTCCCGACGCCGCAGTGCGCTCCCAACTTCGCGTATCTGATGGCAGCCGACGCGCGCAATGTCGTGCGCCGGTTGCCCGACGTCGGCCGGATCGAGGTCAGGCTGGAGGACCACTACACCGGCGACGAGATCAACGCCGCCGTGGCGCGAGGAGGAGGGTTCACCGGGGCGTTTCCGGGCGAGACGGAGGACGATCATCTCGACGCCCTGCGCCAGCTGTTCCAGCGCAAGGCGCTCGTCGCACGCCAGGCCAGGCTGTGCGAAGCGTTGCTGACGAAAGGCGCGACGCCCGCCGAGGTCACCGCCTGCCGTGTGGGCGACCTCCCCGACAACGCGGACACGCGGCGGTGCCTGGAGCTGCGCGGGCAGCTAGGGGTCGGCTGCGAACTCGGGTCGCCGGCGTTCGTCGCGCCGAACGGCGAGCCGCTAGCGGCCGACGAACTGACGCTCTGGCTGAGGAAGGCCCGACTCGTGAGAACGAGCCTCGACGTGAACGGCAGCATCTGCAGGTCCCTTTTGCAAATCCGCTCCCGGCGGGGGGCCAAGCTCGAGGAGGCCGGTCGATGAAGGCCGCCCGGCTACACGCCTACCACGAACCGCTCGCCATGAACGAGGTCGACGAGCCGCAGGCGGCGGGGCCGCTCGACGTCGTCGTGCGCATCGGCGCGGCGGGCCTGTGCCGGACGGATCTCCACATTCAGGAGGGCCAATGGGCCGAGAAGTCCGGCGTGACGCTGCCCTACACGCTCGGTCACGAGAACGCCGGCTGGATCCACGAGGTGGGCTCGGCCGTCACAAACGTCGAAGTCGGCGACACGGTGATCGTGCACCCGTTCATCACCTGTGGTCTCTGCGCGGCCTGCCGCCGAGGCGACGACATGCACTGCGCCAATGGCGCGTTCCCCGGGATCAACCGAGACGGCGGGTTCGCCGACTTCCTGCTCACGAGCGCCCGCTCCGTCATCAAGCTCGACCCGTCATTCGAGCCGAAGGACATCGCCGCGCTGGCCGATGCCGGCTTGACCGCGATTCACGCTGTCAAGAAGGCGAAGTCCGTGCTCGGCCCCGGAACACGCGCCGTGGTAATCGGGGCGGGCGGCCTCGGTCACATCGGGATCCAGTGCCTGGCGGCGATGACGCCCGCGGAGATCATCGTTGTCGACCCATCCGAGCCGGCGCTCGAGCTCGCCCGCGCAATCGGCGCCCACCACACGGTCCAGGTCGACGGCACTCACGTCGACAAAGTTCGAGAGCTCACGGACGGCCTCGGCGCCGAGGTGATCCTCGATTTCGTCGGCGAGAAGGGCGCGGTCGAAGACGGGATCGGGATGATCCAGGACGGAGGCTCTTACTACGTAATCGGCTACGGGCAGAACCTCGTCGTCCCGACGATCGACATCATCTCGCGCGAGATCTCGTTCATCGGGAATCTCGTCGGCACGTACGCTGATCTCGAGGAGCTGATGACCCTGACCGCTGAGGGCAAGGTCCGGCTGCACACGAGCACGTATCCCCTCGGGGCGATCAACGACGCGATGGCCGACCTCGATGAAGGGCGGCTGCAGGGGCGCGGCATCCTCGTGCCTGCGGGGGCCGGCTAGCCCGCCCAGCACCGGGAGCTTCCCGATGGCCTCGAGCAAGGTATTCACCTTCGCGATCCGAACGTGGAGACATCCTCGTCGGGCGCGCTATGTGCGCCTCGGAGCCGTCCTAATCGCGGAGAGGAGAAGGCCGGATCCCCCCTCAGCATGCGCCGTGGCGCCACCTTAAGGTTCCGCTACCCCCACTGAGCAGACGAAACAGCTGCGCGCCGCCTCGGTTCGGTGGTGAGTCAGGAACCGCTTGATTTCGAGGGTGTCCACCCTTTTTTAGAACTCGTGGGGCTTTTGGGAACTCGCCCTCTTCTTCTCTCTTCTTCTCTGTCTTTCTCGAACTCTCTAACGAAAGCCCGCGAGGTTGAAAAACGACCTTCTACCGCCGCGCGAAAAACTGGTTAGGTTCGATGCGGATATCCGCTGAGCGAGCAAAATTGGCTTGCCCCCGGCAAGCCGAGGGGGTCACCCCGCACCAATCCATCTGCACCGCCGTCCCCGTAGAAACAGGGGACAAGGAGGTGCATATGCGACAGACGAGGCAGTCGAGCGAAGCGGAGGACAAGCGGATCAGGCTCGGCGGGACGACCCGAGTGGGGTTGCTGCTGGCGCTGATGGCGGCGCTGGGAGTTGTCGGGTTTCTCGTTGGCGGAGGCTCGATCGCGCTCAGCGCGACGCGGACGGGGGCGACCGTCAACCTCCGCAAGACGAAACTAGGCCCGATACTGGTGAACTCGAAGGGGCACACGCTCTACCTGTTCAAGAAGGACACGAACGGAAAGAGCTCCTGTAGCGGGAACTGCGCGATGTTCTGGCCGCCTTTGCTCAGCCACGGCAAGCCGACCGCCGGCTCCGGAGTGAAAGCATCGCTGCTCGGCACGACGAGGCGAAGCAGCGGCAGCCGGCAGGTGACCTACAACAAGCACCCGCTCTACACCTACTCACTCGACAAGAAAGCGGGCCAGACGAAGGGCGAGGGCATCCTCGCCTTCGATGCCAAGTGGTACGCCGTCTCCGCCAAAGGATCGGCGGTCGTCAAGGCACCCTCCACCACGACCACTGCGGGCACCACGACTAGCTGTCTCTATCCACCCTGCTAAACCCAGCGCGGGACCTCGGGGCGCGAATCGCTGCCGGGGTTCTCGCCCTGCTTTTACTCACGGAATTCGGCAAAGCCGCACGCCGCGATCGCCTTGATGCTCCGCCGAGCCGAACGCTACGGTCATGCTCGTGGATGCGGTCGAAGTGCGGCGCTCGCCGCGGGCGCGGCGGTGGCGGCTGGAGGTGCCTTGGGGGGAGCCGGTGCGACTGACCGTGCCCAGGCGGATGAGCCGCGCGGAGATCGAGCGTGTGCTCGCCCGGAAGCGAGCCTGGATCGAGGAGCAGCGACGACGCCAAGTGCCGCGGCTGGGTCTCGAGGGAATGGCGGTGAGTCAATCGGAGGCGCGGATCGGCGTGCGCGAGCTCGTCTCAATGCTCGCCGAGGAGGAGGTCGAACCACTAGGGGTCGCCTACCAGCGGATTCGAGTCGGCGACCAGCGTACGCTCTGGGGCTCCTGCTCGCGAAGCGGCACGCTCTCCTTCAACTGGCGGCTTGTCCTGGCGCCACTCGAGGTGCTCGATTACGTGGTCGTCCACGAGCTGTGCCACTTGCGCGTTCCCAACCACTCGTACGGCTTCTGGTCGCTCGTCGAGCTGCGGCGCCCGCGGTGGCGCGAACTGCGTGCCTGGCTGGGCGAACATGGGCCTGAGCTTCTGGCATTTCGCCCCTCGGAGTGAACGGGCGGCCGATCGCGCTTCGGCCTACGCGAGGGAGCCCCGCGTCTACTCCGCCGCGGCCGCGCGCTCGTTGCGGCGACAGCGGACAGGCTTGGAGCGAGGCGTGCCCGCATCCAAGGAGCCCCACCCACGTTCCGGCGGACGACCTGGTGGACGCGAAGCGGGCCGGAACTACGGTTCGTAACCCGGAAGCCCTGAGCAAGCGAAATGGTCTCGGACGCTCGAGTCACTGGGTTGCACTGAGGCGGCTTGGCACGCAGTTCGACCGCCTTTTTGGAGCTGTGTCGACTTCTTGGAACCCTCTCCTTCTCTCTCTCGTCTTTTTCCGCACCTTGCTCCTGCCCGTGGGTGTTCAGACAGGACTGGCTAGAGCGCTGCCCAACGAGCGCCCTCGTTCGCCGAGGGCGATGCTCACTCGGTCTTCGGTTTACCTGACTGCGAGCTGCCCGAGTTCGGCCAGCGCAACCTCGTAGCGCTCGACGCCGACGATTCGGCTTGCGGCGCCCTCGGCCGCCCGCTGGCGGAGCTGGTTCGCCTGCTCCTCGCTGGCGCGCAGCGCCTCGTCGCTTTCCCAGAGGGTGATCAGCTTGGTGCGGCCGCGCATGCGGTCGACCAGCGAGACGAAGCCCTTGAAGCCGCTGAGCTGCCGGACCTGGGGGACGATCTCCTCCTGCGCGTAGCGCGTCCCTTCGTCGACGCGCTCGGGGGAGCCTTCGAGGGCGCTCACGCGCGCCGCGCGGGCCCCCTCGCTTCCCTCCGCCAGCACGACCTCGTAGATGTCAACCGACGTCCGACGCCCCCGCTGTGCCTCCGGGATCTCGTCGCCCATGCGCTCGAACTCCGGCTCGGCCGCGCGGATTTTCTCCTCGCTCTCGAAGAATGTGATCCCGAGGCTCTTTCTCTGGTCTCGGTCGAGCAGCATCAACCCGCCCTGGGCGTTCGGCAGCCGGTTCGCGTCGATGTTCTGGCGAACGCGTCCCAGCAGGTCGTCGACCACCGATGTGTCGACGTTCTCAAACGCGGCTACTCGCGCGTGCATCTCTCCACCTCCAGCTCGAGGACTGGGCGAGCCTACGCCCGTCGCGGTCGCCGGTCTAGTGCGTGGTCGCTTTTCCACAGGTCGACCGCCGGCAGCAGCTGCGACGATTCGGCGCGAGTCGAATGTTGCTTGAGGGAATCGCCTCCACCTCGTGCACAGTCAGTCTGAGGTTTCCCGGGTCTTCATTTCTCGTCTGGATCGCGCAAGGCTTTCTGTTGCTCAAACCTATGACCCCCGTTGGGCTTGTCGGGACCCGACTTTCGTAGCGTGGAGGTGAATCGCGTTCCGATGTAGACTTGGCGAAGGAAGCCATTACACGCGGGGGGCTCGCAGGAGCCGCCTCCCTAACCCGCGGTTTCCATACCGGGGGGCGGATCGGTGTCCGCAGCGGTCCGCCCTGCCGCCCCCATGCGAGGGACGCGGCTTGTCCGGGTCGCTAGTCGGAGTGGACTCGCTTGCAGCAGCAGCCGTCACTGGAGGCTGCATTGACTCGACTTCACGAACACCGTAGGGTGGCTTCAGTTTTCCTTCGACGGGGTCTAAGGAGATCTGAATGCCTTCGAGCGCCCCCGACGTGCCCGCTGAGATCGACGTCGGTGAGCGCCTCAGGGAACTGCGCCGCTTCCGTCGCTGCACGCTCCGGACGATTTCCGCGCGCTCGGGGCTCAGCGAGAGCTTCCTGAGCCAAGTCGAGCGCGGCCGGTCGAGCGCCAGCATCGAATCGCTCCGGCGGGTGGCCGAGGCGCTCGGCGTCTCGATGGCCGACCTGTTCGAGCCGGACGGCGTGCCCGGACCGCGGGTGTTGCGGCGGGACGAGCGGCCGGCCCTGACGTTCGGGGTCCTGGGCAAGAAGCTGCTCTTGACGCCGCCGCCGCTTCGCCACCTCGAGGTCTTCGCGGGCGAGCTCGAGGTCGGTGGCTCGACCGGCGAGCATCCGTATGCCCATGGGGACTCCGAAGAGCTGTTCGTCGTACTGTCGGGGCGTGTCGAGCTCGAGCTCGGCGGCGAGCTCTTCGAGCTCGAGCGCGGCGACAGCATCGACTACCGCAGCACGACGCCTCACCGCGTTTCGAATGCCGGCCAGGACCTCGCAGAGGTGATGTGGATCATCAGTCCGCCCAGCTACTAGGGGGAAGAAGGAGGGAGAGGAAGTGAACAAGCAGGAGGGTATGGAACGGCGATTGAGCCGCGAGCAGCTCCTGAAAGTCGCGGCCGCGGCCGGAGGAGCGAGCCTCTTGGGCGGCCGGGTCGATGCGGCGCATGCGGCGCTCGACTGGCTGAACGCCGACTCGGGTCGCCTGCAGGTGCTGGATTGGGCGGGCTACGGCAACGACGGCGGCCAAGCCATGTTCGCCCAGTACGTGAAGGCACACCCGAAGAACAAACCTCAGTTCACCTACATGGGCAACGAGTCGGACGCACTCGCGAAGATCCATGCCGGTCTCAAGCCGGATCTGTTCCGTCCGTACGTCGGCTGGGTCAAGTACTTCGCGAAGAGCGGTCTCGTCCAGCCGTGGGACCCGAAGCAGATCTCGAACTTCAAGCATCTCAACCCGTTCATGGTCAAGGCCGGCCAGTACAAGGGCAAGCAATACGGCATCCCGGACGACTGGGGCTTCGACGCGATCCTCTACCGGAGCGACAAGGTCCACCCGAAGGCCCGTTCGTGGGGCCTGCTGTTCGACGAGCGCTACAAGGGCAGGATCGCGTGGTTCGACGACCTCAACATGCTGACCATCGCCGGCCTCTACCTCGGCTTCGACAGGCCGTGGCGGCAGACGGACGCGCAGCTCAAGAAATCGCAGAAGCTGCTGAAGTCGAAGAAACACCTCGTCCGCCTGATCTGGTCGTCCGAGACGAATCTGTGGGAGGCCTTCGGCTCGGGCGAGGTCTGGATCGCCTACGCCTGGCCGAACGATTGGGTGCAGATGAAGAAAAAGCTCAAGGTCGTCTACATGCGTCCGCGTGAGAAGCCGGTCGCGTGGGTCGGCATGTTCATGCTCCTGAAGGGCACGAAGCGACCCCACCTCGCGCATGCGTACGTCAACGCCTGGAGCGCCGCTCGCTCGGGGAAGTGGCTCGAGGACAACTACGGCTACGGCCACGCGAACACGCTTGCGAGGCCGTCCTCGAGCGACCTGCTGAAGGCGCTGCGGCTCACCGATCCAAGGGCGGTTACCGAGCCGAACGCGCACCTCGACCGCGACATCCCGCGCCGCGCCCTCTACGCCAGGATGTGGGAAGAAGTGAAGGCTTCCTGACGAGTGGCCTGACCGGCAACGTCGGCCATGCTCCCTGGCCCGCGATCACCTGCGCCAGAGCCCACGCTCGCCCTTACCAAGGCTGGCAGCCTTGTCTGCGGACGATCGCGGCCTCTGGCTTGGTGCTCGCGACCCAGGAAGCGGGCAACGTCACCGGCCAGGCCACTGGCTGACAGACGATGGCGATCGCCGACGCCGGCAGCTCGTCACAGCGCGCCCCTCGGCCGAGACGACTGCGGCTCGACCTGACGACGCCGACCCTACTCGGCCTCCCGCTGGCCTGGCTCGGCGTCTTCTTCCTCGTCCCGATCGCCATCGTCGCCGCCTATAGCTTCGATGTCTATTCGCTTGACCCGGGGCCACATGGCTTCACGCTGACTGCCTGGCACGACTTCCTGCACAGCTCGGTGTATCTGGCGCTGTTCTGGAAGTCCGTAAAGCTGTCGCTGACCGTCTCGGCGATCATCGTGGTGCTCGCTTATCCGCTCGCGTACTACCTCGCTCTCTCCGGCACCAAGCGCAAGTACATCCTCCTCCTGCTGCTGATCGCGCCGTTCCTGACGAGCTACCTGCTGCGGGTGCTCGCCTGGAAGGTGATCCTCGGCAACCAGGGCGTGGTCAATACGTTCCTCTTCTGGACCGGGCTTCGCTCCCCGGATCACCCGCTCTCGCAGCTTCTCTACAGCCGGTTTGCAGTCATGCTGGTGCTCGGCTACATCTGGCTTCCGTTCGTCGCCCTGCCGATCTTCGTCTCGCTCGAGAGCCTCGACCGACGCCTACTCGAGGCGGCGAGCGATCTGGGGGCCAGCCGCCTGCAGGCCTTCCGGCGCGTGACGCTGCCGCTGTCGCTGCCCGGTGTCGTCGCGGCGTTCCTCTTCGTCTTCATCCCGACGCTCGGCGAGTTCGTGACGCCGTCGCTCGTCGGGGGTACGAGCGGCTACCTGTACGGCAATCAGATCGTCGACCTGTTCGGAACCGGCTTTCCCGACTGGGAAACGGGCTCGGTGCTGGCGATCTTTCTGCTCGGCGTCGTCGCCGTCCTCACGGTCGTCTTCGCACGCTTCCTGCAGCCGCGTCAGGTGGTTGCGGACTGATGGACGTTGCTCTCTCGAAGAACGGCGCGCGCCTCCTGCGGCTGTTCTTCATCGTGGTCGTCGCCTTCCTCTATGCGCCGATCGTCATCCTGCTGATCTTCTCCTTCAACAAGTCGGCGGTGCCCACGTTCCCGCTCTCCGGCTTCACGCTTCACTGGTACCGCGCGTTCCTCGCCAACTCGGAGATCCGGGGGGCCCTGGAGACGAGCGCGATCATCGCGGCATTGTCGAGCGCGGGCGCGGTCGTGCTCGGAGTCCTCGCCTCGATCGCGTTGACGCGGCACCGTTTCCGAATCAAGCCTGCCGTCTCCGCCCTGCTGCTGAGCCCGCTCGTGATCCCGTACGTGGTCTTCGGGATCTCCCTGCTTCTCCTCTTCCACACGCTTGGAGTTCCGCGCTCGCTGCTGACCGTTGTGATCGGGCACATCGTCATCAGCCTGCCCTACACGATCCTCGTCCTCGTGCCGCGCCTGGATCAGATCGACGTCTCGCTCGAGGAGGCGGCGTTCGACCTCGGCGCGAGCCGCCTGCGGACGTTCCGCTCGATCACCTTGCCGCTGATCCTGCCCGCAGTCGTCTCGGCCTTCCTGATCGCGTTCACGACGTCGTTCGACGAGTACGCGGTCGCATCGTTCGTCGTTGGAACACGCGTCACGTTCCCGATCTATCTCTACTCGGCGCTCCGCTTCCCCAGCCAGCTGCCGCAGGTGATCGCCGTCGCTGTGGTCGTACTCGTCCTATCCCTCGCGGTCGTTGTCGCCGCCGAAGTCGGACGGAGGTTCGTGGAGCGGCGCTTCGTAGCGCTCGAGAGCTCCGGCTAGAGGCCCGGAACGCCCAGCAGCGACGCTTGCTCCGGCTCCCAGGACAGAGCCACGCGCGATCCGGCCTCGAGCGGGGCGAGCGCCTCGTCCGCGAGCCGGTGCGAGACAAGACGGCCGGCACGGGTGTCGACGTGGAACTGTGTGTACATCCCGAGGAAGACGACCTCGGCGATCGTCCCCTCCAGACGCGAGCCGCCGTCGAGCACCGGCGTTCCGGCCGGCTCGATCTGCACCCGCTCGGGGCGCACGGCCACGCGCAGAGACTCGCCGGTCCGGTGGCCGGCCCCGACCGGCACGACGACGCGCTCGTTCTCGGCGAGCCGCATGACGGCGTTCTCGCCGACGAGCTCGTCGATTCTCAGGTCGAGCGCGTTGAGCGAGCCGATGAAGTCGGCCACGAAGGCGGTGCGCGGACGCTCGTAGATCTCGCGCGGATTCCCGGTCTGCTCGACACGTCCTTCGTTCATGACCGCGATCCGGTCGGACATCGCGAGCGCCTCTTCCTGGTCGTGCGTGACGTAGACGAAGGTCGTTCCGAGGGTGCCCTGGATGCGCTTCAGCTCCAGCTGCATCTGCTTGCGTAGCTTCACGTCCAGGGCGCCGAGCGGTTCGTCGAGGAGCAGCGCCGCCGGACGGTTGACGAGCGCCCGGGCCAGCGCCACCCGCTGCTGCTGGCCGCCGGAAAGCTGGCGCGCCCGCCGGCGGTCGAGGCCCTCCAGCGAGACGACACGCAACATCTCCTGGACGCGCTCGCGGTGCTCGGCACGGGGGACGCGCTTCACCTTGAGGCCGAACGCGACGTTGTCGTAGACCGACATGTGCGGGAAGAGCGCGTACTGCTGGAAGACCATGTTCACGGGCCGACGGTTCGCCGGCACCTCGGTGACGTCGCTCCCCTTCAAGACGATGCGGCCGGCGTCGGGCAACTCGAACCCGGCGACCATCCGAAGTGTGGTCGTCTTGCCGCAGCCGCTCGGTCCGAGCAGCGAGAAGAACTCACCCTCGCCGATCTCCAGCGTCACGTCGTCGACCGCAGGATGCTTGCCGAAGCGCTTACTGACGCCGTCGAGGCCGATCGCCGCGCTCGGCAGCTCCTCCCGCATCCTCCAGCGAGTCTATTGCGTCGCCGGTCCGGTCTCCACCCTCGGTTCGCAGCTGATGTGGCGCTGCGTGCGGCAAGCCAATCGCTCCCGCGAGGGATAGCGGCCGCGGCGTGTACGCCGATCATCAGCGCAAGTACCGCAAAATTACGGCGGCGCGGCCACGCCACACGTTTGGAGGAAATCAGGCGTTGTCGCTTCGTCGCTCTCAACTAACGGACAACACGAGGCACGGCCTCCCGGGAAGCCCGGAGGAGGTGAAACCCTTGCTGAAGCTCTTCGCTTTCATGCAGGCACACGCCGCCGCAGCCGCCGAGCTGCGCAAGCGCGAGGAGGGCCAGACGATGGCGGAGTACGGCGTCGTCCTGGCCGTCATTACGCTCGTCGTCATCGCCGCGATCGGGCTGCTGTCGACCAAGGTGGGCAACGCGATCACCGGCGTTGCCAACATTCTCCCCGGCAACTAGTAACGATGAAGGAGCTGTACGAAAGCCTCCGGCCGAAAGAGGCGCGGATCTTCCGTTGGAGCGCGGCCGCCGCAGCGGCCGCGCTCTGGTTCTCGATCGCCTGGCGCAGTGCCTGGGTCCTGTTGCTCGTGCCGATGATCGGCGGCGGGTTCGTCTTCTTCGTTCGCCGGAACCGCCGGCTCGACCCCCTGGGTCACGCGGAGGATGACGACTTCTTTTAGCCGGCGTTGATTAACTCCGCGACCTTCTCGAGGTCGCGGACGAACTCTTTGAACTGGAGGTCGCGATCCTCCGCCCGCAGGATCGAGGACGGGTGCACCGTCGCGATCGCCTTCGGCGCCAGGGGTGACTCGACCAGCTCGCCCCGCTGCCGCGAGACGCGGAAGTCGCGGCCGAGGAGCGCCTGCGCCGCGGTCGCGCCGAGGCAGACGAGCACACGCGGCTTGAGGACGGCGACCTCGGCGTCGAGCCATGGCCGGCAGGCAGCGATCTCGCGCCAATTCGGTTTCTGGTGGATCCGCCGCTTTCCCTGGGGCTTCCACTTGAAGTGCTTGACGACGTTGGTGACGTACACCTGCGTGCGGTCGATCTCGACCTCCTCGAGCGCCTTGTCGAGCAGCTTCCCGGCCGGGCCGACGAAGGGATGGCCCTCGATGTCCTCACGATCGCCCGGCTGCTCGCCGACGAAGACGACGTCGGCATGAGCACCGCCCTCGCCGAAGACGGTCTGCGTGCCGCCCTCCCAGAGGGGGCAGGCCTTGCAGCCAGCGGCGGCCTCGCGCAGCTTCTTCAGGCTCGGCCGCTCGGGCACGAGCGGAGCCGCGGTGCCGTCGCCCTCGCCGTCGATCTGAAGCTGGCTCACGCGCTCAGGAGTACCCCGATGACGACGCTACGATTCCTCGTCGCGGCGCCGTGGCCGAGAGGTTAGGCAGAGGCCTGCAAAGCCTCGCACACCAGTTCGAATCTGGTCGGCGCCTTTTCGCCGATCGAAGTCCGGCCGCTTCGCGCGGCCATGACGACTTGGATCGGCTTTGTGTGTCTCCGCAAACCTGAGTGTGCCGACGCCGGCAAAGCCGGCATCGGCGTCGATCTTTTTGCTCGAGCGGCACGGCGGGCGCCGCGCCAATGTCTCTTAACGCGCGATCGCGACCTGATGCTCCCGCCCGCTAGCATCAGCCTCCGGGGTCGCTTTCGAGCAGAAGGAGCGAGATGGAGCTTTGCGCGAGTATCGACGATGCCCGGCGACGCTGGGATGTTCTCGAGCACCCGTTCTACGAGCGTTGGGAGTGCGGCGAGCTGACGCAGGAGGAGCTGGCGTTCTATGCCGGCGAGTACCGGCATGCGGTCGTGGCGCTGGCGCGGGCGGCCGCCACCGCAGGTGACGGAGAGCACGCGCGCGAAGAGGCCGAGCACGTGGCGCTCTGGGACGGGTTCGCTGCCGCGGTCGGCGCGCCGCTCGACCGCGACCCGACGGCCGAGACCTCGGACTGCGCCGACGCGTGGTCGCCTGCGGAGCGCTTCCAGGCGCTGGCCGTCCTCTACGCGGTCGAGTCGTCCCAACCGGCGATCTCGCAGACGAAGCTGGCCGGGCTGGTCGAGCACTACGGCTTCGGCGCCGACGACCCTGCGGCCGAGTACTTCCGGCTGCACGCCGAGCGCGATCTCGAACACGCCAGGGCCGCGCGCGAGGCGCTCGCCGAGGCGCCGCCGGCGCGGCGGGCGGAGCTCGCCGCCGCCGCGGAACGCGCGCTCGAGGCGAACTGGCGACTGCTTGACGGAGTCGAGCGAGCGGCGTAAGCGATGGCGACAGTCGGGGTGGTCGGGCTCGGCGCGATGGGCAGCCGGATCGCGCGCCGGCTTGCGGATGCGGGCCACGAGCTCGTCGTCTGGAACCGAGATCCCGCCAAGGCGGAGCCGCTCGCCGCGGCCGGCGTTGTCGCGGCGGCGAGCCCGGCCGACCTGGCTGGGCGCGTGGAGGTCGTGATCACGATGGTCGCCGACCCGCGGGCG
>Ga0209474_10003237_pt1 | contig 14386 bp, 14 predicted proteins | sample GraSoiAngelo_145_FD_185902 | JGI IMG/M metagenome (GOLD analysis project Ga0209474, IMG submission 185902) | Grasslands soil microbial communities from the Angelo Coastal Reserve, California, USA - 14_1009_05_20cm (SPAdes) (version 2) | ecosystem: Environmental > Terrestrial > Soil > Grasslands...
GAGCAGACACCTCGCTTTGGGCGTCTTGCGGGAATTTCCTCCATCGGCAACGCTGGAACTCGTGCCTTCAGCACCCCGCGATTGCGCGCCTGGGCTCCACCACATCTGGGTGAACGCAACAGGCAACTGGCCGTACTTCGTCGACGGCATCGACCGGCGCCGTTGGCTAGGGCTCCTCGAGCAGGTCATCGACGACCACGCCTGGACGGTGCCGGCGTTCTGCCAAATGACAACCCACGTCCATGCCATCGTCGATGTACGCGACACCTCTCTATCGCAGGGAATGCAGTACCTGAACCGGGAATACAGCAAGCGTTTCAATGCGTGTCACGACCGGTTCGGACACTTCGTGCGAAGGCGATTCGGAAGCAGGCGGATCATCGACGGCCGCGACCTGCTCGGAACCTACGCCTACGTCGTCCTGAACCCGGTGAAGGAAGGTATGTGCCCGAGAGCCGAGGATTGGCGCTGGAGCAGCTACGCCACAACCCTTGGGCTGACCGAAGATTTCGGCTTCGTCGAGGCGAGCGTCGTGATCGCTGAGCTCAGTGGCTCAGTCGATGCCCTTCGACGGCTTGTCACAGCACGGGCTTCGCTCCTGGCCGAACCGGACCTGTCTCGGTAACTGATACCGAGACATGGCGGATCTGGGCATGTTCAGCGGAGTGCGCGCAGGGCGGGCTCCAGGCGCTGGCGCGTGGTGAGGACACCTTCGAAGAGGTCGCCGTGCCGACGGATCCGTTCGCGCACGACCTCCATCGTAAACGCGGTCGCGTCGAGCGACTCGTCGACCTCCTCCCATCGCAACGGCGTCGAGACGGGGGCGCCGGGGCGCGGCCGCACCGAATAGGTCGAGGCGATCGTCTTCCCCTCGCCGTTCTGGTTCGCGTCGATGAGGACGCCGCGCCGCTTCGCCTTCGACCATTCCGTCGTCGCCAGCCCGCGGTGCGTACGTGCTATCGCCCCCGCCACGATCTCGCAGAGCTCCCGGGTCTGCGCGTAGGTGTAGCGGCGCTCCACCGGCACGAGGACGTGCATGCCGTCCGCACTGCTCGTCTTCGGGAAGGAGACGAGCCCGAGCGTGTCGAGCGCCTCCTTGACGAGGAGCGCCACCTGCACGACCTCGGAGAAGCCGACGTCCGGCGACGGGTCGAGGTCGAAGAGGACGAAGTCGGGTCGGTCCGGCCGATCGACGCGCGAGTACCACGCGTTCATGTCGATGCAGCCCATGTTGACCATCCAGAGCAGTGCGTCTTCGTCGTTGACGATGGGGGCGTCGATCCAGCGTTTCTTCGGCGGTCGCTCGCGCGTCGAGACCTCCACGTGGAAGCGCGGGATCCACTCGGGCATGCCCTTCGGTGCGTCTTTCTGGAAGAACGCCTTGCCATAAGCGCCGTCGGGATAGCGACGCATCGTGAACGGCCGATCGCGCAGGTGCGGGACGAGCACCTCGGCGACCGCGGTGTAGTAGTCGATCAGGTCGCCCTTGGTGATCCCGAGGTCGGCCCAGAACAGCTTGTCGAGGTTGGACAGTTTCACCTTCCCCTCCTCCACCTCCGCCGGACGCTCCCGCCGCACGTCGACCGCCGGCTTGTCATCGCGCAGCCCCTGGAAGGAGGGCGCGCGCAGGTGACCGTCGTGCGTCCACTGAGCAAACTCGACCTCGGCCACGAGTTTCGGCTCGACCCAGACGACGTCGCCCTTCTTCACCTTTGGCATCTTCGGGACGACGGGGAACGGCGATGTCTTGCGCCGGAGCGGTTCGAGCTTCGCAAGGAGCTCCTCGATGTCGTGCTCCCTGAATCCGGTACCCACGTTCCCGACCCACTCCCAGTTCCCGCCCCGGTGGACGCCGAGCACGAGGGCGCCGAAGCCTCCGCTCCGCCGGCCCTGGCCCTTCGTGTAGCCGCAGATCACGAACTCCTGCCGTCCGTGCGTCTTGATCTTCAGCCAGTCACGGCCCCGCTTGCCCTCGCCGTAACGCGAGGACGTCCGCTTGGCAATCACGCCCTCGAGGCCCTGCTCCTCAGCCGCCTCGAAAAGCGCGTCGCCGTCCGTGAAGGAGCCCGAGAGCTGGACGACCGGGTTCCGAGCGAGCAGCTTCTCGAGCCGAGCCCTCCGTTCGCTCAGCGGCAAGTCGACCAGCGGCTCGCCGTCGACCTCGAGCACGTCGAACACCTCGTACGCGAGGTGCGTGCTCCCCTGCTGCATCGCGGAGAAGCTCGACTTGCCGTGGGCATCGAGCGCCACGACCTCTCCGTCGACGACGGCGTCCGGCGTGCGTAGCGCCTTTGGCAGCTCCTTCACCACCGGCGCAAAGCGCCCTGTCAGGTCGTTGCCGTTCCGCGAGACGAGCTTCGCCTCGCCGCCGCGGATGTAGCCGAGTGCGCGGTAGCCGTCCCACTTCGGCTCGAACTCCCATCCCTCTCCGCGCGGCAACTCCTCCGTCAGGGTCGCGAGCATCGGGCGATAGGTGCGCTGCGGGCCCGCTGCCGCCCCGTCCTCACGCTTGCGGAGGATGAGCCAGTTCTTCTCGTCCCCCGACAGGTGCGCCGGCACGAGCGCCCACGTCCCCTCGAGCCGCTCGCCGTGCAGCCGCACCGTGAGGCCGCCGTCGCGTTTCTCCTCGAGCAGCTCGTACGTGCCGCGATCCCAGATCTCGACCGTGCCGGCGCCGTAGTTCCCCTTGGGGATCTCGCCCTCGAAGCTCCCGTACTCGAGCGGGTGGTCCTCGACGTGGACGGCAAGATGCTGCTCGCCCGGCTCGAGCGGGACGCCCTTCGGCACCGCCCAGGAGGCGAGGACGCCGTCGCGCTCGAGGCGGAAGTCGTAGTGCAGCCGCCGCGCGTCGTGACGCTGCACGACGAAGATCGGAGCCTTCGCCTTCCCGCGCTTGCTCCCGAACGGCTCAGGCGTCTGCTTGCGGTTTCGCTTGCGCTCGTAGTCCGAGAGGCGTCGGCTCACGAGACATTCTTAGCGCGCGGAGCGCGCGGGCGGCGAGGCGTTTTCCCGGTTTCGAGTCATACCCCTGCCGTTCACATGACGCATACAACGCGGGGATAAGCCTGTGGACGGTGTGGACAGTGCCTCCGGTCGAAGCGCATAAACCTTCTTAAACGTGCCGCAAGTTGCTCAGGCGAACACGCCGAGGGAGCGAAAGCGCGCACGCCGCCGCCGGCGGAGGTCGTCGCGCGGGATTCCGTCCAGCTCGGCAAGGGATTCGCGCAGCGCCTGCCCGAGTTGCCGGGCCGCCATGTCCGGATCGATGTGCGCGCCGCCGACCGGTTCCGAAACGATCTCGTCGATCACGCCGAGCTCGAGGCAGTGCACCGCGTCGGGTCGGAATGCCGCCGCAGCCTTCTTCGCCTGGCCCGCGTCGCGCCAGAGGATCGCGGCGCAACCCTCGGGCGAGATGACGGAGTAGATCGCGTTCTCCTGCATGAGGACGCGGTCGGCGAGCGCGATCGCGATCGCCCCGCCCGAGCCCCCCTCGCCGATCACGCACGCCACGATCGGCACGGTCAGCCGCGCCATGGTCGCCTGCGACTGCGCGATCGCCGCACCCTGGCCGTGCTGCTCCGCGACGACCCCCGGGTAGGCACCCGGCGTGTCGACGAGCGTGACGACAGGGAGCCGGTGCCGGTCGGCGAGCTCCATCGCGTGCATCGCCTTGCGGTACCCCTCCGGATTCGGCATCCCGAAGCGGCGGCCGGCACGCTCGTGGATGTCGCGCCCCTTCTGCTGGCCCACGAGGACGATCGTGCGGCCGTCGAGCTTGCCGAGGCCGGCGATCATCGCACCGTCGTCGCCGAGCGCCCGGTCGCCGTGCAGCTCGAACCAGTCGTCGAGCATCCGCTCGACGTAGTCGAGCGTGTACGGCCGGTCGTCGTGACGCGCGAGCTCGACCTTGCGCCAGATCTCCTCGTCGGTGGACTCCTCGCCGATTCGCTCGATCTGCCGCTGCAGCCGCTCGAGCTCGCCGGAAAGCCGCGCGCCGCCGAGTAGCGGGAGGTTCCTCAGGCGCCCCAGTCGCTCGCGCAGCCGTAGCTCGTGCTCACTGGGGGGCATCGAACAGCCTCAGGAGGCGGGCCAGCGTCGGGCGCAGTTCCGGTCGCGAAACGATCGCGTCGATGTGGCCGTAGCGGAGGTTCTGTTCCGCGCGACCGAAGTCATCCGGCAGCTTCTCGCGGGTGATCTCCTGCACGACGCGCGGCCCGGCGAACGACATGAGCGCATTCGGCTCCGCGAGCAGGACGTCGCCAAGAGTCGCGAAGCTCGCGAGCACGCCGCCGGTCGTCGGGTGCGCCATCACGCAGAGGAGAGCCTGTCCCGCGTCGTGGAGATCCTCCACCGCGGCGACGGTCTTCGGCAGCTGCATGAGCGCGAGGGTCCCCTCCTGCATGCGCGCGCCGCCCGAGCTCGTGACGGCGACGACCGGCATCCCGGCCTCCGCCGCCGAGTCGCAGGCGCGCGAGAACTTCTCGCCGACGACGCTCCCCATCGAACCGCCCATGAAGGCGAAGTCCATGACGGCGAGCTCGCACTGGCGCTGCTCGAGCGCGGCGCGCCCGATCACCATCGCGTCGGCGAGACCGGTCTTCATCTCGGCTTCCGCGAGCCGCTCCGTGTAGGGGCGAAGGTCGAAGAAGTCGAGCGGATCCTCGGAATGGAGCTCCGTCGCCTCCTCGGTGAAGGAACCGGGATCGGCGAGGGAGGCGATCCGCGCCCGAGCCCGCATCGGGAAGTGGTGCCCACACTGCTCGCAGACCCAGAGGCTCCGCTCGAGCTCGTCGTCGCGGTAGTGCGAGTGGCAGGTCGGGCAGGTGTTCGGGTGACTCGGCGGAGGGCTTGGCTGGTCGTCGGTTTCGACCGAAACGTCGATTTTGGCCATCACCGCCAGCTTAGACCTCGGGCTGCGCCCCCGAGTTGCGAGCCGCTCAGTAGCCGAGAGCCGCCGTCAGACGCTCGAGCTTCCCGACGTTCGCCGGATCGGGTGCGAGCCCGGTGAGCCCGACGCCCACGAGGTTGCCGCTCTCCTTCACCTGCGCCAGGAGCTTCTCGAGTTCGTCGAGCGAGGGCCCGCCCGGCTCGGGCATGAAGACCGCGAGCTCGTCCGGGTCGAGGACGTCGCAGTCGAGGGCGACGTAGACGGGGCCGGAGCGCTCGAGCAAGGCGCCGGGATCGCCGCCGATTCCGGCCGCCGCGATGAACTCCTCCTCGGGCGGGTCGAGGTTCCGTGCTCCCCAGAGCACGACGTCGGCTGCGCCAATCGTGCCCCGGTCGAGCAGCGTGCGCAGCGGCATGCCCCACTCGTTGCCCGAGGGAGACGTCTCGGGTGTGTTGAGATCACCGTGCGCATCGAGCCAGAGAACGGCGACGTGTCCGTGGCGCGCAGCGAGCCCCTCGACCGCCCCGACGTGCGCGCAGCAGCAGCCGCCGAGCACGAGGGGCCGGGCGGGAAGGTCGGACGCGACCGCGAGCGTCTGCATCGCGAGCGTCTCCTCCTCTACGACCGCCACCTCGGGGTAGTCGAGCGGGAGCCCGGCAGCCTCGACCATCGGCTCGCCGCCGTCACCCCACGCGCGAGGCACGCGCACGAGCCCGGCGGCGAAGGAGCGGCCGCAGCTGTGGCACTCGTAGCCCTCGTCGACTGCGACGGCCGTCAGCGTGCGACAGCTCGGGCAGCGAGCTCGCAGCAGGCTCATCCGAGAACCTTCTCCCAGACGATCTCCTCGTGCTCGACGTGCATGCCGGCGCTCTCGTAGAGGTGGGTCGCGCCGGTCGGGCTCGCGGCGTCGACACCGAGCGTCGCCCGCGATACGCCGCGCCGGCGGAACTCGCGAAAGCTGTGCAGGAGAAGGGCCCGCCCATAGCCGCGACCGCGCCAGGGCCGGCGCACGCCGAGCGCGCCGATGTAGCCGGCGCCCGTTCGCATCTCGTTGCGGGCGACCGCGGCGATCTCGTCGCCGTCGCGGATCACGAACCAGAGCGAGGGCTCGAAGTTCGTGCGGGCGCGCTGCCGCGCCCACCAGTCCTCGAACGGCTCGGGATGAGGCTCCCAGTGGTCCTCGAACGCCTCCTCGATCGCGGCATGGAAGGCCGGCGCCTCCTCCTCCCGGAACGGCTCGATCGAACCCTCCGGCTTCGGAGGCTCCTCCTCGAAGTCGATCGCCATCTCCCAGAAGCGGCGCACCTCGCGATACCCGTGCCGCCGGAAGAGCTCGGACGCCCTCTCGTCCGCGGCGAGCGTCCACGAGTGGACCCGTGCCGCGCCCTCCTCGGCGACTCGGCCCTCCATGACCTCGACCAGCCGCGTCCCGAGCCCGCGGCCCTGCGCAGAGGGACGGACGGCACCGCCGCCGTTGCCTCGGTCGCCGTGTACCTGCGCGAACGCGGCCGCGACGAGCGTCCCGTCGTCCTCGAACAGCCACGTGTTCGTCTCGAAGGAAATCGTCTGCCACCAGCCGAGTACCGCCTGGGCGTCAAGGCTGGACGGGTGCCCGGCCACCGCCTCTTCGACCGAGCCGAACACCTCCGCGACGGCCGCTGCATCTTCTCTCGTTGCGTGCCGGACGTTCACGGCACAAGCGAATCGAGCGTTTCCGCGAGCCCGGTCAGGCTGTGGAGCTCGAGGTCCGGCTGCGGTTCGGCCTCCTCGCCGAGCCGGTTGATCCAGATGGTGCGAAGCCCCAGGGCTGCGGCCGGCGCGATGTCGTGGAAGAGGCTCGCGCCTACGTGGACATGCCGCTCGCGGTCGGCCCCGCTCTGCGCGAAGAACTCGTTCCAGTGGCCGCGCGACGGCTTGTATGAGCTGATCTCGGACGCGACGATCGAGAGCTCGAACTCGACCCCGATCCGAGCGAGAGACGCCTCGAGGAGGTCGCGGTCGGTGTTGGAGAGGACGGCGAGCCGCCAACCGCGGGCTCGGGCCTCCTCGAGCGCTTGCGGCACCTCCGCGAAAGCATCCCAGCCCGGCAGCGACTGCCCTAGCGCATCCTGCTCGCTAGCGGGGGCGCCAAGACGTGCGAGGGCAATGGCCAATACCTCGCGATAGCTCCGGCTCGGATCCTCCCGCTGGATCTGCGGCTCGAGCTCGTGGTACGCGTGCAGCAACTCGCCTGCGCGCGCGGCGCCGAACAGCCGCTCGAGCTCGCGCCCGATGCCGCCGTTCCAGTCGATCAGCGTCCCGTAGCAGTCGAAGCTCGCCCAGCGCTCGCCGCCCGCCATGATCGCGAGCCTATCGAGCGCGAGAGCTCAGTCCTCGAAGCGGCGGAAGACCACGCAGGCGTTGTGGCCGCCGAAGCCGAAGCTGTTCGATACGGCGATCTTCACGTCGGCGTCGCGGGCCTCGTTCGGCACGTAGTCGAGATCGCAGGTGGGATCCTCGACCTCGTAGTTGATCGTCGGTGGCAGCTTGCCGTCGCGGATCGCGAGGATCGTGAACGTGGCCTCGATTGCGCCGGCCGCACCGAGGCAGTGGCCCGTCGCGCCCTTCGTCCCGGAGACCGGCGTCTTGTGGGCGTTCTCCTCACCGAGGGCGTACTTCAGCATCTGCGTCTCGGAGGAGTCGCCAACCGGCGTCGAGGTCGCGTGTGCGTTGACGTAGTCGATCTCGTCGACCCCCGCGCCGGCCTCCTTCAGCGCCATCGTGAACGCCGCCACCGGGCCCCTCGGGTCGGGGTCGGTGATGTGCTTCGCGTCGGAAGAGAGGCCGTAGCCGGCCACCTCCGCGTAGATCTTCGCGCCCCGCGCCTTCGCGTGCTCGAGCTCCTCGAGCACGAGCAGCGCGCCGGCCTCGCCCATCACGAAGCCGTCGCGCCCGGCGTCGAAGGGGCGCGAGGCGCGCGCGGGGTCGTTGTTGCGCCGTGACAGCGCGCGCATCGCGCCGAAACCCGCGATCCCGACCTGGGTCACGGCGGCTTCGGTGCCGCCGCAGAGCATCACGTCGGCGCGATCGAGCCGAATCTCGTCCGCCCCGTCGCCGATCGCCATGTTCGAGGCGGCGCACGCGGTGCACTCGGAGAGGAGCGGCCCGCGCGTGCCGAGCTCGATCGAGACCCAGCCGGCGCCGAGGTTCGGGATGATCGACGGGATCGAGAACGGATTCACCCGGTCGGGCCCGCGCTCAAGGAGCTGGTCGTAGCAGTCCTGGAACGACTGCAGGCCGCCGATCCCCGTCGCGACCGCGGCGCCGATCCGGCCGGCTTCCTTCTCGACCTCGAGCCCGGAGTCGGCAACCGCCTGCCGAGCCGCCGCGAGGATCAGGTGCGTGAAACGGTCCATGCGTCGAGCCGCCTTGCGCTCGATCCACTCGGTCGCGTCGAAGTCCTTCACCTCGCACGCGAAGTGGACGGGGTAGTCGCTGTGATCGAACTGCGTGATCTCGGCCGCGCCGGACTCGCCCGCAAGCAGGCTCGACCACGTGGACTCGACATCGAGCCCGAGCGGCGTCACCGCGCCCAGCCCGGTGATGACGACGCGCCTACGTCCGTTGAGGGAAGCCCCGTTTTCGCTGTTCACATTCCGAGTCCGCCGTCGACGAGCAGCACATCGCCCGTGATGAACGATGCCTCGTCGGAGCAGAGAAAGCGTACAGCGCCTGCCACGTCTTTCGGCTCCCCGAGCCGTCCGAGCGGCGTGTTGCCGAGCATCGCCGTCGTGGCCTCCTCCGGCAGGACGTCCGTGAGCTGCGTTCGCACGTACCCGGGCGCGACGACGTTGGCGCGGACGCCGCGGCTGCCGAGCTCGCGCGCGAGGGACTTCGTGAAGCCGATGATCCCGGCCTTCGAGGCGGCGTAGTTCGTCTGGCCCCAGTTGCCGTGGACGCCGACGATCGACGAAACGTTGACGATCGAGCCGGAGCGCTTCTTCATCATCGGGCGGCAGACCGCGCGGCACGTATAGAAGACGGACGAGAGGTTCGTCTCGATCACGGTGCGCCAGTCGTCGTCCGGCATTCGGGCGAGGAGCCCGTCGCGCGTGAGGCCGGCGTTGTTGACGAGGATGTCGAGGTCGCCTGCCTCCTCGACGAGCCGCGCCGCCTCCTCGGGGCTCGAGACGTCGGCCTGGACAGCGCGACCCTCGATCTCGCGCGCGAGGGCTTCCGCCTCGTCGCCCCCCGTCCGGTACCCGACCATGACGTCGGCGCCGGCTCGCGCCAGCTCCTCCGCGATCGCCCGGCCGATGCCCTTCGAAGCGCCCGTCACGAGGGCGCGCTTGCCCTCGAGCGAGGCGAAGCTCACGGTGTTTCGGCGAGCAGCTCGGGCAGCCGCTCGAGCGCCTCGATGCTGTTCACCGAGACGGCCTTGACGCTCCGGTCGATCCGCTTGACGAGTCCGGACAGCACGTTGCCCGGCCCGACCTCGACGAAGGTGCGGACGCCGTCGCGCATCAGCTCCGTCGCCGACTGCGTGAAACGGACCGGCGCAGTGAGCTGGTCGACGAGGAGCGGTCCGATGCGCTGCGCCGACTCGACACGGGCGGTCACCGTGGACATGAACGGCGCGACGGGCTCCTGGAAGCGCACCTTCTCGATCGCCGGCCGGAGCCGGTCGGCGGCGCGGGCGACGAGCGGCGAGTGGAAAGCGCCCGAGACCTGGAGCTTGACGGCGCGGCGGGCACCATGGGTCTGCGCCTGCTCGATGCACTCGTCCACGGCCGGGTTCTCGCCGGAGACGACGATCTGCCCGGGGCAGTTGTAGTTCGCCGGCCAGACTCCGAGAATCCGGCGGCAGAGACCCTCCACGACCTCGTCCGCGAGACCGAGGATCGCCGCCATCGAACCGGGGTTGCGGGCCGCGGCCTCGGCCATCGCCAGCCCGCGCTCGCGGACGAGCGCAATCGCCTCCTCGAGAGTCATCGCCTCCGCCGCTGCAAGTGCGGCGAACTCTCCCACCGAGTGGCCGATGACGAAGTCCGCCTTGACCCCACGATCGCGAAGAGCAGCGAGCATCGCGAGCGAGGTCGCGACAAGCGCTGGCTGCTGTACGGACGTGTCGAGCAGTTCCTCTGCGTCGGAGTGGAAGCAGAGGCGCTCGAGGTCGAGGCCACTCGCTTTGCTGCTGCGCTCGAAGACCGCCTTCGCGGCCGGCACCGCATCCGCGAAGTCACGGCCCATACCGGCCTCGAACGAGCCCTGACCCGGGAAGCAGAACGCGACTTTGCTCATGCCGCGGCGCCCGCTCCGGCGGCCGCCCCTGGCGGCCGGGTCTTCTGGCCGGGCGTTGCCGGTTTCGCCGGCGACGCTTCCAGCCTTTGAGTCCAGCGCATCAGCGCGCTCCCCCAGGTGAGTCCGGCGCCCATACCCGTCATCAATACCAGGCTGCCGGCGCGCAGCCGCCCGTCCGCCTGCGCCTCGGCGAGCGCGAGCGGGATCGATCCGGAGGACGTGTTGCCGTAACGATCCACGTTGATCACCACCCGATCCGACGGGATCCCGAGCTTCTTGGTTGCGTGGTCGATGATACGAACGTTCGCCTGGTGCGGAACATAGACGTCGACATCCCCGACATTCGTCCCGTAGCGGTCGAGCACGGCCTCGGCGGATTGCACGAGGACGCGCGTCGCGAACTTGAAGACCTCGCGGCCGTTCATCTTCACGAGCCCGTCGGGCTCTTCGAACCGGCGGGAGCCGCTGCCCGGCAGCCAGAGATGCTCGCCGCCGGCGCCGTCTGCGCCGAGCTCGAAGGCGAGGAAGCCCGCCTCGTCCGACGGCTCGATCACGACTGCGCCGGCGCCGTCTCCGAACAGGACGACCGTGGAGCGGTCGGTCCAGTCGAGGATGCGGGAGAGCACGTCGCCGCCGACCACGAGCGCCCGCCGCGCGAGTCCGGCCGCCACCATCCCGTACGCCTGTGCGAGTCCGTACATGAACCCCGTACAGCCGGCGGAGAGGTCATACGCAGCTGCATCCGCCGCGCCGAGCCGGTCGGCGAGAATCGCCGCGGTCGAGGGGAACATCATGTCGGGGGTGACGGTGGCGACGATCAGCAGGTCGATGTCCTTGCCGTCGCTGCCGGCCTGCTCGAGCGCCTGCTGAGCGGCCGGCAACGAGATATCCGAGAGCGCCTCCGTCTCGGCGGCGATCCGGCGCTCGCGGATGCCGGTGCGCTCCACGATCCACTCGTCCGACGTGTCGACGAGCTGCGCGAGCTCGTCGTTCGTGATCACCCGCTCGGGCACGTGACCCCCGAGGCCCGTGATCGTCACGTGGACGTCGCTGCGACCGCTGCCGATCACCGGCGGGCTATCCCTCGCTCCCCACGAAGACCGTCAGCATCGCCTCGGCCGCGACGTCTCCGTCGACGCTCGCTTTGCCCTGCCCCTTCGCGATCGGCCCGCGGATGCGTAGAAACTCGCACTCGAGCTCGAGCACGTCGCCCGGCTCGACGACCCGCTTGAAGCGACAGTCGTCGATCCCCGCGAAGAAGGGGATCTTGCCCGTGTTCACCTCGTCGGCGAGCACGGCGACCGCGCCGCACTGGGCGATCGCTTCGATCGTCAGCACTCCGGGCATCACCGGCCGGTCGGGGAAGTGGCCCCGGAACCACCAGCCGTCGGCAGGCACGTGGAAGCGCCCGCGCACACGCCGTCCCGGCTCGAGCTCGAGAACCTCGTCGACGAGCAGGAAGGGGGGTCGGTGCGGGATGATCGACTCGATCGTCTCCCGGCCGAAGGGCGCAGCCGGCGGCCCGCTCCGAGCGCCGCTCATGTCGGCGCCCTTCGCTCCTTGGGCGCCTCCGTCGAGCCTACGGCGCTCGTCACGCGACGTCTCGATCTTCCAAACGCGCGCGAAGCCGGTTGCGGCCCCGGTGCGCATGGCACTTGGCCGTCCCGACGGGCATCCCGGCCGCGGCCGCAATCTCCTCGAACGTGTAGCCGAGCGCGTCCTTGAGCACGATCACCTGCGCCTGTTCGGGCGAGATGCCGGCGAGCGAGTCGCAGAGCTCTTGCCTCAGCTCGGTGATCCGTACGCCACGCGTTGGATCCTGCTCGAGGTCGGCGCCGAGCTCTTCCGGCAGCGGATCGTGCGTCCGCGTCCGCTGCCGCTGCGCAACGTCGCGGCAGGTGTTGACCACGAGCCGGTGCAGCCAGGTCGAGAACTGGGCCTCGCCCCGGAACTGGCGGAGCCGGACGCAGAGCTTCGCGAGCGCCTCTTGCGCGGCGTCACGCGCGTCCTCCGGATCTCGAAGAAGGTGCCGCGCGAGGCTCTCCACGCGCGGTGCGTGGCGGACGCAGAGCGCCTCGAGCGCCTCGCGACCGCCGGCCTTTGCCCTGGTCACGAGGACGGGGTCGCTGAGGCTCGCGTAGTCGAGACTGCGCTCACGCAGCGGCTGCCTGATCCTCCCCACGGCCGGAGTAGTCTAGATGCGGGTGTCGGATCTTTCTCCCGGCTCCGTCGAGCCGCTTCTGCAAGGGCGCCTCGGCAGGCCGTACCGCTTCGTCGCCGAGTGCGCCTCGACGCAGCGTCTGCTCGACGGGGACGAAGTCGAGGGCGCGACGGTTGCCGCCGACCACCAGACGCACGGGCGCGGCCGCCTCGGCCGCACCTGGGAGGCGCCTGCGGATCGGGCCCTCCTGTTCTCTGTCCTGCTCCGGCCCAAGCCGCCGATGGCGTTGTGGCCGGAGCTCTCGCTCGTCGCAGGCGACGCCGTTGCGGCCGCCCTGCGTACCGAAGCGCACGTAGCCGCGGAGCTGAGCCATCCCAACGACGTGCTGATCGAGGGACGGAAGGTGGCCGGGATCCTGCCCGAGGCCAGTGCCGGCAGAGTCGTGCTGGGGATCGGCGTGAACGTCAACCAGACAGCCGACGAGCTGCCCCTGGAGACTCCGAAGCCTCCGACGTCACTCCTCGCCGAGACCGGCCGGGAGTGGCCGCGAGCGCCGCTGCTCGCCGTGATTCTGCTCGAGCTCGAGGGCCGGTACGACGGCTGGCAGCGGCTCCACTCGGTGCGCTAGTTGCGGTTAGAGGAGGGCGCCGTTGGTGCGCTGCTCGCGGAAGCTGCGCGCGGCCTCGATCGCCGCGCCGAGGGTCAGCCCCTTGTCCTTGGCCTGCTTGATCAGCATCACGGTCTCGAGGGCGTCGATGTCGTAGATTCGCTGCTTCTTGCCTTTGGTCGGGATCTGGGCCTTGTTCGTCCAGTAGTCGAGCTGCATCTTCGAGATCCCGGCGATCTGGCAGACCTGCCCGAGGTAGAGCTCGACCTTGTCGAGATGCTCTGCCAGATTGATGGGTTCGAGAAGATCGACCTGCCGGCTGCCTGCCATTCCGCCCTCGCCGCGTTGTTGACCCCTCCCGAGAGTTATAAAGCGCCGCCGCTGCTTTTGGAAGGGTGCGCTGCGGTGACCCAGCGCAGGCTTACGTTTCGGCGGGCTCGTCGTCGCCGTTCGTCTCCTCCGACTCGACGACAGGCGCGAGTGCGGAGACCCGCTCGTCGTCGCCGCGCAGCCGCATCACGATCACGCCCTGTGTCGAGCGGCCGAGCCGCTTCACGTCCTCGACCGGAACCTTGATCACGGTGCCGGCCGTCGAGATGAGCATCACCTGGTAGCCGTCACGGACGACGCGTGAACCGACGAGGTAGCCGCGCGCCTCGCTCAGCTGCACGGTCTTGACCCCCATGCCTCCGCGGCCCTTGACGGGATATTCGGACACACGCGTCCGCTTGCCGAAGCCGTTCTCGGTCACGACGAGGAGATCCGCGTCGTCCTCGGCGATGTTGATCGAGATCACCTCGTCGCCTTTGCGGAGCCTCATGCCTGCGACGCCGGACGTGTCGCGACCCATGGGCCTCGCGTCGGTCTCGTGGAAGCGGATCGCCTGGCCTTTCTTCGAGACGATGAGGATGTCGTCCTGGCCCGTCGAGTGGCGGACGCCTACGAGCTCGTCCCCGTCGCGCATCTTGATCGCGATGATCCCGTCGGCCTTGAGCGGGGTGTTGTACGCGGCAAGCTCCGTCTTCTTGACGACCCCGTTCTTCGTCGCGAACACGAGGTACTTCGCCTCCTCGAAGTCGCGCGTCTGGATCACGGCGCGCACCTGCTCGTCCTGCCGGAACGGGAGGAGGTTGACGATCGCCCGCCCCTTCGACTGGCGGGAGCCGAGTGGCAGCTCGTGCACCTTGAGCCGGTAGACCTTGCCGACGTTGGTGAAGAAAAGGATGTAGTCGTGCGTCGAGGCGACGAAGAGATGCTCGATGTAGTCGTCCTCTTTCAGCTCCATCCCCATCACGCCGATGCCGCCGCGCCGCTGCTCGCGGTACGTCGTCACGGGTAGTCGCTTGATGTAGCCCGACCGCGTGATCGCGATGACCATGTCCTCCTCGGCGATCAGGTCCTCGAGCTCGAGCTCCTCCTCGGCGGCGACGATCTCAGTGCGGCGCTCATC
>Ga0209474_10003238_pt1 | contig 14384 bp, 13 predicted proteins | sample GraSoiAngelo_145_FD_185902 | JGI IMG/M metagenome (GOLD analysis project Ga0209474, IMG submission 185902) | Grasslands soil microbial communities from the Angelo Coastal Reserve, California, USA - 14_1009_05_20cm (SPAdes) (version 2) | ecosystem: Environmental > Terrestrial > Soil > Grasslands...
CAAAAGAATGGTCGGGGAGAGAGGATTTGAACCTCCGACCCCCTGGTCCCGAACCAGGTGCTCTACCAGGCTGAGCCACTCCCCGACATTGCCGCTGCGCCATGCTGGGCGCATGGCGACAGAAACAACTTCTAAATTATACATCTCGTATTTGCGGGTTCTAAGAATGATGATGCGATACGCTGGCGGCATCGGGCTCGCATCGAAAACTCAACAAAGCAGCCCAGTTCCTAGTGGCCCCTGTTCACGTCGGCAGCCCACACATTGACTAGCACCGAGGCCGTCTCTGCTCTATATCGGTGGAGGTTGGGCTAATCGCATGAGCTGCATTTGTATTGTTATACTTGGTCAGCCCGACGACGGAAACTCACCAAATGGCCAGCTTCACATCTAAAGTTCTCTATACGCCGCTGCAAAGAATTAATGACGCGATTGTGTCGGTTGAAAACGGTTCAGTCGTGAGTGTGGCCTCGCGAAATGAGGTACAAGCCGCGCCAAATAAGCCTGTAACGGATTTCGGCGATTGTGCCATTGTTCCGGGATTTTTTGATGTACATATGCATGGCGGAGTCAACTGCGATGTCATGCGCGGCACTGCCAGCGAGATGAAGCAACTGGAAACGTTTCTGGCACGTCATGGAGTCACAAGTTATTTCCCAACTACGGTAACCGCTTCTCTCGACGTCACGCTAAGTGCTCTAGAGCGGTTGGCGGACGCCATTGAAGCCGCAGAGAAGAACGGAGGAGGTCGCGCACAGCCTCTGGGAATCCATTTAGAGGGACCTTTTCTCAGTCATGCAAAGCGCGGCGTGCATCCGCCCGACGATTTACTGCAGCCGAGCCTTGGCGCTTTTGACAAGCTCTGGCAGGCGGCGCGCGGTCATGTGCGCATGATCACTATCGCCCCGGAACTGGATGGCGCGGAGGAATTAATTAGCGAGGCGAGCCGGCGCGGGGTTTGCGTCAGTCTTGGACACTCAGATGCGGACCTCGAAGAGACCCGCCGCGGAATCAGGGCTGGGGCTAGACATGCGACGCACACGTTCAACGCAATGCGTCCGCTGGATCATCGGGCGCCTGGGATTCTGGGTGAGGTCCTGACTAACAAACAGCTCAGTGCAGATGTAATTGCTGATGGGATTCATGTTGACCGCGCTGTTGTCGATCTTTTATTTCGAGCCAAAGGCATTGAGAAGTTCGTGTTGATCACGGACGCGATCTCAGCAACCGGCATGCCCGATGGGCGCTATATGTTAGGGACTCTGGAAGTGGAAGTGAAAGACGGCAGGTGCGTTCGCAACGGCACCCTCGCAGGTAGCGCACTAACCATGGATCGCGCCGTGCGTAATGTGATGCAATTCGCGGGACTGGATTTGCAACAGGCCGTTCGTGCCGCTTCCATCAATCCCGCGCAGGCTGCTGGGATGCCGAAAAAAGGAAAAATTGAACCCGGCGGCAATGCAGATTTCGTAGTGCTCACTCCGGATGGTGAAATCCGGGCGACCGTTGTCAAAGGTGTGGTGATTCAGTAAGTCATTGAAGGAGAGCGATGCCAGATAAAGGCGGATTTCCACATTACATGCTCAAAGAAATCTTTGAGCAGCCCAAGGCCCTGGAGGACACTATTGCTCCGCGGGTGTCGCGCGAAACGGCGGAGGTGCGGTTGGCGGAGGAAGTGCGAATCGGCAGCGAAGAACTGCGCTCGATACGGCGCGTCAACATAGTGGCGTCCGGGACCAGCCGCCACGCTGGCATTGCCGGCCAATTCATGTTCCAGGACCTGGTGCATCTTCCCGTTGACGTGGATTACGCCAGCGAATTCGAATACCGCAATCCGATGATCAGCCGTGGCGAGATCACGATTGTGATTACGCAATCCGGCGAAACCGCCGACACTACGGCTGCTCAGCGCGAGGCTAAAAAGAAAGGCTCGCGCACGATTGCGATTTCAAACGTCGTGGGCTCGACTATCGCCCGCGAGGCTGACGGTGTTCTTTACACTCACGCCGGGCCAGAGATCAGCATTGCTTCGACAAAGGCTTTCACTGCCCAAATGGCTGTCCTCTTTCTTTTTGCGGCCTATCTGGCGCAAGTTCGCGGCGCCCTTTCGGAGAGCGAACGGAAAAAGTGGATAGCAGAACTGCAGGCACTCCCTAAGAAGACCGAAACCGTCCTCGAGCAAGCGGCCGAATGCCAGCGGCTTGCCGACCGCTTTCACAAATTTGAGAGCTTTCTGTTTTGTGGACGGGCAATCCATTATCCCGTCGCCATGGATGGCGCTTTAAAGCTGAAAGAGGTTTCGTACATTCATGCGGAGGGGTATCCAACCGGCGAAACTAAACACGGCCCGATCGCGATGATTGACGAAAGTTTGCCGGTGGTGATCATCGCCACATGCGACCGGAACGATGCCGGTTCGGTTCTGCGCTATGAAAAGAACGTCGCCAATATTCGTGGGTTCAAACAACAATCAGGGAAAGTAATCGCCATTGCAACCGAAGGTGACACCGAGCTTCCTGGCCTGGCCGACCATACCATTTTCGTGCCGCATGCCCCCGAGTTGCTCTCGCCAATTCTCGAAATCGTCCCACTCCAGCTATTTGCGTATTACATGGCGGTGCGAAAAGGGCTGGACGTGGACCGGCCCAGGAATCTCGTGAAGTCAGTAACTTTGGAATAAGCCGCTAGTTGGGCTTGCGGTTCTTGGCATTGGCGAAGTGCCGCAGCAACACGGCTTCGGTAAGAGAATTGTAGCTTTCCAGTACCGGTTCCAACTTCGCGCTCTGCAATTTTTTGGGATTGCGAGGCGTATTCTCTTCCACTATCTCAGAGCCGGTGGTCATTACCTGGACATAAAACCATAAAAAATGTCGCATCTGGTCCAGCGCCGACTTCAACATTTCTAGTGATTCGATCTCCGGAAGCTGCGCCAGAGCTTCCATTAACTCGGGATCATTCGGGGCCTGCATCGCGGCGCAATTGAGCTCGTGCTGAATGGCGCGCAGGTCCTCAGTCACGCGCAACATGCGCACATGGACGTCGTCGAGATAATCGTTGTTGGCCATCCCGCGCTTTCTAGGACGAGTTCAACATCTCATCCGGCTTGAAAAGCAAGAAGATGTCCCATGTCCATGCGCTTTGGTAATTCGAGTTGCAGGCACGAAAGTTCGTCGCGATCAGCTGCACACGAACTCGTCGGGACGTCGCCAAGTGTCCCCATAACGCCCGTCAACATTGGTTTTCGGCGGATCAGCCCGGGAGTTCCCATGAACTTTGAGATTTAGGTCATCGGATGTATGTCTCCGAGCAGACTTCAGGGCTTCGCACAAAAGGTCAGCACATAGGTAACGACGAGGCTCTCGGAGAGATTCAAACTCCTCCATCCACGAATTCAGGAGGGTTTATTCACACCGCAAACTAGACTCCTCATACTGGAACGCTCGAAATAACAACGGTGCCATGCCTCTTTGACGCGGCAGTGATTTTAAATTTTCAGGCGCAAGGAACCGGAGTAAACTCTCGGCTCATGCCCGGACAGGAGAGCAATATGCTTACCCGACGTCAGCTGGTGCGAAATTTTGGATGCCTCGCGATTGCGGGACGATTTGCAAGCGAACATGCGCTCGCGCAGCAGGCGCAAACCCAAGCTCCGAGCCCAGAGCCGATGGTTTGGCTCGACTCGAATGAAAATCCAGCCGGCCCTCCGGCGTCTGCGATCAAGGCAATCATTGACGGCGTCTCAGCTACGGCCCGCTATCACTTCGATGAATTTGAGGGCTTCAGCCAGGCCATAGCTAAAAGCGAGAATGTGAAACCGGAGCAGGTCTTGTTCGGCGTCGGCTCAACTGAAGTAATTGATGCTGCTATTTGTGCTTTCACGTCAGCCTCAGCTCCGCTGATCACCGCTGCGCCGTCGTATGACATCGTTATCGAGCTGGCTCGAAGTCTTGGACGCAAGGTGGTGCAGGCGCCATTGACTGCTGCCTGGGCGTATGACGTTCGCCAACTGGCTGCACAGGCCGCAAACGCCGGCGGTGGCCTGATCTATTTATGCAATCCAAACAATCCAACTTCTTCGCTTACTCCCACCAAGGATATTGACTGGCTGGTTGCGAACCTGCCGCCTCACACCATCCTGCTGGTGGACGAGGCCTACATTCACTTTGCCGACCCGACTCAGGCCGAAAGCGCAATCAAACACGTGCGGGACGGCAAGGACGTGATCGTCACCCGCACATTTTCAAAGATCTATGGGATGGCAGGCGCTCGGGCCGGATTCGGATGCGCCCGGCCAGAGCTCATTCAGGCGATGAACCCTTTTATGGACAAAGTCATTCCAATCTTAGCTCTTCGTGCCAGCATGGCGGCCCTCGGGGAGCGCGACACGCTGGTGCCGGAGAGAAGGGCCAACGTCTCGCGCATACGAGGCGAGCTGTGCGACTGGCTACGGCAAAAGAAAATTAACTACATTGAGCCACAGGCGAATTTCGTCATGATCGACATTGGCCGCGATGTGAGCACGTTTGGTCGCGAGATGCGGGCAAAAGGTGTAGCTGTAGGCCGACCCTTTCCGCCCCTGAATCACATGTTGCGCGTGACCATCGGAACAGACGCGGAGATGAAGAAGTTCAGTGACGCGTTTTCCGCGACGATGGCAGTCGCGTGATTACTCGGGGCGTCGTGACCTCTCTCGTATCAGCGGGCGCCTTTAGCCGTGCCTAAAGCCTGGTACCCCAAAAGAGATTCCTACTAGACGTGGAAAGGACTGTTAGCATATGCTAAAGCATATGCCGAAGAAGGGGCCGAGCTCCGAACGTCTTGTGCGGGTCTTCCGGAATGGGCGCAACCAAGCCGTGCGCATCCCTCGGGAATTTGAGCTTCCGGTCGAAGAGGCCATTATGCGCAAAGAAGGTCAGCGCCTGATCATTGAACCCGCGCCGGCAAAATCGCTGCGTGCCGTCCTGGCTGGCCTTAAGCCGCTGCGGGAAAATTTCCCTCGTATTCCCGATTCACCCGCCGATCCGGTAGATCTCTGATGCGCTACCTTCTGGATACGAATATAGTTTCTGACCTCGTTCGCAACCCGCACGGCAAAGTAGCAGACATCATCTTCAAAGTTGGCGAAAGCAAGGTCTGCACAAGCATCATTGTTGCCGCGGAATTACGCTATGGCGCCGAAAAGAAGCAATCTCCGCGATTGGCGGCCCAGCTTGAAGCCGTGCTGGGCGCGCTTGAGATTCTGCGGCTCGAGAAACCAGCCGACGTTTCGTACGGCTCCATTCGTGCGCAACTCGATCGCGCCGGCAAGCCCATGGGCGCTAATGACCTGCTCATTGCTGCCCAAGCGCTTACACTCGGGTACACAGTTGTAACGGACAATGAAAAAGAGTTCTCCCGAGTGAAGCAGCTTAATTTGGAAAATTGGCTGCGTTGAAACTGACGTGGCACGTTTGGCACCGGAAATAAAAAAGGGCGCGATCACTCGCGCCCTCAATTCTGCATTCTGACTTCTAACTTCTGACTTACTAATCCCTCACTCCATCCAAGAACGCTCTCAGTTTGCGCGACCTGCTGGGATGCCGTAGCTTTCGCAGCGCCTTGGCCTCGATTTGGCGGATGCGTTCGCGGGTGACAGCAAACGATTGGCCCACTTCTTCTAGCGTGTGTTCACTGCCATCTTCGAGACCAAAGCGCATCTTGATGACCTTCTCTTCGCGAGGCGTCAAGGTGCGAAGCACGTGCGAAGTCTGGTCCTTCAGGTTGACGTTGATTACCGCCTCGGCAGGCGAGACAACGGCACGATCCTCGATGAAGTCGCCAAGATGCGAATCTTCCTCTTCGCCAATCGGCGTTTCAAGAGAGATCGGCTCCTGAGCAATCTTCAAGACTTTCCGGACTTTCGCGACCGGAATGTCCATGCGCTTGGCGATTTCTTCCGAGCTTGGCTCGCGTCCCAGTTCCTGCACCAACTGCCGCGAGGTGCGGATCAGCTTGTTAATCGTCTCGATCATGTGCACCGGGATACGAATCGTACGCGCCTGATCGGCAATGGCACGCGTGATTGCCTGACGAATCCACCACGTGGCATAAGTTGAAAACTTATAACCGCGGCGGTATTCGAATTTGTCTACCGCCTTCATCAGGCCAATATTGCCTTCCTGAATCAAATCGAGGAACTGCAGTCCGCGGTTGGTGTACTTCTTCGCAATTGAAACCACCAGTCGCAGGTTGGCTTCGATGAGCTCGCGTTTAGCGTGCTCGGCGTCCATGTCGCCCTGGATCAGTTCACGCTGAGTGCGCTTGAGCTCCTGGAACGCGACGCCGACTTCCTGTTCGATCTTTTCCAGTTCCGCGTTGATGGCGCGGGCCTGGCGCTTGTACTCCTTGCGCTGATCTTCGCTGCGAGTGGCTTCGGCTTTCTTCTCCAGGTTTTGCGCCTGGCGGTCGAGCGAACGCATGGTGTCAACCGTCTTGTTCAGGCGGTCGATCAGCCGTTTACGCTCAACGTTAGTGAAGCCGAGTTCACGTACAGCCTGCGAAACCCCAATTACCGCGCGGGCAAGATGATTGCGAAGGCGGCGATAGGGCCTGGGATTTTTCTTTTGCGAGACGTCGGCGAATTTTTCCTGCACCTGCATGGCTTTTTTGTAAGCCTTGGCAAGTTCGTCGATTTTTCCGGTGAAATCGTTGAGGCGAGCCTGCACGATTTCATCGGTGATCTCTTCCTCATCGAAGGTGACCACTTCTTTAATAGAGCGGACGCCCTTTTTGAGATCCTCGCCCATGGCGAGCAGTTCGCGAATTACGATCGGCGATCGCGAAAGCGCCTTGAGCACGCGGTTCTGGCCGCGCTCAATTCTCTTCGCGATTTCAACTTCGCCTTCACGAGTGAGCAGCGGAACCGTTCCCATCTCGCGCAGGTACATGCGGACGGGGTCATTGGTTTTTTCCATCGCCCCAGGAGTGAGGTCGAGTTCGACGTCTTCGCCGGCCTCTTCTGCTTCTTCTCTGTCCAGAGCGGTCGAGGGCATTTTGGGGCCCTCAAGCACATCAATTCCTTGCGTACCAATTGTGGTCAGCAGGTCTTCCAGGTCGTCGGGACTTTGCACATCCTGCGGTATGAGGTCATTGACCTGGTCATACGTGAGATATCCCTTTTCTTTACCTGTATCGATCAACTTCTTAATATCTTCAAATTTGTCTTCGAGAGCCAAGACGGATTGTCCTTTTCGTCCTCGTCCGAGTTGAATTCAGCCTCTTCTTCTATCGGACGAAATTGAGATGTCTTTTAATTACGGTGGGAAAGCGCAATGGCGAGCTGCGCCGGCACAAACCTTAAAATTTTAGCAGAAAGCAACCGTGAAAACAGCTAATCGCCGCAGGATCTCAGCTTTTCTGCTTGGGTTGCAATTTGACCACGCCTTACTGTCGGACATTTCCGACACTTTGCCCGTTGTCCTCACCGTCATTCAATTAGATGGCGAACAGAGGCTTTTAGTTTCAGCTAGATGGCAAAGAGAGGCTTTTATTTTCAGTGGTTTGAAGGGCGAAAAAGGCCACAGGAGGCCAAATTTCCGCGGCATGTCGAACTTTGACTCACATTGGCCGGGCGGATAGACTTCCCGTGGTGCTCCCATGAAAATTTGCTTGTTCCTGCTGGCTTTTTGTTTGTCTGTATCTGCTCTCCTGGCGGCCGATGACGAAGCACATCATCACGAAGAACTAACCGAGGCGCAGCTGGGGACGGTGCATTTCCCATCGTCATGCCTGGCTGGCGAGCAGAAGGCCGTCGAGCGCGGGGTAGCCATGCTGCACTCGTTCTGGTACGAAGAAGCCGAAAAACAATTCGAGCAGATCGGAAAGGAGGACTCGCAGTGCGCCATTGCCCACTGGGGTGTGGCCATGAGTCTATGGCACCAGCTTTGGAATCGCCCTGACCCAGCGACGCTCGAGCGTGGAGGCGCGCAACTCAAGACCGCAAAGTCATTACCGGCCACTCCGCGTGAAAAGGATTACATCGCAGCCCTGAGCAAATTTTATGAGCACCCGAGGAAGGCTTATCAGAAGCGGGCTACGGCGTATTCGAATGCGATGGAGAAGGTTTACCAGCGGCATCCCGATGATCACGAAGCAGCGGCGTTTTACGCGCTTAGCGTGCTGGCGGCTGACCACGATAAGACCAACGCCAATCGAAAGCGAGCCGCCGCGGTGCTGGAGAAACTGTTTGCCGAGGAGCCCAATCACCCGGGCGTGGCGCATTATCTGATCCATACGTATGACAAACCCGACATGGCGCAGTTGGGCCTGCCGGCGGCACGCAGGTATGCGCAACTTGCACCGGCTGCACCACACGCCCTGCACATGCCAGCCCATATTTTTGCGCGGCTCGGTTTGTGGCAGGACGACATCGATTCCAATGTTCGCTCGATAGCGGCCACTCAAAAAGAAGCGGCGGAGCACATGGGCGGCGAGGGGCATCAGTTTCACGCCATGGATTTTCTGGTGTACGCCTACCTGCAAACCGGTCGCGAACAGGACGCGCAGAAGATCATCGATGAAGTACGCGCTATGCCGGCGATGCACGACATGTATGGCATGGGATTTGATCCGCGGCTGTTCGCGCTCTCGGCGTTTCCTGCTTCGTATGCGCTGGAACTACATCACTGGGATGAGGCGGCCCAGCTTCCGGCGGTCAGCGGAGCTAGCGATGGAGATCAATCTATAACTTACACGGCGCGAGCAATCGGGGCTGCGCGGAGCGGGAATGTGGAGCAGGCGCGGAAGGAAATCGCCCAGCTAGAGAGTATCCAGAAAAAAATGGAAGCGAAGCGCAAGAAAAATGAAGCCGAGTACGACGGCGTTGGCGATGAAATTACCGAAGCCAAGGCATGGCTGGCGCAAGCTGAAGGCCATCACGATGAAGCGGTTGGTTTACTGCGTAGGGTAGCGGATAAAGAAGAGGGCGAGGCCGAAGCTAGTCAGGGGATTCCCGCGCACGAGATGTTAGGTGACATGCTGCTCGAAAGCAAACACTATGAAGAAGCTCTAGCGGAGTACGAGACAGCGCTAAAAACCAATCCCGGCCGATTTGATTCTTTGTATGGAGCGGCGCAGGCGGCAGAGCAGGCGGGCAGGCATGAGAAGGCAAACGACTATTATGGTCAGATCGTGAAGAATTGCGATGGAGCGAAATCGGAGCGGGCCGAGCTGAAGCACGCGCGGGAAGTAATCGAAGCGCGTGCAGCAAGGAATTAAGGCAAACGCATGCGGCGTTCACTTCCTGCTTTTCGGTAAATCGGCTTTCGGCAGATCGAGGCGCTGCAACTGAAACAATAGGGTTGCAAATCCAGTCTTCGATTTCATCTGCAGCGGGAGATGTCGCGCATCATCGCTGAACCACACCCAAAGCACGCCTTTGTTCTTCAGCGGTCCGGAGATAGGTTCGGCCTTGATCCGCAGAGCCTCAAATTCGCCAAACGGAACTTTGACTCTATTGCGGCCTTCAACGTCAATTTTCACATCAGTGGTCCTGCCGCCGTCGTTAACCGGAAAGGTCTGTGATGATCCCACAGTCAAATTGAGCGACGCAGCGTAAAAAAATCCGGTCACCACATCCGTGACGCAGGGCGGAACATCGAAATCTGCCTGCCGTTTGGTTCCAGTCTTCAAATTGCTTTCGTCCATGTGGCTCTTTGCGGTCTGATAATTGAAATGAACCTGTCTCTCGATGCGCCGAGCGCCTTCTTCGCTGTGCTTCGAAATTCGCTGAGTACAAAACGTGGCGGGTTCGATATCGGCGTCAAAGGTATCGTGAACAGCATAGATTTTACTGACCACGCCTGATGTATTTGCTGATGCGCGAAGATGCTCAAAGGAATTTGAGCGCAGGAAACTCACGGTCGCCGTCCCGGCGTTGAGTAGGTGCCACTGTACTGAGTACACGAAGTTCTGGCCTTCGGGAAAATGAAAACTTGGCGGAGGAGGAACGATCCGCGAAACCGAAGCCGGTTTTGTCGCGAGTGGGAAAGGCTTGTTTTGCGCAATTGCAGAGCCCGTAATCAGGATTACGGCACAGAGTGGCGCGAATGTCCTCTTCACGTCCATTATTTCCGTAACCAAACGAATTTTACGATTAAGGCAGCAATCATCAATCCCGTGCCAATCGCCGCGTTGTATTCACGGTGCTTCCAGTAAAGATGCCAGGAGAACGAATTGGGTCGGCTCGCGTGAGGGCGGAATCGCGGAAATAGTCGGGGAACTTCAGCAGCATAGTCGTCGAATTCAGGAAAGTGCTCGCGCAGAAATGCTTCCTCAGAACGAATCACAGGAACATATATGGCGAACAACATGGCGGCTGCGATTAGCGGCAACAACCAGCTTCTTGCGGCAACCAGGAAACCCGCGGCAAGAATGATCGACCCCAAATAGAGAGGATTGCGTGTATGAGCATATGGGCCGCTAGTTGCGAGAACCTGGTTTTTTTCTACGTGGCCTGAGGCGACGGCGCGGATGCAGAGGCCCCCGACGGCAATGCAGCTTCCGATCACGATAGAAAGACTTGTGGGCCGTGCCAGCCAAATATATGCGGCTGCAAACGCGAATCCCAGCGGCACCCGGACGCGGCGGGAGATTTTGCTCCAGCTAGGCACTCGTTCTCCTTAGCAACTCGCGCGTCGCAGAAATTACTTCATCAGTTGAAATGGCGAGCAGGCCAGGGTGGGGAGCGCTGGTGTGCGACAACGAAGTCTTGCTGGCTGGATTGCGCAGAACGATGCTTTGAGTCCCGTACGGCCCGTTACGCGCGGGATCTGTCGGACCGAAGATGGCGACCACGGGAACCCGTAGCGCGGCGGCGAGATGCAACGGACCAGTATCACCGCCGATAAATAACCGGGCGCGCCGGGCAAGCGCAACCAGTTCGGAAATAGAACATGAAATCGGTTGCGAGATGCCGTCACTGGCCACTTGAACTTCGAGCGCCAGTTTGTGCTCGCCCGGGCCGAAATTAATCAGAGGAGTCAATCCGCACAGCGAGAGCGCTCGCGCGACGTGGCCATAGCGCTCCGCGGGCCACTGCTTCGATCCCCATCCCGCTCCTGGGTTGATAATCACGAAGCCAGCGCTCAGCCCAGAAATCTTTTTTGCGACAGAAGCTTCTGCCTCTGCATCATGGGGCAACGCGGCTTCACAGTTTGGAAGGGGTGTACGAGCAACAGACTCGGCCATGGAATGGTATTGCTCAACAACGTGCTCGCCTCGACCCTGGACCTGTTGGCTGTAAAAAATCCGTGCAGGAAGTTCTCGCGGATGCTGAAACCCGACAATCTCCTTTGCGCTGGACAATCGCGCAAAAAAAGCAGACTTCAATGCGCCTTGAAAATCCGCTGCAACTTCGTAAGCTTGGCCTCGTACTTCACGTAAAGCCTTCGCAGCCTGGCGTCTGGTTTCGCTTGAGAGGAGCGATTTTCGCCAGCGTTTTGTGTCCACGATATGCACGAAGTCGACCACCGGCCGCCGCGGCGTTCGTGGCCCGGAAAGCGGAGAGTTTCTGGCGCACAGGAGCTCTGACCAACGATCTTCAATGATCCAGCCGATACGCAGAGCGGGAGCCGCAGTGCGCAACGCGGTGACAGCGGCAAGCGTGTGAATCACATCGCCCATTGCGCCCAATCGCACAACCAGCAGGCTTTCAGGAGGGGAGCACGTGGCAACTCCGGCGCTCACGAGCGGCGCTGCTCCAATCGATTACGAATAATTTCAGTGGCGGAATGGTCCTTTGGATCGCCGACGATTTCAACGCGACCTCCGCACTCGATTACGGTGTTTCGTTCGGGCACGCTGTCTGCGGTGTAGTCAGTGCCTTTGGCCTGTATGTCGGGGCAAATCTCACGTATTAACGATCGCACGTCGCCTTCCGGAAAAATGACTACGGCGTCGACATCGGATAAGGCCGCAAGAATCTCAGCGCGTTCTCCGGCAGGCATCAGAGGCCTTCCATCCCCTTTGAGCGAGCGGACAGATTCGTCAGAGTTGATCGCAACCACCAGGCGGCCGCCGAGCTGCTTAGCGGCGTGAAGATACCGGATGTGTCCGACATGAAGAAGATCGAAGCAGCCGTTCGCCAGCGTGATCTTTTCGCCGCGAGCGCGCCAGGCCTCCACGCGTGCTTTCAACTGTTCGCGGCCGAGAATCTTGTGATCTGCCAATTCCGATCCTTATGCTCTGCAAGAAAAAGCTTTTAACCGCAGAGTTCGCCGAGACCTCGCCGAGTTCGCTGACAAAAGGCCATACCGTCCAGCAAAAAAACTCAATGCGACCTCGTTTGTGGCGGCGATTTCTCGAGAGCCTCAAGCAGTTCCCGCTGCGATACCGTCGCGGTGCCGCGTTTCATCACCACGATACCACCGGCGTAGTTCGCCAAATGCGCCGCATCTTCTGCGTTTGCGCCAGCAGCCAACGCGGCTGTAAAAGTGGCAATCACCGTATCGCCTGCGCCGGTAACATCGGTCACCTGATCACTGCCGAAGACCGGGATATCTACGGGCTTGTTCTTACCGGGAAATGCAACCATGCCATCGCGCCCACGCGTGATCACCAATGAACTCAGGTTCATGCGCGAAATTATTTCTGTGCCAGCGGAACACAATTGGTCCCAGTCCTGGCCGATTATGTTTCCCAACGCCTCTTCGACTTCAGGTTCATTGGGAGTAGCCGCGGTAATTCCGGAGAACTCAAGCATGCGATGACGGGAATCGAGGATCACCGGAATGGAGTTGTAATTCCCTGCGGACTTCGAGGAAGCCGCTGGGCGTGGCGTGCGACGCCGCTCCCGCGCGGCATTCAAAATTTGCGGAGTCGCTGCACCATAGCCGTAATCAGAAATCAGCAAGGCGTCGGAGGCGCGTAAGTATTCGCGAGTTGCGAGAGCGAGTTCGCGCGCGGTGTGGCGATCGGGCCCCGCATCAGGTTCGCGGTCGATGCGCACTACCTGCTGACGCCAGGTGTGAGGCATTCCCGCGAGAATTCTGGTTTTGGTGACAGTGGCAAGGTTCTTGTGTTTAAGGATGCCGGTGACCGGAATGCGTTTGTGGCGAAAACTGCGGAGCAGCAGGCGTCCGGGCTCGTCGTTGCCAATAATGCCGACAGGAAGAACGTTCACGCCGAGGTCGGCAAGATTGTTTACCGCATTGGCTCCGCCGCCCGGGACCACAGAACGTTCGCGATGGCGGAGGATAAGCACGGGGGCTTCACGAGAAACCCGCGAAATTTCGCCCACGACGAATTCGTCAGCCACCATGTCGCCGAGCACAGTAACGGTGACGCGCGGGAAGGACTCTATGATTTTGCGCAGGCGGTCGGTGGGCTTCGAGGAGCGCGACATTTTAGTTGGTCACTGCCACTGCGATTCTCTCACGCTTTGGTTCTGCGTTCCGCGATCACGCGGAGAATTGTATCTACAACGTCAGCGGAATCGACTATCTCCATCTGAACGCGCGCGATCACCGGCGCTACTTCAGCAAGATATGGGCCGAGATTTATCGCATCTTTTTCTGTGGTGATGAAAGAGCCGGACTGTTTGCCATCTCGCAAATCGAGCAGATCGCGTACGTCATCGCGGGTGTATTTGTGGTGGTCTCGGTAAAACTTTTCTGCGCTCGGTTGAATGCCTATCATCCGCAGTTGCTCGACGAACCTGTGGGGGCGGGCGATCCCACAGAAGATGATCGGATTCTTCGGGGCTGTCGGGAGAGTAAGACCGCGCCGCACTCGCCACACGAATTTCCCTGGAGGCATCTGAGTCGGGTCGGTTTCTTCCGTCAGCACAACGGCATCGGCGCGGCGAAGGGAAGAGAGTGGCTCGCGCAAACGGCCCGCTGGAAGAAGCTGATCGTGCAAGTCCTCAGAGGTGAGCAGGACAATATCGAAGTCGCGGGCCAGCGAGCGATGCTGAAAACCGTCGTCAAGAATATGAATCGTGGAGTCGTCCTTTTTCTCGGCAAGCACGCCTGCTTGATATCGGCTTTCGCCAACTATAACGGGGCAGCCAAGCCTTTGAGCGATCAGGAGAGGCTCGTCTCCGAAATCGAGCGATGTGCCGTTGGGGGCGACGGCCATTGTGCCGTGGGTTTCACGTCCATATCCGCGGGAGAGGACATCGAATGCAATGCCACGCTGTTTCAGCAGTTCGCCCAACAGGATCACGAAAGGGGTTTTGCCCGATCCGCCGACAGAAATATTGCCGACGCTGATTACCGGACGGAGCAGTTTGCGAGATTTGAGGATGCGGCGGTCGTACAAGCCATTGCGGGCTGCGGTGACCAACCCATATAGCGAACTGAGCGGGTTCACGCGGGATGGACCTCGCGAACGCTGTTCTTTAATAA
>Ga0209474_10003239_pt1 | contig 14383 bp, 14 predicted proteins | sample GraSoiAngelo_145_FD_185902 | JGI IMG/M metagenome (GOLD analysis project Ga0209474, IMG submission 185902) | Grasslands soil microbial communities from the Angelo Coastal Reserve, California, USA - 14_1009_05_20cm (SPAdes) (version 2) | ecosystem: Environmental > Terrestrial > Soil > Grasslands...
GGCCTCGAAGGGCGTCTATGCCGATCCGGTGATGCAGAAATTCCTCGATGTCGCGGTCGAGAACGTGTTCGGCAATCTCTGGACCCGGCCCGGCCTCGACGACAAGACCCGGGCGCTGATCTGCGTCGTCTCCGACACCTGTACCGGGCGCGAGCCCGAGCTCGCTTTGCATCTGCGCATGGCGCTACGCCAGGGCTGGACCGAGGACGAATTGACCGAGGTGCTGTTGCACCTTTCCGGCTACATCGGCGTGCCGATCATCCGCGAGTCGATGCTGCTCGCCTCGCGCGTCTTCAAGGAATATCGGGCCGAAACCGGCAAAAGCTAAGCGCGCTACCCCGCCGGAACCGCCGGCGTTCCGGCGCTTGGGGCCGGGGCAAGGAACTCGCGCGGGTCGACCGGCTTCTTGCCGCGGCGCAATTCGAAATGCAGCTGCGGCTCGCTGACCCCGCCGGTGGCGCCAACCCGCGCGATGACCTGGCCGCGATTGACGCTGTCGCCGCGCTTCACGAGCAGTTCCTCGCAATGCGCATAGGCCGAGATCAGGCCATTCGAGTGCTTGATCAGCACCAGATTGCCATAGCCGCGCAGCTCGTTCCCGGCATAGGCGACGGTGCCGCCATCGATCGCTGCGACCGGCGTGCCCTTCGGAGCGGCGATGTTGAGCCCGTCATTGTGGGCGCCGGCCGCCGTCGTGCCATAGGCGGCCAGAACCCGGCCTCGCACCGGCCAGGAGAACCGGCCGCCATGCATCGCGGTCGCCTGCCGTCCCTCCTCGCCGCGCGGCTGCCCGACGGCGCTCGGTCCCGGAGGCGGCGCCTGCGCTGGGGCTGATGGTGAGTTCGGCGGCGGATCCGGAAAGGCAATCGCGCGCGGCGCAGGCGGCGGGTCGTCGAGTGAGATGATGTCCCGGATCGGCGGCGGCGTCCGCGCTGCGGCCACCAGAGCCGGTGGCGGCGGGGCTGCGGCAACGGAAGGCGGCGGCGACGGTGCTGGCGCAGCCACGAGCGGGGCCGGCACCACGGTAACCGGCGGCGCCGCTGCCGGAACCGGAAGCGGCGCTTGCTGTACCGCCCTGGGCGGCACCGCCGCCGCCTGCTGGGTCGAGGCCTCGGCGGCGGCGCCCGGGATCACCAGGCTGGCGCCGATCTTCAGTTTGTACGGTGGTGCCAGATGGTTGGCGGCGATGATCGTCCGTTCCGGCACCCGATAGGTTCGCGCGATGCCCTTCAGCGATTGCCCGGGCCTGACGACGACGCGCTGCGTCTCCCGCCGCGGCGCCGGAAACGAGACCGGCGCGCCCTCGGCCATCCCATTCTTCAGGTATACCGGCGCCGGCCCGGCCTGATCCCCGGCACAGCCGGCGACCAGGCCCGCGAGTGCAACAGCTACAGCGGCGCGGGTGAGCCCACGCCGGGCGATCATGTGTTTCCCCATTCCCCCCTCCTTGCCCGCCCCCCGACGCGCAAGAAAGCCCTCGACAGGATTATTTTAGGCTGAAATCGCCAGCCGCCCCTAGCGGCAGCCGCCGCGCTGCGTCAGTCGAACAGCTTGCCCAGCGCGCCAAGCACCGGAACGTTGGTCAGATCAAGGTAAATCGGGGTGATCGAGATCTTGTTGTCGGCCAGCGCCGCGACGTCGGTGCCGGGCTCGACCGCGCCGGTTTCGCGAATCGGTCCGATCCAGTAATAGGGCCGGCCCCGCGGATCGACCCCTTCCGTCAGGTTGTCGGCGATCGCGCGCTTGCCCTGGGTGGTCACCGCGAAGCCGCGCGCCTCGCCGGCCGGCACCGGCGGAAAATTGATGTTGAACAGCGTGTGCTCCGGCCAGGGCAGGCTCAGCAGCCGCCGGATCGCCTCCGGCGCGAAGGCTTCCGCGGTCTCCCACGGCAGCCCTTTCCCCTCCGGGAAATCCTGGCTCAACGCCATCGCCGGAATGCCGAGCAGCGTTGCTTCGATCGCCGCCGCGACCGTTCCCGAGTAGGTCAGATCCTCGCCGACATTGCTGCCGCCGTTGATCCCGGACAGCACCAAATCCGGCGGCCGGTCGCGCAGCAGCTTCTTGACCGCGAGCAACACGCAATCGGTCGGGGTGCCGTCCACCGCATACCGCCGCTCACCGACCTCGTTGAGCCGCAGCGGCCGCCGCGTCGTCAGCGAATGGCTGGCGCCGCTCTGCTCCATCTCGGGCGCGACCACCCAGACATCCTTCGACAGATCGCGCGCGACTTTCTCCAACAGCGCGATGCCCGGCGCGTCGATCCCGTCATCGTTCGAGATCAGGATCCGGCATTTGTCCTGTTCAATCGCCCGGCTAGCCATTGGCGCCGATCTCTTTCCGCCCGCCCATATAGGGTTGCAACGCCTCGGGGATCGCCACGGTGCCATTGCCGCGCTGAAAGTTCTCCAGGATCGCGATCAAGGTGCGGCCTACCGCGAGCCCTGAGCCGTTCAGCGTGTGCACCGGCCGGGTGCCCTTGCCTCCGGCCGGGCGGCAGCGCGCCTTCATGCGCAAGGCCTGGAACGCGCCGCAATTCGAGCAGCTGGAAATCTCGCGATAGGCGTTCTGCCCAGGCAGCCAGACTTCGAGGTCGTAGGTCTTGCGCGCGGCGAACCCCATATCGCCAGCCGACAGCAGCATGACCCGGTAGGCAAGCCCGAGCCGTTTCAGCACTTCTTCGGCGCAGGCGGTCATGCGCTCGTGCTCGGTCTCCGACTGCTCCGGGGTCGTGATCGAGACCAGCTCCACCTTCTGGAACTGGTGCACGCGGATCATGCCGCGGGTGTCCTTGCCGGCCGCGCCGGCTTCGGAGCGGAAGCACGGGGTCCAGGCGGTAAACCGCAATGGCAGGGCGCCCTCGTCGAGGATCTCGCCGGCGACCAGATTGGTCAGCGGCACCTCGGCCGTCGGGATCAGCCATAGCCCGTCGGTGGTACGGAACTGGTCTTCGGCGAATTTCGGCAATTGCCCGGTGCCGAACAGCGCCTCGTCGCGCACCAGCAAGGGCGGCGACACCTCGGTATAGCCGAATTCCGTCGTATGCAGATCGAGCATGAATTGCGCGATCGCGCGCTCGAGCCGGGCGAGCTCGCCTTTCAGCACGACAAAGCGTGACCCCGACAATTTCGCGGCTCGGGGAAAATCCATCAGCCCGAGCTGCTCGCCGATCGCCTCATGTGCCAGCGGCTCGAAATTGAACCGCGGCGGCTCGCCGACCCGCCGGACCTCCTTGTTAGTGCTCTCGTCCAGGCCGTCCGGCACCTCCAGAGCCGGCAAATTCGGCAATCCGGCGAGCAATTCATCGATCTGCTGGCGCAGCTCCGCGGCCTTGGCGGCGGTCGCCGCCTCCTGCTCCTTGTTGCGGTCGATCTCTCGGATCAGCTCGTCCGCGTCCTCGCCACGTTTCTTGGCCGCGCCGACCTCACGCGACAGCCGATTGCGCGCCGCCTGCGATTCCTGCGCCTCGGTCTCAAGACGCCGCCACTCGCGGTCGAGCGCCAGCACCTGCTCGGCGCAGGGCAAGAGACCGCGGCGCCCCAGACCGCGGTCGAATTCCGCCGGGTTCTCCCGGATCCAGCGCAGATCGTGCATGTCCCGATGCCGATAAAGTTGTCTTCCCGGCGAAGGCCGGGACCCACGGTTCACCATCCCGCGGTGGATAAATGGGTCCCGGCCTTCGCCGGGACGACAACAATAAACGAACACAGGAGGCAGGCGCTCCCGGAGATGCGGAACGCTACTCCCCGGGCGCGGGTTTGCCGCCGCTGGCGAGTTCCGCCTCTTCCTCGGCCTCGCGCTTGGCCCGCGCCTTCTCGACCATGCGGCAGGAGACGATCGACACCTCGTAGAGGATGATCAGCGGGATCGCCAGGCAGGTCTGGCTGATGATGTCGGGCGGAGTCAGTATGGCGGCGACCGCAAACATGATCACGATCGCATAGCGCCGTTTCGAGCCGAGTCCGGCGGCGGTGACCAGCCCGGCCCGCGCCATCAAGGTCAGCAATACGGGCAGCTGGAACGCCACGCCGAAGGCGAACAGCAGGGTCATGACCAGCGACAGGTACTCGTTGACCTTGGGCTCGGAGACGATCGGCAGCGAACCGTCCGTCCCCGCCGTCTCGAAGCTCAGGAAAAACCGGAACGCGATCGGTATCACCACGAAATAGGCGAGCGACGCGCCCATGATGAACAGGATAGGCGTGGCGGCCAGGTAGGGCAGAAACGCCCGCTTTTCGTTCTTGTAGAGGCCAGGAGCGACGAATTTCCAGATCTGGACCGCGATCACCGGAAAGGCCAGGCAAATCGCCGCCCAGAACGACACCTTGATGTAGGTGAAGAAGGCCTCGGTCAGGGCGGTGAAGATCATCTTGCGGCCGGGCTCGCCGGCGTAAAGCTCGGCCAGCGGCTGCGCCAGGAAGCGGTAGATCAGCTCCTTGAACTGATAGCAGACCAGAAAGGCGACGATCAGCGCGCCAACCGACCATAAGAGCCGGTTGCGCAACTCGACCAGATGATCGAGCAGCGGCATCCGGCCTTCTTCGAGCTCGTCCTCCTTCTCGTCTTCGGCCATTGCCTACCGTCAGGGTTTTGGCGGATCGGCGGCGTGGGCCACCGGGCTCGGCTCGGCCGAGGCATGTTCCCCGGCGGGCGCCGGAACCGGCTCAGGCGTGCTGCTCTCGGCGGGTATGCCCGGCCACACCGGACTTGGTTCTGTCGGCGCGGCGAGCGCCGGTGTGATCGGCTCGGCAGCGGTGAGGTCGGTCCCTGCGGGGGTCGTATCGAAATGGTCGGGGATGTCCGGCGGCCGGATGCTTTCGGCGAGGCTGCCGTCCGGGTCTACCGTCTTCTGGAATTCCTTGTTGATGTCGAACTCGGTCGCCTTTTTCAGCTGCTGGCGCATTTCGTCGAGCTCGGCTTCGCGGATCATCTGCTCGACGCTGCTGTGGAATTCGCGCGACAAGGTGCGCGCCTTGCGCACCCAATAGCCGGCGACCCGCAAGGCGCGCGGCAGATCCTTCGGCCCGATCACGACCAGCGCGACGACCCCGATCAGCAGCAATTCGGGCCAGCCAATATCAAACAGCATCGCAACCGGAGAGCATCAGGAGTCCAGACCTGCGGGGGCGGTGCGATAATCTCAGAAACCCACCGGACCGGCAATCGCGGCCGGCTTTGGGGGACTACGTCGCCCTTTCGCCCGCGCTTCACACCAAATGTGATCGCGATCGCCAGGCGGCCAATCCCCTCGCCGCAATTATTCCGCGTTGGCCGTCCTCGTTCGCTATTCCTCGGCCTCGACATCCTGCTCGACGATCTCGGCCGCCTCGCCGAGCACCGCCGGGCCAATATCGAGAAGGCCCGCCGCGCGCAACTCGTCGATACCGGGCAATTCGTTCAGGCTGTCGAGCCCGAAATGCGCAAGGAAGGCCGGGGTCGTCGCCCAGGTCAGCGGCCGGCCCGGGCTGTCGCGCCGCCCCTTCGGTCGCACCCAGCCCGCCTCCAACAGCCGGTCCAAGGTGCCGCGCGCCAGTGCGACGCCGCGGATCGCCTCGATCTCGGCGCGGGTGACCGGCTGGTGATAGGCGACGATCGCCAAGGTCTCGACCGCGGCGCGCGACAGCTTGCGCGACACCGCGCGCTCGCTGCGCAAATTCGGCGCGAGGTCCGGCGCGGTGCGGAAGGTCCAGCCGCCGGCCAGCCGCACCAAATTCACCCCGCGTCCCGCATAATGCTCGCTCAATTCGCCGAGCAGCCCAGCGATATCGGCTTCCTCGCCGAGCCGCCGGGTCAGCTCTTCCTCCGACAGGGGTTCCGGCGCCGCGAACAGCAGCGCTTCTAGCAGCCGAAGCAGCTCCATCCGCTCGCTCATGCCTTGGTCATGTCGCGGCGCGCGCCGGGGCTGCGTAGGTAGATCGGCCCGAAGGCGCGGTCCTGACGCAATTCCAGCCGGCCTTCGCGCGCCATCTCCAGGCTCGCCGCGAAGGTCGAGGCCAGGACCGAGCGGCGGAACACGCCGCCGCGCAATTCGTCGGGCAGAAAGCCGACCAGGTCGCGCCATTCCGGTACTTGGCCGACGAATTGCGCCAGGTGATGCAGCGCCTCGTCGAGCGAATGAAACGCCGGTTGCGGGATCTTCAGGATTTGCGCGTGTTGCCGCCGATGGCCTTCGCCATAGGCACTCAGCAATTCGTACAGCGAGAGGTCGTAGACCGGCCGCTGGATGACCGGCAGCCCTTCCGGCGCGCCGCGCAGAAACACCTCGCGGCCGAGCTGCGGCCGGGCCATCAACTCGCCGCCGGCCTGCTGCATCGCCCCGAGCACCTGCAGCCGATGGCTCAATGCCGCCGCCAACTCGGCGCCGCTCGGCCCGTCCTCCTCGGCCGGCGGCTCGGGCAATAGCAGCCGCGATTTCAGGTATGCCAGCCACGCCGCCATGACCAGGTAATCGGCGGCGATCTCGAGCCGCAGCCGCCGCTGCGCCGCGATGAAAGCGAGGTACTGGTCGGCCAGGGCCAGGATCGAGATGCGGGCGAGATCGACCTTCTGGTCGCGGGCCAGCGACAGCAGCAGATCGATCGGCCCCTCGTATCCTTCCAAATCCAGGACCAGCGCCGGCTCATCTTCCTGGCGCGGCGGACGCGGATCGGCGGCCCAGCTCATTGCGCGTGCCCGGTTATGGTCAGCACGAAACGGATCAGCGCCTGCGCCGGAACCCCGATCAGCCAGCCGAGCAGGCTGAAGCCCAAGACCTTGTCGGCGCCGGCATAGGACAGGATGAACAGCAGCATCAGGACCAGCATGCCAATGGGCTCGACCCGGGCCAGCGGGCGGGCCAGGAAATTCGGCAGAATGCCGACTGCGACGCGCCCGCCGTCGAGCGGCGGCAAGGGCAGCATGTTGAAGACGCACAGCACGGCGTTGATCTGGAGCGAATTTACCAGATTGCGCGCGAGCCAATCCGCGGTCGAGTTCGGCGTCAGATCGACCGCGTAGAACAACAGCGCCGAGGCGATCGCCAGCAGCACATTGGTGCCGGGACCGGCGAGCGCCACCAGCACCATGTCCCGGCGCGGATGGTTCAGCCGCCGGAAATCGACCGGAACCGGCTTGGCATAGCCGAACAGAAAGCCCGAGCTCAGCAGCAATAGCGCGGGCAGCAGCACCGTGCCGAACGGGTCGATATGCTTCAGCGGGTTGAAGGTCACGCGACCGGCGCGCCAGGCGGTGTCGTCGCCGAACCGGTGGGCGACAAACCCGTGCGCCGCCTCGTGAAACGTCACCGCGAAGATGACCGGCAGCACCCAGGTAGTGGCGTCGCGCAGCATCTCCGCCCAATGCGCGCTCCCGTTCATGCGCGCGACGTCGGGTCCGACCCGGCTTGGGCGATGCCGCCGAGCAGCGCGTCGAAGCGCGCAGCCGTTGCTTCCGCGTCGAACTCCTGCCGCGAGCGCCGGCGCAAATCCTCGGCCCGGGCGATGCGGGCTTCGGCCGCCGCGGTCAGCGGCGGAACCGCCTCGGCAATCTCGACCATCTCTTCGAAGACGCCGCTGCAATGCAATGCGACATCGCAGCCGGCATCGAGGGCGAGGCGGCTGCGCTCCGCCAGCGAGCCCGAGAGAGCGCCCATCGAAATGTCGTCGGACACCAGCACCCCGTCGAAGCCGATTTCGCCACGGATCACCTCGTCGATGACCCGCCGCGACAAGGTCGCCGGCGCGGCGGCGTCGATCGCAGCGAATACGATATGCGCGGTCATCGCCCATGGCATCGCTGCCAGCGCCCGGAACGGCGCGAAATCCCATCCGGTCAGCTCCGCGCCGCTAGCATCGACCCGCGGCAAATCGCGGTGGCTGTCCACCCGGGCGCGGCCATGCCCGGGGATGTGCTTGACGATCGGCAGCACCCCGCCGGCGAGCAGCCCCTCGCACACGGCGCGGCCAAGCCTTGCGACCCGCCCCGGCTCGGCGCCGTAGGCACGATCGCCGATGACCGGATCGGCATCCGCCTCCGGCAGATCGAGCACCGGCATGGCATCCACCGTTACGCCGGCTTCGTACAAATCCTCGGCAATCAGCCTGGCGCCCAATCGCGCCGCCTCCTCGGCGAGCGGGTCCGGGAGCGCTGCGATCTCCGCCGCGGCCGGGTAGGCGCGCCAGTGCGGCGGCCGCAACCGGGCAACCCTGCCGCCCTCCTGATCGATCAGCACCGGCGCGTCGTCGCGACCGATGCAGGCGCGGAATTCGGCGACCAATGCCCGCACCTGCTTGCGGTCCGCGCAGTTGCGCCGGAACAATACGAAACCGAGCGGATCGGCTTCGGCGAAAAACCGCCGCTCCTCGAGCGTCAGCCGCTCGCCGGCGCAGCCGAAAACGACGGCGCGCGGCCGCTCTGCCGTCGCCTCATCGGACAAGCGTGCACCCGAGCTTGCGCTGCCGCAACTCGCCGCACAGCCGCTCAGCGGCACCGCCGTCGGCCAGCGGTCCGGCCTGGATTCGGTAATAGGTGCCCTTGTCGCCGAGATCGGCGCGGATCGCGACCGCGGTCAGCTTGCCCAATAAATCGGGTTGCTCGCGCTTCAGGCGGGCCCATTCGTCGCGCGCCGCCTCGGCCGTGCGCACTGACCCTAGCTGCACCTTGAGAGGACCGCCCGCCGCCGCCTTGGGGCTCGCGCTCGTGCTCGCCCCCAGGATAACCGCCGCCTCTTTCGCGGACGACTCCTTGGCCGGGGCCGGTTTGACCGGCGCGCCGGGCTTGCCGGCCGTGGCCGCCGGCGCCGCTGCGGTTTTCCGTTCGATCGCAGGCGGGGTGGTGGCAGCAGCGCCGGGCTGTGCCGCGGGAGCAGTGGCGAATGGGCCGGGGATCGGCGGCGGCGGCGCGGCGGTGTCCTTCGGCGGCGCGGCCGGGCGCGGCAATGGCTGCTCCGGCGGGGCCAGCAATTTCTCGACCGGCGGGCCACCCGGCTTGTCGTTGTACAGCGATACGTTCTGGTCGGGGACCGCCATGCCGCCGGGCTGATCCGGTTTGACCTTGGTCGGCCGCTCGTCGGCGCGGATCAGCGGCACCCCGTCGGCGGTGGGGGTTACCGCCGGGTGTCGCGTGCCCTGGACATAGGCGAAATACAGCCCGCCGGCGAACACCACCATCGCGCCGAGCGTCAGCAACCCCGCCGGCCAGCGCCGTTGCGGGCGGTAATACTCGTCACCCCGGTCCTCGCCGATCAGCTCGGGCGAGTCATGGTAATCCTCGTATCCGCCAAGATGCTGCTGCCGCATCTTCACATCTCCTCGACCGGTTCGACCCCGAAGACAGCCAATCCCGAGGCGATCACCAAGGCCACCCCCCGCACCAGCGCAAGCCGCGCCAGCGTCAATTCCTCGTCGCCGGCGATCAGAAACCGCAACGTCGCGTCGTCCTTGCCCTTGGTCCAGAGCAGGTGGAACTGCGCCGCGACCTCCTGCAGGAAAAAGGCGATGCGGTGCGGCTCATGCGCTTCGGCGGCGCTCTCGACGATGCGCGGCCAGCTCGCCAGCAGCCGGATCAGCGCCAGTTCCAGCGGGTCGTCGAGCCGGGCGAGGGACGCGCCGGCCAGCGCAGCATCGTCGAGCCGCGATCCCGGCAACAGCTCGGCGGCGTGCCGCATCACCGACGCGGCGCGGGCATGCGCGTATTGCACATAGAAGACCGGGTTGTCCTTCGACTGCTCAGTGACCTTGGCGAAGTCGAATTCGAGGGTCTGATCGTTCTTCCGGGTCAGCATGATGAAGCGGAAGACGTCCTTGCCGACCTCGTCGACGACCTCGCGCAGCGTGACGAAGGTGCCGGCGCGCTTCGACATCCGCACCGGCTGTCCGTTGTCGAACAGGTTGACCAGCTGGGCCAGCTTAATGTCGAGCGCGGCGCCGCCATCGGTCGCCGCCTGCACTGCGGCCTGCATACGCTTGACATGGCCGCCGTGATCAGCGCCCCAAATATCGATCAGGGTCTTGAAACCACGGCGAAACTTGTCCTGGTGGTAAGCGATGTCGGTCGCGAAATAGGTCAGCGAGCCGTCGGATCGCCGGACAGGGCGATCGACGTCGTCGCCAAATAGCGTCGCCCGGAACAAGGTCAGCGGCCGCGGCTCCCAATCGTCCGGCGGCGGCTTGCCCTTGGGCGGTTCCAGCACGCCGGTATAGATCAGCCCGCGTCGTTCAAGCGCGGCGAGGCATTCGTCGACCGCACCGCGCTCGACCAGCGCGCGCTCGGAGGTGAAGGTGTCGTAGACCACGCCGAAGGCGGCAAGATCTTCCCTGATCATCGCCATCATCGCCGCGACGGCAAACTCGCCGATCGGCCGCAACCATTGCGTCTCGGGCGCGTCGAACCATTTCTTGCCGTCGCGCGCCGCCAGCGCGCGGCCGGTCTCGATCAGGTAATCGCCGGGATAAAGCCCTTCGGGGATCGCCGCGACGGTCTCGCCCAGCGCCTCGCGGTAACGCAAATGCAGCGAACGGGCGAGGATGTCGACCTGGGCGCCGGCGTCGTTGATGTAATATTCCCGGTGGACGGCAAACCCGGCCTTGGTCAACAGCGCCGCGAGCGCGTCGCCCACCACCGCGCCGCGGCCATGCCCGACATGCATCGGCCCGGTCGGGTTGACCGAGACGAACTCGACATTGACCTTCTCGCCGGCGCCGATCCTCGAATCGCCATAGGCGGTGCCGGCATGCAGGATCGCGCGCAATTGCGCGTGCCAGACCACCGGATCGAGCCGGATGTTCAGAAAACCCGGCCGCGCCGCGGCCACGGCAAAGCCACGGCCGCGATAATTGCCGCTGACCAGCTCCTGCCCGTCCAAAGCGGCGGCGATGCGCTCGGCCAGCGCCATCGGGTTCTGCTTGACAGCGCCGGCCAGTACCATCGCCGCGTTCGTCGCCAGGTCGCCATGCGCCGGGTCGCGCGGCGGCTCGACCGCGACACGCGAGTAGTCGAGTTCCGGCGGCAGCGCGCCCTCGCCCACAAGCCGGTCGAGCGCGGCGACAACAAGGCGCCGGAAATCGCCGAAGATGTTGCTGCTTTGCGTCATACCGAGCTGTAGGTATCGAATAACCGGCGGTGCTCGTCGAGGGCGAAACGGTCGGTCATGCCGGCGAGGTAATCGGCGACCAAGCGGGCGCGCTCGGCAACCGTGCCGCCGGCCAGCGCGCGCCACTCGCCGGGCAGGCATTCGGGCTCGGCCAGGAACAGCTGGAACAACTCCCGCAAGACGCGCCGCGCCTTGGAACTCATACGGTTAACCCGGTAATGTCGGTACATCCGCTCGAACAGGAATCGCTTGAGCGCCCGGTCGTGGTTCCGCATCTCTTCGGAAAAACCGGCGACCGCTTGCCCGAGATCGCGGATATCCTCGGCGCTCTTGACGCGATGTTCGGCGATCCGCCGGCGGGTCTCGGCGACCAGATCGCGCACCATATGGTCGATCATTCGGCGAATCGATTCGCGGATCAGCCGCGTTTCGTCGAGCCCGGGATGCGCCGTCGCGACCTCGGCGAAGACCGGGCCGGCCAGCGGCACCTCCTTGAGATCGGCCACCGCGAACAGCCCGGCCCGCAACCCGTCATCAATGTCGTGGTTGTTGTAGGCGATGTCGTCCGAGAGCGCGGCGACCTGCGCCTCCGGACCCGGAAAGCTGTCGAGGTCGAGCGGATGCCGCCGGTCGTATTCGGCGATGGTCGCCGGCACCGACCGCTCCACCCCCGGCCCGAGCAGCGGCCCATTATGCTTGGCCGTGCCTTCCAGCGTCTCCCACGTCAGGTTGAGCCCGTCGAACCCGGCATAGCCGTGTTCGAGCCGGGTCAGGATGCGCAGGGTTTGGTCGTTGTGCGAGAAGCCGCCATAGGGCGCCATTTCCGCATTCAGCGCCTCTTCCCCGGCATGCCCGAACGGGGTGTGGCCGAGATCGTGCGCCAGCGCCAAAGCCTCGGCCAGGTCCTCGTCAAGCCCGAGCGCGCGGGCGATGGTGCGGGCGATCTGCGCGACTTCGAGGCTGTGCGTCAGCCGCGTCCGGTAGTGGTCGCCCTCATGCGTGACGAAGACCTGGGTCTTGTGCATCAGGCGGCGGAACGCGGTCGAATGGATGATGCGGTCGCGGTCGCGCTGAAACGGCGAGCGCATCTCGTGTTCCGGCTCGGGGTGTAGCCGGCCGCGGCTTTTCTCGGGATTTGACGCGTAGGGCGCGCGACTGACCGCCCAAACCATGGCCCGGACCCTACGCTGGGCCGAGGCGGGCGTCTACTCCATCCGGGTCCGTTTCAGCCAAACCATGCGCGGCGGTTTTGATAAGAGCGAGCTATCCACCTTTTTGTCATACCGGCGAACGCCGGTATCCATGGCTGAAATGGGTCCCGGCTTTCGCCGGGACGACAACAGCAGCCATACCGTTTGAGCTCACTCCGATGACCGAGATCGTGGATGTTGCGGAAGCCGCAGATAAGCTGGATCAGCTTGTCGACCGAGCGCTGGCCGGCGAGGACGTTGTTATCGCGCGCAACGGGACGCTAGTGATCCGACTAGTGCCGGCTGAGGCGAAGCGCGAGCCCCGCATCCCGGGCCGCATGAAAGGCCGGATCTGGATTGCGCCCGATTTCAACGAGATGAGCGAAGAGGAACTGAAGGATTGGGAAGGCCGCTAGGCAGCCAATCCGCCCGTTGACGAGGCGCGCCGCTCCCGCGCAGTCTGACAAGTATAAACGCGCAGCCGACCGGCGGCGGCAAAGCCTCCGCCGCGCGGATCGGGCTGGGGAGGAAGCGATGCAAGCAGGACCGATATCCGCTGCCGAAACCGCGCTGGAAAACCAGCGGCTCGGCCCCTTGCAGCTCCGCGTCGCCGCGCTGTGCACCCTGGTGCAGATCTGCGACGGCTACGACATCAACTCGATCGGCGTCGCGGTCCCGTCGCTGACCCATGCCTGGAGCCTGCCGGGGCCGGCCTTCACGACCGCTTTCGTCTGGTCGAGCATCGGGATCCTGGTCGGCGCCCTGTCCTCCGGCCCGATCGGCGACCGGGTCGGCCGCAAGCCCTTGCTGCTCGCCAGCATCGCCATCTTCGGCTTTGCCTCGCTCCTCAGCGCCTTTGCCGGTTCGCTGACGATGCTGGCGGTGCTGCGCTTCTTCACCGGCCTTGGGATCGGCGGCGCGATGCCCGGCACGGTGGCGTTGACCGGCGACTACACGCCGCAACGGCTGCGCGCGACGGTGATCATGGCGACCTTCACCGGCGCGCCGATCGGCGGTTTCGTCTGCGGCCAGGTCGCCGGGCTGGTGCTGCCGAGCTTCGGATGGCCGGGCATCTTCATCGTCGGCGGGGTCGTGCCATTGCTGATCCTGATAGCGCTGGTGTTCTGGCTGCCGGAATCACCGCGCTTCCTGGCGGCGAAAGGCCAGCTGACGCCGCGTGAGGCGGCCCTGCTTCAACGCCTTGATGTCAGGCCGGGCCAGTCCGCGGCGACGCTCGATCTCGCCAATGGCAACCCGATCGCGATGCTGTTCGGCAAAGGCTACGCGCTGCAGACCGTGCTGCTGTGGATCATCTTCTTCTGCAGCCTGATGAATCTGTTCCTGTTCGCCTATTGGCTGCCGCAGGTATTACACCTGACCGGCATGACCCCGGCCGAAGCCGCCCGCGCCTCCAGCTTCCGCGATCTGGGCGCGATTTTCGCCGTGCTTTACCTGGGCTATCTGATCGACCGCTCCGGCCCGGAAAAGGCATTGGCGCTGCACTACGCGGTCGGCGTCGTTTTTATCGGCGCGATCGCGCTGTTCGCGATGCCCTATGCCCTTCTCGCCGCCGTGATCTTCTTCTCCGGCACCGCGATCATCGGCAGCCAGACCGGCGCCAACGCGACCGCCGGCACGCTGTACCCGGCCCGGATGCGCACCAGCGGCATCGGCTGGGCGCTCGGCATCGGGCGGCTCGGCGGCATCGCCGCCCCGGCGCTCGGCGGCTATCTCCTATCGATCGGCCTGCCGCCGCGCGAGATCTTCCTCAGCGCCTGCGGCTTTGCGCTGGTCGCCGCCGCGGCGACGGCGCTCTTGGTGTTCCGTGGCGAGCGCACCCCGGTCTTGACCCCGCAGGAGGCGGCAGAGTGAAAGTCTTTGTCTTCGATCTTCTCGCCTATGACGCCAATCTCGACCATCTGAAGGGCGGCGACCCCGAGCTGCCCTACCCGCTCGCCAAGCGGCATTTCGATGCCGCCACCGCGATGCGCACCTATGAGGAGCATCTCGACGCCTGGGAAGCACTCGACCGTTTCGGCTATGACGGGGTCGGCTTCAACGAGCACCATTGCTCGCCTTACGGGCTGATGAACAGCCCCAATCTGATGGCCTCGGCCGCCGCTCAGCG
>Ga0209474_10003240_pt1 | contig 14383 bp, 13 predicted proteins | sample GraSoiAngelo_145_FD_185902 | JGI IMG/M metagenome (GOLD analysis project Ga0209474, IMG submission 185902) | Grasslands soil microbial communities from the Angelo Coastal Reserve, California, USA - 14_1009_05_20cm (SPAdes) (version 2) | ecosystem: Environmental > Terrestrial > Soil > Grasslands...
TGCCTTCCTGAATTTGCTTTGTGCAGAGTGACGTACGTCCGAGAGCTTGGAGATGGGACCTCTATGTTTCTAGCGCTCTGGGAGTTCGAAGTCAAGCCGGGCTGTGAAAAGCGTTTCTTGAAAGTCTATGGCCCCGAAGGGGACTGGGCCAAATTGTTCCGGAAAGACGCGAACTACCAGGAGACTGAATTATTGCATGATCTGAATCGTCCTGCAACTTATTTGACTTTGGATTTCTGGACCTCGCGGCAGGCGTATGAACACTTTGTGGCGTCGCACGCCGTGGAATACAAAAGGTTAGACGCGGCGGGAGAAGGATTGACGCTAAGAGAGAGAAAGGTCGGATGGTACGAGAGAGTGGAGGTTCCCTGACAGCACCAGACGTACGGGAATCGTTTCAGTAAAAAACCACGTCTCTCATTGGATAGTGACGTCGATTCCGCGTCCAAAGATCGAGATCGTGAATAGAAACCGTAGCAGCAATTAGAGCGTCTCCGAGTTCCAAATGGTGGCTCTTAGCAAACAGTCTCAAGTACTCCCCGGCGCGAATCCCAATGGTCATGTCAATGGGGATTGTACGAATGGCGGCGAAGAGTGCGTGCAGTGCTGCATACTCCTGCGGACGGGCCCCATGCCACAACTCTGCGACGGTCACGGGTGAGCATAACAAGGGGATGCTGCCGCGACTCAGTTGATCCCACCGCGAGAGAATGACAGCATCGCGAGCCCGGGACACCTCAATCAAGATATCTGAGTCGATGAGGACGGACTTCACGATGCAATTCTCGTGAGCCTTTTGCCCTTCCGAAGCCGACGCACATACTTCTCAGAATCGGCCAAATCCTGCCGGCCACTCCACAGCCCCACGAACGCCTGCATGGCCTGTCTACGACCGGCTGGCGAACTTCCGTACCTGCCACGGACCGCTTGCCGGACCAACTCGGAGACGGTGGTGCCTTGTTGGCGTGAACGGATGTGAAGCTCTTTCCAGATGTCTTCTTCGAGGTAAAGTTGGGTTCGTTTCATGATGTATAGTATACATCATGCTCGCTTTCCCAACCACATTTGGATGAAGCCATCTGCAGGGAGATCGGGTTGAAGAATGGCTCGGGGCGTGCCCGAGGCGCGAAGAAGGGCTTCGGCGGCGAGATAGCCACTGCGGACTGCTCCTTCCATGGTGGCGGGCCAGCGGGTCTGGGTCCAATCGCCTGCGAGGTATAAGCCGGCGATGGATGTGGCTTGCGCGAGGCGCCAGCGGTCCACGCCTGGTTCCGGGGAGAACGTGGCGGCGGCTTCCTTGATAACCGTAGCTTTGAGCAATTGGGCTTCGCGAGCTTTCGGCAGGGCGTGACGGACTTCGGCTAGGCAGAGATCGATGATCTCCTGACGTGGCTTTTCGAAAAGCTCGTAAGAGGCGCTGATAACGAGTTGGAGGTATTGTGTGGTCTTCGCAGAGTTTGCGGCGCTATTCGAATTACCTGAAGAATCTGCATAGAGCGCGGTCTTGTTGAAAATCCATTGCGTCGTGGTGTCGAGGAGCGTAAGGAACGGTTCGTTCATAACGGGGCGGTCGAACCAGAAATGAACCCCGGTGATGGGTGAAGTCTTGATTTTGTCGAGATGCGCGAGCGAAGGGTCGGATTGCTTCATGCTTTCCGGCAGCAGCTCGGCCAGGACTGTATGCGGGATCGCGAAGATGTAAGCGTCGGCAGATTCTTCGCGATTGTCATCGAAACGCACGCCCGCGAGCTGGCCGCTCTCCAGTTTCAGGCCACGAACAGGCGAGCGGAGGACCACTTCCCCGCCCCGGCGCTCGATTTCCGTTTTGCAACCGTCGTAAAGATTCGAAAGCGGCACAGCAGGCACGCCGATGTGGTAGCCGGTGCTGTTGACCAGAAAGGCTTTCCAGAAGACATCGACGCCGAAGCGTGCGTCGGTGCGGTCGAGCTCTTCGTTGAGAGCGCTGACGAGAACAACTCGCCAAAAGCGTTTGATCGCGCCTTTGGTCTGGCCGCGGCGGCGAAGCCATTCCAGCATGGAGATGCCGCCTGCTTTATGAAGTTCAGGGGGATCCCCTTTGTGCTGGATGATGTTGAGCATGGCGCGCGCGATGGAGAGCTTGTCTAGAAGCGTTAGCGGAGCGAATGATGCGAAGGAGCCAGTAGAGTGAAACGGAGCGGGAAGCCAGCCAGCCTGCATTTCGCCGCGCCGGCCCTGGGGATCGAGAAAAAGAAGCCGGTCGAAGAACTTGATTTTGCCTGCGGAGCCAACTCGGCGGTAAAAGTCCTCCAGATTCGTGCAGCAGCCGAGTGTGACGTGCTGGCAATTGTCAACGTGCTCGCCATCCGGCAAAACGTACGAAGTGGCGCGGCCGCCGAGGAAGGGACGCTGCTCGAATAAATGCACGCGCCAGCCGGAATCAGCCAGCGCGACGCCGGCTGCCAGTCCCGCCAGCCCGCCGCCGATCACGATCACGTTTTTCAAGAATGTTCTCTTCCGTGTGATGGCCGAAACGGGCCTTGGTCATGAATACCATTTTCTCCGCCTTGGAGAGCCGGATTTTTTCGCCGAAGACGGCAAAGTCCAGCGCCTCGATGCGGCCGAGCAGCGCGCTGTAAGTATGCACCAGGAGCCACAGGGCGCTGCGACTATCCTCGTCAATCAAGTTGAGCAAGGCTGAGCCTTCTTCGTAAAGCTGCCATGCGCGATCGGCTTCAAAGCGAAGGAGTTCGCGCATGCCGAGGGTGGCTTCGCCGCGATCGAAATCCTCGGGCGAAACACCATAGCGCGCAAGGTCCTCTTCGGGAAGATAGATGCGGCCGAGTTTGTGATCTTCGTGAACGTCGCGAATGATGTTGGTAAGCTGGAAGGCAAGGCCGAGTTTTTCCGCCAGATCAAGGGCGCGGGCATCGCTGAAACCGAAGACGTGGGTGCAGGTAAGGCCGACGGTTCCCGCGACGCGGTAGCAGTATTCCCGGAGGCGCTCGAAGGTCGGATAGAAGCGAACGGTGAGGTCCATTTCCGCGCCGCTGATGAGATCGTGAAGATAGCGCGCGGGCATGTTGTAGCGCTGCATGGTGTCAACCAGGGCAGGCAGGACTTGTTCAGCGCCGGGCAGAGTCGCCGCGGGAGAGACTACCGCAGCGTTGCCGTCAAAAACCTGCTCCTGACCGGTAATGGCCTGATCGAGCGCCCCGCGCCAACGCGCGAGACCGCGCTGTTTGGCGCCGAGGTCCTGGCCTTCGTCAGAAACGTCGTCGATCAGGCGCATGAAAGCGTAGAGGGCCGCGAGAGCATCGCGCTTAGGTTTGGGCAGAAGAAAAAACGCGTAGTAGAAGTTGCTGTGCGAGGCGCGGGCTATGTCGTGGCAGTATTCGTAGGATTCGGCAATGGTTGTTGCCGATTGGGGGGCAGCGTCGTGCGTCCCTGCGCTTGCCGGCATTGATGTAGCTGCAGCCGACCGAGAATCACGCGCAACCAGGCGCTCGACCAGCGTTCGGCCGAGAAGGCGAGCCTGCTTCAGTTTGCTGATTGCGGGGCGCTTGTTAAGCGTGTCGTACCCCATGGCTTCAATGGTCTCGAGAACGGCGATGCCGCCGCGGCTGAACATTTCGAGGTCAACGCTCAGGCGGGGATCAACCATTTTTGCAAGAGGCCATCCTTCGGCAAACAAGGCGCGGGTGCGAGAAATGAGATCCTGCATCAGACGGATGTAGCGATCATCGAAGCGGCGCTCAACGATATCGCTTTCAGTGAGGCCCTGGGCTGCGGCGGCGTCGAGGGGAATATAGATACGACCTTTGTCGAGGTCGCGAGATGCGTCCTGCCAGAAATTCGCGAGTTGCAGCGCGGTGCAAGTGGCGTCGGAAAGGCGCTGGCGCTGCTCGTCGCGATAGCCGCAGAGGTAGAGGACCAGGCGGCCAACTGGATTGGCGGAATAGATACAGTAACCGAGAACGGCGTCCCAATTCGCGTAACGCTTCGTGGTCTGATCCTGGCGAAAAGCCTTTAGGAGATCGGCTAAGGGTTGTTTGGGAATGTCTTTGGCGAGAATGGTTTGCCGCAGAGCGACGAACACTGGATGAGACGGTTTGCCTTCGTAGCAGAGGTCGAGTTCACGCTCCCACCAATCGAGAAGCTGAAGAGCGCGCATAGGATCGGGGACCTCGTCGCCGAGATCGTCGGCCCAGCGGCAGTACGCGTAGACATTGTAAAAATGCTGGTGCAGGGCCTTGGGAAGGAGCCAGGAGACTACGTTGAAGTTCTCGTAATGATGCGTGGCGAGCCAATGCGTATATTTCTGCGCCGTGTCGGGCGAGCAGCCGGGCTGCGGGGCGTGGCGGGTAATGTCGAGTTCGCCGGGAAGAAGCATTAGAAGAGAAACTCCTCGCTTCGCTCGGAACGATGACAGGAGTGAGCCGCCCTCGCTTGCAAATTATGGCCGGACGGCAAGCTTGATCTCGCCGCTGCGGGACTTCATGCGCTCGAAGGCCTGCGGCAAGTCCGCCAGACGAATTTCTTCGGTGACAAAGTCGTGCGCGGAAATGTCTCCGCGGCGAATCGCTTCCAGTGCTTCGCGGAAAAAGCGGGGCGTGTGGTGGAACGTGGAGATGAGCTTGATTTCGGAATAGTGGATGGAGGCAGGCTCGATTTCAACGTGAGTTCCCGAGGGCAGGCCACTAAAGAAATTCACGACGCCACCGCGGCGGACGATGGCCAGGGCCATGCTCCACGTCGCGGGGTTCCCCGCGGCTTCGACGACGGCGTCAGGACCATGCTGATCCTCAGTCAAAGCCTTCACGGCCGCAGCAACATCAGTGACTTCGGTAGCGTTGATCGTAGCTACAGCCCCAAGACGACGCGCCACATCGAGAGGCGCCGTGCGGCGGGCAATGGCAATGACACGCACACCGCGGCGCGAAAGCATACGGATGAATTTCAGCCCGATGGGGCCACAACCAATGACGGCAGCGGTGTCGCCCGTGCGCACTTCCATTTCGTGAATGCCGCGCAGCACGCAAGCCAGAGGCTCGGCAAGCGCAGCGCTTTGGTCATCCACGGAGTGCGGCACCTCAAGCATGTTTTCCATTGCAATGCGGCCGGGAATGCGCATGTATTCGGCGTAAGCGCCGTTGTTAAAAAGCAAATCGTCGCAAAGATTTTCCTGCCCGCGGCGGCAGTGGTAACAGCGCAGGCACGGCGCGGAATTCGCGGCCACCACGCGCATGCCGATGCGCCAGCGAGGATCAACGCGCTTGCCGACGGCAACGATGTCGCCAACCAGTTCGTGACCAAAAACGGCCGGCGGCTGAATCATAAGGGCGTGATAACCGCGCTTCCAGACTTTGAGGTCGGTGCCGTCGGTGAGCGCAAGGCGCACGCGGAGAAGCACTTCGTCGGCGGCCAGGGAAGGCACATCGATCATTTCAATGCGAAGATCCTCGCTGCCATAGAGAACGGCCGCCGTCATTTTGGATGGCACCGCGACGCGTGTGACAGCAGTCTTCAATTCTTCGCCTATTTCCGCCTTCTTGTCAGTGGTCCTCATGCGTGTGTGATTAAAACCTTTAGCGATTCCGCCGTGGGCCGGACAGCCAAATCCAAAGCCTCTTGAATTTTATCCAGAGGAAAACGGTGCGTCACAATGTCCATCACCGGCAGTTTCTTTTGGAGCACCAGGTCCGCGGCTGCTTCTTGGATGTCCACCGCGGCGCTATAGCTGCCTAGAATTTCTTTTTCGTCAATCCCCACAGCGGCTGCTGGAAACTCGACCTTGGTGACAGGGTCGTTCGCGGCAAATAACAGGACTCGCCCCCCAGGCCTCGCCGCAGCTAGCGCTTCCACGACCACCGCGGGATGCGCCACCGCCACCAAAACGGCATCAGCCCCCCGCCCCTCCGTACGGGCCTTGATTTCCTCCACCAGCTTACCACCACTGGGGTCAAAGGACTCAACCGCGCCCAAGGTAAGGCTCTTGGCCCGGCGGACGGCCATGGGATCGCTAGTATAGAGCTTAGGCCCTGGTAGCTTGGCGACCATGAGGAGCTGCAAACCGATGGGGCCGCAGCCGATGACCAGAACCGTTTCTCCCGCAGCCACCCGGGCTTTTTGGACGGCTTTCAGTATTGTGTTAATGGGTTCGATGAACGTGGCTTCTTCAAAGCTGACGTTATCGGGGAGTGCCACGATGCCGCGTTCGGCGACCCAAGGCATGGCTTTGACGTATTCCCCGAAGCCACCGCCGTTGGGAGTGAACCCGGCAGTCAAGCCAGTGGTCTTGTATTGCTTGCATTGGGAGAAAAGGCGTCGCTCGCAATAAAAGCATTTGCCGCAGGGAATGTGATGGAAACTCATGACGCGATCGCCGGGCTTCCATTTTGTGACACCGCGTCCGACAGCAACGACCGTGCCTGCGAGCTCGTGGCCCAAGATTTGAGGCGGCTCCACGTACCGGTGGTAAATTTTCTTGATGTCAGTGCCACAAACGCCGCAAGCGGCGACTTTGATCAGCACTTCCCCTTTGGCAACTTCGGGGATGGGAACCTCTTCGACGCGGACGATGCCTTTTTCGCGGAAGACGCCAGCGCGCATGGTTTTGGGAATGGGACCCAGAGCACGGGCAGTTTCAAGGGTGGCGTCGGTGCGACTCATTGTGCAGCCACCTTGAGTTGTGGTTCCCCAGAAACTTGGGTCAAACGTTCGATGTATTGACTCAGGAAATCAGCGAGATTTTTACGCGCTATGCGGGTGTGTTCAAAGAGCCGAAACATTCCAAACGCATTTGTGCGAAAGCGCACGATTTCCGCTATCAAGCGAACCTTGTCCACATCGCCAGATTTTGAGGTTGTACGGTTGAAGTCAATGGGCAGGTCTTCGCCTACGGAATCGCTAATGGCGCGAATCGCAACGGAACGAGCGCCCAAAGAGGCCGCCTCAGAGAGAACACATGCGCTCTCCATTTCGACGGCATCGGCATCAGCTCCGAGGCGTCTTTTTTGCGCCGCTTCGACGACGACTTGGTCTTTTGTCAGGAAAACACCAACAGGCGTCGCACGGCATTTTGTTGCGAGTTGCACAAGTAGTTTGTCGCACTGAATAGTTGCTCCGGCGGTTTGCCCCCACACTTCACGAGCTACCAAAACGTCGCCTGGCTGATACTCAGGCCGCAACGAGCCAGCAAAACCGCTCGAGATGCAAACGTCAACGTTGCCGGGCCAAATCACTCTTGTTGCTTGTACCCAAGCTTTCCTGCAGCCTATCCCGGTGAAGAGCACGCAAACGTCGGCGCCAGAAATCTGCGCGGAATATGCTTCCACCGATCCCCCGTTCACTTTCTGAAAATTGTGCCGGCGTCGCCAGGGGGCGAATTCGGCTTCGACGGCGAATGTAACCAGAATTCTCATGGACGATTGTTGTTGGCAACTGGGGCCCAGCCCGCTACGCCCCGACAACCTTATGCCCGGGCAACACAAGCTGCAGAGCAGGAGCACAGAATAAAGTCTGCGCTACTAAAGCTACGCCGCGCGGGCGGGCGCCATCTTTCGTACGCGGCCTTTGTCAATATAGCCGTTGGCCTCGTACCAGCGCACGGCGCGTTCGAGCGCGGCGGCCACGGGTCCCGCTTTGAAACCCAATTCGCGTTGCGCGCGCGAGCAATCCACAAACATCATGTGCCGCGCAATCTTTACTCCTTCCACCGGGATGCTTGGTTCGCGCCCGATTAATCGGGAAAACGCAGTATTGGCATAGGCTACACCCAGCGCCAATCCATGAGGAATTTTCAGCTTGGGCGCAGACAGGCCGGTGATCTTCGAAAGCGTATGCAGCATGGCTTTGAGTGTGAGATTTTCGCCGCCCAACAAATAACGCTCGCCGACTTTGCCTTTTTCGGCGGCGAGCAAGTGTCCGGCAGCGCATTCCTCGACGCCAACAAAATTCAATCCCGTCTCGACGTAACCGGGCATTTTGCCATTGAGAAAATCCAGAATGATCTTCCCTGTTGGCGTGGGCTTCCAATCCCACGGACCCACCGGAGTCGTAGGCATGACGACAACGGCGGGCAGGCCCGACTTCGAGGCTTTGAGGACTTCCTGCTCCGCCATCCACTTGGAGCGTTTGTAGTTGCCGACCATTTCTTCGAGGCGGGCGTCCGTGAATTCGTTGGGATGCTGCGGCCGGTCCACAGCGATGGTAGCAACGGTACTGGTGTAGATGAACTGCTCGACACCGGCCCGCATGGCGGCGTCCAGGAGATTTTTTGTGCCGCCGACGTTGGAATCGTAAATGTCCTGTTTGTGCCTGACCCACAGACGGTAATCAGCGGCAACGTGAAAAACGCGCTTGGCTCCCTGCATGGCCCGCGCAACCGACGCGGGGTCGCGCAAATCTCCGGTGACGTATTCTAGGGAGAGATCCGCGATCGCGCGATTGGTGCTGGACGGACGCAGCATCACACGAACGTCCTCGCCTCGCGACACCAATTGGCGCGCGACGTGGCTGCCCAGGAATCCGGAAGCGCCCGTGACCAGTGTGGTCATGCGATTCTCACACCTTCTTCCCCAGCCTCCGCATGCAAACTTTCGGTAACGAAGGCTTGCGCATCGCGCAATTCACGGGTTGCTGTTTGTGACAAAAGCACCTCTTCGACGTGCTCGGAAAACTGGCGCCAGAAACTGCTGCGAATCAACCCGCGCGCCTCAGCGGCCCTGCGGACAGCAGCCTCGTCCCGAGTCGCAGCGGTAATCAGCCAGCCGTCCACATCCCTTTCCGTTATAAACGAGCGGAGATCTGTGAGTTGCACCGGGTCCGAATTTTCGTGAACTGCCGAATGGATGATAGAGAAGAATCCCGAGAGGCGCGCGGCGCGAAGTCCTTCGACCGCCAGAGCAGACTCAGGGGCCTCCACAGAATCAAGGACAACGGTCAGGAACAATTCACGCAAGGGCTGAAATTCGTGAATCCTCCGGCGGAGAGAGGTTCCATCGGTCTCGAGAAAGACGCAGTGACCGCTCTGCGCAACAGCGCGAACAAAATGGCCAATCCCGGCATGAAGTAACGGTTCGCTTCCGCCAATCCAAATGACGGGGGCAGGGTTCTCCATGAGGGCATGCATCTTTTCGCGGGAAACAGGCGCGGCGCAGCCGGGATGGAGGATTTCTGCAGGATCCACACAATAGAGCAGCGGGCCCGGCACAGAATTGAAAACTTGTGCGATGCGGGCTTTTGCGAGTTTTGACGTGAGCCGCGCTGGCAAGCGCACCATGTAGGTTAAATCCCGCTGCGCAGCCGGAACTCGCTGGGCTGGAATTTCACGGCACAGTACTCTTCGGCTTTACGCGATTGATTGGAATAGCGGGCGAGGGCGTAAACCGGAAAGGAATTCCGGTAGAGATGATATTTCAAGTAAAAGACCCCGGGAAAACCCGTGCCGGTAAATTCCGGCTCGCTCCAGGAGCCGTCCGTTTCCTGACGATGAACCAAGTAAGCCACAGCTTTGGCAACCGCGGGGTCTTCCGTCCCGGCGCTTGCAAGCAAGCCGATGAGTCCCCACGCCGTTTGCGAAGCCGTGCTGGTTCCCTGCCCCTTGGTCGAAGGCACGTCGTAGCTCAAGAGCGATTCGCCAAAGCTTCCGTCAACCTTCTGAACGCTGCGGAGCCAACTAACCGCGCGCTTGCAAAACTCGCGAGTGGCAAGCGAAACGGTTTCGAGGGCGCGCAGAACACCGCTCGTTCCATAAGTGTAATTGACGCCCCAGCGTCCGAACCAGGAACCGTCCTTGCTCTGATCCTGAAGCAGGAACTTCACGGCACGCTGGATGACGGAATGTTCCGCGGACCAGCCGTAGCGGCCGAGACACTCGACGACGCGCGCGGTGACGTCGGCCGTCGAGGGATCGATCATAGCATTGTGGTCAGCAAACGGAATGTTGCAAAGGAATTTGCGATTATTGTCGCGGTCGAAGGCGCCCCAGCCGCCATCGCGATTCTGCATGCTGAGCAACCACTGAATGCCACGGCGCATGGCGGCTTCCATCCGAGCGGGCTCGGGATACTTCACGCGCTGGAGAGCCATCAGCACGAAAGCTGTGTCGTCCACGTCCGGATAAAAATCATTGCGAAATTCAAAGGCCCATCCGCCGGGTTCCGCATCTTTGTTCTTGACTTGCCAATCGCCGGGGCCGAGCACTTGCTTTGAGAGAATCCAGTTCGCGGCCTTGACCAGAGCAGGATGGTCTGGAGGAAGTCCCGCTTCTTCGAGGGCAACCATGGCAATGCAAGTGTCCCAGACGGGAGAGACGCATGGCTGCATGCGAATCGTCTCTTCATCTTCGATTTCAAAGCGCGAGAATTCCTTGATTTCGCGGAGTGTGAGGGGATCGTCCGGACCATGCCCAAACGCCATCAATGTGAATATCGAGTTCATCATCGAGGGGTAGATGGCGGCGAGGCCCTCAGTGCGCTCGATATGATTCAGCATCCACGACTTCGCTTCGCGGATGGCGCGCTGGCGGAAAGGTTTCCACGGAAACTTCTCGTACAGCTTGAACCCGCGGTCTACAGCCAGAAATACATTTTTCCAGGAAAGGAGTTGGTCGCTCCAATCCAAAGCGGCGGTCTTACGCTCAGGGTCTTTGAAGAGCTCGTCCACATGAGCGTGTTCCGGAAGCCGCCAGTTGGGGCGCAGCGAGGACAAAATCGCCATGGGAATGACAATCCCGCGCGTCCAGGAAGACATTTCGTAAATATTGAAAATGAACCAGTGCGGGATGAGCATCAGCTCCGGCGGAATCGAAGGAACCAGATCCCAGCTCACTGCGCCGACCAGCGCAAGGTAAAAACGGACGTAGGAGTTGGAATGCTCAAGGCCGCCGAGGCGATGAACCATTTCCCGCGCGCGCACCAAATTCGGCGCGTACGGTGAATCGCCCGCAAGTTTCAAAGCGAAATACGCTTTACAAGTGGCGTTCAGCTCCGAAGGTCCACCCGGGTAAATGCTCCAGCCACCATCGGGCAGCTGGCGTTGGCGGACATAGTTGGCCAGCTTGGCGATGCGCTCGGGGTCGGCTTTGCCCAGAATGTGGAGGTAGTAGATGTAATCCGATTCCAGGGTGGAATCCGCTTCCAACTCGCCCTGCCAGTACCCTTGGTCGGCTTGAAGCGAAAGGAGGTGATTGGCGCCGCGTTCAATGGCTTTCTCAAGGCGCTCCGCCCAATCCTGCTCCTGCCATGGGGCTTGCGCCGATGCGACGGCTGGTTCCTCTCCTATGCGGGCAAATGAGGCCATAAATGCTCCCCCCAGAGCACATAAGATTGGCGGGTCCAGCAAGGCCGGCCTAACCCGCCGCACAGCTTCCCCTAACTGCTGTGCTCCCTGTCATTTGCACCGGAGCACGGCGAAGGAAGCAATATGAGTGCCAGTAACATCGGTACTACTTTTGATTATCGCCGCCCTGACGCTAAGGGTCAACGGCTAAGATGCCTTGTCGTAAGCGCGGAGTTGTCAAATTGAAACAGTTGCGGGCGATTCCAGTGCCCGTTGGACTAAAACTCGCAACGGCTGCGGTAATGGCTCGCCTTCTTGTTGGGAAACAGAGGGTTTCTCGCGGAGCAGGCGCGAGGGCAGCTGCATCCAAGGTGGCGCCGCAGCCGAGAAGGCTTCCTGCGAGTCGCGAAGGACGAGAGCATCGGCACGATCCAGCGCGGCGCGAGCGGAGTCCTTGAAATCTTCCTTCGACGGGTGAACCACCGCAAAATACAGGCTCGGCTTCAGGAATTGCAGCAAGGAGTTGCTTTCTAGAATCAAGGGAAGCGCTCCTCCGCTTGTGTCAGAGGAGACTTGCTGGAGCGCGCCGCGCAAAAGCGGAAGGCCCTCGGCTAGAAAGCCTTGTTTAGTGCGAAGCCAAAATGAACGGCGGGCACCTGCGGCGAGAAAGCGCGCGCTGTCCGTCCCGGTATCGGCGTGCGTTTCCCACTCCAGCGCGCAGACATGTTCGGTGGGCGCGCAATCGCAATTCTCTCCGTTCTGTGCGCAGACGCCGTGACCATATTGCGTGATTTTTCCAGCAATCCAATTTGCTCCTGGAAAAGCGGCAATCACGTCGCAAACAAGTTGCGTCTTCCCGATGCTGCGCGTGTGACCGCCAATGACAATCACCCGCCAGCCTGCCGAGGCCTCTCTTTGATTTGGCTTACTTGGTTCCAACTTTGCCCTCAAGACTTTTGACGCGGGCGGCCAATTCCGGTAGGCGGCCGTAAAAGGCGTATTGCTCTTTGAATTTTTCCAGCAGCCGCGCCGGCGTTCCCCAGACAGTTTGTCCGCTGCGAATCGTCTTTCCTCCGAGCACTCCTGATTGTCCTCCAATCACCGCGCCGTCTTCCAATTCACAGCGTTCACCGAAACCCGCCTGGCCGCCAATCACCACGCTTTTGCCCACGATGCACGAGCCGGAGAACCCCACCAGGGCCGCAACAACAGTATGCGCGCCGATCTGGCAGTTGTGGCCGATGTGAACCAGATTGTCGAGTTTCACCCCTTCAGAGATCCGCGTGTCGTCCAACGAACCGCGGTCAATGGTGGTATTCGCGCCAATCTCGACGTCGTCGCCAATCTCCACAATCCCAACTTGCGGAAACTTCCAATGTCTCCCTTCTCCGAAAGCGTAGCCGAATCCATCTGCGCCTATTACGGCGCCGGAATGAATCTCTGCGCGATGCCCGATTCGAACGTGATGATAAAGGGTCACGCGCGGATGAATGCGGCAGTGTTCACCGATCCAGCAGCCCGCGCCGATGACGCTGTGGGCGCCAATCTGAGTTTCCGCACCAATATGGGCGTCTTCCCCAATCACAGCGTAGGGCCCGATGCTTGCGCTCCCCGCGATGCGCGCCAACGGTGCAACGACCGCAGTTGGATGAATTCCGGAGGCGATCGGTGCGCGGTCGAGGAGCAACGTCGCCGCTTTGGAGAAAGCGAATTTAGGATGCGCGCTTCGAAGCACGGTCTTGTCCGGCAAACGCAGCCCTTCGGCAGCAATCACGCAGAGCGCAGCCGAAGCCACCGCGCGCTCCACACGCTTTGCCGAATCGACGTAAATCAGGTCGCGCGAAGCGGCTCGTTCGGGCGCCGCCACGCCGCTGATTTCCAGGGTGCTGTCCCCTTCGAACGTTGCGCCAATCGCGTCAGCCAGTTCTTTTGCCGTTCGTTTCATGTTCTGCCTCACGAAAATCGTACACGGGCGGCTCGCCGTTCGGCCTCGTGTTCCACCGGCCATGAACCCAAACCCATTGCTCAGGATATTTTCGGATGATGCCTTCGAGTACTTTCGTGAACTTCCGCGTGTTTTCGAGGATATCGCGTTCCGAGTCGCCCGTTCGAATCAGTTCCACGGGGGGCTCAAAACGCAGCCTGTACTTACCGAGATGATCGTCCCAAACCGCATAGCCAGGAACGACTGCCGCGTCCGTGTGGAGCGCTAGGCGCGCAATGCCAGTGGTCGTGCTTGCGGCTTTTCCGAAGAAATCCACGAAGACCGCTTCCTGAGGCATCGTGTTTTGGTCAGCAAGGATGCCAATGGTTCCCGTCTCTTTCAAGACTTTTAGCGTAACCCGCGCTGATTCGTTCTTGAAGATCGGTCGGTTCCCCGATAGGCAGCGGTATGCGTTGACCAAAGCATCGATCCGGCGATTCTCAATCGGTCGCGCCATGTAATGCAGCGGATAGCCATAGAGCGCGTGCGCGAAGGAGGAAAGCTCCCACGCACCAATGTGCCCCGTCAGGTAGAGCACGCCTTTGCCACGCCGCTGGCCCTCCAGAAAGTTTTCATGGCCGTCGAGAACAACGATTCGGTCGATATTCTGCCTCGTGTGTCTCGGGAAGCACGCAAATTCCGCCGCCATCCAGCCGAGATTGCGAAGCATCCCGCGGATAACCGCTTTGCGCTGGGCTTCATTCCAATCGGGGAAAGCGATTCCCAGATTGATCTGTGCCGTTTTCCGCAATCGCGGGAGTAGCGCGTAGCAGAATCGCATCACCACCACGGCAGAACTCCTCGCTGCGGATCGCGGAAGTGTCCCCAGCCCCTTTACTATGAGCGTCACCGCCGCGTATTCGAGCCACTCCTTCATCGCGAACGCAAAATTGAATGAGCAGGTCATTACGCGACAGTATGCAAGAGGTCCGGCGCTGGAAGAAAGTATTTCAATGTTAGACTCAACCCTCCGTGACGAAATCAACCAAGTCCCCATTCGCGGGTTCCCGGACCACCACCAGAGGCGCCCTTATTGTCTGGGGCCTGCTCATTTGCGCCACACTCTACATCTGTTACTTCAGCCATCTAGGCGTACTCGGTTTTATTGGGCCCGATGAGCCACGCTATGCTTGGATT
>Ga0209474_10003243_pt1 | contig 14363 bp, 15 predicted proteins | sample GraSoiAngelo_145_FD_185902 | JGI IMG/M metagenome (GOLD analysis project Ga0209474, IMG submission 185902) | Grasslands soil microbial communities from the Angelo Coastal Reserve, California, USA - 14_1009_05_20cm (SPAdes) (version 2) | ecosystem: Environmental > Terrestrial > Soil > Grasslands...
CAAGGAAAAGGCCGGCAAGCAGCGCGAGAACGCCGGGCTGGGCCTTTATGCGTACCCGGTGCTGATGGCGGCCGACATCCTGCTCTACAAGGCGACACACGTCCCGGTCGGCGAGGACCAGAAACAGCATGTCGAGCTGGCACGCGATATCGCCGGAGCGTTCAACCGGCGCTACGAGCGTGATTTCTTCCCGTTGCCGGAGCCGCAGATCTTTGGCGAGGCGACGCGGGTCATGAGCCTGCGCGACGGCACCAAGAAGATGTCGAAATCCGACACCTCGGATTATTCGCGGATCAACATGACCGACGATGCCGAGCAGGTCGCGCTGAAGATCCGCCGCGCCAAAACTGATCCGGAGCCGTTGCCGCACACGATCGCGGCGCTCGAAAAGCGGCCCGAGGCCGATAACCTGATCAGCATCTATGCAGCACTCGCCGATATCAACCGCGAGGCGGCGTTGGCGCGGTTTGCCGGGCAGAATTTCTCGGTCTTCAAGGAGACTTTATCGGAGGTCGCGGTCTCGGTGCTCGGCCAGATCGGCGGCGAGATGCGGCGCCTTCTAGCTGAACCCGGCCATATCGACCGCATCCTGCGGCATGGCTCGGAGCGCGCCGCCGCGATAGCGATGCCGGTGCTGCGAGAGGTTCAGGATATCACCGGGCTCCTGCATCCCTGACCAGCGGACAAGGCCCTGCTTCCCCTACCAAAGGGTGATCCTTCCGGAGCCATTGCCGCTTTTCGGTCAATTTTTCGGGTTGTAAGGTCTGGGGTAACACGCTGTCCTGCCCGTTGGCAGACGGCGCAGACGTGATTCCGCCAACAACACCGGCTGCAACGTCCCAACCATGGACATCTACCTGCCGATTGCCGAGGTCTCGCTGGATGTTTTTGTCCTGCTCGGGCTCGGCGCGGCGGTCGGCTTTCTGTCCGGGGTGTTTGGTGTGGGCGGCGGCTTTCTGCTGACCCCGCTGCTCATCTTTATTGGCGTGCCGCCGGCTGTCGCGGTGGCCTCGTCGGCCAATCAGCTGGTCGGCGCCTCGCTGTCGGGCGTGCTCGCGCATTGGCGGCGCGGCAATGTCGATTTCAAGATGGGCTTCGCGCTGCTGCTGGGCGGGCTGGCCGGCTCGGTACTCGGTGTCTGGCTGTTCACCTGGCTCAAGCGACAGGGCCAGATCGAGCTGACGATCTCGATCTGCTACGTCCTGCTGCTCGGCACGCTGGGTTTCCTGATGGCAATCGAGAGCGTGCGCGCCGTGTTGCGGCAACGCGTTCCGGGCGGGGCGCGCCGCAAGTTGCACCAGCACAATTGGATGCATGGACTGCCGCTGAAGACACGTTTCCGGCGCTCGAAGCTATATATCAGCGCGCTGTTGCCGATCGGGCTCGGGCTGGGGGTCGGTGTGCTGAGCGCGATCATGGGTGTCGGCGGCGGCTTTCTGCTGGTTCCGGCGATGATCTATACCCTCGGCATGCCGACCCAGGTGGTCCCGGGCACCTCGCTGCTGCAGATCATTTTTGTCGCGGCGAATGTGACGTTCCTACAGGCTTATACCAACCGCACCGTCGATGCGGTCCTGACGCTCGTTCTGCTCGTCGGCGGCGTGTTCGGCGCCCAGTTCGGTACTCGCTTCGGCACCAAGCTGCGCGGCGAGCAGCTTCGCCTCCTGCTCGCGCTGATGGTGCTGGCGGTTGCCGCCAAGCTGGCTTACGACCTGACCATCCGTCCCCCGAGCCTCTTCGTGATCAGCACGGAGCAGGGATGAACCGCCAACGGTCCTTCGCGCTCGCTTTGCTGGCGTTCCTGGGAGTCGCCGGCGGTGGCGGATCGGCGCGGGCCGACGGAGTCGTAGCCGATCTGAGCAGTCATCTGATCGCGATCACGACCGGGTTTACCGGCGCGTCGGTTGTTCTGTTCGGCGCCACTGAAGGCCGCGGCGACATCGTCGCGATCGTGCGCGGCCCCGAACATGAGGTAACGGTGTGGCGCAAGGGCAAGGTTGCCGGTATCTGGGTCAACGCCGAATCAGTTATGTTCTCCAACGTCCCGAGCTTCTACACGGTGGCCACAAGCCGACCGCTCGACGAAATTATCGCACCGGGGCCGGCGGCGCTTTACCGCATCGGCACCGCCAATCTGAAATTGCAGGCGAAATCGCCGGCAACACCGGAAGAGGCCACCCGTTTCGGCGCGGCGCTGATTGCCGAGCACCAGCGCGACGGGCTGTTCGCTGCAAATCCCAGCAAGATCGCGTTCCTCGGCGAACGCCTCTTCCGCGCCACGATTGCATTTCCCGCCAACGTGCCGACCGGGACCTATATCGTCGAGATCTTCCTGGTTCGCGATCGCGACGTCGTCAGCGGCCAGACGACGCCGCTCGTGGTCTCGAAGGTTGGGATTGATGCCGAGGTCTCCGATTTTGCGACACGCCAAGCCGCCGCCTACGGCGCGATTGCAGTGCTGGGCGCCCTGGTGGCAGGATGGCTCGCGAGCCTGCCGTTCCGCAGCGTCTGATCCGCAGCGAGGCCCCCGCGCCATGTCCGACAGCGCGCAACCCCGCGTCTTTCTGGTCGTCGTCGATGAGACCGAGGAGCATCGGGTCGCCGTGCAATATGCCGCGCGGCGAGCGGCGCATACCGGCGGCCGGCTGGCGCTGCTGCATGTCATCGAGCCGGCCGAGATGCAGCAATGGCTTGCTGTCGAAGAACTGGCCCGCGCCGAGCGTCGAGAGGCGGCCGAGGAGCTGCTGCAGCGTTTGTGCGAGGATATCGCGCCGATCGCCGGCTCGATGCCGATGGTCTATATCCGCGAAGGCCGCGTCCGCGACGAACTCCTGGCGCTGATCAACGAGGAGCCGACCATTTCGATCCTGGTGCTGGCTGCCGGCACCGGCCCGGAGGGCCCGGGGCCGCTAATCGCCCATCTGACCGGCAAGCAGGTCGCGCGCATGCGCATCCCGATTACGATCGTTCCCGGCGGGCTGACCCTCGATCAGGTCGACGCGTTGAGCTGAGGCTGCTTCGCCAAACGGCTAAGCCACCGTCTCGCCGCTGATCACTTCTTTGACCTTGCCGGCCAGCTGTTTCAAGCTGAACGGCTTGGGCAAGAAATGAATTTCGCTATCGCTGTCAAGACGCTGGCGGAAAGCGTCCTCGGTATATCCCGAAATAAAGATCACCTTCATGTCCGGGTGGATCTCGCGAACCTCCCGGATCAGCGCAGGCCCGTCCATATTCGGCATCACGACATCGGTGATCAGCAGGTCGATCGGCTCTTCGGCGGTGCGGATCACTTCGAGCCCGGCTTCGCCGCTCTTGGCCTCCAGCACCTTGTATCCCTTGTTGCGCAAGGCGCGCGCGCCGAAGATTCTGACCGGGTCCTCGTCTTCGACCAGCAACACGGTGCCGATCCCGGTCAGGTCCCTCGGCGGCAGAACCTCCGCCGGATCGCCGCGGGTATTCAGCGCCGCGTCGTTCAGCTGGTGGCGCGGCAGATAGATCTGGAACGTAGCGCCCCGCCCGGGGGCGCTGTCGACAAAAATGAAACCGCCGGTCTGTCTGACGATGCCGTAGACCGTCGACAAGCCGAGCCCGGTGCCCGACCCGACCTCCTTGGTCGAGAAGAACGGCTCGAAAATTCGGGCGAGATGCTCCTTCGAAATGCCGACCCCGGTATCGGATACCTCGATCAGCACATAGTCGCCGGGCGGCATGACCTCGTGGCCGCGGCGCACTGTGTTCGCTTGGCTGAGGTTGGCGGTGCGGATCGTCAGTGTTCCTCCGCCCTGCATCGCATCGCGCGCGTTGACCGCGAGGTTGATAATGACCTGTTCGAGCTGACCCTGGTCGACCTTCGCCAGGCCGAGATCGCGTCCATGCACGACTTTGAGCTCGATATTCTCGCCGATCAGCCGCCGCAGCAGGTGGGACAGCTCGACCAGCACATCGGTGATATCGATGATGCGCGGCTGTAATGTCTGCTGTCGTGAAAAGGCCAGCAGCTGACGCACGAGGTTGGCGGCGCGGTTGGCGTTCTGCTTAATCTGCATGATGTCGGCAAAGGACGGGTCACCCGGCCGGAACCGCATGAGCAACAGATCGCAAAAGCCGATCATCGCGGTCAGCAGATTGTTGAAATCGTGCGCCACGCCGCCGGCAAGCTGACCGACCGCCTGCATCTTTTGCGATTGGGCAAACTGAATTTCGAGGTTCTTCTGCTCGGTGACCTCGATGAAGTGCAGCATCAAGCTGCCATCGCTGCTCTCGATCCCGCTAAGCCGCGACAGAAACACGACGCAGGTTTTATCCCGCGTGCTCTTGAGCCGCACCTCGACCGGACCCGGCGGCGTCGCACCATCGGCGGCGGCGGCGAGCTTCGCGGCGATTTCACGCCGGTCGTCATCATTCAGGAAACCGATCAGCGGTTGCCCGATCAAATCCTGCTGGGCGGCGCCGAACAGCTCGCCGAGCGCCCGGTTCGCTTCCTCCAGCCGGCCTACACGGTCGATCAGCGCAATCCCGACCGGGGCGTTCGCAAAAAACCGCTGGAAGCGCTCGCGCGACAAGCGCAGCGCCGTCTCCCATTCGCGTTCCGGCGTCAGATCCCGCACCACCGAACGGGTGCGCAACTCCGGCCCGGACCCGACGATGCTCTGGCCGATCCAGGCTTGCAGGGTGCGGCCGTCGCGGCTTCGCAACGCGACTTCGCCGCGCTGCTCCCCGTCGCTAGTGCCGTCGAACGGATCGGAGGCCGCGGTGCCGAGAGCCGGCGTCGACGCCAGAAAATCGTGCAATCTTACGCCGCTCGCAATGATCTCTGCCGGGGTGCTGCCGAGCCATTGAGCGAGCGTTTGATTAATGAACAGAAAGCGACCGGATCCGTCGACCGAGTAGAAGCCGATCGGCGCGTTATCGAGGAAATCAACGAGCTTGTTGCGCTCGTCGTGGATCACCGCCTCCATCTCGTGGCGCGCGGTGATGTCCTGGAAATTCCAGAAGCTGTAGCCGGGACGCCCGGCGATCGGATTTACGCTGACGTTGAACCACCCAGCAGCGGCACCGCGAGCATCGCGCAGCGGCAACGCCGAGATCGCCCGCGTCCCGGCCGCGGCGCGGCTGCGCAGCCTTTCGAAATCGGCCGTTGAATCGGGATCGGCTAGCGCGGCGGCGATGCGCTCGAGGGGAGCGTCGGGGAACTGCGGGAAGAGGTCGTAAAAGGCCGTATTGGCATAAGCGATGCGCCCATCAGAGGCGATGATCAGCTGCGCATCGGCCGAGGCGTCGAGGGCTTGGCTTAAAACATCCACCCGGCCGGCCAGCGCGGTATGCATCGCGCGCGCCGCGAACGCGGCAAACCCGCTCAGCACCGCCAAGGCGACGACCGTACTGGTAACGGCCTGAGCCGTGACACCGGAAATCACGCCACTCGCATAGAGTGCGCCGACAACTGCGCCGGTTGTGGCGAGGAATAGTGCGACGTTGCTGAGCCGGCCGATCCAGCCCGGCTGCCGGCGTTCGAACGCCCAAATCGCCCAGCGGCGGGCGCCCTCGACATCGGCAACCATTACGGATGTTCCGCCTGTTCCGAATCCCGCAATCTACCACGCCGCGTCCTACGGGTCGCGCGTTGATCGCGGCAGCCTGCAGGCGCGCCAAACTCGGACCGTTGCGCAGACGCGATCCGCCCCCGCCCATGTTTCACAAACAGCGTTAACGAGCGCTTAAGCGGCCCTGATTGACCGGTCAGTGGTGGCGGAGCGCCGGACTCCGAGCGCCTACTCGTCCCGGTAGGTGCGCTCCATCCGCTCGTGCCGCTCCTGGGCTTCGATCGATAATGTCGCGATCGGCCGCGCCTCGAGCCGCCGGATCCCAATCGGCTGATCCGTTTCCTCGCAATAACCGTAGGTGCCGGTATCGATCCGGCTCAGCGCCGCATCGATCTTGGAGATCAGCTTGCGTTCGCGGTCACGGGTGCGCAACTCGATTGCCCGTTCGGTTTCGAGCGAGGCGCGATCAGTTAAATCGGGCTTCAACAGGCTCTCTTCCTTGAGGTGCCGCAAGGTGCCTGTCGAATCGGCAAGAAGCTCGGCCCGCCAGCGCAGCAGCTTTTGCCGGAAGTACTCAAGCTGCTTCGGGCTCATGAACTCTTCATCATCGGAGGGACGGTAATTGGTCGGCAACTTCGGCGACTTCGTGCGCATTAATCCTCCCCAAGGTGCCCGTGAGCGGCGGGCGCGGAGTATATGAATCGAGTCCCCCCATTTCAACCGCCATTACGGCATTTCACCATATTGATTTCGCAGCCGTTTCCTGCTCAGTCATGGCTGGCTACGCGGTTGCCCCGGCGCGTCGGATTGCCTCGCCGATCGCTTGCCGGCAGCGTCCCGCGGGCATTTATCGAAAGTTGTTAATAATATTGTCGCCGGCTTTACCCGTCCTGAGCGAAGCCCTGGTCTTCGGCCATTTAGCGCTTCTTTAAAGAATGCCGGCTAGCCTGATCGCAATCGGCCATTTTGATATCAGGAACATGTCTGTAGCGGATCCCTTTGCCCACACGGATATCTCCAGCGAGGCGCACGGAGCTGTTCCCGATCTGCCCTCGCCGGATACCAAACGCTGGGTGGTGCGCCGCAAGGCAGTCGTGGTCGCCGCGGTGCGCAACGGCTCGATCAGCTTACAGGAAGCATGCCGGCGCTATAAGCTGTCGGTCGAAGAGTTCCTGGCCTGGCAGCGTGCGATCGACCGTTACGGCGTACCGGGCCTCCGGGTCACCCGCTTGCAGATTTACCGCGATACCGACGAGCCGCGCAGCGCCAGCTAGCATCACCCCTACAGCCGTCGCACAAAGCCGCCGCCGCTCGCCGCGGCGGATGCCACCACCGGCCGCCAAGCACCGGACCTCCCGCCGCCAGTTGCACGCGGCTGTGACACGTCTCGCCCAACACGTGGCGATATTCGACCTCGCCATCGGTTAATTCGAGAACCCTGGCGTTGCCGACGGCCCGACCGACAGATGGCCGAGATCGGCGCGGCCTAGCACCCTGGCCGACGCCGCAGTCATGGGCTCGCTCCGGTCTCACCGGAACGAGCCTACACGCAGGTCATGTCGGGCAAAAGCCGCCGGTGCGCGAGGCGGGGGTTGGCCCTCCCCCACGGTGCCAAGATGGATTGCGGTTTCCCCCAAAACCGCGATCGCCCCTCGCCTCGCTGCCGGGTCAGCGGCAGGGCGGATTGTCAACCGCCGATACGTCTGGCTCAAGATGTTGTAATCGTGATCCGCTAACCTACTGCATTTGCGCCTTTATTATTGTAATCGATAAATCCGGGGGTCGCGCTGCCGATCGGAGACTGCGCGAATCGGCCAAAGTCGATGCCCGGGCGCAGCACTGTCCAGAGCTCCCGAACGCAATTTGTGTTTAGGTCGCCGGCTCCGGCATGCCATGCTGCCGGAATCCAATTCATCGATGGGAGGATTTGATGACGAAATACATGCTGGTCAGTTTTAAGACCTGCCCGTGGGTGCAGCGCTCGGCGATCATTTTGCGCGAGAAGAACACCGAGTTCGAGTTCCGCCACATCGAGCCCGACAACCGGCCGGACTGGTTTCTGGCGATCTCGCCGCACAAGAAGGTGCCGACGCTGACTATCGACGACAAGGTGACGTTGTTCGAGTCGAATGCGATCAACGAATACCTCGACGAGACGATCTCGCCGCGCCTCCACCCCGAGGACCCGATCCAGCGCGCGATCAACCGGTAACCGGCTGAGCCTATGCCGCGACCGAAGCCGATTATCAGAAAGCCATCGCGAAAATCCCCGAGGCTTTCGATCGGCTCGAAAAGGCCCTCGAAAAGCAGGGCAGCGGACCGTTCTTCAATGGCGCCAAATACTCGCTTGTCGACGCAGCCTATGCGCCGTTCCTGCAGCGTTATCTATTCCTCGATCGGATCCACAAGATCGGTCAGATCGAGAAATACCCACGGCTGAAGGCGTGGACCGAGGCGATCATGAATCGCCCATCGACGCATTCCTTCCCAGCGGCGGAATTCGAGGAGATGTACCGGGCCAATGTGAAGCGCCGCAATTCCTGGGTATCGCAATTCGTCGAGCCGGCGAGAGCCGCCGCCGAATAAGGCATGCTGAGGCGCGCCGCCTCGTAACGCAGGTTAATAAGCACGGCGGCGCCACTGCTCTCAATCGGCCGAAAATCCGATTTCGGGGGCGAAATCAAGCCGATCGCCCATTCCGGGTGTTATCTCTATCAAAGAGAGCGCCCGGATGGCCGCTCGCCGCGGGCGCAGCGTGGAATGTGCCCGATGCAGAACCGATCCCCGAAAAAGCATCCCTCACCGCGAAGCCTGGCGGCTCGGCTCGATCGCGCGGCCGGCGATATGAATGCGTTCCTGCTGGTCCTTGCGATCGGGCTGGCGACCCTCGACCTGACCTGCCTGTGGGCGTTCAAGATGAAAGAAGCCCTGCCGGCAATGGCGCGGGCCACCGCAACGTCCAGCTCGGCCGTCAATAAACCGGCTCACCAGAAGCCGTCGCAAACCCTCAGCCCGAGCGCCCCAGGGTTCGGCGGGTAAGTCTGGTCGCCCCGAATTTCCAGCGGTCAGCGCGGCTTAGTGGACGCTGAGCGGCTCCAGCTCGTGCTGGCGAACGACCGCAAAGGCGATGTCGCGATCGGCAATGACGGCCATTTGCGTCCCGTCCGCGGCGTGCACCGCGAACGCCTCGGCGCCCTCGATGAGAACCGGTTTGATATAGGCGACGTCCGCCATGCCGAGCATTCCCAGCTCGCCGGGCGACAGGTCGCGCATTCCATCGATAAACTGCATGCCACTCTCCGTCGCGCCCTGGCGGCGCGTCGTCAGGCGTTGATATCTCTCAGTAACTAAAACGTCGTTAGCCGCGCGAATTATCCGAGGCGCCGCGGCGGATCGGTCGCGGCGCGGCTGTGCCGGCCAATTGATCACCGGCGGTATCGCCGCCCTGGATCGGGATCGTCCGAACCCGCGGCTCGACCGTGGGCCGGACCAGGTCGACGTGAAGCAACCCGTTGTCGAGCCAGGCGCCGCGCACCTCGATGCCCTCGGCAAGGACAAAGGAGCGCTGAAACTGGCGGGCCGCAATGCCGCGATGCAGATAGACCCGCTGGCCGTCATCGGCCTGCTTGCCGCGGATGACGAGCTGGTTGTCTTCGATCGTGATCGTGAGATCGGCCATCGTAAAGCCGGCCACAGCCAGCGTGATGCGCAACTCGTTCTCGCCGAGCTGCTCGATGTTGTAGGGCGGGTAGCCGTCGCTGGCGACCTTGTTGACCCGGTCGAGCGCCCGCTCGAATGGTTCGAAGCCCAGCAGCAGCGGCGAGTTGAACAGCGACAGGCGGGACATCGTGCTTCTCCTCGAAACTGAGCGAGACGCCGCTGCCGGGCCCGTTTGCGGCACCCAGCGGCGGAGGCATATCTTTCGTCCATATAATTTGGGAGGAAAGCTCGCCGGATCAAGCAATCTGCGGCTGAATGCCAAGGCGGCGGTCCGGATCGCGCCACGTTTATTGGCCCGGCCCTTCTTCCGCCCTCGGCGACGAGGCCCCATATGCATCCGCTGATGCTTCCCCCGGAACAGGGACGGGACTTCACGATGTCGATACAATCGCCCTTGCAGCACCTCGCGCGCTGGCGGCTTCCGCTGTCATTGTGCTTCTGCCTGGCGCTGGCGCTGGCTCCCAGCCTGGCCGACGCACGGGCCGGCAGCTCCTCTTCGGGCGGCGGCAAGTCGTCTTCCTCGAGCATGGGGAGCCGCGGCTCGCGCACCTTCGAGAACAATGGTGCGGCGCCGGTGACCCGCAGCATGACCCCGTCGAACCCGTCGGCGACGAGCCCGATGGGCGCGCCGACACCCGCCTATGCCGGAGGCGGCAGCTTCTTCCAGCGCCATCCGTTCCTGACCGGGCTGGCCGGCGGCTTTCTCGGCTCCATGCTGTTCAGCCATCTGGGCGGGCTTGGCACCGGGCTCGGCTTCCTGCTGACGCTGTTGATCATCGGCGGGCTGATCTTTTTTGTCGTGCGCTTGCTGTCCGGGAGCCGCCGCTTTGCTCCCGCCGGCGGCGGCGCGATGCCGCGCTCGCTCGGCGCCGCGGCTGCCCCGGCAGCGGCGCGTTTCCGCGGCCGCGATACGGCGGTCGGCGATGCCGATCTGAATGCCTTTCAGGGCATTCATGCCGCGGTGCAGGAAGCCTGGGGCCGTGGCGATCTCGGGCGGATGCGGCAACTGATGACCCCGGAGATGCTGAGCTATTTCTCGGAGGAGCTGACCCGCAACACCAGCCAGGGCGTGCAGAACGTCGTCTCCGACGTCCGGTTGTTAAAAGGCGATGTCAGTGAGGCCTGGGAGGAGGGCGATCTCGAATACGCCACCGCCTTTATGCAGTGGAGCGCGATCGATTACGTCGTGCGGCTGGGCCGCTCGCCGGGACAGCCCGATTACATCGTCAGCGGCGATCCGAAGACGCCGACCGAAGCCGAGGAGGTCTGGACTTTCGTCCGCCGCCGTGGCGGCGACTGGCTGCTCTCGGCCATCCAGCAGGTCTAACCGCCCCGGGACCCCCGGCGGCGCCCCGCCCGTACGGTCCCTCCTACTGCCGCGGGCCTACTGCCGCGGGCCGCGCAGCCGCGCGTCGCCCGGGCCGGGCGAGGCTGCGGCGCGAAAACCTTGCCGCTGCGCCACCTCGATGATCTCGTCGAGGAACGCCTCGTAGCCGTGCCGCGGATCGGGATCGGCGGCGGCGTCTTCCTGGGCCGTAACGCGGCCGGCTCAAACGCAAAATCGCCAGCATCGTCAGGCGCCGCGGTAATACGCACACCCTTCAGCACGGCGGGTTTGCGCCGCTCGTTTTCAGACGCATCGCTGGCGTAGGCGTCGCACGGATAGACCCGCTCGAGCGACGCCCGATCGTGGATGTTGGCGATGGGCATGTTGAGGTAACGGCCTCTGCGCGAGGCCCGTTCCTACGCCTCGGCCCACGTCTTTAGGGCCAAGCCGCCTCCGGCGGCAGCGACATCAGGATCGCTTCGACATTGCCGCCGGTGCGCAGACCAAAGCGGGTGCCGCGGTCGTAGAGCAGGTTGAATTCGACATAGCGGCCGCGGCGGATCAGCTGATGCCGCCGCTGCTCTTTCGTCCACGGCCGGTTCATCCGATCCTGGACGATCGCCGGGAACACCTGAAGAAAAGCCTCCCCGACGGAGCGCACAAAAGAGAAATCCCGGTCCCAATCGCCGCCATCGAGATAATCGAAGAAGATGCCGCCGGCGCCGCGCGGCTCGTCGCGATGCGGCAGGTAGAAATACTCGTCGCACCATTTCTTGAACCGGGCGTAAGCATCGGCTTCGTAGCCGGCGCAGGCCGCGGCGAGCGCGGCGTGAAACTGCTCGGCGGCCGCGGCATCGGGGTAGATCGGCGTTAGATCGGCGCCGCCGCCGAACCAGGCTTTCCGGGTGACGATGTACCGGGAGTTCATATGTACCGCCGGCACCAGCGGCGAGCGCATATGCGCGACCAGCGAAATGCCGCTCGCCCAGAACCGGGGGTCCTCGGCGGCACCGGGGATCTCGCCGCGGAATTCGGGCGAAAATTCGCCATGGACGGTCGAGATGTTGACCCCGACCTTCTCAAACACTCTTCCGTGCATCAGCGCGATCGTGCCGCCGCCCCCGCCCGGCCGCTGCCAATCGCGGCGCTCGAACCGGCCGGGCGACCTGTCGCCGAACGCGGCGCCGGCGTAATCGTCTTCGATCGTCTCGAACGCCGCGCAGATCCGGTCGCGCAACTCGCCGAACCACCTGGCAGCGCGTTCTTGCCGCTCGCCAACGGCGATTGGCACGCCGCTATCCATCATTCGATCACTTCGTCGGCGCGCGCGAGCACCGATGGCGGGAGGGTAATGTCGAGCGCGTTGGCGGTCTTCTGGTTGACCACGAATTCGAACACGGTCGGGCGCTCGATCGGCAGCTCAGCAGGTTTCATGCCCTTCAAAATGCGGTCGATGTAAAACGCGGCGCGCCGATAGGATTCCGTCAGGCGTGGCCCGTAGGTGCACAACGCGCCGCTCTCGGCAAAGATCTTCCACCCCGAAATGATCGGGATGCGCTCGGCCATGGCAAAATCGACGATGCGCTGGCGCTTCTCAATGACCAGCGCGTCCGGCAGAACGGTTACCGCCCCGGGCTTGCCGGCTGCAATTTCCGCAAAACTCTCTTCGAGCTCGGCCGGGTTGCGGACCAGCATCTGGCGGACGGCTATTCCCAATTGGCGCCCGGCGTTCTCGCAAGCCTGCAACTCGAATTCCGCGCCGCTATGGGCCGGGTTGGCGACGACCGTGAGCCGCTCCAAGCGTGGCAGCATTTCGCGCAGTAATTCGACGCGCTTACCGTTGAGCTCCACCGACATCAGCGTAATCCCGGTGGCGTTGCCCCCGGGGCGGGCGAGACTTTGTGCGATGCCGGCCAACACGGGATCGGCGCTGAACACGTATGTGACCGGAACGGAACGGACCTCCTTGGCGACGGTCCGCGTCGCGGCTCCCTGGGTAACGAGGACATCGACCGGAAGACGGGCAAGCTCCTGGGCGAGCGCGGCGACGGCCGGTTCCGGCCGGTCTTCGCCATAGCGTTGCTCGATAATCAGATTTCGTCCCTCGATGTAGCCGTGATCGGCGAGGCCGGCACGCAACGCCTCCAAGAACAGCGCCGAACCCGCTGCCGAGCCGCCGATCAGCCAACCGATGCGAAAGACGCGCGGCGACTGCGCCATGGCGATCTTCGGCAACCCGGCGATGGCCAGGCCCGACAACAACAAGCTGCGGCGCCTCATGAGCTCACCTCGTCTGGCGCATCCATCTCCGGCAACAGACCGGTCTGGCGCAGTGCCTCGTGCAGCGCGATCGCGCCGGCCATCGCGACGTTGAGCGATCGATTGCCGGCTTGCAAGGGGATCACGACCCGGGCAGCGGCGGCATCATGGACAAAACCGGGCACGCCGGCGCTCTCGCGCCCGAGCAACAGCGTGTCGGACGGGGCGAAAGCGAAGCGGTGCAATGGCACGGTTCCGTGCGTCGTCAGCAATACCAGCCGCGAACTCGGATCGCGCGCCGCGATGAAGGCGTTCCACGACGCGTGCCGATGCATGCGCACCCGCTCGGCATAATCGAGCAGCGCGCGCCGCAAGCGCCGGTCATCGAAGACGAAACCGAACGGCTCGATCAGATCCGCCGCGACCCCAAAACAGGCGGCGAGACGCAATAATGCCCCGGTATTCTGCGGGATGTCGGGTTCGAACAAAGCCAGCCGCAAATCACTCGCCCGGGGCAGGTTGCGCAAATGCCGGTCGCGCTATACAGAACGCGCATTGATCCGGCGTCGCTGCCGTTTTATGCGGCAGTCTGTCACATAGTTCGGCTTCTGCCACGGTATAGCTTGCCGATAGGACGGCTGTTGCGAGGGACAGCAGCAGATTACGAGGGTTTGGATGGCCGATCTGGCGCAATCGCAGGTCACGGCGGGTCATGATGGCGGCACGCGCCGCGACTTTCTGATCCTGACCGCCGGAGCGCTGGGCGGCATCGGCGCGGCCTGCGCAATTTGGCCATTCATCGACAGCCTGAACCCGGCCCGCGACACGCTTGCTCTATCGACCACCGAAGTCGATCTGGCGCCGGTGCAGGTCGGTCAGCGCCTGACCGTCGCCTGGCGCGGCAAGCCGATCTTCATCGATCATCGCCCGCCGGAAGAGATCAAGGCGGCGCAGGAAGTCGATGTCGGCTCGCTCCGCGACCCGGAGGCGGATTCGGCGCGCGTCAAAAAACCGGAATGGCTCGTCCTAATCGGGGTGTGCACGCATCTCGGCTGCATTCCGCTCGGCAACAAGACGGGCGATGACCGCGGCCCGTTCGGCGGCTGGTTCTGCCCGTGCCACGGCTCGATCTACGACACCTCGGGGCGCATCCGCCAGGGTCCGGCGCCGCTCAATCTGGTGGTGCCGCCCTACGAGTTCACCTCCGACACCGCCATCAAGATCGGCTAGGAAGCGCCATGGCCGTCCCTCCCGCCAGCACCCCGGCCAGCGGCTACAGCCGGCTCGTCCGTTGGGTCGATTACCGGCTGCCCTTCGTCTCGTTCCTCGAGCACGAATTCACCGCCTACCCGACGCCGAAGAACCTGAACTACTGGTGGAATTTCGGATCGCTCGCCGGGATCATCCTGGTCATCATGATCGTGACCGGCGTCGTGCTGGCGATGCACTACACGCCGCATTCCGATTACGCCTTCGACTCGGTCGAGCGCATCATGCGCGACGTCAATTATGGG
>Ga0209474_10003246_pt1 | contig 14358 bp, 13 predicted proteins | sample GraSoiAngelo_145_FD_185902 | JGI IMG/M metagenome (GOLD analysis project Ga0209474, IMG submission 185902) | Grasslands soil microbial communities from the Angelo Coastal Reserve, California, USA - 14_1009_05_20cm (SPAdes) (version 2) | ecosystem: Environmental > Terrestrial > Soil > Grasslands...
TTCCGAAGGGATTTATCCCTGAGGAACCTGCTTGTTTCATACAAACAGCAGGTTCCTCATCGCTAAAGCGATTCGGAATGACAAGGTGTTTTAAAAAGCCAAAAGCCAAGAGCTTATAGCTAAGAGCTAAGAGCTAGGAGCTAGGAGCTATCTTTCATGAACTATCTTTCTCCAACTGAATATCAACTCTACGGGATCGATACCACCACGGACACAGCATTGGTAGGCGCTGCATCTTCGCTGATCGATGCGCACTGCCGCCGGTCCACACTGTCGATTGCGCAATATGAAGAGCGCATTCGCATGACGCCCGGCCGCAATACCATCCACCTCACGTATCTTCCGCTGGTTCCGGTAGCGCCGGCCACTTCGCCGATCATCTCCGGCCGTGGGCGTTACACGATTCCGCGGCGCGGGGAATGGCCGTTCGATGATTTGCGTCTCGATGTCGCGCTCATGTTCGGCATGCCCGGCACCTGGAGCAGCATCGATCCGGCGTCGGTGGATTTCGATCCCACGACTGGCGAGCTTACGCTTCCATTGAATCTGGTAGGCCTGTGGTTCAGCGAGGTCGATCTGATTTATACAGCCGGATACGGCACGATTCCTGACGCGGTGAAGTATGCCTGCGCGCAGGTTGTTCGTAATGCCCAAGCCACGCCTGCGGTCAATGTGAAGACCGGCCACATGGACCGTTTCCGCATGGACTACTTTGCGCCCGATCTTCTCGATGCCACCGTGCGCTCCATGCTCGCGCCTTTTGTGGCGCAGAAAACGAGATGAACTATGGCCATTGCAGGAAGTGCGGTCATGCGTGCTGCGGATGCACTGTTGCGCACACTCGGTGGTGACCAGATCGGGCTGGTACTTCCGTTGCCGACGGAAATTGGAACTGACAGCACACAGCTCGGCTTGACTGATCCGGGGGTTCAACAACTGACGATCTTTCCGGTTGTGGTGCGTACTCTTCCCGCGCCGAGCGCTGGGCCACGAGTGCGGCTGGAATTTTTAATCTCTGCCTCGGCGGTTAACGATGCAGTTGAGGCCGAGGGCGCCGACAGTGCAGAAGCTCTGTTCGACTTGGCACTGGGCATACAACACCAGGCTGACTTATTTCACATCGAGAGCGTAAGCACGGAATACTTCGCGGGGACGGCGTATTTATATCGGGTAGTGGCAGTGGAGTAAACAGCAGCTCTGAGCCTTGAGCTATTAGCTTTTGGCTGGACGTGCAACTGGCGATTCAACGTAAGTGCAGTGCAATTCCGTTGTACCGGAAACCGGTCCCTCAACACACATCGACAAGCTAAGAGCCAAGAGCTAAAGGCTAGGAGCTAACACCTGACTTTATGCAATTCACCAAAGACACTTTCTATATCACACTGCGAAACCGCCTGGCAGCGCTGAATCCGACGCGGGTGATCACACTCAATAGCGTCACGCGGCCGGCGGTCGTCGTCGCCGAAAATGAGGCGGTAATTCCGGTGAAGCCTTTGCCGGACGCGTTTTACATCGAATGGGGTGCGGCGCAAGCTGTGCCACAACAGAGTGGCGACCGAGCAATTTTCTCGCTCGAGTGCCTGATCTCTTACCACACCTTCGGCACTGTGGAATCGGGAGTGGACCGCGGCCGGACGTTAGCTGCGCTCGATACCGAACTCATAAGCATCTGCCAGCCCGCGGCGACGCTCAAGCTCGATTACACGCAGTCGACTCCGGTGAGCCTGGGCACCAGCATTGTGTGGACGATGCCCCAACTCGGAAAAGCTATGGGCAGCGAAGCTCCACGAACTGAAGCCTTGCCGCGGGCCACAACCGGAGTGCGCCTGGAACGCAGCGCCAGACTCAACGTCTTTTTCTTTTCCGAAGTGAGTTTCTGAAAGAAGCACTCAGCAGTCAGCACTTAGTACTCAGCCATTGAAAGTTGGAATCGGTGGTGGGTACTTGAAAGAGCGGCCTTTCTTTTGCTGAGTGCTGAATGCTGAGTGCTAATTGCTCAAGACAAAATTCATTCGAGTGACTCCATTATGACGAGCTTTGCAGTTCGCGGCGCCATGGTTCCTCTAAGCCAACGTGTGCGCGCTTATTTTGCCCCGGTGAATCGTGCCACGGAATCCCCGACAATTTTCGATCCCGGTAAATATGGGTTGTTTGCCCTCGACTCCCCTCCCGCTCCTTGGATCGACCTTGGTTGGATCGATAATTTTCAGCGTGTCAGCTTAACCCCGAGTGAGCCATTGCGCGCCGGAATTCGTGGCGCTGCCGCCGCGCAATTTCGTGGCATTCTCGACGCCCGCATTGAGTTCGACTTTCGGGAATGGGGAAAGCTGCAGATGGCGTTGGCGGGTGGCTCCGAACATATGAACGTGCTGGCGACTGATATCAATGCCGCAGCCCAGCCATCGGGCGGATCTCCGCTGACCGCTATCGCCGTTCTCCCCGGCTCGAGCGCGACCGCGATTGTGGTAGGCGCAGGTCCAGTCGCATCGTTTTTGCCCGGCGACATTATCGCCGTTGATGCCGATTATCAGCAGCAGACCGGCTACGTCGGCAGCGGAATTTCTGCCGCCTACGTCAAAAACCCGGAAGATGTGAATCAAGACGCGGATTACATCCGTCGAGTCACGTTCAATCTCGGAAGGGTCGCGCAAATCACTGCGACATCCTTATTACTAGCGCAACCACTTCTCGGAGGCGCGCCCCCGGCGAGTGCAGGTGTGCAGAAAGTCGTGGCGTTTTTGGACCGTGAAGGCGGAGCGTTTTTTCAGGAGTGGTCTGCGCTGTTTGTTGCGGGCGACGCAGCAGGCGGCAGGATCTGCTTTCATTATCCGCGATTGAGCACTGCAACAAGCGTCCATCCGACAGCTGCGACTCCGTCGCCATTTCAACGCGAGCAGGCGGTAGAGATCGCTAAGCCGATTGCTGCCGTGGCACTGCACGCCGCATTTATTGCCCTGCCACACACAGATGAAAATGACGGCCAAATCGCCGTTTGCTACCGCAGCTACTTTCCGGCTGCGATGTCGGCGCTGTACTGACCTGCGTTGTTTGGAATCGTCGGTTCATAGCCAAAATGTCCCACAGCAATTCCGTTGAATAATATGCGACTTCAAATTGATAATCTCGATGGCACCGGCCCGCGCGACTACACTTCGAACATCGATGCAGCCCGCTCGCCTCGAATCACACGCAAGCTGAATGAGGCGTCACAGTTCAATTTCAGTTTGGTCTCAGTCGGCACGAATTTCGTGGTGCCGCGACGTGGAGCCCGAGTCATACTCAGCCGAAGCAATGACCAGGAAGTCTTCACTGGATACGTCAAGACTGAATCCGAATTCGAGTATTTGGGTTGGGGTGAGCGCGGCGCAATGTACCGCTACAATTTCGTCGCGCAGAGTGATGAGCTGTTGCTCGATGAAAAGCGTCTCTCAACCCGGAGCCCTTTCGTGGCCCGAAGCGCGGGCGACGCACTCCGGCAATTGACCCAGGATGCCATTCCGGGGGCGTTCGGCACCAGCGCTGTCCAGAATTTGGACACGCTTCCTTATTATGTGCCCGACCCGCAACAGACCTGGTCGCAACACGCGGCAACTATCTCGACGGAAGCCCGCGCCAGCTACCGCGTTCTTGATGGAGCGGTGACGTTCGCGCCTATTGGCTCGGTGACCTATACACTCAGCGAGTCAGACCCGAACTTTTCTCCGCAGGGCCTAAGCCTTCAGCCGATTAACGCCGTCGTTAATGACGCGACGGTTGTTGGCGAACTCGAACCTGGCGCCTATGTTCGCGACTATTTCGTTGGCAATGGATTGTCGACGCGCTTTTACCTTTCGCAACCGCCGTTCACAAAACGCAGCAGAACCATCGTCGACGAAGAATACGCAACCTCGAGCCTCGATCCCACCCGATGGAGTGTTCTGGATCCTCGCGGCGCAGTGGTGGTTGGCGCAGGAAAGCTGCAGGTCGCGGGCGGCACTGGGGCAGACGGAGCGACCACAGTAAACTTCGTGGAACAAATCGAGCTTGGCGGTTCATGGGTGCTGGAGCATGGCAGTGTGGCTTTCACGTCGACCGTTTCATCCGGTATTCTCGGGGGACTGTACATAGGCGATATTTCTTCTGCCACTTGCCTTGCCGGATTTCAAATCACGCCCGCGGGTTCTGCGTCACAAATTCAGGCGCTCATCAATGGGACTCTGGCGGGAAGCGCCTTGGTTACTGCTTCCGGCCATCGCTATGTGCTCGCTACACGTTTTTACTCGCAGGAGATTTACCGTCAGGAACAGATTTTTCACTGTGCGGCTAACCCGGCGGGCGCGGGCTTAGGCGGCACCCAAGTCGCCGCAAACGTCCGATTCGTGCTCGAAGTGCACGATGTTGATCCGACTAATCCTGCCACCATGGTTGCGTCGGCGATTGTTCTTTACGACGGCGTCATCTCAGACGCCCCGGCATTTTGCGCGTATGCGCTGGTGAACTCGCCGGGCCTGTATTGCGCGATTGCATTCACGCGGATCATTCAAGCAGTGGACGTCCAGGTGCGCACCTCACTTCCGGGCCAGCCTTACGTCACCCGTTTGGTTGGATCGCTGTCTTCCGGATGCGAGTGCAATGTCTTTTCCGGCACCACGCTCGACTTCTTCAGCGCATTTGTTCCGCCGGTCAATCAGCAGATTGAAGTACATTATCGCGGCCAGTACGGAAGCGATTCCTTGCTTTCGACTGTTGGCAGAGCGATGGCGCGAGTCACTAATCCGGCGAGTATCACTGCCGAGCAGCGCGGAATTGACAATGGCGTCCGCGGGACAGTGCGGCACGTGAAATTCCCTCCGGCCCGCACCAGCGCAGATTGCGAAAATGCAGCCCTGGCCTTGTTGTCTGACGGCGCGACTGCGGGATGGACTGGAAAGTACGAAACCTGGAGCGACTTTTTACCGGGCGGAGCCCAGGATATATTTCCCGGCGCTGCGCTTAGCCTGAATGTCCCCTCATGCTCAGCGAATTTTGAAGCTGTGGTGCGCGAGGTGGAGATCATATTCGAAGATCTAGCCGGCGAGCACAGTCTCTACAAGATTCAGTTCGCAGATGATGCCGCCAGGACTTTGTCCTTTGTCACGGAGGCGGCGAAGGTAGCGATCGCGCTCAATATCGGTCCCATCACCACGGCTCAGGTGGGGAACACGGTGTTGCCGGATCTCACGTCGGCGCAGGTTACGCAGGTGGCCTCAACGACGACCAGCATCGATATTGGAATTTCGCCGCCCAGCGGCGGTGGTGTAGAGGTTCGATGGAGTGACTCCGGGTGGGGCCAGTTCAATGACCAGAATCTTGCCGGACGTTTTACCACGCAAACTTTTACGCTGCCGCGCCTTTCAAAAGTGCAGGACTATTTTTTGCGCCAGTTCGATGCCTCTGTGCCGCCCAGGTATTCGCGCGCCTCTGCCGCGCTCCATATTGATTTTCCGTTTTGAGAAGATTTTAGCCACTAGCCCCTGGTTTCTAGCAACCCAGGTTTTTGATGGCTCGAAATATTGGCTAGAAGCTAGTAGCTGATTTTTATGACCAACCGAACCCAAGACTCCGATGACACGACTCGCGCACACGATCCCACCAGGCATCCGCTCGTAATGCGCGTCACCGATAACGACTTCCAGTGCGAAGTACTCGAGAAGCTAGCGCGATTGGAAGTCAAAATGGAAACCCTGATTGGAAGCGGCCAGCCCGGCCGCATGAGCCTTATCGAAGACCGAGTCAACACGCTAGAGCGCAACGACGTACGTCGCGGAGTGTACGACCGCCTGGTGAATGCTGCTTTGACGACGGCTATCAGCGTATTGATTACGCTGCATGATCGATGGTGGAAGTAGCGACTTGAAAGGGTCGAAATCTTTGAGCCATTCGTGTGTTGTTTGCACAGCCACCGCTGTGAAGAACTGATCGTGGTTACCGATTTTAAGATCTGTTGCAGGGGGAGGAAGGTGTTCCCGATGCGCTACAAATTTGGAGCAGCCATGCTGGCTGTATTGATATGTTCGGGCTGCGCCATGCGCCAGAGGACATCATTCAGAGCCTCCGGTCGCAACACCGTTATTCGACCGGACTGCTTGACTGCGCCTATCGTGTTGCGAGATTGCGATTTCTCCAAGGAACCACCAAAGTGCAAATTAGTAACGGTACGATATCGGGCGAACTGCGCAGAGATACAGTTGAAAAACTCGACGGGCTTCGCGCCCAACTGAACCTACACCTGCGATCGCAAGCCTTCGAGCACTCTGTCCACTTCCTGCTCGGTGTTGTAGTGCACGAATCCGATCCGCAGGAAGCCGCCGCTTTGTTCGACGCCGAGCCGTTCGGTCAAATTCAGAGCGTAGTAGTTGCCGTCCCAGGTGAAGATGCCCTGTTCGCCGAGCGTCGTGGCGAGTTCAAGCGGAGTGTGGCCGTCGATTCGTACTGCGAATGTCGGGCAGCGTGATTCCAGCCTCGCCGGGTCACTGATTCCGTACAGCCGGAGCCCGGGAATTTTTCGCAGACCAGCAAGCATGCGCTCCATCAGCTTCCGCTCATGTGCTTGGATTGCGCCGTAGGCCCCCACCAATGCGTCGCGCCTGGAAACGGATGCGTTTACTCTTCCTAACTCCGCGAGATATTCCACACAGGCTGTAATCCCGGAGATGCATTCGTGATTCAGCGTGCCCCACTCCCAGCGCTGCGGAACCGCATTCGTATTGGCGCGCAGCTTGTAAGGCTGAAGGCGCGCCAGGTGTTCGCGCTTTCCATAAAGCACACCCATATGCGGACCGAAAAATTTGTAAGTGGAGCAGGCCAGAAAATCGCAATCCAACTCTCGAACGTCAATCGGCCCATGCGGCGCGTAATGGACTGCATCGATATACGCCATCGCACCGGCCTCATGCGCGAGGCGCACAATGGTCTTCACGTCGTTAATCGTTCCCACCGCATTCGAAGCGTATCCAACTGCAACGATTTTCGTGCGTGAATTAATTTTGCCCGCCAGGTCATCCATGTTGATGGTGCAGTCGTGCTCGTTAATGTCCGCGAATTGGATCTTCACCCCGCGTTCTTCCAGCGCGCGCCACGGCGAAACATTGGCGTCGTGATCGAGATGGGTGAGCAGAATTTCGTCTCCGGCTTTCAGCTCTCGTCCTATAGCCCGGCCGATGGCGAAAGTCAGCGACGTCATGTTCGGACCGAAAACAATTTCATCAGGATCGCAGCCGAGAAAATCTGCCATTGCCGAACGCGCATCGGCGATCACCTGATCGGTCTCGCGGCTGGTTGCGTAAGCCCCGCAAGTGTTCGCGTTATGAGTGCTGAGGTAATCCGAAATCGCCTCAATTACCCGCTGCGGAACTTGCGTCCCACCCGGTCCATCGAGGAATGCCACCGGATGCCCATTTACCTGGCGTCGCAAGGACGGAAATTGCGCCCGTACCAAGCCGAGGTCGAGGGGTTTTGTAGGGATCGGCCGCGCAGTCTCAAGAATTGAAGTTTTCATTTGAATTGAGAAAACAAACGCGGCAAGTTCTTTGCGCTCGCCGCGTCTTTCCGTAGCTTACTTTCCTGATAACACCGGCTGAAGGAAGCAGCCGCTCATCCCATCGTACTCACGCGCTCGGCCCGAATCTTAAATATGACGCGTGTTTCAGTAGGTTGGCGATACGGGTATTTGTCCACCCCTAAATACTTTTTTGCCATTTTGTCGATGTGCGCATCGGCTCCATCTTCGGTGATCTCGGCTATGCGCCCTCGAATTTCAAGATAACGGTACGGATTATCAGGATCGATGATGGCCAGCGCCACTCGCGAGTCCCGGCGCATGTTCTTATCTTTTTGCCGGCCCTTGGCAGTATTAACCAGGACCAGATCGCCTTCCAGGTCGACCCAAACGGGAGTGACCTGGGGACTGGCATCCGGCATCAGCGTTGCCAGGCTGGCGAATGCGCGCTTAGTAAAAAGATCGCGGTACTTATCTGGAATGGACTGCGACATGAGTTCCTCCTTGCTAGAACCCCAAACGCAGAATTATAGACGTTGGCAGCAGAGACGAGAGCGGCGCAGCGACACATTCCAGCAAATGACGTGTGCTACTTCACTGAATTGACCGCTGCTTCAACCACGCTGTCAATCACGTCGGTGACGCGCTTGGCTGGCGTACTCAAATTATTAGAGACAACCGAAAACACAATTTGTTCGCCTTTTGGCGTGACCGCGTATCCGGCAAGACTTTTCACTCCGCCCAGCGATCCAGTTTTTCCATAGATGTGTGCCGCAGGATTTAGATCTTTAAAACGATCGGTGAGGGATCCATCCATTCCTGCGACAGGAAGCGAATCGCGGAATTCAGAGCCCCAAGGCTGGCCGGCAGCGTACTGCAGCAGTTGCACAATCGCGTGCGGAGTGGCCAAGTTTTGCCGCGACAATCCCGACCCGTCATAAAAGTTGTATTCGTCAGTCGAAATTCCCGCATTGTTCAAAAATCCGCGAAGGACCTCCAGCCCGGCCTGCACCGTACCCGCGGTGCCTTTTTCGCGACCCAAAAGCCGCAACAGGATCTCCGCGTGAAGATTCTGGCTCACCTTATTGATGACCTGGATATCTTCCGACAGCGGGGCAGACTGATATTCCGCCAGGACCAGAGGTCCCGCAGGCGACGTGAGCCCGTTATCACCTCCGCCGCGGCTGGATGCAACCACGGTGCTTGTAAATGTCGAGAGATTTGCAAGCTCGGTGTGACGGGTGCGTTGTTTTCCGTAAACCGCGATTCCTCTCACCTCAAGCAGGTGGCGAAAAACCGTAGCTGCAAATTCCGCCGGATCCTCGATTGCAAGGCCTTCATTGGCGCCGGTGTCGTCGATCGGAATCGTTCCCCACAAAGTCAGCTCGGTCGATCCCGGCTCACGATTTATATAAATTCTGCGTACACCGCCGGCCGGTGTCGTCATGAGCCGATTGTCGATGGTGTAGTAATCCGCAAATGGCAGGATGCTGACAAAAGCCTTGTCGCCGGGATGCGCACCCGGCAGGATGTTCACAAAAACCACATTGTCATTAATTGTAAGGGCCGAAACTGGCGCGCCATCCGCCCACACCAGGTCATCCTGGCTCCAGCCGTCCCCGTAGCGCTCAAACGCGAAGTATGAGTCGTCGGCGATCAAATCTCCATCGACGTATTTCACACCCTTTTTCGCCAACTCGTCCGCCAGTTGCTCCAGCACTTTGGTTGGATCGTCACCACGTTGCGTGCGCGTGGTGTAGGGAAGCTCGCGGCCGGAGAGAGTTGGATCGCCGCGGCCCACCAGAATAACGTCGCCGGTGAGCCGTCCATATTTATCAAGCGAGCCGTTGGTCTCAACCGTGGTGCGGAATTTGTACTCGGGACCGATCAGCGCGAGAGCTGCAGCGGTGGTGAACAGTTTGGTATTCGAAGCGGGAGTGAACAGCTTGCTCGCGTTGAGCGAATAAAGAACTTTTCCGGTTGTGGCCGAGGCAATTTCGATTCCCCAGAATCCGCGCGCCAGGTCAGGATCCGCCAGAATGGTTTCTATTTGTTTCTTGAGGGAAATGCGTGGTTGGTGGGGGGCCGCTAAGGCATCGGCGGTGAAGCAGACACACGCCAGCACGGCGCAAGTAATGAACGTGAGCAGTTGTCTATACATCATCTACAATGCCGATTTTAACATCCGGTCTGATGACAAGCTGAGCCCTGCGGTTTGTGCAACCCCGGTTCTTTTGTATAGACCGATGCCTCGCCTGCAGCAACTCCGCTGTGAAGTTGGAGGTCCAGGCGTCCTCGCCCGTACAAGAAAAGTACGCAGTGAGAGAATTGGAACATGCGTCCGGTCTTTACATGGAATCTTGGCAGCCGCGCGCTTGAACTTGGCAAGCGAACGCTGGTCATGGGAATTGTGAACGTCACTCCCGATTCTTTTTCGGATGGCGGCGAACATCTCGCGCCCGACGCGGCCGTGGCTCACGCGCTCAAGTTGCTCGACGAAGGCGCCGACGTTGTCGATATCGGCGGTGAGTCAACGCGGCCCGGAGCCAGAGTTGGCGCCGAAAATCCAGCAGTTTCAGCGGAAGTAGAATTGCAGCGGGTGCTGCCAGTGATTACCGGAGTTAAGAAGGCGCGCCCGTCCGCAATCGTCTCGATCGATACGTATAAATCAACCGTGGCGCGGGATGCAGTCGAAGCCGGAGCGGAAATCGTTAATGACGTTTCAGGATTGCAGTGGGATCCCGCGATGAAGGCGACTTTAGCGGGTCTGACCTGCGGGGTCGTGCTGATGCACACGCGTGGCCGCCCTGATGAGTGGCGCTCGCTTCCCACGGTTCTCGACATGGTTATGCTGACCAACCGCGAACTGCGACAACGTTCAGATGCGGCGGTGGCAGGGGGAGTTAAGCGCGATCGCATTGTTCTCGATCCCGGCTTCGGATTCGGAAAACGGTTCGAAGAAAATTATCCTTTACTACGCCGCTTCAGCGAATTTCAAGAACTGCGTTTTCCGCTGCTTGCGGGCGTATCAAAGAAGTCTTTTGTGGGACGCGCTCTGGCACAAAACGGAAAAGACGCCACCGTTGCCGGTCGCCAGTTTGGGAGTTTGGGCGCTGAGGTCGCGCTTGCGATGAAAGGCGCTCACATTATTCGGACCCACGATGTACGGATGTGTGTAGAGGCGCTTAGGCTAGCCGATCTGGCCGCGAGTTAACCGCGCTCCCAGTGGCTAAAGCCGTGGATCATGTGAGTGCTTTGTGGCACGACTGAAGTCGTGCCCTTCCCGGCCTTGCGAGCCAATTCAGAATGCGCGAGTAGAATCCAGCAGAATCGTGACCGGCCCGTCATTCACCAATTCCACCTGCATCGTTGCCTGGAACCGTCCGGTTTCGCACGTAATCCCGGCTTCGCGAATTTTGGAAACGAAATGTTCATACAGCCTGTGCGCGACCTCCGGAGGTGCGGCTTCGTCAAATGACGGGCGTTTGCCTTTCCGCACATCACCGTACAACGTGAATTGGGACACAGCGAGCACTGCCCCGCCAGTATCAACGAGGGATAAATTCATTTTTCCGTTTTCATCGTCAAAGATGCGAAGGCTCACCAGCTTCGCGGCCAGGTACTCTGCGTCTGTTTGACTGTCCGATTTAGCAACCCCGAGCAGAACCAGCAACCCAGGCCCAATTCTTCCGACGACCTCTTCAACGACGTTCACCTGAGCCCGACTCACGCGTTGTATGACAGCTCGCATTAATTATTCACATTCTTTGGAGCGTAGCAGAGCAGAACGCAATCGGACTACTGAAGTCGTGCGCCCTGAGCGCGAATGAAAGCTTCACTTGTTTGGACGCTCGGCCTGATTGTAGACTCCTGGTTCGAGCTTCAAGTGAATCGATCAACCGTCCTGCTGCTTTTGGCTCTCGCCCTTTCTGCACAATTGTTCGCTGAACACGGCCCTGAACATGGCCTGACTGAACGGGATCTGGGTGCGGTACATTTTCCGACTTCCTGCGCGCCCGCCGTACAGAATGAGTTTGAACGCGGAGTCGCACTGCTGCACTCGTTCGCGTTTGAGACGGCAGAGGCCACCTTCAGGCAGGTTGCCCAGCACGATCCCAAGTGCGCCATGGCGCATTGGGGCATCGCGAGAAGTTTCTGGCGATGGGGGATGCCCAACGCGGCAATTCGCGAGAACGGTTGGCATGAAGCGTCAATCGCAAATTCCCTGAACCCTTCCACTAAACGTGAGCGTGAGTACATTGCCGCTGTAGCCGCTCTATATCAGAATCCGAAAGATCGTGACAAGAATCGCTGGCAACGATACCTCGAAGGACTGGAAAGGCTACGTCGGGATTATCCCAACGACGATGAAGCCACAGCGTTCTATGCCTACGCTCTAATCGACGCGGACAAAGACGATGATCTTAGGCACGAAAAGCGCAGGCAAGCAGCCGCTCTGTTAGAGCCTCTGTTTGCAAAAGAGCCTAACCATCCCGGCGTCGCCCACTATCTGATCCATGCGTACGACAAGCCAGACTTGGCGAGTTTGGGATTGCCGGCCGCGCGTCGTTACGCGCTGATTGCCCCTGCTGCGCCGCATGCCCTTCACATGCCGTCACATATTTTTGCCCAGCTTGGGATGTGGCAAGAAGATATCCAGTCCAATTTGGGTTCGCTCGCAGCGAGTCGCAGCCCGGGCATTAGTCATATGGAAGATCAGGGTCACGAGTACCATGCGATGGAGTTCTTGATGTACGCCTATCTTCAATGTGGCCGTGAGGACGAAGCGAAGAAGCTTTTGGATGAAGTTAAGTCGCTTCCAAGAGTGAAGAGCATGTATGGGGATAGTTCCGATCCGAAAATATACGCCTTGGTCTCGTACTCAGCAGCTTACGCTCTGGAATTGCACCGGTGGACAGAGGCAGCTGAGTTACCGCTAGTGCCGGGCACCCAGGTTGGAGACGACACAATCACTTATCTTGGCCGTGCAATCGGAGCAGCCCGAGCAGGAGATGCTGCTCTCGCTCGCAAGAACATCGCGCAAATTGACTCTATTTATAGGCAAGTTGTCGCCAGGAAACTCCCATTCGCCGGATGGGTCAAGCAAGAAAAGGAAGAAGCTGAAGCGTGGGCTGATCATGCAGAGGGTCGTAACGACGAGGCGCTCCGGCCATTACAAGCAATAGCCAACAAGCAGCGAACCGGCACCTTTGGCGCGACTGGAGATCTTCCCGCGCGTGAAATGTTAGCCGATATGCTTCTGGAGATGAACCGTCCAGAAGACGCCTTGGTCCAATATCGACAGGCACTAAAGATAAATCCGAACAGATTTGATTCAGTTTACGGAGCGGGCCGGGCGGCCGAAATGGCTAAACATCCTCAGGAGGCCGCGATTTATTTTCAACGCCTGGTGCAGGTCTGCGCCGGAAGCAGGTCAACTCGTCCAGAACTCGCTTATGCCAGCCGTTTCCTATCCGAGGTGGCCACGAAACAATTCAACTTAAAGTAATCGCGTCATCCCATAACCGATGCAGGCTGACCCTTGACCCGTTTGACCGTAAACCCAGACAACAATTAGGATTTCCCTTTGCCCCGGCAGTCCCATCTAATTCTGAGCGAGGAAAATCATGGCAGCCGTTGATGAAAAAGTTAAACAGATTATCGTTGAGCAACTCGGAGTGGACGAGGGCGAAGTGACCCCCGCCGCTTCTTTCGTGGACGATCTTGGCGCCGACTCGCTGGACACCGTCGAATTGGTAATGGCGTTCGAAGAAGCCTTCGAAATCGAAATTCCCGACGAGGATGCGGAAAAAATCCGCACCGTACAGGACGCGGTCGATTACATCGGCAAGCACGCGAAAGCGGGGAAGTGACTGGTGCGGCGAGTTGTCGTCACCGGTATTGGCCTGATCTGCGCGGTCGGCAACAAAACTGATGAGGTCTGGCGGAACCTGCTGGCGGGCAAGAGCGGTATCGGACCTATTACCCAGTTTGACGCTTCTAAACACGCGTGCCAGATTGCGGCCGAAGTCAGGAATTTCGACCCGCTGAATTTCATCGAAAAAAAAGAAGTAAAGAAAATGGGCCGCTTCATCCACCTGGCGATGGCTGCGGCGGAAGAAGCGATGTGCATGTCCGGCTTGCAGATCACGCCGGAGAATGAGGAAAGTGTCGGCGTGCACATTGGATCGGGAATCGGCGGATTCGACATCATTGAGCGCGAGCACACGGCGTTAATGGAAGGTGGTCCGCGCAGGATTTCTCCTTTCTTTATTCCTGCGGCCATCGTGAACCTGGCGGCCGGACACGTCTCCATGCGTTTTGGCGCGAAAGGGCCCAACGAAGCCACTGCCACCGCCTGTACTACGAGTGCGCATTCCATCGGCGATTCTTTTCGCATAATTCAGCATGGCGATGCTGATGTGATGATTGCCGGTGGCACTGAAGCGGCAATCACTCCGCTCGGGGTTGGTGGTTTCGCTGCCATGCGCGCGCTTTCCACGCGCAATAACGAGCCCGAAAAATCCAGCCGCCCCTGGGACCGAGATCGCGATGGATTTGTGATGGGCGAAGGCGCCGGAATTCTCATCCTTGAAGAGTTGGAACATGCCCGCGCGCGCGGGGCTAAACCTATTGCGGAAGTTGTTGGGTACGGTATGAGCGGAGATGCTTACCACATCACCCAGCCGGCGCCCGAACATGAAGGTGGTTTTCGCGTGATGAAAAATGCGGTACGTGACGCCGCGATCAAGCCGACTGATATCGGCTACGTCAATGCTCACGGAACATCAACGCCGATTGGTGACGCGCTCGAAGCGCACGCTATCCGCAATTTCTTTGGC
>Ga0209474_10003248_pt1 | contig 14346 bp, 9 predicted proteins | sample GraSoiAngelo_145_FD_185902 | JGI IMG/M metagenome (GOLD analysis project Ga0209474, IMG submission 185902) | Grasslands soil microbial communities from the Angelo Coastal Reserve, California, USA - 14_1009_05_20cm (SPAdes) (version 2) | ecosystem: Environmental > Terrestrial > Soil > Grasslands ...
TGCACTCGATCTTCTTCGTCCAGCCTGCGACCGTCGAGGACAACCTGGTGAGCTACACCCAATGGCTGCTCGCGCTCCCGCCGGGCCAGCGGCCGAAAACCGCGGCCTACGCCACCCAGGATGATCCCTTCACCCAGCCGCAGGTGGACAAGGCAAAGGGCCTGCTCGAAGCCGGCGGCGTGACGACCGCGTCGTACAAGGTCTATCCGGCAGAGACACCGTCCTGGGACACGCTGGCACTGCAAGTCGTCAACTCCAAGGCGGATGTCGTGATCCTCGGCACCCAGGAGCCGGATGCCGTCGCGTTCGTCAAGGTCTTCATCCAACAGCACTACAACCCGAAGTCCATCATCGAAACCACCGGTCCCGACCAGGGCAAGGATTACGCGGATAAGGTGGGGGCGGCGAATACCGAAGGCATCATGGTGCCGACCGGGTGGACATCCGATTCGACGGCGTTCGGCAGCCAGCAGTTCGTCCGCGAGATGGTCGCCAAGTACGGCGGCAGCGCGGGGGACATCAGTGCCGACTCGGCCGAGGCCTACAGTGTTGGCCAGGTCGTGGATCAGGCGGCAAAAAAGGCGAATAGCATCGCGAACAAGGACCTCATCAATGCACTGCACTCAGGCACCTACCAGACGGTGCAGGGCCCGATATCATTCGACAGCATCGGCCGGCCGCACGGGGTTGGCGTCTTCATCGAGCAGTGGCAGCATGCGTCCGCCGTCTTCGTCTACCCGTCGTCGGTGGCGAAGGCCAAGCCCGAATACCCCAAGCCGAACTGGTCCTAGCAGCCCCACCCTTCTCTCCCAGGCGGGGGGAGGGTAAAAGGGCTAGCTGAGATGAGGATCGTCCTCGAGGCCGCGGTTCTCGGGGTCTTGACCGGCGGTGTCTATGCGCTGATGGCGTCTGGCCTGACCCTGATCTTCGGCGTCATGCGGATCATCAATGTGGGGCAGGGCGCGCTGGTCATCCTGGGCGCCTATCTCAGTTTTGCTCTCTCGCGCTCGATTCACCTGGATCCCTTCCTGACGCTGATCGTCACGATGCCGGTCATGTTCCTGCTCGGAATCGGCCTGCAGTTCGTGTTCATCCGACCGTTGAAGACCGATCGAGAAGCGCTTTCCGTGCTGATCACCTACGCGATCGCGCTCGGCATCGAGGGCGTGCTCGGCTTTTTCTTCACCACGAACTACATCGAGCTGCGCGCATGGTACGAGACCGCCAGCTTCGCCATCTTCGGCTTCCACGTCACCTGGGTCTACGTGTTTGGGTTCCTGCTCTGCCTGGCCATTCTCGGCGCGCTGTTCGTCCTCCTCTACCGGACATCATTCGGCGCGGCACTCCGGGCTACCATGCTCAACCGGACGGCGGCGCAACTCGTCGGGGTCGATGTCGACCGCGTCTCCGCGCTCGCCTTCGGCATCGGCGTCGCCACCGCGGCCGCCGGCGGTGTGGTGTTCGGCGTCACGAACGCCTTCAATCCGGGCAGCCACTACGACCTGATCTCGCGCCTGCTCAGCATCATTGTGCTCGGCGGGCTGGGCAGCCTTCGAGGTGCCATCATCGCGGCGGTCATCTCGCCGGTCTGGGCCAGCTTCGTCTTCTTCATCATCCTGGTGCTGGTCCTGATCGTGCGTCCCCAGGGGCTGTACGGCGTCCGTGTTCGGGAGCGGATATGAGTCGGTTGCGAGTCCTCAAACGAGTCGGCCTGCTGGCAGCGATCGTGATCGCGCTGATTCTGCCCCTGATCGCACCGGATCCATCGACGACCAACCTTGCCGTCTTCACCGTGATGTACATCGGGCTGGCGACCTCGTGGAACATCATGGGCGGCTACACCGGCTACATCTCGTTGGGACATGCGGCGTTCTTCGGCTTCGGCGCCTACTCGCTAGGGCTCTTGAGCAATCACCTGAACGTCGCTCCCGGCTATGCGCCCTTCCTCCTGGTTCCGGTAGCGGGCGTGATCAGCGGGCTGGTGGCGGTGCTGATCGGCTGGATTGCGCTGCGCACCCGGGCCGCCACGTTCGTCATCGTCACGATCGCCTTCATGTTCATGGGCCAGCTGCTGGCTGAGAACCTCGTCAAGCTCACCGGCGGTGGCGCAGGCCTGGGCTTCCCCTACCCGCAACAGTGGGGGGGCGACTTCTACAACACGCCCTTCTACTACGCCATGCTGGCCCTGGCCTTTCTCGCCCTGGCGACATCGTGGACGATCCGCCGCTCGAAATTCGGGCTCGGCCTGCTCGCGATCCGCGACGATGAAGACAAGGCGCTGGCCGTCGGCGTCCCCACCCGACGCTTCAAGCTGGCCGCCTTCACGATCAGCGCCATCCCGGTTGGGATGATCGGCGCGGTCTACGGCTATTACGTGACGTACGTCTACCCGCAGTTCGTCTTTGATCCGTTGATCGGCATTTCGATGGTGCTCATGGTGTTTCTCGGCGGGCTCGGGACGCTGGCCGGGCCGGTGCTCGGCGCGCTCCTGCTGGAGCCGGCGCAATTGCAATTTGCCTATCGATTCGGGGCCAGCCGCCTCTATCTCGTGTTCTACGCGGCCGTGTTTCTGCTGGTCATGTTGTTCCTGCCACGAGGCGTCGTGCCGTCGGTCCAGGAGCTCCTGCAACGGCGCCGTCAGGAGCTGGCATCGCCGTGAGCCTGCTCGAGGTTTCGCACCTCTCAAAACGGTTCGGCGGAGTGGTGGCGGTGGACGGATGCTCGCTTTCGGTTGCTGAGCAAAGCATCACCGGGCTCATCGGTCCAAACGGCTCGGGCAAGACGACCGTGTTCAACCTCGTCACCGGCTTCATTCCTCCGGACAGCGGTGAGGTGCGATACAAATCTCAGGCCATCGGCGGCATGGGTCCTGACCGCATCTACGCCCGGGGCATCGGCCGCACCTTTCAACTGGCCCGCATCTTCCCACGACTCACAACGCTGGAAAACATGCTGGTTCCGGTGCGGCGCGCGGGGTTGCGGGCGCTGCTCTCGCACGGACAATGGGGGCACGAGCGTGACCGGGCGATGCAGATGCTGGAGTTCATGGAGATCAGCCACGTCGCTCGCACCCTGGCCGGCGCCCTCTCCTACGGCCAGCGCAAGCTGCTCGAGCTGGCCGCGGTGATGATGGCTCGCCCGGACCTGGTCCTGCTCGATGAGCCGGCGGGGGGCGTCAACCCGGCGTTGCTGGAGAAGATCGGCGGCCACATCCACGAGCTGAATCGACAAGGCGTGACCTTTCTGATCGTCGAGCACAACATGGGATTTGTCATGAACCTCTGCCATCAGGTCGTGGTTCTCCACCAGGGCCGGGCGATCGCCAGCGGCGACCCTAAGACGGTCCGCCAGAACCCTGCGGTGCTCGACGCCTACCTGGGGGCTTGAGAATGGCAGGCCTGCTCGAGCTGGAACGAGTCACCGCCGGCTACGGTGGCGGCGACATTCTCCACGAACTCGATCTCTCGGTCGAGGACGGCGGCATCACCTGCATCGTTGGGCCGAACGGCGCCGGAAAATCGACCATCCTGCGGGTGGTCAGTGGCCTGCTCCGGCCGCGGCTGGGGGCGATCCGTTTTCGCGGCGCCTCGATCGTGGGTCTCACTCCGCGAGCGATCCTGCAGCGTGGCATCGTCCAGGTGCCCCAGGAGCGGAGCCTCTTTCCCACCATGACCGTCTGGGAGAACGTTCGGATGGGCGCCTACACGGAACGCGACCAGCGGCTCATCGATCGCCGACTCGAGGAAGTCTGTGAGGCATTCACCGTCGTTCGGGAGCGCCGCGATGAGCCGGCGGCCTCGCTCTCCGGCGGGCAGCAGAAGATCGTCGAGTTCGCTCGGGCGCTGATGCTCGATCCGGCGCTCGTCATCCTCGATGAGCCGTCGATGGGACTGGACCCGAAAACGCGCAGCACCGTGTTCGAGACGATCCGCGCGATGAACCGTGCCGGGCGCACCATTCTGCTGGTCGAGCAGAACGCACGCTCCGGACTGGGGCTTGCCAGCCACGGCGTCGTGCTCGAGAGCGGGCGGGTGCGGCTGGAGGGCGACGGTCCGGCGGTGCTGAACAACCCGGAGATCAGCCGGCTTTACCTGGGAGCGACCGCATGAGCGACTGGGACATCATCGTGGCCGGCGCCGGCCACAACAGCCTGCTAACCGCCGCCTACGCGGCGCGCGCTGGCTTCAAGGTCATGGTCCTGGAAGGCGCGCGCGAGATCGGCGGCGATACCAGCTGCGAGGAGATGACCCTGCCCGGCTTCATCCACGACCCGTGTGCGACCGCGCACAACCTCATCCAGAGCAACCCGCTGATGCGTGAGAACGAGTTGCAGCTCGATCGTTACGGCCTGAAGTACCTCTACCCCGATCCGGTCTTCGCGATGCCGTTCCGCGACGGCCGGAGCATCACGATGTGGCGCGACCTCGATCGCACCTGCGCCGAGCTGGCGCGATTTTCCCAGGCGGATGCGCAGGCGTATCGCGCGTTGCTGAGCGACTGGCAGGGATTGGCGCCCATCGTCAATGACGAACGGGAGCATCCGCCACGGCCACCGGCGGAGGTCATCGCCCGAACGCGGGCCGGTGCCCTGGGCGACCGCGGCGTCGCGATCCGGCAAGCCACCGCGCTCGACATCATCTGCGAGCGTTTTCAAGAGCAGCACGTCCGCGCCTTCTTCGCCTGGATCGCCTTTATGACGCTGCATCCGCTTGATGAGCCGCAGACCGGCATGCTCGCGTTTTCCCTGGTGGCAGGCCGGCAGCGATTCAGCTGGATCCTGCCCGAAGGCGGTTCCAATCGCCTGCCACTGGCGCTCGCCCGCATCATCCAGGAACAGGGCGGCGAAATCATGACCTCGACCCCGGTGACGCGCATCGTCGTCGAGGACGGGCGCGCGACCGGTGTCGTGACGGCAGATGGCTCGCGCCATCGCGCCAGTAAGGCGGTCGTGTCGACGATTCACCTTGCACATCTGGCCGAGGTCGTGGGCGCCGAGAATCTGCCGGCGGACTATCTGGCCGGGATCGCCCGGTGGAAGCCGAGCGTCACGATGTTCGCCGCCCATTACTCGCTGGACGAGCCGCCGCGGTTCAAGACGGAGGCCGGCCCGATGGCGAGCGTGACCATGGCAGGCCTGGAATCGATCGGCGCGCTGCAACGCATGCTGGCGGCGTTTCGGGCCGGCCGGCTCGAACTTGAAGACCCCGTGATCCTCGCATTGACGCCGACCGTGATCGATCCGTCGCGCGCGCCCGCAGGCAAGCACACCTTCAAGCTGATCAGCTTTCTGCCGTACGCGCTGGCCGAGGGTCCCGAGCGCTGGGACGCGGTCAAGGAAGATGTGGCGGACCAGCTCTTCGAGTCGATCGCGCCGCTGACGACCAACCTGTCGAAACGCATCGTGCTCGGGCGGACCGTCAACAGCCCGTTGGACCTCGAGCGCCGAAATCCCGCAAACTGGCGCGGCTCCTGCCATGGCGGCGCGAGCACGCCGGAGCAGAGCGGCTGGTACCGCCCGGTGGAAGGCTGGTCCTCCTACCGCACGCCGGTGGCCGGCCTCTATCAGACCGGCGCCTGCACCCATCCCGGCGGATCGGTCTCGGGATTGCCCGGGCGAAACTGCGCCGCGATCCTCCTGGAGGATCTCGGATCGAGCCTGCAAGACGCGATCCATCCACGCGAAAAGGAGACCGTGATATGAGCGTCGAAACGAGCAACCGCGTGCAGGTCGCCGCGCATCATTGGCGGCCGCGCTTCGTCGCCAACGGCATCGACGTCAACGACTTCGACGAGACGGTGACGAAGACGACGGAATGGAAGGACTGGGGGCCGAACTGGCGCGCCGTCGGCGAAGTCCACGAGCAGCTCGGTCGCGATGCCGAAGCCCACGCCCGTACCGTCTCGGCGACCGAGGCGTATCAACGCGCCAGCTGGTGTTATCACCTGGGCAAGTTCCTCTGGTTCGAAGATGCCGCCGTCCATGCAGAGCTCCGCGACCGATCGGTCGCGGTCTATCGCAAGGCGCTCGCCGACCTCAATCCGCGCGGGCTGCGGCTCGAGATCCCGTTCGAAGGGCATATCATCCCGGCGAATCTCCGCCGGCCTCGCGAGCCCCGACGGCCGCCCCTCATCTTGATCGTGCCAGGCCTTGACTCTTCCAAAGAAGAGCTGTTCGCGATCGAGGAGGAATTCCTCCGTCGCGGGATGGCGACGCTCACCATGGACGGGCCGGGCCAGTCGGAGAACTCGGTCCATTTTCCGATTCGCCCCAACTGGGAAACGGTGATCACCCCGGTGATCGACGACCTGGCGCAACGCCAGCTCGGCGTCGATCTCGGTCGCATTGGGCTGATGGGCATCAGCATGGGCGCGATTTACGGGCCGCGGGCGGCCGCCCACGAAAAGCGCGTGAAGGCGGTGGTCGGGCTGGCGGGTCCCTACAACCTCGGCGATTGCTGGGATGCGCTCAATCCGTTGACCAAAGGCGGCTACATCTTCTACACAAAATCAAAAGATGAAGCCGAGGCGCGGGCAAAAGCCTACACGCTCAACCTCGAAGGCGTACTCAATCGAGTCACCCAGCCGTTGCTGGTGATCCACGGCGCCCGCGACCGGCTCTTCCCACCGGCGCAAGCTGAGCGAATCGCCCGAGAGGCGCCGCACGCCATGCTCGTGATGTACCCGGACGGGAACCACGTCTGCAACAACATCGCCTATAAGTACCGGCCGCTGATGGCGGACTGGCTGAAAGAACAGCTCGTATGACTCCCTCCCCCTCTGGGGGAGGGTAGGGTGGGGGCCTTAGCGTGATGCCGGTGCGCCCGGCGACGGAAAGCGCGGCTGCACGCTCGGAGGCACGTCCCGAACCGCCCGGCGTCCAGAGATCGCGAGCAGCACGTAGGTCACGATGAAGCCGGCGGCCGCCGCCGATGCGATTCCCCAGCGCGGACTCCCGAGAGCGATCGCGACCAACGCTACGATCGCGGCGCCGAGGGCCGCCACAACCACCGTCAGCATCCCGGGCAGCGTCACCGGGAGATGACGAAAAAATGAGCCGATCCGCTGCTCGGCTCGGGTGTCGACGCCGAGGGTGACGAGAGCGCCGGCCAGGTCGTCGTACGGGCTGGTGGTGAGGTAAGGCTCGATCTCGGGATGGAGCTCGAGGTAGGCATGTCGGAGCCGGTTCATGCCGATGACCCAGCGATAGTCATCGCGATTCAGCGCTTCCAGCCGCGAGATGGTGGAGACGCCCGTGAAGGCAACGACCACCAGCAACGGAATGGCGACCGCGCTGAAGGCTGGGCCGAAATGATCGACCTGCGCGATCAGGGCGAGCGCGATCATGGCGCCCGACAGGATGGCCAGGAAGATGTTGACCCGCGCCAGCGATTCGGTATACGTCAGCGACCGAGTCGCGAGTAGGCTCCAGTGCTCGGTGGCCAGGATCTGCAGCCGGGTGGCGGCGCCCGCGTCTGGTCTGGATGGTGGAAATTCGGTCGACATTTCTTGCCCGCGCCGATGCGCTAGCCGCGACTGTAACACGCCCCCGGGTCGAAGGTGAATGCGACACTGGTGGCCTTGCCGGAGGATTTTTCAGCCGCCGAGTATGCGCGGCGTTATGCGACGATTGCGCGCCTTTGCGAGGCGGAGAACGTCGATGCGCTCGTCGTGTACGGAACGTCGGCCAACGCGCGGCAGGGCCAGGCGCAGGTCCATTACCTCACCGGATTTCTCGGACATCAGGAGGCGTGTGTCGTCCTCGTTCCTGACAAGCAACCGATTCTCTTCGTCCAGTACTTCAATCACGTGCCGCATGCCAGCCGCGTTGCGCACGCCGACGTCCGCTGGGGCGGGCCGCAATCGGTCGGCGCCGTCGCCGATGAAGTTGGCAGGCTGCCAGGCGGCTCGCGCATCGGACTGGTTGGCCCAATTCCGTTCCAGGCGCACCGCTTGCTTACCGCCCAGCTCGGTGACCAGCGCCTGGTCGACGTCAGCCCAGCCTTCATGCGTCTGCGCCTGATCAAGAGCGAGGAGGAGCTAGCCGTGATGCGCCGTGCCGCCGGCGTCACCGATGCGGCCCTTCGCGCGCTGGTCCGCGCGGCGGCGCCTGGTGCGACGGAGCTCGACCTGCAGGCGGCCGCCACCGCTGCGGCGATCAAGGCTGGCGGCCAGCCGCATTTCCTTTACTTGAGCTCGACACCGATGGCTGAGCCGGACCGCATCGTGCCACAGCAGGATCTCAGCGATCGAATGCTCGCTGTGGGCGATCTCGTGATGTTCGAACTGAGTGCGGCCGCTTCCGCCTACTCGGGCCAAGTGCTTCGGACCATCGCCATCGGTTCGGATCTCACCGCGCAATATCGCCGGATGCACGAACTCGCCTGGAAGGCCTTTCACGCGATCGCGGACGTGATCGGTCCAGACGTTCCGGCCCAGGCCGCCGTCGATGCGGGCGCCCTCATCGAGCAGGAAGGCTTCACGATCTGCGATGACCTGGTCCATGGTTATGGAGGCGGGTACCTTCCCCCGGTGCTGCGCACGCCGAAAACGGCGCACGGTCCGGTGCCCGACCTGGTCTTCCAGCAGAACATGACGCTCGTGATTCAGCCCAACGTCGTCGAGCGGGACGGGCGGGCCGGGGTGCAGGTGGGCGAGCTGGTCCGGGTCACGAGCGCCGGGGTCGAGACGCTGCATCAGGTGCCCCAGCGGCTGCTGATCGGCGGCGAGCTGATTTGACGTTCGTATGGTTCGTACGACCGCCTCGCCAATCTTTCGTGTGCTTTCATGAGGCAGGCGTCTCTGGCGCTCGCTAGCGTGTCGGCAACAAGTTGCGACGCGTGGGCCTCTACGACCCCCGATTCGAGCACGACGCGTGCGGAATCGGCTTCGTCGTCGATGCCGGAGGGCGAGCAAGCCGGAACGTCGTCGATGCAGCCCTCTCTGCGCTGAAACGTGTTGGCCACCGCGGAGCGGTCGCCGCCGATCACAAGTCGGGCGACGGCGCCGGGCTGCTGGTGCCAGTGCCGGACGTTTTTTTCCGTGAGCAGCTCGGGCGGCTGGGCCTGGACCCTCTGGCGACCCAATGCCTAGGGGTTGCCGCGGTGTTCCTCTCGGCCGAGAAAGGTGAAAATGGCGAGCGCCTGCGCCAGCGGTCGCGCACCATCATCGCCGACGCGTGTCGCGCCGAGCGGCTGGAACTCCTGGCCTGGCGCCCGGTCCCCGTCGATGCTGAAGCCCTGGGCGAGGCCGCCCGGCAAACCGCGCCTCGAATCGAGCAGGCGATCTTCGTTGCCGAGCACACCGCTTCGCAGCCCGCGGCCGAGGACCGAGCGTTCCTCGCTCGCAAGCGCGCCGAGCGCGCGTTCACGGCGGCAGGCTTGCCCGACTACGTGGCCTCGATGTCGTTCCGAACCCTGACCTACAAGGCGATGTGCGCGGCCGATCAGCTGGCCGCCTTCTACGCCGATCTGCGCGATCCGCGCTTCACGGCACCGCTCGCCATCTTTCATCAGCGATACAGCACCAACACGGCGCCATCCTGGGAGCGGGCGCAGCCATTTCGCATGCTCTGCCATAACGGCGAGATCAACACCATCCACGGCAATGTCAGCCGGATGCGTGCGCGTGAAGGGCACCTCGGCTCCGGCCGGCTTGGCCCGGAATCGCTGCTGAGCCCGCTGATCGATGAAGACGGTTCCGACTCGGCGATGCTCGACAACGCGCTCGAGCTTCTCGTCCGCGGCGGCCGGGACCTCCGGCATGGCGTCGCCATGCTGGTGCCGGAGGCCTGGGAGGGCTTCGACGTCGACCCGGCGGTGCGTGATTTCTACCGCTATCACGCCGGGCTGATGGAGCCCTGGGACGGTCCAGCCGGCCTGGTCTTCACGGACGGGCTTCGCGTTGGGGCATCGCTCGACCGCAACGGCCTGCGGCCTTTGCGCTACGCGGTTTGTGAAGACGGGCTCATCGCCTGCGCGTCGGAAGCCGGCGCCATCGACGTCAACGGGCATGGCCGGGTGCGGCGCGGAAAGCTTGGCCCCGGCGAGATGTTGTGCGTCGATCCAGAGCGCGGCCTGGAGGAGAACGACGCCATCAAAGCGCGGCTCGCGGCGCAGCGCCCGTACGGCGCGTGGACCGAGGAAAACCTCCAGCTGCTGACGACGGGCGAACCGGATAATCGCGTCGGCGCCGATCTCCTCGCACGGCAGGCGACGTTCGGCTACACGAAGGAAGAGTTCACCTTTGTGCTGCGGCCGATGGCCACCCAGGGGAAGGAGCCGGTCTTCTCGATGGGCGATGACACGGCGCCCGCAATCATGGCGCAGCAGCCGCGGCTGCTCTACGGCTACTTCAAGCAGCGGTTTGCCCAGGTCACCAATCCGCCGATCGACCACATTCGCGAGCGGTTGGTGATGTCCTTGCGGACGCTGCTGGGCGCGCCGGCGCCGCTGCTGACGGAAACTCCCGAAGCGGCGCGCCTCATCGAGCTGGATTCGTTTGTTCTTTTTCCGTCGGGCCTGGAGGCGCTGCGCCGGCTGCCTCGACCGTTCAAAGCGGTCGACCTCGATGCGACCTTCGCGGCGGCCGATGGCCCCCTGGGCTTGCGGACGGCCTGCCGCCGGCTCGGGGAAGAGGCGGATCGGGCCGTCTCCTCGGGCGCGTCGATCCTGATCATCTCGGACGGTGGCGTCGATCCAACCCGAGCGCCCGTCCCCGCGCTGCTTGCGCTCGGAGCTGTCCAGCATCAGTTGATGCGCAGCGGCAATCGCCGACACGCCAGCCTGGTGGTCGAGAGTGACGAGGCGCGTGAGGTGCATCACGTCGCGACGCTCCTCGGCAACGGCGCGCGGGCGATCTGTCCGCGCCTCGCGCTCGAGTCGGTGAGCGCGATCGCATCCGCCGGGCTGATCAAGGGAGAGGCCGCGGATCCATTCGCCGCACAACAGCGCTTTGTGCACGCCCTCGAAGATGGTGTCCTCAAGGTTCTCGCCAAGATGGGAATCTCCACGGTGGCCGGCTACCGGGCGGCACAGATCTTTGAAATCATCGGCCTCGACCCGACGGTCGTCGATGAGTGCTTTCGCGGCATGCCGTCGCCCGTGGGCGGCGCCACCTTTGAGGACCTGGCTGAGGAAGTGCTGGCCAGACATGCCTCGGCTTTTAGCGGCACCGTGCCTTCGCTCGCAAGTCCCGGGTTCTTCAAGCACCACAAACAGGGGACCGAGTATCACGCCACCAATCCGGATGTCGTCGATGCTCTCCATGAAGCGTCGTCGGTGAAGGAGCTGGCGGCTGCGCATGCCCTGCAGCGGGCCGTCGCCGGCGGGCTCAGCAACGGCCACGCTTCATACGCCCGGTTCGTGAGCCTGATCAACGAGCGGCCACCGACGTATCCACGCGATCTCCTGGCGATGCGTCCAGCTGGTGCCCCACTCCCCGTCGGCGAGGTCGAACCGGCCAGCGCGATCGTGACACGTTTCTCCACGGGAGCCATGTCCCATGGATCGATCGGCGCCGAGGCGCACGAGACGATCGCGATCGCCATGAACCGGCTGGGGGCGAAAAGCAACACGGGGGAGGGAGGGGAGGACCCGGCCCGCTTCCGGACCCGCGGGCAGGCGATCGACCGCAATTCGCGCATCAAGCAGGTCGCTTCCGGCCGCTTCGGTGTGACTCCCGAGTACTGCGTCTTCGCTGACGAGCTGCAGATCAAGATGGCACAAGGATCAAAGCCCGGTGAGGGCGGCCAGCTGCCGGGACACAAGGTGACCAACGAGATCGCTCGACTGCGCCATACGCAGTCAGGGGTCGCCCTGATCTCGCCGCCGCCGCACCACGACATCTATTCCATCGAGGACCTGGCCCAATTGATCTACGACCTGAAACAGGTGAACCCGCTGGCGGCGGTTTCGGTCAAACTGGTCGCCGAGTGCGGCGTCGGCACGATCGCGGCCGGCGTCGTCAAGGGCCTGGCGGACATCGTGCACATCGCCGGCGGCGACGGCGGAACCGGCGCCAGCCCACTGTCGTCGATCAAGAACGCAGGGATCCCGTGGGAGATCGGTCTCGCGGAAACCCAGCAGACGTTGCGCCGAAATGGGCTTCGAGGCCGCGTTCGTCTGCGCGTGGATGGCGGGATCAAGTCGGGCCGGGACGTCGTCATCGCCGCGTTGCTTGGCGCCGACGAGTTCAGCATTGGAACCGCGGCGCTTCTCGCCGAGGGCTGCATCATGGTGCGCACCTGCCATCTCGATACCTGTCCAGTGGGGATTGCGACCCAGCGCCCTGAGCTGCGCGCAAAGTTTGCGGGGACGCCGGCCATGCTCGAGGCCTACCTGCTCCACGTGGCCGAGGAAGTTCGCCATCTCCTAGCCGGTCTGGGCCTCCGCAGCCTCGATGAGGCGATCGGCCGGATCGACCTCCTCGAACAGCGCTCGAGCGGCGACCGGCGCGCCGACCGCGTCGACCTGTCGTCGTTACTGGTCGATGATGCGCCTGGGCCGCGTCGCTTCGTCCGAGCCTTGCCGATCCAGCGGCCGTCGTCGGCGCTGGGCGACCGGCTCTGCCTTGATGCCGCCGGCGGGATCGCCAGTGGCGAGGTGATCGAGCTCAGCTATGAGATCGAAAACACCGACCGCACCGTCGGTGCTCGGCTCGGCGGCATGCTGGCGATGGAGTTCGGCACGCAGCGACCGCCAGGATCGGCCCACGTCACCTTTATCGGCACGGGCGGCCAGAGCTTCGGCGCCTTCCTCGTCGACGGCGTCAACCTCGAGCTGGTCGGCGAAGCCAACGACTACGTCGGCAAGGGAATGGCGGGAGGCCGCATCGTCGTGCGCCCACCCGAGAATGACGCCGGCGACCCGCACCTGCTCGGCAACACCGTGCTCTACGGGGCGACCGGTGGTGAGTTGTTCTGCGCCGGAAAGGCGGGTGAGCGCTTCGCTGTCCGCAACAGCGGCGCGGCCGCCGTCGTCGAAGGAGTCGGCGAGCACGGCGCCGAGTACATGACCGGCGGTTCGATCATCATCCTCGGGCCGGTGGGCCACAATCTGGGCGCCGGAATGACCGGCGGGGAGGTGTTCGTCTACGACGCCGGGATCCGGCTGCCGGCGATGGTCAACCCCGAGCTCGTCGTTGCCCATCGGCTCGGCGGGGACCACCAGCTGCTCGGGGAGCAGATCATCCGGCTCCGCGCGCTGATCGAGCGACACGCGCAATACACCGGATCACGGGTCGCGCGCGCGATTCTTGACGACTGGCATGCGGCGCTGCATCACTTCTGGCGCGTCGGGCCGAAGGCAGACGTGGCACGGATTGAAAACCAGCTCGAAGGAACCTCTGCCGGCCGCGGCTAGTTAGGATCAACGCCGTGGCCCAGACCCGGCCGGCGGCGGCGGTGCCAACATCATTCGACGACCTGTCGATCGACGAGCTTCGCCGCCGAAGCAGTGACAAGTGGCGGAAATATCCAGCCGACGTCTTGCCGGCGTTTGTGGCGGAGATGGATTTTGCGCTCGCACCGCCCGTTGCGGCCGCGCTCAGGCAGGCCGTAGGCCGGAGCGACACCGGGTACGCATCGCCATCGGACGACTTGAGCCGAGCGCTGGCGACCTTCGCCGCGCAACGCTTTCAGTGGCAGCTCGATCCGGCCGGCGTCGTGCTGATCCCCGATGTCATGGTTGGCATCACCGAAGTGCTGCGGGTGGCAACCGCCCCCGATGACGGCGTGGTGATCAATCCGCCGGTCTATCCACCTTTCTACACGCACATTGCTGAGGCCGGCTGCCGCGTGGTCGAGGCGCCCCTGGTCAACGGTAGTGACGGCTATGAGCTCGACCTGGCAGCGCTCGAGCGCGCATTTCAGGACGGGGCGCGCGTTTACCTGTTTTGCAATCCGCACAATCCCACCGGCAGAGTTTTTCGGCGGGCGGAGATGGAGCGGATCGCTGAGCTTGCCGCGACCTACGACGTGCTCGTGCTTTCCGACGAGATCCACGCGCCGCTGGCGCTGCCTGGTGCCCAACACGTCCCCTTCCTGTCGCTGGGCCGGCGCGCCGCCGACCGCACGATTGCGTTCGTCTCGGCCACCAAGGGATGGAATATTCCTGGCTTGAAATGCGCCCAGGCCGTGGTCGGCTCGGACCGGATGCGCGCCGTCGTTCAGCGTCTCCCGGAGGAATTGATCGCCCGCGTCGGGAACCTCGGCGTGATCGCCAGCACCGCCGCTTATCGCGACGGTGTCACCTGGCTCGATGATCTGCTGCTTGTTCTCGACCGCAATCGCCGACTGATGGGCGAGCTGCTCATGGAGCAGCTTCCCGCGATTCGATATCAGCCACCGCA
>Ga0209474_10003251_pt1 | contig 14342 bp, 12 predicted proteins | sample GraSoiAngelo_145_FD_185902 | JGI IMG/M metagenome (GOLD analysis project Ga0209474, IMG submission 185902) | Grasslands soil microbial communities from the Angelo Coastal Reserve, California, USA - 14_1009_05_20cm (SPAdes) (version 2) | ecosystem: Environmental > Terrestrial > Soil > Grasslands...
GCGAACGTCGTCCGCAGACTTTCGTGCCGGTCCACAATCGTCCGCACCGCGCGCTGCAACGCCTCCACATCCAACACGCCGCGCAGGCGCAGCGCGCTCGGCATGTTGTATTCCGTACTGGTCCCTTGTGCTTGATCCACAAACCACAGGCGTCGCTGTGCGTGTGACACGCGAGACCGCGTTCCACGAGGCAACGGGACTACAGTTCTTCGCATTCCTCGCTTTCGTCGCGGCGAAGTACTCTCGGAGATAGTTCGCTCAGTCATACACTCGTACTAAATTAAATGGCGAGGGAAGGTGGCGGATGCGACACCTTGCTCATACATGCCGTAGGACATCACGATGATGCCGATTGAGAAATAGTGACCGTTTCGCCCTCGCCACCGCCCGATGTGAGGGTTTACAATGAGTAATATGGAGGTGACGCGATGGGCGATCTCGCTGACAGAGAATGTGTTGCTTGCCAAGGTAACTCGCCGCGATTAGTTAGTGCCGAACTTTTAGCCTTGTCGCAAGGCCTCAATCCAGACTGGCTAATTGTCGACGAACGCCACCTCGAACGACAGTATCGCTTCGACACATTCCGTGATGCGTTAGCATTTGTTCTGTCGGTTGGCGAACTCGCGGAGCAGCAGCAGCACCATCCGGCGATTCTTCTCGATTGGACGAAAGTGCGTCTCACAGTGCGAACCCAGAAAGTCCAGGGCCTTACAGAGAGCGACTTTGTCTTTGCGGCAAAGGCCGATGCACTGCTGCGATCGCGGAAGTAGTCAGTCACATCGCTAACGCCGGTTCGTGATGCTGCCGCTTGAGGTTGTGCCTTGACAGGTGACGACCTGTTTGGTCCTCTTCAAGCGCTCGGGCTTGAAGTCTCTCGGCTGTTGGACAGCTGTGATCATCGATGTGTTTCGTAGGCCAGAGCAGCAGGGCACCGTGTTTATTCGAAACGCCACCAGCGTTGCGGCAGGCATGCACTCCGTTGGCGTCGCGCGTCAGCACTGAACGGCGAGTTGCGTCTCGCGATCACTTCGAGGGTCGTTCGGTTCTCAAGGGTGGTTCGCTTTCCTGTTGGCGGCAGCCGGAGCACGTCTGCCGAGCTTGCCCATCGCGGCAGCCACGATCACCGAAGAGCTTCCCGCGCAATTCTTTGTGACGCATCCGGATACTCAGACGTCCTTTGAAGTCTCGCGATTTTCATCTGCGGGTTTAACAAAGTCGCACTAGTCCCGAATGGCGACGATTGGGTCGACCGCGGCGGCTCGACGTGCTGGAATCCAAACGGCAATGACACTAATCAGTGTCAACAGCCCCACGGACGCGACTAACGGCAGCGCGTGCGTCAAACGGTTGTTGTAGATCAGCGCTACCGCCAACCTATTGGCTGCCCAGCCGGCCGGAATCCCGAACAAGATACCCGTCGCCGTCAGTTTCAGCGCGTCGACAACGACAAACCGTGATGCTCTCCGGCGTGTGGCGCCGAGTGCAAGGCGAACTCCTATCTCTTTCCGCCGCCGCGCGACCGACAGACTCAACACACCGTACAAGCCAACCCCTGCTAAGCCCAGACCGAGCATGCCGAATGACACCGAGAGAATCGCCAATAACCGTTCCTGGATGAGCGCCGCGTCCGACTTCTCTGATAGTGTCCGAAGGTCGAATAGATACTCACGTCCGCCGCTGCGCACGATTCGATCGATTTCCTGAGCGACGCCACGCGAACCCGAACGCAACCTCACTAGCAACGAGGGATATGCCTGGCTGGCAATGTCGCTCTGCCAGTAATTGCGGTAGATGGCGCGTCGGTTGTCATCCTGCATTCTGGTCAGGACCGCATCGCGTGCCACACCCGCAATCGTCACCAACTCAGTCTGCTGACTCGATCTGACTCTGACCGTACGACCGATCACTGAAGAAGTTCCAAAGAGAGCGCGCGCGCTTGACTCGCTGACAATCGCCGTTAGAGGACGATCCGGTCGATCGCCCCGACCAAACGATGTACCAGTAGCGAGCGGTATCCCGAGCGTTCCGAAGAAACCGTCGCTGACGGTCAGCTGCACTGCCTCGATTTCCGCTTCTCCGTCGGAGGCTCCAACACGAACAGGGGTTGCCGCACCTGATAACAACGACGGCCGTGACAGCGAGGCAGATTGGACGGCGGCGATACCCGCCAATCGCTCGAGCATCTCGCGATAATAGATACTGGCCGAAAACCCATTTTGGTAGCCCCCAGGCACAGCCGACAACTGCGCAACAAGCACGGGATCACGCGTAAACCCTAAAGGGATCCCTCTGAATTCCCAAAGGATCGTCACAAACTGAGTTCCGATGGCAACCAATACAATCGTGAGCGCCGTCTGCGCGACGAGGGCGACCCGGCGCGCGCGGCCACGATCTCCAGCGACCCGGCCCGAAGCAGGGTTCAAGCTTTGTGCGCTGGTGGTCATCCAAGCGGGTACAATGGCGAAGAGGAGAAAGGCGGATGCAATCAAGACGAACGCATACGCGACGACCTTCACATCGGGTGCAACACTGAGTGCAAAATTCGGCGTGCTGGAGGCGAATGTCGCGACGAGGCCCCGACCGACATAGTGAGCGACACCGCACGCCATAACGACGCCGACGAACAACAACATTGCGCTTTCGGCGATGCGATCTTCGACCAACTGCCACCGCGAGGCGCCGAGCGCGGCACGTACCAGCACGTCGTCGCGAAATTGCTCGGCACGCACTAGCGACAGATTCGCAAGATTCACGCAAGCCACCACAAGGACCAAGCCGGAGAGCGCAAGCAGTGCGGTCAATGGCATTTCGAACCTTGACCGCAACGTATAGTCCAATCCCGTGGACGCGTCGCTAATCTGGACGCGACGCCGAAGGTAGCGTTCTCGTTGAGTGCCTCCATACTGTGGCGGAACTGATTCTTGGAGAATGTGGGGCCACGCTTGGCGAAGTTTAGCCAGAGCTATGTCAGGCGTGATGCCAGCCTTGAGCCTTGCAAAAACCTCCATTTGAAGAAGTGCTTTCGGCGGTATGCCGGCGCCGAGGTCGGTATGGTCGCTGAACGCAAAGAAGAGGCTCGCAGGAAATCCAACCACCAGTCCTCTGAAGCTTGGTTCGGTGACCCCTTGGATCGTGAACGATCCACCCTCGATGTTGACAACGCGGCCAAGAACGTCATCGTGCCCGCCATACCTTCGGACCCATGTATCGTAGGACACCACCACATTTCTTGGGGCTCCCGCACGATCATCGTCAGATGATAGAACTCGGCCCAGAACGGCCTTGACGCCAAGTGTGGCGAAACAATTTCCCGTAAATGCGTGCGTCGAGACCGGACCAACCCAGCCGTTGATCTCGGCTGTCGCCCCAGGTGCCACGAATCCACAGACAGCGTCGAACAGCCCTTCGCGTTCAACCGCCGCCACGGCCGTCCCCAGCACACCTGCACGTCGGCCATCGACGCCGACGGTCGACACACGAACCAACCTCGAGGGATCATAGACGTCGATTTGGCGATAGATCAAGGCGTTCGCCAACGTCGCGATCGCGAAGTTCGCTCCTAGCCCCAAGGCCAAAGATACGATCGCGACGCTCGCAAACCCTAGACTGCGACCGAGGCGCCTAATCGCTTGTCGAAACTTCTTTGCCATGACGCAGCAAGTATAGACAGGCGCAAGATCGCCCTGCAACGGTCATTGCCACGGTTGGTTGGCAGTTGTCCGAAGCGCCCCTGTACGAAATTCGTGGTGTTCTTCCTAAAGTCCCGCTAATCGAACCGAGATTGGGACGAACGGCCGTCGAGTTCAGCTCGTCAGGCGGTTCTCTTGCCGTGAGGTAGCCTTCACGTGGTCGGCAACCACCTTCACTGCGGCAGCTCGTATCGTGGGCGCGTCAAGCAGAATCGCCAGGCTGATGCTCACACCGAGCATCTTTCCGACGCCAGACACGAGATACAGTCCCTGTAAAGAGTCCCCGCCCAGGTCGAAGAAGTTCTCGTCGATTCTCACGTTCGCGCTCCCTAGAACCTCCGACCACATCGTCGCGAAGGCATATTCGACGATCGCTATCGACAGCCTTTCCGCGGGGATTGCTAGCAATGACTTTCCCTTCGAACGCAAAAGTTGACGGTCAACCTTCCCCGAAGCCGTAAGCGGCATCGTGCTTAACTCGACGAATTTGCCGGGAACCGCCAACAGCGATAGCTTTTCGCGCAGGGCACTACGGATCGTCTGGAGAGACGCCGAATGTCCGTCCAGTACAACGTAGGCAGCCAATCGCACTTCGCCGGATGTTGACATTTCATCGACGACCACGGCTTTCTCAATGTTCGGCAGACCAGACAGTGCCAGCTCAACCTCGTTCAAGGAGACCCAGTTTCCGCGAATCTTCGCCCTCCGGTCGGACCGCCCAGTGAGCCTCATGCTTCCGTCAGACGCCGACATTCCACAATCCCCGGTTCGGAACATTCGCCGACCTGGTTTGCCGCCTAACACGTCCGGCACAAACCTTGACGCCGTTTCTCGACAACCTGGTTCATATCCAAACGCCAGGCAGTCTCCACCGACATAGACTTCGCCAAGCGCTCCGTGCACCTGACGATCAAGGTTGTGGCTGAGGATGTACAGGCCAACGTTCGGAAACGGTAGGCCGATAGGGAGCATTTCCTGCTTTGCGCCCCGCGTGCTTGAATGCTGAGTAATGTAGAGGCATTCAGTCGCGCCATACACATTAACCAACGTGCAGTTCGGGAACGCACTCATCACTCTTTCCGCAATTCGTGGCAACAGGGACTCACCGCCGGTGATGACGACTCGAAGCGTCTCGCACGGCATCCCGTGGTTTATGGTCTGCGTCGCGAGGACGTCGAGAAGCTGTGGAGACGCAGCCATCCGCGACACGCCGTGCTTCGCCACGAGGTCCAGTAATGCCTCTGCGTCGGATGTTTGTGATTCCTCAGCCACAACACACGGTATGCCTGAGATCAGGTATCCGAAGTACTCCCAAACCGAGCCGGTGAGTGCATACGAACGATGCACAAGTGCGAGTTCTTCTCCGTGACGAGGATAGGCGTCCAACATCCCGCAAAGATGGGCCATTATTGCATCAGTTCCAACGACAACCCCTTTCGGCTGTCCCGTCGTACCTGAAGTGTAAAGGAGGCAAAAGGCCGACGCAGTAATCGTCGGCGGTGACCGCTGACTTTCTTCCAGCCTTCTCATCCAGACCGGCACGACGTCGTCGACTGACACATGGCGGCACGGTGGAAGTTCACTCAACGCCTCGGCAGAGCCGTCAGTCAAGACAAGGCACGGACTCGACTGTTCAAGGATCTTTGCGACTCTAGACCCAGTAAACCCGAGCGGTACGGGAACGTACGTGAGACCACTCTTGACGACTCCGATTAGCGCTTCAACGAGGGTCACGCCTCGCTTCATACGAATCGCGACTCGCGTGCCCGCAACGCATTCCAATCGCAGGTACTCGGCAATGGCGTGCGTGCGCCTATTGAGGAGCTCATAGCTCACAACGGTGTCCCGATACCACAACGCAGTGGCGTCAGGGGCCAGCGTCGCTTGTTTCTCAAACAGATCGCCGACAGTCGTCGCCATGGCTGTTCTCGATCCATTCACGACATCTGAAGACGTCATACTTCTTCTCACCTACGACGGATAGTTCATATGGCCCTTTTACCTCGCGATGTCGGTCTCCACGAGTGCTGCGAGCGCACGCCGCCAGGACACCACTGGATTCAATGATTCAGACGGATCGAGGAGACAGTCGACAAGCATCAGGCCGTCTGCTTTGAGCACGTCGCACAGTACACGTAGTTCGTCTCGATTCGACACCGTCATGCTGCCGACGCCAAGGCCGGCCGCAAAGGAGGCCAGGGCCAGCGGCTGGCTGAAACTGCTTATCGTGACGTCGCCCAATGTCCACTCGTAGTCACGTGTCGAGGCTAGGCCTGCATTGTTGAACACAATCACTTTAATGTTGTGACATCCCTCTCGCATGGCCGTCACCAGATCTGAGAGTGCCATGAGGGCACCGCCGTCTCCACAGGTCACGACTACGCGATCGTGAGGCCTGCCGACGCTGGCGCCGATCGCGGCAGGTATCGCAAAGCCCATGGCGCCAAAGTGGCAGGAAGCAATGGAGTTTTGAGGAGCGTTACACGGAGCAAGGTTGGTGACCCAATATTTATGCGCGCCGGAATCCTTCACAACGATGCTGTCACACAGAACGTCAGCAATGGCCCTGACCAGCTCTCCCGCGCGAATCTGGCCGTGACATGTGTGCTGCACGCTCCAATCACCACGTTTTGCCTCGAACTCGTGCAGCCACTCTTCATAGTTGATGTCGGACGCGAGGGCGCCGTCCACCAGATCGACGAAGGCGGCTACCGATCCTGGCACCCTCACGTTGGTGACGTGGTCGCAGCGCTGAAGGACCTCCGGATTGACGTCAACGTGCACTTTCAGCGCATTTACGGCGAATTGCGACGGCTCACCTGTTGCGCGTTCATCGAGTCCAGTTCCGAGTGCGACTATCGCGTCCGCCTTCGCGGTCAAGTATGCGGCCTCTCGACTTCCATTGTGTCGCAGCAAGCCTCCATAATGGCGCTCGCCAGTCGCGATGATGCCGGTGCCTCCGATGGTATGGACGGTCGGGATGCTTCGGCGAGCGCTGAACGCTCGGATGCGGAGGTAATCGTCGCGAGCGCCGGACCCAACGACCAGAACGGGTCGTAAAGCGCTCCTCAACGCGGCGACGGCCTGTGATGCCGATAACGTTGCTGCGGGAGAGAGAGTTGCCGGGTGACTCTCTCGCATGGACACGGCCACGGGCGCAGCCTCGATGGCATCCTCAAGTACCGACTCGGCAATATCGAGCAATACGGCCCCTCTTGGCGGAGTCCATGAAACAATCAGTAGCTCCGTCACAAGTGCTGGTAGGTGTGCCGGGGCATAACAGTTGCGAGCAGCCTTAACGGCACGTCCAACTGCGAACGCCTCACAGGCGTTGAAGTCCTGAAAGGCATTTTGATTGCGGCGCTCGGCGCTGACACCGACCGCGATCGCGACGAGCGGCACACCGTCAACCGTTGCGGCAGCAAGTGGCGTCAGGAGATTGGTGGTTCCTGGCCCCTTTGAGACACAGACAACCGCCGGCCTGCCGGTCGCCTCGATATACCCGCTCGCCGCAAAACCGGCGCCCCGCTCATCGGCCATCTGTACGTATCTCACGCCGGCCCTCGCGGCGGCCCGTAAGAGACGTAGGTTCGATTGGCCGGGGTACCCAAACACCACGTCAACACCGCTCGCACGCAGCGAGCACATGATGAACTCTGCGGCATTCTGCATCTGCACCTCGATTGTCTGTTCGGTGCACATCGGTCACCTCGTCGAGGATCGAAGGCTCTGTTCGATGAACCTAAAGCGATAGAGTCCTGTTGGGCGCCTTCGTCATCGTCAACGCGACGGTCTCGAATTCACCAAGTATCGCGGCGATCGTATCGTGGTGGAATCGGTCGCAGCGGTACTTCAAGAAGGTCTCCGCATGTCCGTCATTGATCACGATACGAACATCCAGGTCCGCAATTCTCGCCCACTGTCCTCGAGGAAGCATCAGTCGTCTAAATCGTAGGCGGCCCACATCGATGTGGCGTGTCACCTGGACATTTAACGCGATCTGACATCGCATTCTCTCGCGCTCGATGTTGCGACCCAGGTGGCGCCAAAGCATGAATGGCGATAACGATTGATGCGCGAGCCCTTCAAGTGTTGCGACACGGACATCGCGGATCAGCTCGATTGATGATCGTGCGTCACCCGCATGAACAGTCAACGCGTGGCGGTTGCTTAGCCACCCGACGGTGCTTCGAGTTTCCGCGCATCGATTCGCATAGGAGCATAGAATGCTTGGCGTTGATCGCCTTGCCATCCTCGCTACCGTCAAGAGCAAGCAAGCCCTGAACACCATGTCGATGGTCGCGCGGTTCGCCTGCGCGAGCGCCCGCAGGGCCGAGCTCAGTGTCGGCGACAATGCGAGATGCTGCACCGAATAGTCGGGACGACGCGACGATGTTTCTCCCGACAGTAGCTCAGGCCAGGCGTCGCGTCCCTTTTCATATCCGTTCTCCACGACGGACCACTGTTGAGCCCAGTATGCAGTCTCCTTCGCATTACCACCGCTGCACTCGCGCATCTGTTCATCCGCAACGATCTGCCAATACTCCCGCTCGATCTCAGGTAATTCGAGGTTGCGACTCTCGGCCAGCGCCGCAACAATCGCGATGAGCTCTCGACACAGGATGTCCAGCGAGACGCCGTCGGCAACGAGATGCGCGACGACGAGAACCAGCACCCGCTCATCTGCGCCACACTCGAACACCGTACCCCTTATCAGCGGCGGCTGCGCGTAGTCGAACGGGGTTGCAGCATCTGCTTCTATCGCACGTGACACTGCGGTCTCCAGATCCGGCGCTGTATCAAGGTGCTTAGTCGTGAGCTCCGGCGTTGTCGTCCGGCTCTCGGCGCACTCGAACAGTCCCGGCTGAAGGATAGCCGTCGAGCCGAACGTCAACAGCTGATTTCGTCGTTCACGCTCAGAGATCCTTGCCGATGGGATAAAGCGCGACCGTAGCTGACCGTGGCGGCTAAGGAGCAGCGCGACAGCCCGCGTCGCGATCGATGGTTCCAGCTCGCCATCGATCTTGAGAGCCAGAACCACATTGAAGGACGGACACGGAAGCGCGAGCTCCCTGGCAACAGCCTCCGTCAGAAGGCGGGCTTCTTGATTGCATCTCACCGGCCTGCCAGTGAGGCGAGTGTGCATCGGCGATTCGATATTCAGAGTCGTGCGACCGCTGGCGAAATCGGCCGTCGAACCGGACCGCGATCCAAAGAACGACGCTCTAAGGTTAAGGTGAGTTTAAAACGATAGCTCGTGTCGTCGTCTTGGGTTTTGTCCCCACGGCGACGCCGAGATCACGGAGGCGCTAAATAAAGTGTTTGATGAACTCGTCCTTGCCACGTTCGCCGCGAAGTACTTACGTCCGAGGTCACGGTATTCGATTCCGTCGGGCACCATGAATTGGCTGCGGTCAGCATGGACCTGGCGACCGCGAGAGTGGCCTTGGTTGGCGCACGGCAGCGCTTGGTCCGGAGAAATTGCGCACGGAGATAGCTGTCCTCTTTGCGCGTAACGGCCCCACTCCCGTTGATGACCGTGGGTTTCAGCCACTGCGCGCTCTGGCGCGTGCGCGCGAGAGACGTTTGTCCACGTTTTCATCGACCGGCGCATGGACGGAAACACGACGTTCCTTGAAAACAGAACATCTTTTGGACTGGCTCTCATGACGACCGGTCGCCGTTCAGCGGTCATTCTCTATGACATCGCGACGACTACGGTTCTGAGTCCCGTGTACGGCGCCCTTCCGTGCGCTACGCGCACGTTATCGAGAAGAAGCACGTCGCCCGTCTGCCATTGGCATGCAATCGTCTCACGTTGGTACGCATGGCAAATCTCGGCAATGGTATCGTTGTCAATTCGACTACCATCGCCGTAGTACGCATTGCGAGGCAGTCCGTCTTCACGGTACAACGACAATAACGCAGCTCTGATGTCTGGCGTAATCGTAGACGCGTGATACGTGTGCGCTTGATTGAACCACAACCGTACTTTCGTGAGAGGGTCGCGCCAAAGACCCTGAGCGACACTGGTCGTACGCAGTCGGTCGTCGCCGATCCATTCCGCAGACATTCCTTCGCGCTCGCATGCACGCTCTACTTCTAGACGGCTGTCGGTATGGAATACTCGTTGCCACGGCAGATCCAGGCGTGGCCAATAGTTACGGACGTACATCACGCCTAAAGTCTCGAAGCGGCGTCGCGTGACCACGCTGATATGGTTTGTGACGGCCATGGTGCTAGCCAGCAACGTCTCGCCGCCGTGCTCGGCCGCTTGAAGACATCCGAAGAGCAGCTGCCGCGGCCAGAGCCGCCGATACGAGCACTCGTTATGCAATGCGACTTGAAGCGTCGATGCTCGCTCCGTGGAGGTGTAGATGCCGGCACCAAGATCCGTCCGAGGCGTTGAGTCGTATTGATACTCTTTGAGCGGACCCATCAGCAGCAGCGCCACAGTTCTGAACATATCGACGTTGCTGACGTTGAAGCCTCTGAAGAGAACAGCACCGTTTCGCGCGAAGTATTCACGCCAATGCCCCTTAGCGGTGAAATCTGCAAACGACTCGTCACGAGAAGGACGTATGACTGCCGGGAACTGACTATCCAATCTAGCTGCCACCGTCATGACCTTTATGCTTCTTTGGTCGCTACGGCATTATATGCAACACGAGCGAAGTCTCGAAGCGTCGGATAGTCGAAGATGCATGCAAACGATAACGTAACTCCAAACATGTCGCACACCTTGCACAGCATCTGCATCGCGGCAATCGAGTTGCCGCCAATGTCGAAGAAACTGTCTTGCGCTGCGACGTGCTTGACGCGAAGCACGTCGCACCAGATATCCTTCATGCTGATCTCGAACGGCGATAGACTCCAATCGGCCTCGACGGATGGCACTTCTGAAGCGCTTGTTGCTGATAAGCTCGCTCGGTCGAGTTTGCCTAGCGCTGTTCTAGGCAACGCGTCGATGATCGAGAAGTGCGCCGGAACCTGGTACTCGGCCATGATGTCCAGAAGAGCTCGTCTTAGCGTCGTCGAGGTTGGTGGCAGAGCGGATTCTGTTGGAACCACGAAACCGACGAGCTCTGTTTGATTGCGCTTGTCACTTCTGGCCACTACTGCGGCGTCGTGCACGCCCGGCTGTGCCTTCAAAACCGCCTCGATCTCCTCGAGCTCGACCCGAAAACCCCGTACTTTCACTCGGTTGTCGCGCCTTCCGATAATCAGAACATGACGCGAGTGCAATACGCCGACATCACCTGTCCTCAGCAGGCGCTGTCCCTGCTCGCCAGCAACAGGGCTCGGTACGAATCGTAGAGCCGTATTTGCTGCCGACTCGAGGTAACCCCGCGCGATTCCGCGGCCGCCAAGATAAATCTCTCCGCTACGCCCAGCGGGTACTGGCCGCAGCCTGTGGTCAAGGATGTGAAGGCCTTCATTGCCTGGCAGACCCTCGCGTGCGGCGTCGATGTCACTCACAGTGCCGGAACCCGTAGCGTCATGCGTGCATGCGGAAGTACATTCTGTGCAGCCGTAGCAATTCCAAAGTCGTGCGCCCGGAAACGTTTGTCGCCACCGGCTTAAGAGGCGGTCTTCCACTTGATCGGCACCAACCCTTCCAATTCGAAGACTCGCCCATTCAGCGGGATGTCGATCGACGTAGTCTAGAACGGCGTCCCACATCGCGGGCGTTGCTGACATCTGGGTAACATGGTGTCTCGTCGCCAGAGAAAGAAGGCTCGCAGGATCCTTCGCCTCATTTTCAGGAACAACGATGAGTGTGGCGCCACTGAACAGAGGTCCCAACCATTCTCTAAAAAACCCCACTGACGCAAATGATCTGTGAAGGAGGTTTACGTCTCCATCCTGATAGGGACACTTCTGCAGGATTTTCAGGATTTGAGCCGTCACTCCCCCACTGGTGAGCAGGACGCCTTTCGGCCGTGCAGTCGTACCGGATGTAAAGAGGATCGCGAGGAGGCCGGCGTCACTTGTGGGGCACGACATGCCGGCGGAGCACTCGGCGGATAACTCCGCTGGTGTCGTCACAAGTAATGCTGGATGCGCGTCGCTGGCCTTAAAGCCCTCGTTCGATATGAGCAGCCGCACCCGGGATGCTGTCAGCACTGCCTCGCGTCGTTGTGCGGGCCAGTTTTGGTCTATCGGTACGAATGCGCCTCCGGCCTCGATGACGCCCAGCAGACATGTCAGCAAATCGAGCGATGGTGGAAGGCAGATGCCAACTGTTGTCTCGGCTTCGATCCCACGCGTTCGCAGAGCGCACGCGACACGTCGCGCCTGTCTGCTCATGGCTGAATAGGTGAGATGGTCATCGCCGAAGATGGCGGCCACCGCATCAGGCGTCGCGTCCACCTGCCTGGAGAGTAATTCGCTCAGGCTATCAGTCGTCACATCCTCACCAGCCGCACATCAGTTTGTCACTCCTTCACGAACCGTCGGAGGGTGCCGCGTAAGCGTCGGACTCGTACGACTAATATCACTTTGTGCCGGCTATTTACTTGACTCAAGTGACCCCAACATATAGCGTTCGGCGCCGTGGAGGATTTCCCGCAAGATCTCGCGGAATTCGAGCGACGGTTCGCCACCGACGAAGCCTGCCGACGATACCTCACGCAGCTGCGATGGCCGCACGGATTTCGATGTCCGCGGCGCGGACAGCAAAAGGCGTGGCCGGCGCGCGACGGTCGCCGGTACCATTGTGCCACGTGCGGACATCAGACGTCGGTGCTCGCCGGGACGATTTTCCAGGACACGCGCACGCCGTTGACGACGTGGTTCCGGGCCATGTGGTGGTCACCAGTCAGAAGACTGGCGTGAGCGCCTTGGGATTGCAGCGAGTGCTCGGGTTGCGCAGCTACAAGACCGCGTGGAGTTGGCTGCACAAGCTCCGGCGCGCGATGGTTCGGCCGGGCCGCGATCGCTTGCGCGGGTATGTCGAGGTCGATGAAGCGTACCTCGGGTCCATCCGCGCCGGGTGGGCCGGCAGACGGAAACCAAAGCCCTCGTGGTCGTTGCCGTGGAACTGGATCACCCTCGCCTCGGGCGCATTCGGTTGCGCCGCATTCCCGATGCGTCAGCGCGGAGCTTGATGCCGTTCGTGCAGGACGCGATTGAACCCCGGAGCCGGATCCACACCGACGGCTGGCTCGGCTACGAGCCGCTTCGACGTCACGGCTACAAGCACAGGATCGCATTTCTCGAAGGGCAGACCAGGTCGGCGTCGCAACTGCTCCCGCACGTCCACCAGGTTGTGTCGCTCTTGAAGCGATGGCTGCTCGGCACGCATCACGGAGCCGTAACCCATGAACATCTGGACTACTACCTGGACGAGTTCACGTTCCGATTCAACCGTCGGCGCTCAGCCAGCCGCGGCAAGCTGTTTTCCGCCTGGTCCAGCAGGCGGTCGCCGTCGACCCGGCGCCTTACGAATCGCTGGTCCGGTACGCTCGAATGTCGTGATTGCCGCAACCACAACCTCTTGTGGCTACTTGAGTCAAGTAAATAGCCAACTCACTTTGTTAATCTGAAGTATGTCCGGCAGTATGCTTGCTCACTACCTACGAATCTGGGCGTTGTCGTCGTTATCCCGTTGGGTTCAGCCGCGTTGCGGAGGAGGCGAGCATCGATCCGCCGTCGATTACTATTACCTGCCCCGTCACGTATGAGGCCTGCGGAGAGGCGAGGAATACGATCGTGTCGGCTACCTCGACGGCTTGCCCCGGTCTTCCGACTGGCACCACATGTCTGCCGTAATGGGCGATCGAGCTGTCCGTGCGGCGGTTGTTCCGGCGGATACGGGGCGTATCGACCAGCGACGGAGCGACGGCGTTCGCCGTGATGCCATGCGCGGCTAGCTCCAAGGCGATTTGCCGCATGAGTCCGAAGAGTCCCGCTTTCGCGGCAGCGTAGGACGCGGCCCTCGCCCACGTACCACGCAGCGCTGCGCATGAAGAGACGAATACGATGCGACCGCGGCCTTGGCGTATCATCGACGGCGCTACCGCTTTGGCGCAATAGAAAGAGCCCGTGAGTATAGTGTCGAGATCCGAACGCCACTCGCGCTCCGTCATTTCGTAGAATGGAACCGGTTCCGCACCCCGCGCAGCGTTGTTGACCAGTATGTCGACGTGACCTAGTTTCGCGCAGATATCGTTAACCATGTTGTCGACGGCGTCAGCACTTGTTACATCGGCGACACACGTCATCGGGCACCGGCCCTTCTGGGAGACGAGCGCGGCCGCGCGAGCGAGAGCGTCGGTCGTTCTGGCGTTCAGCACAACCTGAGCTCCATTCGCTGCAAGTCGCGCGGCGGTCGTCGTGCCGATACCGAATCCTGCCGCGCCGGTCACGAGCGCAACTTGTCCCACGAGTGGCAGACCGTCAAAGACATCATTGTCTAAACCGTCTGTTCTTGAGGACATCAGTCGTCTCGGAAATTCAGTATTGAGTGCGCCGCAGGGGCTGTGGTGTTTGTTGACAGTCCACTACTAATTCGCACCGCCGTTCTAAGACAGGGTCGAAAATCTCCCCGCGATCATGCCCGATTGCTCGAAGGAGCAAGTACGGGTTCGACGCGATAGCCGAGACTGCGGAGTTCTCGGATCATCTTGGCGGCTCGACGTTGTGCACGCG
>Ga0209474_10003252_pt1 | contig 14342 bp, 11 predicted proteins | sample GraSoiAngelo_145_FD_185902 | JGI IMG/M metagenome (GOLD analysis project Ga0209474, IMG submission 185902) | Grasslands soil microbial communities from the Angelo Coastal Reserve, California, USA - 14_1009_05_20cm (SPAdes) (version 2) | ecosystem: Environmental > Terrestrial > Soil > Grasslands...
CGTGAGCATAGCTGCCTGAGTGATCGAATCCGTTCGCGTCAAGCTGTTGCTAGCTCGATAGCTCGGGAGAAGTAGATAGATGCCGAGAGGAACTGCTGCTATAGCGGCGGGCTGTTTGAGCAAGAAGCCTGCGCAAAGGAGCATACCTGCCAGGAAGAGTTCGGGTCGCAGCCGCGATGAACTGTGGCGGAGCGCGATTGCCCACGCCCAGACGATCGCCAGGTTCATAACCATTTCGCCGTTGAACGCCAGGTTTTTAAAGCTCCACCAAGGTTGAAACACACTGTAAAAGAGCGCAGCGATCAGGCCCGTTTCGCGATCGAACAATTGTTTTGCGATTACAAATAGCCCAGCCATCGTAGCGAGCGTCCAGATCAGCGAAAGCATGTGTAGCGCCAGCCAATTGTACTCTCCCGCGACTTTGAAGACCGCCGCATATGTCCAGAACAGCAGCGGCGGCTTGCGATCCACCGCGTCAATGTAGGGACGGCCTCCGTCGATGATCTCGTTCGCTATTACAGAATATCCCGCCTCATCATCAATCGGCTGAGGATGCAAAAGACAGGGAAGGCGAATTGCGACCGTGAGGAGGATTATCCCAAGCGCGGCGAAGCGAAATTGGCGCGATCTATGAGTCGGCACACCCATCATTCGGCAGATGAATTTCCGGATGTGGTCCTCTTAAGAGAATCGTAAATGCCCGTAACTTCTTTAAAAACATCATTAACTGTGATTGCTTGCATGCAAAGATTGTTGCGGCAGACGGATTGCCGGTTGTTGTAGGCGTTCACGCACGGGCTGCAGGCGATGCCGGCCCACAAGGCGATCGCGTTTGGCGATCGCGCGGCAAAGAGCGCCGGTGTCTCCGGCCCGAACAGGGTGACGACGCGAATCGGCGTCATCGATGCAAAATGAGCCGGGCCACTGTCATTCGTAACCAAAATCGCACTGCGGGTGTAAAGCACGAGCACTTGCCGCAGAGTAGTTTTTCCGGCAAGCGTGATGACGCGGTCAGAACCAACCTCGTCTGCGAGTTGGTTATTGGGAGCGGCTTCGGCCGGCGCACCGGTAAACACAATGAACACCTCCGGGTAACGTTCGAGCAGCCGTCGCGCAAGCTGGACATAACGCAGAGGCGGCCATCGCCTTAGCGGCAGCAAGTCGCTCGCGTTCGGGTTGAGCAGGATGAGCGGCGCAGAACCGATACGAGGATTTTCGCGTTGTAGCAGGGTATTGATTTCAGCAACTTCGGACTGGGAAGGCCGAAATCTTGCAAGTGGCTGCTTTACAGAAGGCGTAAAGTCAAACGTCGGCAGCACCAACGGATCGCGGGTTAACGCTTCAACCATCGCTTCGAACATCTGACTTGTATGGAGATGTGGATTGTATAAGAGCCGGTGGGTCATTAAGTCGCCGCGGTACGGTCCATCGCCAAAAAAAGTATGAAAGCCAACACGCGATTTGGCGCCGGTCGCAAATGTCACTATCGCGGAGAAACGTGTCAAAAATTCCATATCAACAACCGCGTCGATGCCGATTTTCCGTACCCGCAGCACCGCTCGCAGCGTACCAGTCGCGAGTCCGAAAAGGCTCTTCGTCGCGATCGTTATCACATTTCCCTCGGGAATAATTTCCATCGCGTCGAGAATGAAGCGATTGTCTTCGAATACGACGAAGTAAACGTTTTCACGTCCAACCATTTCGATCGCACGCAGAATCGCGGGATAGGCGAGAACGGTTGAGCCTTGCTCCGCGAACTTGACGAAGAGAATGCGGCGAACTTGGTGCGGTCCTGGCCGCCCGGTGCATTCAAAGATTCTTCTGAGAAGGGTTAGAATGGCGCAAAGCGGCACACCAACCCAGCGATCGGTGCGTTGCAAAGTTAGAATACCAGCTGGGAGATCCATTTCCTGATCCTCCAAAGATAGTCAATCCTTGCGAAAACTTCTTAGCTCGGAGAAAAGGCGGCTTTTTCGCGGTTTTATGCTAGCAAGCAGGAGAGTCTCTTTCGCCCCTCTCTGCTCACACTTGATCGCTCGAATGCTCATGCTGTTTGGGCGAGATGGACCCCAAGTGTAGCGACAGCCGCCGCTCGATGCAATAAAGGCTACCGTCACCCACTGATGCGTGACCAAGACGCTTTGCGAGAAAATTTTGGCGGACCCGAGCACTCAACGGTAGCGTAGGCACTCTTCCTCATGACAGATAACGCTGAAATCGCCCAAGCGTCTGACCGGCTTCGCAGAGAGTCAGTGAGCCCAACGGAAGTTGCGCTCGACGTCGCGCCGCCAACAGCGGATGCACCAGCGCGCGTAGACGAAACCGGAGTAGAGCTAAAACGCGGCGCCTTCTTGAACACCATCGCGACATTGGCGTCGAATTTTCGCGGCATATTCACATTTCTCGTTGCGCGACTCCTCGGACCGGCTGCCTTGGGAACGTTTTCGGTTGCCTGGGCGAATACCGATCTGGCCAGCAAAATTGCGGTGTTCGGACTCGATAACGCCGTCACGACTTTTATCGCCCGTTCGCAAGCGACCGGCGATTTCGTGCGCAGTCGCACCCTCTTCCGCGCAGCCGTTGTTCTGGTTCTAACCCAGTCGACTCTCGTCGCCGCCATCGGCATCACGGCCGTGCAAATGTTTGGCGATCGATTGCAATTTCCGCGCGAGATGCTGTCCGCGCTGACCTTTGTCCTCTGCGCGCTGCCGGGCATCGCTTTGTATCGCGTCTGCACTTCGACATCGCGCGGCATGAGGGTGATGAAGCACGACATTTTCTCGCGAGGCATGACGGAGCCTGCCATGACGACGCTGGCCCTTTTGATCGCACTCGGCTTTGGATTCACAAGGTTCGCTCCGGAGGTGGCCGCCGTTTCCGGAACCGCGGCTTCGGGAATTGTCGCACTCATATTTGCCTCAAGACTCTTCAGAGGTGTGACAGCGCGCGATACCGTCTCCATTTGGACCGAAGCAAAACCATTGCTCGCCTACGGCGCTCCCATCAGCGTTTATCAGATGTTTAACGCGTTCATCCTGCGGCTGGACGTGATCATGCTGGGATGGTTCATCGGCCGCGCTCCCGGAGTGACCCTCGCCACGGTTGGCGTTTATAGTGTCACGGTTGGGCTTGCGAGCAATCTACGCAAGGTCAACCAAGCGTTCAATCCGATCTTTGCCCCAGTCGTTGCCGGCATGACTGCAACCGGCGATCAGCAACGCGCCGCCGCCACCTATGCTCGTCTAGCCGAGTGGATGCTTTGGATTTTGTTACCATTGGTCGCCCTCATGACGCTCACCGGATCGGTGATCTTACTGATCTACGGTCCAGCGTTTGGGCAAGGTGGTGCTTGGCTCGGGATCCTCGGCATCGCGTGTGCCACGAACGCGTTTGTGTCGTTGGGTGAGACCGTAATCATGGTGCAACGCCCGCACTTGAACCTTCTGAATTCTTCGGTCACTTGCGCGGTGGCGTTCGGCGCAAATCTCTGGTTGATTCCTCGATTTGGAGTGATGGGCGCGGCGTGTGGCATCCTGCTGCCCTACGTGATCCAAGGCATCTTGCGTTATGGAGTCTTGCGTCTGGTCTTTCGATGGCGCAATCCGTGGAGTAGCGTCCGTCCACCGATCCTTACCGCAATCATCGCTTTTGTACCGGCGCTGATGTGTCGTTTGTTTCTGGATGGGATCGCTGGACAAGTCATAGCCGGTCTTGTCTTCCTCGCAATCTTCGGGGTTGGCTGGTTACACTACAGGCGCTCGACCAAACTAGTGTGATGAAGCGGGTCTTTCTCACTGGTGCCAGTTCTGGAATTGGTCTCGCTATCGCGCACGCCTTGCTCGCACGCGGCGATGAAGTGTGGGGCACGTCACGCAACTTGGAACGCATCCCAAAAATGCCGCGATGCCATCCAGTGGGTCTCGATCTTACTGATCGACTTTCCGTCGAGGAGGCATTCAATTGCGCACTTGCGGAAGCTGGTTACTTTGACGTTGTCATCAACAACGCCGGGGCGGGTCACTTTGGGCCTGCTGAGCTTCTTCCCATAGAAACAATTGCCAGCCAGTTTCAAGTTCTGGTGTTCGGTCAAATCCAATTGATGCAACTCGCACTGCGCCAGATGCAAGCGCGCGGCGACGGTTTGATCATTAACGTCACTTCGCTAGCTTCCCGACTTCCGGTGCCATTCATGTCCGCTTACAACGCGGCGAAAGCGGCCCTAGCATCCTTTATCATGTCAATCCAGCTCGAGCTCGGTAATTCCCGAGTGCACGTTGTCGATCTTCAGCCGGGCGACATTTCCACTGAATTTAATCAAGCTGTGATCAAGAGTGTGAAGGGGGATCGACGCTACGACGCAAAAGTCGCTAAGACGTGGGAAGTGGTTGAGCGCACCATGAAAAATGCGCCGTCTCCGGACCTCGTCGCCCGACATGTTCTCAAATTAATCAATGCAGATCGCCCCCCCCCGCGGATAACAGTCGGCGATGTGTTTCAATCAAAAATTGCTCCATTGATTTTCAGATTTCTTCCACAACGCGTACGGCTGTGGGGCCTGAAAAGATATTACGGCCTATGATTCTTGCTCTTGCTACCGCTCCATTGAGCCATCCCCGGATATGACTTCTATCTCTGAAGCGGTAATCTTGATGGCTGGCGAAGGCTCGCGTCTGCGCGGCGCGAATGAGGGTTTTCTGAAGCCTTTCGTCCCGGTGCTTGGCCGCCCACTGATTTCGTATGTCTTGGATACACTAATCCACGCAGGGATCAAAACTCTCGACTTCGTCGTTGGCTATGAAAGCAAGCGCATGATCGCCCAAGCGAAGCAGTTGATTCCCTCCGGCCTTAGCGCGTCCTTCATTGAAAATCGCGATTGGCAAAAACAAAATGGCATTTCGTTGCTCACAGCGGCCGATCGCGTCGCCAGACCGTTTCTTCTCACGATGAGCGATCACCTTTTCGACGATGGGATAGTCGATCATCTGCTCGATTCTTTTGATTCCGATTTCCTTAACGTCGCGGTAGACGGGAAACTTGATTCCATCTTCGATTTGGAAGACGCGATGAAAGTTCAAACGCGCGGAAACAGGATCACCGATATCGGGAAAAACCTGCGGGATTACAATGCGATTGATATCGGCCTGTTTGTTTGCCCACTTGAAATCTTCGACTATCTCGAGCGAGTGAAGTCCCGCAGTGGCACAAACGATTGTAGCCTGGCCGATGGAGTTCGGTTAATGGCCGGCGACGATAAAGTCCGTGCCATCGATATCGGTGATGGTTGGTGGCAGGACGTGGACACTCCGCGCATGCTGCAGCGCGCGGAGAAAACAATGAGAGCGCCGGCTACGAGCCAAAACCGGGTTGAGCCCGCCAGTTATCGAGCTGGCTCGTAGAGCGCGCACACCCGAGTGTGCAGGTCGCGTGGCAAGGCTTGTACTGGTAAAACTGCTCGCGTAAATCGGTGCGCGTGTAATCCATCAAACTTTTGGACCAAACGCTTCTAGTCTGTGAACACCAATTGACCTTTCCATCTTCATCAACGTAAAGGTATCGGCTTCCAGCTCGACATTTGAATGGTGCAGAGCCGTCGCGTACCAATCGTCTTCGGTAATTCGAAAAATCTACAAAAGTCTTTGGCAGCTGCCCGAGGATTTTCTCAAACGTTTTAACTTCGCCGTTACTGGATTTCATCTGACCGTTGCTGTCATGAAGAAGTAGCACGCGTCGAACAAAGCCCATTTGCTTGGCAAAAGAAAGGACCTCCTCGGCCTCATGGGGCGGACATGCGCCGAGAACGCCACTAACAATCACTCGAAAACGGGCATACTCACGGAGCAATTGAAGGCGTTTCTTCAAGTTAGCCAATACCTTCTGTGTTGTGTCGTTGGCCTGGACGCCATCAATAGAAATCTGCATTTCCTGAAGCCCTGCTTCATTGAGCGCTTTGATTAAGTCGGGTCGCAAGAAAAAGCCGTTGGAAATCATACCCGTGCGGAAGAAACCGAGTTTACGGCACCTTCGGATAAGATCGGGGAGTTGCGGATGCAGCGTGGGTTCCCCGCCCGTTAAAGAGATACCAAAAGTGCCCAGACTTTTCAATTTCCGAAGCCGTTCCTCCAGGACCTCGATGGGGACTGGCTCGCTGACCTTGTCGTACTCCGAGCAATAGCTGCACGACAGATTGCAGCGGCGGATGATCACCAACTGCGCAAGAAATGGGCTGTAACGAAGTCGCGAAAAAATTCCCGGCGTCTCCTCAGGGACTGACCGCTGGGAATTATTCGGTGAGATGGAGCCGTTACTTTTTGCCACAAGGCGAAAAACGTAGCCAATGTAGCGGCTCAGGCCAATTTATTGTAACTAGTCCTGCGCCTTGAGCTGTTGCTCGACTTGCTCTGGAAAGTCAATCCTGTATCAATCTTTAGAACTGATGGTTAATGAATGCGTTATTTTGGCCGACAGCCCCGGCGCGCTAACTGAGCTTTGCGGCATTTCCACTCTGGAACGCCTGCTCCGTACACTGCAACGTTGCGGAATTAGACGCGCAACGGTTTTTTCCAGCACCCCCGACCCTGTTGCAAAGGAACTGGCTCGTCCCTCGTGGGCGAGAGCCCAACTGAGTTTAACGCTTCGCACCCGCGAAGCCGGACCGGTGAAGCTGGAGCAGATTGTCGATATCTGGCCCCGCAACTCTGCAGCAACTTCACTTCTTCTTGTTATTCCAGCCGGTTCTGTTTTCGATCCGCGATTGTTGCGCGTTCTAGCTTCGCAGGAGGCACCAGCGGTTCTGGTGGATTCCGGCGCGCGCCGGCCACGACTTCAGACCCTTATCGCGTCTGCGCCTGACACTGCCCGAGGTAAACTCTGCGGGCCGGCTCTCCTGGCGTATCAGTGGGCTTCAGCGCAGAACGGTCTTCTCGAGGATGCTCTGCGCAATGGCGTAGAGCGAAGTAATTTGACTGCTCTGGATGTCTCCGCCCAACCTTTGTACTACGTCTCGATGCGACGTAAGCTCAGGCCGTTTTGGTTTCCCGTGCCCTCGCCTTCGAATGAGAAACTGGCAAAACATGTTCTGTTCGACTCAATACAAAAGGGCACGCTCGATATTCCAGCATGGTTTCATGCTCCTATTGAAACATTCCTTGTCTCGCGTCTATGCAAAACTCGGATTACTCCCAATCAGTTGACGCTCTTATGTAATGTTGTTGCCTGGGTTGTCACAATTCTCCTAGCCACAGGTCACCTCGCCTGGGGACTTGGCCTTGCCCTGATTGTGGGTGTCCTCGATGGCCTCGACGGAAAACAGGCGCGCCTCAAAGTAGAAACAACCAAGAGCGGTAGAATCGAGCATTGGTTCGATGCGTTCTTCGAGATTTCCTGGTGGATTGCCATTGCCTGGCACTTCCGCGTTTCCGGGGAATTGCCTAGAGCGTTCGATTATTTGCTTCTCCTGTTAGTCGCGGAGACCGTCGATGGTCTCGCGAAAGCGAGCGTCTATTTCACCACCGGACAAGTCATCGATGAACTCGGCGCGTTCGAGCGCTTTGTCCGGCTGGTGGGCGGCCGGCGTAATGTTTACGTCTGGATTCTGACAATTGGATTTCTTCTTGGTGCGCCAGCGAAGGCATTCGTCGTCATGGCTTGGTTACAAGTGGCCACCGCAATTGTGCACCTACCAACCGCAGTTGGAAATTTCATTCGCAACCGCCACCGATTCAGTATTCGCTTACGCGATTGATTTGCTGTAGATGCGATACGTTTTGTAGCGCTGCGCGCCAATCGCTTCGAGGAAACGGTTGATCATAAAATTGTCTTCGAGCGTCATGCTCAATTCGCCGGTGATCCCGCGTTTGATCATTGCGTCTTCGACGATTCGCAGCACTAGCATCTCGGCAATGCCGGTACGGCGATATTTTTCGATCACGCCAAGCGCGATGAGCCGCGCGGTTCGCGTGCGGCTCTTGTGATAAAGAAGTTTTAGAAGGCCGATTGGCAATCCGAAGGTCGTAAGCCGGCCATTGATATGACGCAGAGCGACGTTGATGTCCGGCACAGCCAGGATAAATCCTGCCGGCTCATCGTCGACTTCGGCAACCCAGGCAAACTCCGGCACCAGCAGCGGCTTCAGTTCTTCGGTCATGAACTCGATCTCCGCTTCTGTGAATGGCACAAAACCCCAGTTCTTTTTCCACGCCTGATTGTAAATTTCACGAAGCCGTCTACTTTCATCGCGGATATTGTTAAGGTTCGCTGGACGGATAACGGCGGGACAGCGCGTATTGAAACGTGTGGCAAGTCGTCGTAAATGCGTCACGGCCTTGGCCGGATCATCAAACCACCACGCGTACCAATCTTTGATTTTTGCGAAACTGCACCCCTCAATTAGGTCCCTGTAGTACGGCGGGTTATGTGCGGTCAGGATGGTCGGCGGAAACTGGAATCCATCGACCAACAGACCGCAGACGTAATTGGTTGAGTAATCGATCGGGCCCATGATTTCGGTGCGCCCTTTTTTCCGCAGCCAATCGGCCGCAGCATCAAAGAGCGCGGCTGCTACCTGGTGGTCGTTCATGCACTCGAAAAGCCCAAAACAACCGACGTTCGTCTGGTGCAGCGAATTATAATTCGGATCATCGCTGGCCATGATTCGGCCAACGATCTCGCTCCGGCGACTGCCGGACCGCGCTAGAAATAATGCGGCGTCACCGTGCAGGTAAAACGGATGGCGTTTGCGATTGAGAAACGCTTTTCGTTCGATGATTAACGGCGGCACCCAAGCCGGATCATTGACATAAATGCGCCATGGAAATTCGATAAATGCATCGCGGTCCCGGCGCGAGCTGACTTCTGAAACTTCAATCTTGGACACGAATCGAAAACGCCCTCTACGTCGAATTTCTCCATCGCTCCGCGACTTCCAATAGCGATTCGGCCATGTGTTCCTGGCGCGTGAGGAGATAGATGAGCAGCAGATTTAGAGGGATGAGTTCGAACCAGAAATAGTAAATCGGTTGCCCGATGAGCAGTAAGGCAAACAAAACCAACATCCGTGTGTTCGTCATCAACAGACCCCACCATTTCAACGTGGGGCTCGCCAAATTTCGATAACGCGTCCTTAACCAGTGGGGGATTTCGCCTTGAAACAATTGGCCGATCAACTCCCGCAATTTTTTCAGGTATCGCGCAAGAATTTCCTGTTGGCGCGTAAAATTTAAATACAGCGCGAGCAACAACTTTCTCCACGGTTCGCGACGCCAGTTCAACACGCGATAATCCGATTCCAAGAGAGAGGAGGAATCTAATATGGGTGCTGCCGGGGTTATGCTAAAATAAAGATACGTGCTGCGATAGTAGTCTGCCGCGGCTCCTTGCAACGCGTGGCTGATTCCAGCCGCAAGGGCGAGGAGAAAGATCGCAGGCGATGCGCCCTCGAGGAAGTAACGCAGAGTTAGATTCAGATACACGCTGAAAAATACAAGATGATCGGCAATACTGTCGATGATGCGGCCTTCGCGGGTCTCGCGATGAGTCAGGCGCGCGAGCTGGCCATCGGCATTGTCGAGCGCATTCGAGCAAACATGAAGCGCCATCCCCACGATGTTGACGCGCAAACTCCGATAAAAATAGAGATGACCCGCAATGACCCCAAAGAGTCCGGCAAGCCAAGTGACCGTCACCGGCTTCACTTTGAATTTCTGGAAAGATTCAGCTAGCTGGAAACCGAGGGGCCGGTAAAAATAAAGATCGAGAATCCCTTCAACCTCGCGTGCCTTGTAAGTGGCTTCGAGGCGCGAATGCGATTCGTCGTCCTGGTCCGGCATCAAACCTCGGCGCAGTCGAAAGCTCAGGCGCTCTGGGTTTGTAGCGCCGTCGGAACGAGCGTGTCCTCGAGAATATTGAGCGCCTCGTCCAAGTCCGCGCGAGTATGCTTGGCTGTCACGCACGCTCGAAAACAGATCCGGTTTTGCGGGACGGCTGGGTAATCCACCGGCGCAACCCAGAGACCGCGACGGCGCAGTTCATGACAGAGTTGATACATGCGCCCGCGATCACCGATTATGATCGGCATTACATAGGTTGTCGACGCTCCGGTATCGATCCCGAGGGTGTGAAGCTGCGCGTGAAAGTAATCAGCATTTTCCCAAAGCCGCACGCGCAGTTCTGGCTGGCTCGTGCCGAGCTCCAGCGCTTTGAGAATAGCGGCAATCACTACTGGCGGCAATGCACAGGAATAGACATATGGATGTGCGTAGAAACGCAGATACTGCAGCGTCTCTTTCGAGCCCGCGACGAAACCTCCTAGGGCGCCGAAAGCTTTTGAAAATGTTCCATAAACGAGAGGAACCCGATCTTCCACGCCAAAATGCTCCGCGGCGCCGCGACCATGATCGCCGCACCCCAGCATGGAATGGGCTTCGTCGATGAAGACGCTCGCGTCGTGAGATTCTGCAACATCAATTAACTCCTTTAACTTTCCGAAGTCGCCGTCCATGGAGTAAATGCCTTCTACGATTACCAATTGGCGACGGCCTTTTTGACGGCCCAGCGCCGCATCGAGCGAATCGGGATCGTTATGCTCGAATTTCTCCGCGCGGCATCGGGAAAGGACTGCGCCATCGCGAAGACTGAGGTGCGAGCGATTGTCCAGGATGGCCACGTCGGTTTTGCGGAGCAGGCCCGAAATCGTGCCCAACGCGCCGCCAAATCCGCTGTTGAAAAGCATCGCATCCTCGCGTCCGAGGAATTTCGCCACACGCCGTTCGAGTTCGCGATGTAGATCGGTCATTCCAGAGAGCATGGGCGAACCGCATGCTCCCATTCCGTGCGTCCTAAGCGCCTCATGCGCCGCAACCAGCACCTCAGGGTGATTGGCAAGGCCAAGGTAGTTATAGGAGCAAAGATTAATTACTGGCCGCGGTTTGCCGCCGTAGGTAATTGTGGTGCGCGCGTCTGCGCTCGCGAGCAATTCCGGCTCATACAGCTCGGCCGCCCATGAACCCATCTGCACCCACTTGGTGAAGCTGGGCGGGGCTTGCAGCGGATCGTTGCTCTCACCGAAAAGAAAATTGCTTAGATTAAATTTTGTCAGGTCCTCATTCATCGCGCTGCAGGTTCCTTGTCCAGGGTTCTCATTATCGCGCCGGTTGTCATTAGGAGCAAAGTTGCGCCCGGCGCTTTCGAGCAAAATTTTAATCCGTTGTCTTTCACTGTTTCCTTACGAAATTCCCAGGCAGCATTCGCACACTGCCATATTCGTATCGGGGCAGCCACTCTATCGGATTTAACATTGTGGACAAGACTTTAGTGCATTTGTAGCAACGGCTTGGCCTGCCGTGCTGAACCGGCGCGAATGCCGATAGATCGCTGCCTACTTTCGCGTTGTGCGGAAAACGTAGTCCCAAAGAGGCGAGCTAATGCCGAATCCTACATGATCATCTTTGTAATGATGACGGAGGTGATATTGCTTCAACCAAAGCCAAACGCCGCGCTTCATGGGGAAATGGTGTGTCGCGTAATGAAGCATGTCGTAGCAAACGTAGCCGAAAACGAGTCCCGCAAAGACGCTCGGCGCCAGATGCCCAAATATTAGAACAAACAGGCCGTAAAAAAGAAAGGCCAGCGGGATACTTACACTCGGCGGCATCACCAGCCGTCGCGCGTCATTTGGATAATCATGATGCACGCCGTGAATGATGTAATGCAACCGTTTTCCGAGGCGTGTCTTGGGTTCGTAATGAAAGATGTAGCGGTGGATGAGGTACTCGAGAAGTGTCCAGAGAAGAACGCCGAGCAAAAAAAGCCCGGTGACCGCGAAGGTCGGCAAATTTTGCCGCCCTAACGAGACGTAGAGCATGTAACCAACGACCGGCAGGTACAGAATCAGAGGAATTGCCGGATGCACCCGCGAAAAGAACTCCATGAAATCGGTCTCGAACATCCGGACTGTTTCGTTCTTTTTCGAGATGTAAAGCCGCCCCGCCATGGCTAGAAACTAATTGGCCGCACACTCAGATCAAGACCGCCAATTTGACTGGCTGCCGTGTCTGGAGCGGGTTGAGACTCCGTTTTTTCTTTCATTCGTTCAACCCTGGAATAGAGGCTGTAACGCTTGTCAAAGATGAACTGGAGGAGCAGCCGCACCCATGAGGAATGATATTTCAGATTAGCATAAAATTCCGGCGCCATCGCACGCAGTTTCGGCAGATTGTTCCATGGGATCGACGGCAAATCATGGTGCTTGTTGTGATAGCCCATGTTCAGCGCTACTCGATTGATTGGTCCATAATAACTGAATGTTTCCTGGTCGAAATCATAAGTATAATGCTCCTGAATCCAGCGAGCACCCACCGGATGCAAGCCGATGGAAAACAAAAACGCGAATACGAGATAGAGGAATCCAGCCCAGCCAAAGAAGTAAACGATCGCTACATCGTATGCGCCCGCGCACACGAGGTTGATGGAAAACCAGCGGTCCCACATCTTAATCGCCTTTAGTCGTGGCGGGCGTGTCACTTGAAAAAATGGAAACAGCATGAGCCAAATCGCCTTCCGGTACCATTTATTACCTACCAGCCGCGCCTCCCAATGGTTCGCCAAGTCCGCGTCGTATTCGTAATCACCCTGGTGCGAATGATGTTTCAGATGATAAACACGAAAACCCATCGCGCCGGGAGTGAGGTTCGGAAGATCGGCAATGATGGCCACCATCTTGTTGCAGTTTTTCCTGCGGAATATGAGGTTGTGAGTGGCATCGTGAATGATGACGTAATTGGCATGGTTGGCGAATGCGCCGATGCAAAAGGCGATCAGCAGACTGAGCCACCAATAGCCGAAACCCAGGGTGCCCATCCCGTACGCGATCGCGGTTTGCATTACGGCGATTGAGAGGGCGATTAGCGCCGTCCACGGATTGCGCACCATTAATTGCCGAACTTCGGGATGCGCTTTGATGATGGCCCGCGCCCGCGCCGGATGCGGCTGATCAGATTCCGATTGGTAAAACGCGGCCTGCATCGACCTCCAAACCTACCACAAATGAACGCCTGGCTAAATAACTAATAGGCCCGGTGCTGAGATCAAGATGCCGCTGGAGACCTGGATCACCCTCAGGTGTTCGCGTTGCTCACGTCCTCAACGCTCATGATTCGGAACGCGGACACCTTGCGCCGATAAAGTCGCCCCCAGGCGTGCATTATCTCGACGGTTGGCTGGAAGAATTTCTGTGCGATTAGCGTCGGCACAAATGCGCTTAAGATCACGACACTGACAAGGACTGTGTACTGATTCTGGTCGATGATCCCGTTTTGCAAGCCATATAAGGATGAAATCGTTCCAAATGTCAGACCGGTGGCCATGAGGAGCGTGGTGTAGCTGGCTTCCTTGACCTTCATGTAGTGCAATCGAGCAAGCGGAAACACGCCTGCGATTTTGGTCACCATCTTTAGAGCCAGGAACACGCTGATCACCAAGAGCGAAGTCCACAGTGCCGGCAGCGAGACGTACAGGCCGGCCTTGATGAAATAGAACGGCGTGAAGATTGCAAACGCGATGCTGCGCATCCGACGCACGAGTGTTTTGTCGCGAAGAAAAACGCCTGCAACGACAAGACCAAGTAGATAGGCGGGCAGAACTGCTTCGCTTTTGGCTGTTGTGGCGAGACCGCCGAGAAAGAAAAGGATAAAGAAGATGAATTTTACTTCGGGCTCGCTCACCTGAGTTGCACCCAGGCGCGTGATGATCGATTGCGTCCAGCGCGGCATGAACCAAAGAACAATCACCGTCACGATGACGAACAGCAGCAGCCAGAGATTGTAGTTGGCAAACAACGTCCCCAGCGCCAGGACCGTCCCGAAATCGGTAATAAAGCACGCAGCCAGGATCATCTTTCCCATGGCAGTGTCGCTAAATCCACCTTCGATCATCACCGCATAAACAACCGCAACCGATGTCGTGGAAAGCGCGACCCCGGCGATTTGCGCCTGATGCAGGGGCCAGCCAAAAACGAATTGGGCAAAGAGCCACACGACGACAAAAGGAATGGCGAATGAAAGAACGCCGATCAGCACGCTCGCACGCCAATTTGCCTTTAGCGAAATGGGATCGATTTCTGCTCCAGCGAGAAACGTCAGCACGCCGCTGCCGAGCAACGCCAGGAAGTTGGTCCACTCTGTCGATTGCAGCACGTGATGCAGTTGTCCCGTACTTGTACCAGCGCCCGCGATGCCGATGTGCAACGTGCCGCCCTCCAACCCGACAGCGAGATTACCCGCGACAACACCAACTAGAATTTCAACAAGTGCGACCGAGATTCCTGTCCGAATCGAGATCAGACTCGCGAA
>Ga0209474_10003253_pt1 | contig 14338 bp, 12 predicted proteins | sample GraSoiAngelo_145_FD_185902 | JGI IMG/M metagenome (GOLD analysis project Ga0209474, IMG submission 185902) | Grasslands soil microbial communities from the Angelo Coastal Reserve, California, USA - 14_1009_05_20cm (SPAdes) (version 2) | ecosystem: Environmental > Terrestrial > Soil > Grasslands...
TGCTGACTCCCGTGCCGTGGCTCGAGCGTACCCCCACCTACAAGGAGCAGCGCGCGGAGCTCCAGGATCGTGACCTCTCCACCTACGGGTTCCTCGGCTACCCGGTGCTGCAGGCGGCCGACGTCCTCATGTACAAGGCGTGGGGGGTGCCGGTCGGCAACGACCAGGCGCCGCACATCGAGCTCGCGCGCGAGATCGCGCGCCGCTTCAATGCGACCTACGGCGACACCTTCCCGGAGCCGCAGACGCTGCTCACCGATGCGCCCCGGATCGCCGGCACCGACGGCCGCAAGATGAGCAAGAGCTACGGCAACGCGGTCTATCTGACCGACCCGGCGAAGGAGGTGGAGGGGAAGCTCGCCCGCATGATCACCGACCCGCGCCGCGCGCGCCGCACCGACCCCGGCGACCCGAACGACTGCCCGGCCTTCCAGTCCTTCCATCGCCACTACTGCACGCCCGAGGAGCTGCGCTACCAGGAGGAGGGCTGCCGGACCGCCGGCATCGGCTGCCTCGAGTGCAAGCAGATCATGATCAAGCACGTGCAGGCGGAGCTGGAGCCGATCCGCGCCCGGCGGGCGCGGCTCAAGCCTGCCGACGCGCGCGCCGCGCTCGAGGCCGGCAACGCGAGCGCGCGCGCCGTGGCGGCCGAGACCATGGCGCAGGTGCGCAAGGCGGTCGGCCTGTGAACGCCCCCTGCACCGTGCGGCTCCCCATCTTCGAGGGCCCGCTCGACCTGCTCCTCCACCTCATCAAGAAGAACGAGGTGCAGATCACCGACATCCCCATCGCCAGCATCACGGACCAGTACCTGGCGATGCTCGAGGAGCTGCCCGAGCTGAATCTCGACGGCGCGGGCGAGTACCTCGTCATGGCGGCGACCCTCATGTACATCAAGAGCCGCATGCTGCTGCCCTCGCCGGGCGAGGACCCGGAGGTCGAGGAGGACCCGCGCGCCGAGCTGGTGCAGCAGCTGGTCGAGTATCAGCGCTTCCGCGAGGTCGCCGTCGCGCTGGGCGAGCGGAACGTGCTCTCTCGCGACGTGTTCGCGGGCCCGGGCGAGCCGATGGTACCCGGCGCCGACCACGAGACGCCGGTGCGCGATGCGAGCCTGGCCGACCTGCTCGACGCGCTGCGCGACGTCCTCGAGCGCATCCGCCCGCCGCGCGCGCACGACATCCAGCGCGAGGGCCTCTCGATCCGCGCGTGCGTGGCGCGCATCCTGGCCGGGTTCGTGCTCGGCCCGCGACGCGACTTCGCGAGCCTGTTCGGCCCCGACGCCGACCGCGCCGAGGTGATCGTCATCTTCCTGGCGCTCCTCGAGCTGATCCGGCTCCGCGTCGTGCGCGCCCGGCAGGCGGAGCGCTTCGGAGCGATCACGCTCGAGCTGGCGGTGGGGACGGTCGAGGAGGCGACGGAGCGCGTGCGCGACCTGGGGCAGACCGAGCAGTGGAGGGGAGGGGAGGGGCAAGATGGAGACAGCGGAGCTCGTGATCGGTAGCAAGGACGAAAACGGCAACGGCAACGGGGCCCATGCGGCGCCGGACGGAGGCGGCGCCGTGACGCCCGCCGACGACCTCGGCCGGCTGCCCGCGCTGGTCGAGAGCCTGCTCTTCGCCGCGGGTCGGTCGGTGCCGCTTTCCCAGCTGATCGAGGCGCTCGACGGGCCGAGCCGCGCCGAGGTCCTCGGCGCGCTCGAGCACCTGGCCCGGACCTACGAGCGCGAGGGGCGTGGGCTCCGGATCGTGCAGGTGGCGGGCGGCTGGCAGCTCCGCACGCCGGCAGAGCACGGCCCGTGGGTGCGCCGGCTGCTCCGCGAGCGGCCGCCGCGGCTCTCGCGCCCGACGCTCGAGACGCTCGCCATCGTCGCCTACCGCCAGCCGTGCACGCGTCTCGAGATCGAGGCGGTGCGCGGCGTGGACGCCGAGGCGGTGCTGACCACGCTCATCGAGCGGCGGCTGGTGCGCATCGTCGGGCGCAAAGAGGCCCCGGGGCGCCCGCTCCTCTACGCCACCACGCGCGAGTTCCTGGAGGTCTTCGGCCTGCCCGACCTGAACGCGCTGCCGCCGCTGCGTGACCTGGGCGACGGCGCCGCGCTGCTGGCGGCGACGGAGGTCAAGGTGGCCCCCGAGGGGGTGGAGGTGACGCTCGAGTCGCCGCCCCCTTCGGGCGTGTAGCCGCTGCCGGAGCGCCTGCAGAAGATCTTGAGCGCCGCGGGCGTGGCCTCGCGGCGCCATGCGGAGGCGCTCATCCTGGCCGGCCGGGTCACGGTGAACGGCGTCGTGGTGCGCACGCTCGGCACGCGCGCCGATCCCGAGCACGATCGGATCGCGCTCGACGGCGAGCACATCCCGGCCGCGGGCGCGCGGCGCACCGTCGTCACCGTCGTCCTGCACAAGCCGCGTGGCGTGGTGAGCACGCTCGAGGACCCCGAGGGGCGGCCGACGGTGGCGGCGCTGGTCGCGGGCGCGGGGCGGCTCTTTCCGGTCGGCCGGCTCGACCTCAACTCGACCGGGCTGCTCCTCCTCACCAACGACGGCGCGCTGGCCGCGGGCCTCCTCCACCCCCGGCGCGCCGTCCCGCGCGTCTACCGGGTGAAGGTGGATGGCACGCCGTCGGAGGAGGCCATCACGCGTCTCCGCCGCGGCGTGCGCCTGGAGGACGGCAAGAGCGCGCCCGCGCGTGTGCGCGTGCTCGGGCGGCTGCCCACCAAGACCTGGCTCGAGCTGACGGTGGTCGAGGGGCGCACGCACCTCGTCCGGCGCCTGTGCGAGGCGGTCGGGCATCGGGTCGACAAGCTGGCGCGCGTGCGGCTCGGGCCAGTCGCGCTCGGCACGCTGCCGCCGGGCGCCTGGCGGGACGTGACCCCGCGCGAGCTCGCCGCGCTCCGCGCCGCGGCGGGTCTCAGGCCCGGCCGAGGTGGCGGAGCCCCGGCACCGCCACCCCGAGGGCGCGACACGCGGCCCAGAAGGCCGCGACCGCGACCGGGATCACCCCCGCCAGGCGAAGCGCGTGGTGGAGCGTCCGCCCCGCCGGGAGGGCGCCCGCCAGCGCCCGGTCCACGCCCCAGGCGACCGCGACCATGACCGCGGTCGCGAGCGCGATACGGGCGGTGGCCGCCGCCTGCCCGAAGCCCCCGACGCGGCGACGGAGCACGACGAAGAGAAGGCCGAAGTTGCCGAGCGCGACCGCGGACGTGGCGAGGGCGAGCCCCAGGTGCCCGAAGCCGAGCCGCCGCACGAAGAGCCAGTTGAGGGCGTAGTTGGTCGCCATCGAGAGCACGCTCACCAGCATCGGCGTGCGGGCGTCGTCGAGCGCGTAGAAGGCCGGCGCCAGCACCTTGATGCCGGCGTAGCCCGCGAGGCCGAGCGCGTAGCCCGCCAGCGCCTCGGCCGCCGCGGCCGTGTCCCGCGGCGCAAAGCGGCCGTGCTCGTAGACCAGGCCGATCACGGGGACCCCCAGGAGCGCGAGTCCGGCGGCGGCGGGCAGGCAGAAGAGCGCGACCAGCTCGAGCGCCTGCCCGACCGTGGTGCGGAAGGCCCGCGTGTCGCCGCGCGCGCCGTGGCGCGAGACGAGCGGCAGCGTCACCGTCCCGATCGCGACTCCGAAGAGGCCGATCGGGAGCTGCATGAAGCGGAAGGCGACGTTCAGCCAGGAGACGGGGCCGTTGCCGAGGTAGGAGGCGAAGTTGTTGTTGACGAACACGTTCACCTGCACGGCCGCGGCGCCGAGGGTGGCAGGCGCCATGAGCCGCAGCACCTGGCGGAGGCCCGGGTCGTGGACGGCGAGGAGCGGCCGGTAACGGAAGCCGACCCGCCGGAGCGACGGCACCTGCGCGAGGAGCTGGAGGAGTCCGCCGGCGAGCGTGCCGATCGCCATGCCCGTCATGGCGTGCGTCACGAGGCTCGGGTCGGGGGCGGGGCCGCGCCCGAGCACGCCCGAGAGATACCCGGGGGCGAGCCACGCTGCGCACCCGAGCCCGCCCACGATCGAGCCCAGGTTGAAGAAGGCGGAAGCCGCCGCCGGCACGCCGAAGATGTGGCGGGTGTTGAGGATACCCATCGCCACCGCCGCGAGCGCGACGAGGAGGAGGAAGGGGAACATGATGCGCGTCAGTGTGACCGTGAGCTCGACCTTGCCCGGGATGTCGGCGAAGCCGGGCGCGATGGCCGTGACCAGGGCGGGCGCGAACCAGATGCCGACGAGCGTGATGGCACCCACCACGATCGCGAGCGCGTTGACGACCAGGTTGGCGAGCCGCCAGGCGGCAGCCTCGCCCTCGTGCTCGAGGCGCCAGGTGAAGGTGGTGACGAAGGCCGCGGAGAGCGCGCCCTCGGCGAACAAGTCGCGGAGCAGGTTCGGGATGCGGAAGGCGGTGATGAAGGCGTCGAGCTCGCGTCCGGCGCCGAAGAAGACGGCAAACACCTGCTCGCGCACGAGGCCGAGGACGCGGCTCACGAGCACGGCCGCGCTCACCACCCCCGCGCGCCGCGCGAGCTGCGCGCGCCCGCCCGTCTCGACGGGCACCGCCGCCACGCTCTCCTCCGCTCCCATCGCGCCCCCGGGCTCGATACGCGAAGGCCCGTGCGGCCGCAAGCCTAGGCCGACGCCTGCGCCAGGCGCGTGCCCGCCGCGGCGATCGGCAGCGTGACGTGGAAGGTGCTCCCGGCACCGGGCGCGCTCTCGACCGCGATCCGCCCGCCATGAGCCGCGACCACCGCGTGGCTCACCGCGAGCCCGAGTCCCGTCCCGCCGCCTACGTCCTTGGTGGTGAAGAACGGGTCGAAGACGCGGCCGAGGACATCGGGCGGGATGCCGGCCCCGTCGTCGCGGATCGCGACGCTCACCGTGTCGCCGTCGGCGCGCGTCGTGAGCCAGATGTTGCCCGTGCCGGGGATCGCGTCGCACGCGTTGGCGAGCAGGTTCATGAACACCTGGTTCAGCTGGCCCGGGTCGCACTCGACGAGGGGGAGCGACCCGTAGTCACGGTGGACGGCGACGCGCTCGCGCCAGCGCGGCTCCAGGAGGCGGAGCGTCACCTCGAGCCCCTCGTGCAGATCGACCGCCTTGCGCGTCGCCTCGCCGAGCCGGGAGAAGCTGCGCAGGTCCTTCACGATCGCCGCCGTGCGCGCCGCACCGCGCGCCATGATGCCGGCCAGCTCCTCGGCCTCGCGGAGCGCCCCCCGCGTGTGCGCGGGGGCGCCGGCCGCCGCCTGCTGGAGGCGCCGGGTGAGGGGCGCGACGCTGGTCGAGATGAAGCTCACGGGGTTGTTGATCTCGTGTGCCACGCCGGCGACCAGGCGGCCGAGCGAGGCCATCTTCTCGGAGTGGACGAGCCGGGTCTCGGCGCTCTTGAGCTCGCCGTAGGCCTGGCCCAGCTCGCGGTTCGCCTCCTCGAGCTGCGCCGTGCGCTCGCGCACGCGGTCCTCCAGACGGGCGTTCAGCAGGGCCAGCGCCTCGTACGTGCGCGCGTTCTCGAGCGCGATCGCCGCCTGTTGGGCGAGGGCGCGCAGGAACTCGGCGTCGCCGGCCGTGTAGAAGAGCCCCGTGCGCTTGGCGCCCGCGGTGAGGATGCCCACCAGCTCGCCGCGCAGGCGAAGCGGCAGGGCGACCTGCGCGCCGAGCGTGGTGAGCGCCGCGCGCACCGCCTCGTGCGTCGCTGCGTCGGGGTAGAGCTCGGCGGGGTCGTAGACCGTGATGACCCGGCCCTCGTCGAGGGCGCGGCCGAGCGCCGGCGGCACGCCCCGGCCGTCGCCGGTTTCAGCGAGGCGGCCGTCGGGCTCGCGCACGAAGAGGCAGGTGACAGTATTGGGAATCGCATGCTCGACCGCCGCACGCACGAGAGCGACGATGCGCTCCCGCTGGAGCGCCGAGGCCAGCTGGCCACCGACCGCGGCCAACTCGCGTGCGCCGTCGTAGGCGGTGCGGAAGAAGACGCGGTCGACGAACGCCTGGAGGCGGGTGCGGAGCGGGTCGAAGACGAGGAGGACGGCGAACGTGAAGAGGACGGGGAAGGCCGGCGAGGCGGTCAGCGTGTTGCCGTTCAGCATCACGTTCAGCAGGACGACGGCGCCGATGTACGCGGCGGCGACGGCGCCGCTCAGCACGAGGTAGTAGGCGCCCCGCTTCACCATGGCGTCGATCTCGAAGAGGTCGTGCTTCATGACGGCGTAGGCGAGGGAGAGGCAGAAGAGAACCTGGGTGAAGGCACCCGCGTTCATCGCGAAGCCACCACCGGTGAAGACCGACATCAGAACGATCGCTCCCGGAATCGCGAACCCGCAGAGCGTCCCGAGGGTCACCATGCGGACCCGCTGGCGCGCGAGGGGCGATCCGCCTTGCCAGTACTCCCACACCAGGCGCACTCCGAAGAATACGCCAACCAGGCCGAGGTATGTCATGTTGGCGTAGAGGATCGCCGAGTACGCCCAGGGCAGGTAAAGGAAGCGCTCGTACAGCGCGCCGATCGCGAGGGCTGGTAGGTAGCCCGCAAACCGCCAGCCCGCGAAGCGGTGCGGCTGAGGGAAGAGCAGTGCGAACTGCAGCACGGCCGGCGGCATGAGCGCTTCGCAGATCACGTGCATGCGAAAGAACGTGGCGGGCCCGTATAGATCCATGGCGGTGAGCAGGAAGAAGGCCCACGACGTGCCGAGCACGAGGAGTGCCTGTCCGAGCGGAGCGCGGGGACGCAGTAGCCAGACGACTAGCCCCGCCGCGAGATAGGTTCCGCCGTTCAGGAGAAAGGTCCCGAAGAGGAGGAGCCAGTCACGCAGCATGAAGGGCTGTGTGGCGATCTCCACGTCGCGTTCGTGGCCGCCGCGAAGGAGGTGGTAGTGGAGCAGGACTCCGGGCGGAGCCGATCTCACCCGGGCATAGATGTCGGCGGTCGATTGCACCACCTGGCCTTCAACCGCGACGACCTCGCTCTGGTACAGCTCGGGAACGGCGGTGCCCGACCAGTGCGCCAGGCCGATCGACGCGATGACCCGGTTGTCGATCAGCACGAAGCCCGGGAACGGACGCCCGATCCACTCCCTGGACGTGATGGTGGTGCGTGTGGCGACGGCGATTGCTGCGAGCCCGATCAGCAGGGCGGTGACGCGCGTCGCGGCCCGCGCGTGTGGCGTGGTCGGAAAGCTCTCCGCCATGGCACCCGTCGGCTCGCAACTGTAGCTCAGCGGGGCGCCGCAGCGCCAACGAGGCGGCCAGGCGGCTACGGAGCCGGCGGCGCCACCGCGAGGCGCCGGTGGGGACGCACCACGGCTGCTCGGCGAGCATGGAGGGCGCTCATGGCCGCCAGCAGGCAGGCGAAGGCGAAGGCGTCGCCGATCCGGACGTAAGGCGTGATGGCACTTCGGCCCGCGACCGACGCCGTCAGGACGCCTGTCACACCCGGCGCCAGCGTGGACACGACACGGCCGTACGGATCGACGAACCCCGAGACGCCGGTGGTCGCCGCGCGGACGAGGTAGCGGCGGGTCTCGACCGCGCGGAAGGCGGCCATAGCGAAGTGCTGCCGGCTCGCCAAGCCGTGTCCACCGTCCAGCCAGCCGTCATTGGAGATGTTGACCAGGAGCTCGGCCCCCTCGCCCACGGCGCGCGCGACCAGCTCGGGAAATAGGATCTCATGGCAGATCGAGACCCCGATTGGAACGAAGGTGCGAAGCACCCCGGGCGCAGAGCCGGTGCTGAACTGCCTGGGGCTTTCGTCGGGCCCTGAGCCCGCAGAGGAGAGGAACGGGTTCGCCTCGGCCCCCAGCACGAGCCGCTGCTTGTCGTAGTACCCGCCGTTTCGCCCCGCGGCGGTGATGAGTCGAGCGCTGTTGTAGGTCCTCCCGGCTTCGTAGCGGGGCGCGCCGAAGAGCAGGTCGGCACCCCGCTGCGCGGCCACGGCGCCGAGCTGCGCGCCGAGCATCGGCTCGTCCTCGAGATAGCGAGGGACGGCGTGCTCGGGCCAGACGATGAGCGCCGGCCGCGTCGTGTGAGGCAGCTGGTCCAGGGCCTGGAGGTGCGCCATCACCTCTCGATCCGTGTAGGCGCGCGTCCACTCGAAGGCCGGAGCAAGGTTGGTCTGGACCACGGCGACGGGACGCGCCGCAAAGCCCCCCACCGGCCCGCGCTCGGCGACGATCGCCCCGGCGAGCCAGAGGGGTGCGACGAGCATGACGGGGAGCGCGAGGGTGGCGAGTATCCTCCGCCTGTCTGCCCTCGCACGGAGCAGCGCGATGGACTCGGCGATGGCCATGTTGCCGAAGGCGAGCAGGAAGGACACCCCGTATACCGCGGTCAAGGCCGCGATCTGGATCAGCGCGGTCTGCGCGTGCTGCGTGTACCCCAGCAGTCCCCAGGGCTGCCCGAGGAAGCGGCCGCGTACGAACTCCGTGGCTACCCAGAGCGCTGGTACGGTGAGGCCGCTCGCGAGAGGCCTTCTCGACCCGAGTAGCACCGCCGCGCCCGCCGCGAATACACCGAACCCCGTTCCCCAGAAGGCGACGCCATAGAGCGTGCCCGCGACCGCGCCCAAAGGAAGTCCCAGGCTGAAATAGTGCGCCATCGCCTGTGGGAGCCAAGGACCTACCGCCCAGGCGCACGCGACCCCGTACAGCATGCCATAGCGGAACGCCCAGGGCGCCGGCTGCTCGCGCACGATGAGCAGCAGCGGCACCAGCGCCACCCAGCCGAGGCACGCCCAGTCCCACGGCGGGAGCGACAGCGCGTAGAGCGCCGCCCCCAGGAGGACGGCCGCGGCGCGTGCCCAGCGGGGCGCCGACGGGCCGTCGCTCACTGGAGCGGTGCTTCGGACGGGACGGACTGGACGACCAGCTCGAACGGAGGCGTCGGACCGGGTGCGGGCCGGCTCCCGCTTGTCAGCATGCCCGAGACCGCCACCACGATCTTGTCGTGGTCGATGTGGGGCGTGCCGTCGGCGTGCCAGTCGGGGTCGTCATCGGTGCGGTGGACGTCGTTGCGGCGATGGTCCTGCTTGTAGGTGCGGAACTCGTGGCGCCAGTAGGCGAGCGCGTCGCTGGTCGTGTCGCCGCCGCGCGTGATGCGGAAGAGGCCCGGCGAGGTGGGGTCCAGGAGCTGCATCAGGAACCCCTGCTGGTTGTACATCGCGACGCTGCGCCCCTCGAAGCTGAGCGGGAAGCCGTTGGCCATCCCCGTGAAGATGGTCGGATCGCTCACGCTGCTCACGTCGACCGGGATGTAGATGGTGCCGTCCTTGCCGACGCCCGCCTGATAGCCGTCCTGGGTGATCGTCTCGGCGAAGTCGTGGAGGACGATCGGCTTCGTGGTGACGGTGAACTGGTCGTCGCCGAGGGTGTAGAGAGAGGTGGTGCGGTCGGTCCACACGGTGATGCTGCACGGGCCGAGCGCTACGTTGCCGACCGGGACGCGCAGCTGCACGCGCACCTGGCCGTCGGCGAAGTCGCGGCGCATCGCCGCCCGGCCCCGGCTCCAGTCGACGCTGCCGTCGGCGGTGGCCGTGAACTGGACCCAGTACGCCGCGCCCGGCGAGAGGAGATCGCTGAAGAGGACGATCTTCTGATCCGCGTTACCGACGAACGGCCGTACGGCGGCGCGGGGCGGCGGCGGCTTGGAGCAGCCACAGCCGGCATCCGCGGGGGGCGCGCCGAGCGCGAGCAGCGCGAGCAGCGCGCTGCCGAACGCTGTGCGCTTGCGCATGCGCAGCCCCACCCGCATCCCGCCGCGCTCGTGCATGAGCCCGGGTACGTGCAGGTTTCGGGCCGGCCCGCGCTGTCAGTGAAAAGCCCGAGATTCAGGGCGGAAAGGCCGTCAGCGTGTGCGCCGTGGCGTGCCACGCGGTGCGCACCGTGACGTGCGCGTGCCAGTGCTGGCACGGGCTTGCCGCTCGCCTCAGGCGGCGTGGCCGGCTGGCGCGGCTGGGGTGCCCGCCGCCACGGGGAGGACGACGCTGAAGGTGGCGCCCCGGCCGAGCGCGCTCTCGACGGTGATGTCGCCGCCCATCAGGCGTGCGAAGCGGCGCGCGAGCGTGAGTCCCAGGCCCACGCCCTTCCGCTGCCCGCCCGCCGGGCGGAGCTGGCGGAACATGTCGAACACGGCCTCGTGGTGCTCGGGCGCGATGCCCGGGCCCGTGTCGCTCACCCGTATGGCGACGCGGCCGTCCACCAGCGCCGCGGCGGTGAGGCGGATGCGCCCCTCGCCGGTGAACTTGGCAGCATTCGAGAGCAGGTTCTGGACGACGATGCGCAGCTTCGCGCTCTCGGCCGCGAGCGCCGGGAGGTCGGGAGGGATGTCGGCCTCGAAGGCGACCGGCCGGTCGCGCACGAGGAGCGTGAACCAGTCCGCGAGCTCGCGCAGCAGCGGAACGGGGTCCACCGTCTCGCGGCGGCCGGGCACCGTGTCGGCCTCGAGCCGGGAGAGGTCGAGGAACTCCTCGGCCAGCTCGAGGAGGTAGGCGGCGTTCCTCCGCAGCTTGGCGAACACCGGCAGGGTCTCGGGGTCGCAGGCGCCGAAGGCGCCGTCCCGCAGCAGATCGACGTAGCCGACGATCACGTTGAGCGGGGTGCGGAACTCGTGCGACACGCTGCCCAGCAGCTCGGTCTTGAGCCGCTCGGCGAGCTGGACGCACGTGAGTTCGCGGTGCGATTCGAGGGCGGCGTCCACCAGCACGAGGAGGCGCTCCGGGCCGTCGGCGGCGGCGTGGTAGCCGTGAAGACCCAGGCCGCGGAGGAGATCGCGCGGTGGCGCGCTCTCCCGGTCGGCGGCTGCCACCACGACCTGGGCGGCCGCATCGCGCTCGCGCAGGCGGCGGGCGAGCGCCGCGCCGTAGGCGGCGCACAGGCATTGCTCGACGATCAGCACTGCTGCCGCCTCGGCATCGAGGAGCCCGAGGCCGGCCCGCGCGCTCTCGACGGCCAGCACGTGGTGGCCTTCGGCCTCGAGCGCCGTGCGCAGGGAGGCGCGGTGCTCCGCACGCTCACTCACCAGGAGGAGTGTGGTGCCGCCCGCACCGGGCTGCCATCGGCCGTTCATGTGCCACGCGCCGCCCCGAGACACACGGCGGCAACGGGCGCGTTGCACGTTCCGCGCCGCGCGCGGGCCCACGGACGGCCTCGGCTTTCGCGCGCCGACGCGCTGCGCACGGGCGTTGGGGCGTGGCACACGTGTCAGCGCGGACACATCGTGCCACCTGTTGGTTGGTTCGTGGGGACTTCGCCGGCGTACTCGTCGCCATGGGTGCGCTCGCGGCTGCGGTTCTGCGCCGCGGCCTCGCCTTGACAGGGCGATGGCGGCACGGATAGGTAAACGCCGCTCATCTCTCTGCCGCGGGGTGGAGCAGCCAGGTAGCTCGCGAGGCTCATAACCTCGAGGTCGGTGGTTCAAATCCACCCCCCGCAATGTCCGAGCCGCGCCCTGGCCGCGCGCTCGACGGGTCAGGCGGGTCCGGGCGCTCTCGTCCCGGGCCCGCCCGCCTCGTCCGCCTCGCCGACGATGGCGCGCAGCCCCCGGTCGTAGGTGAAGTAGTTCCACGCCCAGTTCACCAGCACGACCAGGCGATTGCGGAAGCCGATCAGCATGACGAGGTGCACGACGAGCCAGGCCCACCAGGCGAGGCGGCCCTGCAAGTGCACGCCCTTCACGACCGCCACGGCGCGACTCCGCCCGATGGTCGCCATCACGCCTTTGTCGGCGTAGCGGAAGGGAAGGAGCGGTTCGCCGCGGCGCGCGCGCAGCACGTTCTCCGCCGCCAGCTCGCCCTGCTGGATGGCCACCTGCGCCACCTGTGGCAGACGCTCCGCGCCCTCGACCAGCGCCACGTCCCCGGCGGCGAACACCGCCGGGAAGCCGGGGACCTGGAGCGTCGGCGCGACCTCGAGGCGCCCGCTCCGCCCGGTCGGGAGCCCGAGCCAGGCTGCGACCGGCGCCGCGCGGATGCCCGCCGCCCAGATGACGGTCGCGGTCGCGAGACGCTCCCCGCCGGAGAGCTCGACGTGATCCCCGGCCACGCGCTCGACGCGCCGGCCGGTGTGGACCTCGACACCGAACGTCTCGAGGTCGCGGCGGGCGCGCTCGCGGAGCGCGGGCGGGTAGGGCGGCAGCACGTGCTCGCCCGCCTCGAGGACGACCAGGCGCAGCGCGGCGGGGTCCACCGTCCGGTAGTCGCGCGGCACCACGTGGCGGCGGAACTCCGCGAGCGCGCCCCCCATCTCGACCCCGGTCGCTCCCGCGCCCACGATGACGAAGGTCAGGAGCGCGGCGCGCGCCGCGGGGTCCGCGCACACTGCCGCCCGCTCGAGCGTACGCAGCACGTGGTTGCGCAGCGCGCGCGCGTCGTCCAGGTCGTAGAGGTGGAAGGCGTGCTCGCGCACGCCGGGAATGCCGAAGTCCTCCGCCGCGCCGCCCGTGCACACGATCAGGTGCGAGTAGGCGATGCGCTCGCCGCTCGCCGTGGCGAGGGTCTGCGCCGCCGGGTCGCCCGCCGCCACGCGCGCCAGGCGGAAGTCGACCGCGCGCAGCCGGCGGAGGATGCTGCGCGCCGGGTAGGCGATGTCCTGCGGCTCGAGGCCGGCGGTCGCCACCTGGTAGAGGAGAGGCAGAAAGCAGTGGTAGTTGCGGGCGTCGACCCAGAGCGTATCGACGCCGGCGCGCCCGAGCCGGCGCACGGCCCGCAGCCCGGCGAAGCCGGCACCCAGCACGACGACGGGCGGGGACGCGGGCGCTCCCATCCACTTGCTCTCGCGGGACTCCCTCATCTAGCATCGCGCGCCGTGCGGACCCACACGGGCGGCTGCCACTGCGGGCGCGTGCGCTTCGAGGTGACGGCCGACCTGGCGCCTGTGACCGAGTGCAACTGCTCGATCTGCGCGCGCAAGGCCTACCTCCACCTGATCGTGCCGCGCGACCGCTTCCGCCTGCTCGCCGGCGAGGCGGAGCTCGCGACCTACCAGTTCGGCACCCGGACGGCGCGGCACCTCTTCTGCCGGCACTGCGGCGTGGCGAGCTTCTACGTGCCGCGCTCCCACCCCGATCGCATCGACGTGAACGTCCGCTGCCTCGATGGCGTGGACCTCGCCACGCTCGCGCCCGAGCCCTTCGACGGGCGGCACTGGGAGGCGAGCATCGGCACGCTGGAAGTGTAGGTGCCTGCCCCGCGCGACCCCTACGAGGGCCTGCTCGCGCCGATCGCCGAGCGCCGTCCGCTCCGCCTGCGGCGCATGTTCGGCTGCTGGGCCTACTACGCCGACGATTGCCTGGTGTGGGTGAGCGCCGCGGGGCGGCCGCCGTGGCGCGGCATTCTCGTGCCGACCGAGCGCCAGCATCACGCAGAGCTCCGGCGCGCGGTCCCGGCGCTGCGCGTCCACCCCGTGCTCGGCAAGTGGCTCTATCTTCCGGCGCGCCATCCCGAGTTCGAGGCGGTGGCCGACGTGGTGGCCGGGCTCATCGCCAACGGGGATGCGCGCATCGGCGTGGTGCCGGCGCCGCGCCGGGGGCTCGGACGAGAAAGGAGCGTTTCGCATGACCGCCAGGGTAGCCTGCCTCCTCGGGCTCTTCCTCGTGCTGGCCGCGCTCGTGCACGGCGGCTTCTACGCCGCGGGGCACGACTTCGTGGTGAACCGCTTCACGGGGCGCTTCCAGTTCGTGCCCGCCGAAGACGAGGACGAAGCCAACAGCCCGGTGCGCTCGGTGCGCGCCTTGACCTCGCGCAGACCCGAGGCTAGGGTCGATCGCTCGAAGCGCGGGGCGGCGTGGCTGGCAATCCGGGTCGGGAGGTGTTCCCATGGCAGGTGGACGAGCCTTCAAGAGCAACGTCCGTGAGCGGCGCGAAGCCGAGCGCCGCATGAAGGCGCTCGAGAAACGTCAGAAGAAGGAAGAGAAGCGCCGGCAGGCGGCGGAGCAAGCGGCCCCACAGCCGCCGCCGGGTACCCCGCGCTAGTGTTATTTGTCCGCTTCGCGCGTCCCCGGCGCGTGCGCCGGGTCGCGTTGACACTCCCGCCTCCCGCCAGTATGAGGCCGTTCGCGCGGCGGCGTACCCAAGTGGCTAAGGGAGAGGTCTGCAAAACCTCCATGCACCGGTTCGAATCCGGTCGCCGCCTCTCACGCGCCCATGCGCGCTCTCGTCGCGATCGTCCTCCTGGCGGCCCTCGCCGGCTGCCGCCCGCCTGACGAGCGCGCCGCGGGGCCGCTGCCCGGCGCCCCGGCGTTCGAGGCGGCGCTCGCCCGCCGCCTCGCCCGGGCGGCGCGGCAGCGCGACGCCAAGACGTCGCCCCGCACGCATCACCTCGGCCCCGACGGCGCGCCCCGCTACACGAACCGCCTGATCCTCGAGACGAGCCCGTACCTCCTCCAGCAC
>Ga0209474_10003254_pt1 | contig 14338 bp, 10 predicted proteins | sample GraSoiAngelo_145_FD_185902 | JGI IMG/M metagenome (GOLD analysis project Ga0209474, IMG submission 185902) | Grasslands soil microbial communities from the Angelo Coastal Reserve, California, USA - 14_1009_05_20cm (SPAdes) (version 2) | ecosystem: Environmental > Terrestrial > Soil > Grasslands...
CGCCGCCGACGCCGCCGCTTCCGCGAATCGGCACAGCGCGTTCACGAGGCGCATGTCGTCGACGGTCCGGCAGCGCGCCTCCAGCAGCCGCGGGCTGCAGGCGACAATCGCCAGGCACTTCGCGCGCGACAGCGCGACGTTGAAGCGGTGATGGTCGAAGAGGAACGCCAGCCCGCGCGGCGCCTCGTCGCCGGAGGACGAAGCCATCGAGAAGAACACGACCGCCGCCTCGCGGCCCTGGAACCTGTCCACGGTGCCGACCTCGACGCCGGGCGGCAGCCTGTCGCGCAAACAACGGACCTGCATGTTGTACGGCGCGACGACGAGGATATCACTCGCGGTCAGCGGGCGGGCGACGCCGGCGCGATCGACGACGGCCGCGCCCGGCTGCAGCAGGCGATCGATCTCCGCGGCAATCGCCGCGGCTTCCTCCGGCGACTGCTGCGCGTTGTGGCGGTGCTCGACAGGCAGGTAGCGGAGGCCCGCGCCGGCCAAGCCGGGTGAGGACACGCGCTGCCGCTCGCAGCCCGGCGCGCTCGTCAGCCGGCCGTCGTACGACAGGTCCGAGACGAACGCGCACAGGTCGGGATGCATGCGCCACGACTGCGCGAGGAAGACGCCGCGATCCGCGCCGACGGTGTGCGCGCCGTCGAGGAGATGCTCGAGCACGGAGCGGCCGGATCCTTCAGGGTGCTGTGTCTGCGTGACGTGAGGCAGCTGCTGCGGATCGCCGAGGAGCACGATGCTGCGCGCGGACGTTCCGACCGCGACCGCGTCGGCGAGCGCCATCTGTCCCGCTTCGTCGACGAACAGGTAATCGAGCGCGTGGTCCATGCCTTCGCGCGCGAACAGCCACGCGGTGCCTGCGACGAGCTGCGCGTCGCAGCGCTCGCAGTCCTCGTTCCCGTCCACGCTTCGCACGAAGCGGCCGTCGAACGCCGTCTCCTCGCTCGCGGCGCGCTTCTTGACGCCCTCGAACGACACGCCTTCGGCAACCGCGACGCGCTCGATCTCCTCGAGCAGGTTGTGGATCGCGCGGTGGCTCGGCCCGGTGACGCCGACGCGCTTGCCGGCCGCGATGAGCGCGACCGCCAGCCGCGCGCCGGTCCATGTCTTGCCGCTGCCGGGCGGTCCCTGGACGAAGAGGCAGCTGTCGTCGAGATCGGCGGCAAGCCGTTTCTGCTCGTCGAGATCGAGCGTCTGGATCGCCCGCGGGCGCAGGCTGCGGAACCGCGGCGGCGCCGCGGCGAGGATGTCCTCGATCGCGCGATAGCGGCGATCGCCGCGCGCCACGGCCTCGGCGACGCGCTCGATCGCCGCGCGCTGCGCCTTGTCGGGAACGGGCTTGGACGCGACAACCGCGCGCGGCAGCGGATCTCCGGCACGCCTCCGGCCGCGGCGCAGCCCCAGGCGTCCGGCGGCTTCATCGATCCATTCGATCGTGCCGACCCGGCCCTCGTCGAGCGGGCCTTCCACGTGGCTGTCGCCGATCTTCAGCTTGAACTCCTGCGGCGGAAACGCGAGCACGTGCACGAGCGACTGATCGATCGCCTGCGGGCCGGCGCCTGTCGGCGTCAGGTGCGAGATCGCCTGCGTGTCCTCGAGCAGCTCGTCGAGCGATTTCTTCTTGCGCTCGAAGTACGCCCACCACTCGGGCTTCGCTTCGCGGCGGTGGTAGTCGAGGAGGTGCCCGATCAGGAGCGCGTGCGGCAGGCCGGTCGCGGCGAGGCGCGCACGCAGATCCGCATGCAGATCGGGTTCGATCTCGAGCGGTTTGCGCCGCTGGTCGGGCAGCGCGCGAAACGGCATCTCGACGCCGGAGGCGTGCTGCGCTTCGTCACGCCGCGCCAGCAGCCAGTCGCGAAGCCCAAGCGTCGAGACGCAGTCCTCCTCGTTGTAACGCTGGATCGCGTCGAGGATCGACGCGTCGCCGGTGTCGAGGAAGCGCTGGAACTCGACGATCGACTCGACGCCGCCGGCGACCTCGCCGCGTCCGGCGTCGGGCATGAAGAACCGCCGTACGGCCTTCAACGAGTAGCTGTCGTGCGAGATCCGCATCGAGCGGCGGACCACCTGGTAGAGATCGACGAACACTTCGCGGCGCAGCAGCTCGTCGACCTCCTCTTCACGCGCCGCGTGCTCCGACATCAACCGCTTCAGCGCGGCCGGCTCGTAGTGGGCGTAGTGATAGACGTGCAGGTCCGGCCACTGCCGCAGCCTCGCCCACACGAAGTCGACGAACTGCTCGAACGCACGCTTCTCCGCCGCGCGATCGGTCGCGACGAACGCGCGAAACTGGGGCGCGCGTTCGTCCGCGGTCGCGGCGCCGAACAGGTACTCGAGGCCGCCGCGCGCCTCGAAGAACGGGTAGCCCTCCATGTCGAAGAACACGTCGCCCGGCGACGGCGGCGGCAGCAGGCGGAAGCCGTGTTCCTCGGAGGGCGGCAGCAGCTCGTAGCGGTGCTCGCCCGTCCTGCGCGCTTCGGCCTGCAGCGACGCCTGATGCCGGAGCCGGTCGACCGTCGCGGCCGCGATGCTGCCGACCTGGCCGCGCGCAGCTGTGAGCGCCACAACTGTGGAGATCCCGCGCTCCACGAGCTGATCGACCTGGCTGCGGCGGATGTTGGCGACGAGGCTCAGGTGATCGGCCGAGATCCACCAGGCTTCGCAGCGGTCGTGGTACGTGCACAGCCGGCAGTGCGCGACCGGGTACGGCGAGGTCGGCGCCGCCGCTCCGATCGCGCGCACGAAGGCGCCGCGAATCGCTCGATAGTAGGAGGAGACGTCGCGCACGCGCAGGCGTACGCGCTCGCCGCTGCCGAGGACGACGACCGTCCATTCGGGCTCGCGGCGCTGAATGGCAGCGATGCGCTCGGAATAGTAGGCGAGCTGCAGGACGTGCTTCGGCTTCGCGTGGCGCGCGAGCTTGGCGTCCCACGCCTCGTAGCTCCAGCGCCCGAGCGACGAAGGCGTCTCGACGCGGACGAGGAAATCGGCCTTGCCGCGCCAGCCGTCTCCGAGGAGCACGGCCTGATGGATCACGCGCGCTCCGGCGCGCATGGCGCACTCGGTCTGGCGCGCGGCATCGGCCCACGACGCGAGGCTCCTGGGATCGTCGATCCGGACCGCGGCGGGGCCCTCGTCCTCGAGCTGGCTGAGCACCGCGCGCTCGTGCTCGTCGCCTTTCGCCGCGAGGAACTCGGCTTCGGCGGTGCGCCGCGCCGCGGGCGCGAAGCCGGCGGCCGTCTGGAGCTCGAGGTGCGTCAGATGCGCGCACTCGAGAAAGTTCGTCAGGTCCGTCGGAGAGAAGAGGAGCAGGTCCGCGGTTCGGTGCATCCTGAGGGCCCAGTGGTGAACGGACATGCGCCGCAGGCGCCCGACCGCCATCGGAGCGCGGACGTCCGTGCAGGCGCGCGATCGTTTGTCAGCGAGACATCCGATCGTCATGCGACGGGCGCACGTTGTCAACGCGCGTCTTCGCACACATCGCCATTCGCACTTCTGCACGGCGTCGCGGCGCTGCCGCTTTGGTCTTGCTCGGGCGTAGTCGTACCCGTGTCTTCGCGAGCTACGCGAACAACCCGACCTGGCCGCCGGTGTGCCAGAAGACCACCGTCTCGCGCTCGGTGAACGCGTGCGCGCGGACGCGCGCGATGAGGCCGGCCATCGCCTTCGCGGTGTACGTCGGATCGAGAAAGATCGCTTCGCAGCGCGCCGCGAGCTCGATGGCCTCGCGCGACGCGTCGGTCGGGATCCCGTAGCCGTCGCCGACGAACCGATCGTCGACGTCGATGGCCGCTCGGCCCCGCTCGCGCGCGCCGCCCAGCATCTCGACGACGCCGTCGACGATCGCGGCGATGGTCGATTGGAGGGCCGCAGACGGCTCGTCGGCGCTGACGCCGATCACCCGCGTCGGCAGATCGAGCAGCCGGCACGCGGCGACGAGCCCCGCCTGCGTGCCGCCCGACGACGTCGCGTGCACGATCGCGTCGGGCGCCGGAATCTGATCGAGCAGCTCGAGCAGTGCATCGACGTAGCCGAGCGCGCCGAGCGGCGTCGACGCGCCGATCGGAATCACGAACGGCCGCCGGCCTTCGCCGCGCAGACGATCGGCGATCTCCGCCATCTTTGGCGCGCGCTCGTCGCGCGCGGCGACGTGGACGACCTCCGCGCCGAGCAGCCGATCGAGGAGCGCGTTCGCGGTCGGCCGCTCAGGCGGCGCGCCGTTGGCCACGAGGATCGCGCGCATCCCGAGCCTGGCGGCGGCGGCCGCGGTCGCGCGCGCGTGATTCGACTGCACGCCGCCGGCGGTGATCAGCGTATCGGCGCCCTCGGCCTGCGCGCGCGCCGCGACGAGCGCGAGCTTGCGCACCTTGTTTCCGCCGAACGCGAACGCAATCGCATCGTCGCGCTTGATGAGGAGACGCGGCCCGCCGCCGAGCGCGTCGCGCAGGCGCGGCACCTGATCGATCGGCGTCGGCGCGTGCACGAGCGGCAGCTGCGGGAAGCGCGCGAGCGCGGCGCCTAGCGCGGTCGGCGTCACGAGACGCTATAGTAAGGCAGGGTTCTGAGGGTCGATGGATCTATTGAGCGCGCTTGGCGCGGGTGCGTCCGTTTTCGCCGCTGAACTGCGGCCGCCGCGCGCGGAGCTCGCCGCGGGCGAGGGGATGGACGCGTGGATCGACACGTACCACTCGGTGCGGCGGCTGACGCGCCAGGGCACCTACGTCTTCCTCACCGACAGCGCGGTCGGCCTGCCGGAGGAAGACAACCTGCGGCATCTCGTCACGAATCTCGGCAGGGACGTGCCGCGCGAGCGCATCGTGCCGTTTCTGACGACGAAGCACGCGCTCGAGTATTGCCTGTCGTACGCCGAGCGCGCGCAGCAGCACGGGTTCCCCGCGCTCGTCGTCCTCGGCGGCGACAAGAGCGTCGGCCTCCCGCGTTCGGTGCCGCACGCGTGGCAGCTGCGGAAGATGGTGCGCGAGCGCGCGCCGCGGCTCACGCTCGGCGGCTGGGCGAACCCGCACGCCGACGCCGAGCGGCAGATCGATTTCCTCACCGATGCGGATTTCCACGCGGAGTTCTACCTGACGCAGGTCGTCAGCCATCACGACGCGGATCGCGTCGCGAGATTCGTCCGCGCGGCGGAGCGGCGGGGCCTCGCGCTGCCCGGCATGTTCGGCGTTTTCTTCTACCGCAGCGCGAACCCGCGCACGCTCGACACGCTGCGCAGCTTTCTCCCGGTGCCGGCGGAACCGTTGACGCGCGAGTTCGCCGCGGGCGCGCAGCCGGAGGAGGTCTGCGCGCGGACGATCCGCGCGCTCATCGACGTCGGCGCGCGGCATTTCTACATCAGCAACCTGCCGGTCGCGCGCGCGCAGCAGGCGCTGACTGCTGTGCTCGAGAAAGTCGGCGTTACTGCCTGACGGGTGGCAAGGCAGGAGGGCAGGAAGGCAGGAAGGCAGGAGTTCAAGGCAGAAGGTAGAAAGGTGCGGAATGACGAAGGCAGGAAGGCGGAGGGTGGGAACGTGAAGGCAGGAAGGTGGGAAGGTGGAAAGGCGTTGGCGCAAGGTGGAAAGGCGTTGGCGCAAGGTGGAAAGGCGTTGGCGCAAGGCGGGAAGGCATTAGCGCAAGGTGGAAAGGCGTTGGCGCAAGGTGGGAAGGCGTTGGCGCAAGGTGGGAAGGCATTAGCGCAAGGTGGGAAGGCATTAGCGCCGGCGCTGGTCGTGGCTCTCATCGCGGGGTACGGCCTTCAGGCCGGGCAGCGGGGGCAGCAGCCCCAGCCGTCGCCGCTGCAGCGGCTGCAGGCGTCGATCGAGCGCACGACGAAGAGCGTCAACGCGGCGTGGGGCATCTACGTGAAGTCGCTCGAGGCCGGCGAGGAGATCGCGATCGATGCCGATCGTCAGATGGAGACGATGAGCACGATCAAGATCCCGCTGATGATCGAAGCGTTCGAGCAGATCAAGGCGGGCCGCTTCAAGCTCACCGACAAGTACACGTTCGCCGCGGCCGACTCGCAGCCGGGCACGGGGACGATTCAACGGCTCGACCCGGGCGCGGTGATGACGGTGAAGGATCTGATCACGATGATGATCATCGTGTCGGACAACACGGCGACCGAGGTGCTCTACCGGATGGTGGGCGGGCCCGAAACCGTCAATGCCCGCATGCAGGCGATGGGGCTGCAGAAGACGCGCGCGATGAACGTGCCGTCGAAGTGGTTCCCCGAGCTTCGCGCCGCGGCGACGACCGAGCAGTTCTACCGCGACGGCAAGCACCCGTTCGGCCTCTCGACGCCGCGCGAGATGGGCCGCCTCCTCGAGATGATGGAGCGCGGCGCGCTCGTCGACAAGGCGTCGTCCGATCTCATGCTCCGCATCATGCGCGGTCAGCTGTATCGCACGCGGATCCCGCGCTACGTCGCCGGCTACACGATCCCGCACAAGACCGGCGACTTCCTTCCCTACGTCGGCGACGACGTCGGCATGCTCGAGGCGCCGGGCCGCACGATCGTCGTCTCGATCTTCACCGGCAATCATTTCGGATCGGGCGAGATGCTCGAGAACGCCATCGGCCTGGTCGCGCGCGACGTCGCGGACTACTTCGCCTACCGCCACTGACGCGGTTGCTTTCGCTGCTGCCGCTTTCGCGGTACGCTGGGATCATGGCGTCGTACCTCGACCAGGTTCCATTCTCCGGCATCATTCGCATCCGCGACATGATGTACTCCGTTCCCAATCCCTATCGCCTCGATCAGGGTGACGTCAGCTTCGACGCGCCGGACACGGTGAAGGCCGCGATGGCGCGCGCGATCGCCGAGAACCGCTCCCACTACCTGCAGACCAACGGCGTGCCGCGCCTGCGCGAGCTGATTGCGGCCAAGCTCCGGCAGCGCAACGGCATCCCCATCGCCGGCCCGGACGACGTGCTGGTGACCAACGGCGGCATCCACGGCCTCTACATCACGTGCATGGCGCTCCTCGAGCCGGGCGATGAAGTGCTGATTCCCGATCCCGAATGGCCGCCGACCGCCGGCAATATCCTCGCGGCGCGCGGCGTGCCGGTCGGCTACAAGCTCGACCAGTCCATCGGGTGGCGTCCGGACTTCGCCGATCTCGAGTCGAAGCTCTCGCCGCGCACGCGCGTGCTGTACGTCAACTCGCCGAACAACCCCACCGGCGGCGTCCTGACGCGCGCGGACCTCGAGCGGCTGGCGGCGCTCGCGCGCGAGCGGCACCTGTGGGTGATCTCCGACGAAGCGTACGAGGACGTCGTCTTCGAGGGCGAGCAGATCAGCATCGCGTCGCTGCCCGGCATGTACGAGCGGACGATTCCCTTCTACACCTTCAGCAAGTCGTACGCGATGACGGGGCTGCGCCTCGGCTACGTCGCCATCAGCGATCCGACGATCCGCGAGCGCGCCAAAAAGATTCTGTTCTACACGGCGAGCAACGTCTCGTCGGTCGTGCAGTACGGCGGCATCGGCGCGCTCGAGGGATCGCAGGAGTGCATCGAGGGCTTCCGCAGGGAGCTTCGTGCGCGACGCGACCTCTTCTACACCGGCGTACGAGAGCATGCGGCGAGCGTCTTCTCGGGCCAGCCGCCGGCCGGCGCGTTCTACGCGTTCCTGAGAATCGACGACGGGTGGGACGGCGCGCGAGGCGCCGCCTCGTCGTCGTGGCAGATGGTGGAGTACCTCATCAGGAACGGGCGGATCGGATGCGTGCCGGGCGTCGATTTCGGACAGCGCGGCGAAGGATACGTCCGCTTCTGCTTCGCGCGCGATCGGGCAGAGCTCGCCGGCGCGCTCGGATCGATGAAAGAGCTGTTCAGCCGAGAGCCGACTCTGAACGGCGCAATCAAGAATCAGAAATTTTTTCTAGCGTAAATGGCGGCCGCCATCCACGCGGATGGTCTCGCCGGTGATGAAGTCGTTGTCGAGCAGGCCGACAACGGCTCGAGCGATCTCCATCTCGCCGCCCCAGCGACCGAGCGGCGTCGCTTCAGCGACGGTCTTCAGCTCTTCGTCGGTCGTCCCGGGCGGCGCGACGATCGGGCCGGGCGCCACGGCGTTCACGAGGATGTTGTCGGCGGCGAGCTCGACAGCGAGCGCCTCGGTCAGCGCGATGACGCCGCTCTTGGCGACGTAGTACGGCACGTAGCCGAGATACCGCGGGCGTCCGCTGCGCGCGATCCAGTCGCTGAAGTTGATGATGCGGCCGCCGCCCTGGCGCCGCATATGGGGCGCCGCCGCCTGCGAGCAGAGAAACGCGCCGCGCAGATCGACGTCGAGCACGGCGTTCCAGTCCGCCACCGTCAGCGTCTCGAACGGCCGCTGGATGTACACCGACGCCATGTTGATCAGGATGTCGAGCCGCCCGAGCTCGGCGGCGACCGCATCGACGAGCGCCGCCGCCGCGGGCGGCTGCGACAGATCCGCCTGGAACGTCGCGGCGCGCCGCTTCTGCGCGCGCACCGATTCGGCGGCTTCCTCGGCCTCCACTTTCGAGCGCGCGTAGCTGAACGCGACGTCGACGCCACGCGCCGCCAGCTCGCGGCCGACGACGGCACCGATGCGCTTGCCGCCGGTGATCAGTGCGACGGTGTCTGTGAGATGCAATGTCTGGCGGGCCTGACCGGCCGGGCGGGCCTGGCCGGTGCGGTTGTTCGGATCGCAACCTCGCGTAGGATTATACGCTCCGCGTACTGCAAGGCAGGAAGGCAGGGAAGGCAGGAAGGCAGGAGTTCAAGGCAGGGGGGTTGGAAGGGGGAACGACGAAGGATGGAAGGATGAAAGGGATGAGGGCGAAGGGGGAAAGGTGAAGGATGGCCCTTCCGCCCTTGGCCGTCGCGGGAATTTCTGCGCTCCTGCCTTTCTACCTTCCTGCCTTTCTGGCTTGCCACATCGGGAGATCGCATGGCAGAAAAGATCGGCTTCATCGGCCTCGGCGTGATGGGCAAGCCGATGGCGAAACATCTGATGGCCGCCGGGCACGCGCTCACGGTGCACAACCGGAGCCGCGGCGCGGTGGACGAGCTCGCCGCCGCGGGCGCGAGCGCCGCCGCGTCGCCGGCGGACGTCGCGCGCGCGTCGACGGTGATCATCACGATGCTCCCCGACACGCCCGACGTGGAGCGCGTGCTCACCGGACCGGACGGCGTGCTGTCGGCGCTGGCGAGCGGCGCGTCCGTCATCGACATGAGCAGCATCTCGCCCGCCGCGACCGAGCGCCTCGCGAAGCTCGTCGCCGACAAGGGCGGCTCGATGCTCGACGCGCCGGTGAGCGGCGGCGAAATCGGCGCGCTAAACGCGACGCTGTCGATCATGGTCGGCGGCGACGAAGCGACGTTCCATCGGATGAAGCCGATCCTCGACGTGATGGGCAACAAAGAACGCGTCGTCTACATCGGCCGATCGGGCGCGGGGCAGGTCTGCAAGATCTGCAATCAGGTGGCGATTGGCGGCGCGCTCGCCGGCGTGAGCGAGGCGTTCGCGCTCGCGAAGAAGGCGGGCGTCGACGCCGCGCGCGTGCGGCAGGCGCTCCTCGGCGGCTTCGCCGCGAGTCGCGTGCTCGAGGTCCACGGCGAGCGGATGCTCGTCGACAACTACAAGCCGGGATTCCGCGCGCGGCTGTATCAGAAGGATCTGCGGCTCGCGAACGAAGCGGCGGCGGCCAACGGCGTCGCGATGCCCGCCACGGCCGTCGTCGCGCAGCTGCTGAACGCGCTGGTCGCATCGGGCGGCGCGGATCTCGATTACGCCGCGCTCGGCACGGTGCTGTTCAAGATGGCGCAGGGATAGCTCCAGGAGGCGATCATGACGATGCGTTGGCCGCTCGCCCTCGTCGCCGTGCTGGCGATTGCCGCGCCCGCGCGCGCGCAGTGGCTGCGCTACAAGACGCCGGGCATTCCGCGGGATGCGCGCGGCCAGGCGAATCTCTCCGCGCCGGCGCCGCGCGCCGCCGACGGCAAACCTGATCTCTCCGGCGTCTGGCAGCTCGGGACGTTCTGTCCGCCGGAAGGCTGCGTCGACTATCCGATCCCGCGCGAGTTCGGCAACTTCGGCGCGAGCCTGCAAGGCGGCCTGCCGTATCAGCCGTGGGCCGCGGCGCTCGTGAAGGAGCGAACGGCGCTGTCGGGCCGCGACGATCCGGTCGCGTGGTGCAAACCGGCCGGCGCGCTGCGGCTGCTCACGTTTCCACCGCCGCGAAAGCTGCTGCAGCTGCCGGGCCTCGTCGTCATTCTCTCGGAGCGCGACGTCACGTTCCGTCAGATCTTCACCGACGGGCGTCCGCTGCCGACCGATCCCGAGCCGTCGTTCAACGGGTACTCGACCGGCCGCTGGGTGAAGGACACGCTCATCGTCGAGACCATCGGCCTGCGCGACGGCCTCTGGATCGACCGCGCGGGCAGTCCGCTGACCGACGCCGCGCGCATCACGGAAAAATTCCGCCGCGTGAATGTCGGGCGGCTGGCGATCGAAGTGACCGTCGACGATCCGAAGGCGTACACGAAGCCGTGGACCGTCACGCTGAACCAGACGCTGATGCCGGACACCGATCTGCTCGAATATCACTGCAACGACAACGAGAAAGACAGAGCGCACCTCGTCGGCAAATAGCGTGGCCCGGTGCTTGGTTCCCGGGCGACTGAAGCCGATAATAGCGGGACTCGCCGTGATCGTGTGCGAGGGAGGGTGATATGCAGGCTCGACGTGATTTTCTGCGGCAGGTGCTCCCGGTTGGCGCGGCAACGGCTGTCGCCTTCAAGACCGACTGGCTCGAGCGCGTGGTGGCGGCGGGCGCGGCGGCGGCCGACAAGCCGGCCGCGGAGACTGCGGCCGACGAGGGCTACTGGCGCGAGATCCAGCAGGCCTTCACGCTCGATCGCACGATCATCAACCTGAACAACGGCTACACGTGCCCGAGCCCGCGCGTCGTGCACGAGGCGCTGAAGCGGTATCTGGACATGTCGAACCAGGCGCCGATTCATTACATGTGGAACATGCTCGAGCCGAACATCGAGACGGTGCGGCGCAAGCTCGCCGTCGAGGTCGGCTGCGACGCCGAGGAGCTCGCGATCACGCGGAACGCGAGCGAGGCGCTGCAGATCGCGCAGCTCGGGCTCGACCTGCGCGCGGGCGATCACGTGGTGACGACAGACCAGGACTACGGGCGGATGCTCGACACGTGGGATCAGCGAGTGCGCCGCGACAAGATCGAGGTGACGAAGATCGCCTTCCCGGTGCCGACCACGAAGCTGTCGGAGCTGACGGATCGGATCTCGCGGGCGATCACGCCGAAGACGAAGGTGATCCACATCTGCCACATCACGAACCTGACGGGGCAGCTGTTTCCGGTGCGCGACATCGCGCGCATGGCGCGGGCGCGCGGCATCCAGACGATCGTCGACGGCGCGCACGCCTTCGCGCACTTCCCGTTCAAGGTGGCCGACCTCGAGTGCGACTACTACGGCTGCTCGCTCCACAAGTGGCTGCTCGCGCCGGTCGGCACCGGGTTCCTCTACGTGCGGCGCGAGAACATCGCGAAGCTGTGGCCGCTCACGCCGGCCGCGGCGAGTAAGTCCGACAACATCCGGAAGTTCGAGGAGGTCGGCACGCATCCGGCGGCGAACCACAACGCGATCGCCGAGGCGCTCGTCTTCCATCAGGCGATCGGCATCGAGCGCAAGGCGGCGCGCCTGCGCTATCTGACCGATTACTGGGTGAAGCAGGTGGACAAGCTGCCGCGCGTGAAGATCCTCAGCAGCCGCGAGCCGGATCAGGCGTGGGGCCTCGCGAACGTGAGCCTCGACGGCGTCGACGTCTCGAAGGCGTACGACTTCCTGTGGGCGAAGTACCGGATCATCACGGCGGCCATCAAGCGCGACGACTACCAGGGGCTGCGCGTGACGCCGAACGTCTACACGACGCTCGAAGAGCTCGATACCTTCGCCGCCGCGATCAAGGACCTGTTGAAAAACCCGTCGGCGACGGCGGCGTAGTCAAGGACACAGAGGTTGACAGAGGGCACAGAGGGTTACACAGAGGGACGTCGCACGTCGGCCTGCGGCCTGCCCTTGTCAGCGATAGTTGATCCTGTACACACTGATTTCTGAATGGTGGTCTTCCCTCGTCGACGGTACGCGTGTGACCAGCGTGAGATCGGGCCGCCGATCGAGCTGCGGGATCAGCGTCGCGTACCGCTCGCCGTACAGCCACTCGCCGTGGATCACCAGATAGCGCGCGCCGTGCGACTTGATCACGTCGAACGACGCGCCGTCGGGAAAATCGGCCACCGCCCTCACCACCCGCTGATACGACGGCGGAAAGAACCCGCTGTAGCCGTTCACCAGCGACTGCCAGTGGAAGACCGAGTAGTAGAGATACTCGGGATCCTCCATGTGGCCCGTCGGGAACTCGAATAGCACCGCCGTGGGGCTGTCGCCGCGATCGCGCTCGATCGCCGCATACGCCGGCGGCGGACCGTCGGGCGGACGCCAGAGCGGCAGCGGCTTCGACGCGGACTCGATCAGGATGAGCGCGCCGATCGCGGCGAGGACGGCGTGCCGCGCGCGCGGCGTCCGCGCGCGTGCCGCGAGCCGCGCGGCGCCGTAGCCGCCGAGCACGGCGAGCGAGAAGCTCACCATGATGCCCATCCGCGCCGGGATGCGCAGCGCGCGGAACGGCAGAAAATAATCGTAGAGCGCGCGGTAGACGAAGCCGTTGAAGCCGAGCGACACGTCGAACGCGAGCAGCAGGCCGAGCGCGTACGCGAGCCGCGCTCTCCGAGCGTCGTGGCGCGATCCCGGCCACAGGCCGACGATCGCCAGCGCGATCGCGGCGAACCCGGGAAACAGCCGCCGCTCCGGGTCGGTGAAGCGGTTGAACACCACCCCGTACACGGCGTTCACCTCGGGCGGCGCGAGATAATTCCGCAGCCGCGCGCTGCCGTCGGCCACCTCCTGCCGTCCGCGCTCGCCGACGACGGCGCGCGCGGCCAGATACGCGCGCCCCGCCGGAATCATCGCCGCCACGACGACGAGAGCCGCCGCGGCGAGCGCGATCAGCCGCTGCCGCGGCAGTGATCCCGCGGCGATCAGCATCACGCCGCACACCACCGCCATGTAGAGGACCAGGAACACGCCGTAGTACATGCAGGAGAGCATCTGCGCGGCGACGCATGCGCCCACGAGCGCGCCGTCGCGCACGCGGCCGCGGTCCATCAGCCGATGGAACGCCCACAGCGCGAGCGGGATGAACTGCGTCTGCTGCAGCTGCAGGTGCGCGTAGTGATCGATCCGGTACGGCGCGAACGCGAACACGAGCCCGGCGACGAGCGCCGCGCCGACGTTGCCGGTCAACCGTCGCACGAGCAGCGCGACACCCGCGCCTGAGAGCGCGAACCCCGACAGAAACACCAGGTTGTAGACGACGATCGGGTGCACGCCCGCCCAGTGGAGCGGCGCGGCGGCCGCGCCCGGCACGACGAGCGTTTCGGAATACGCGAGCGTGTTGCGCTCGGGATAGAAGATGTTCGCGTCGAACAGGTGCGCCGGCGCGCGCGGCAGCTGGTGCGCGACCCACGCGAGCACCCAGGTGACCATCAGCGGATCGCCAGGGTCGTGGACGCCGTCGCGCATGTGCGCGACCTGCGGCCACGTCATCACCGCCGTCAGCGCGGTGAAGAACGCGAGCGCCAGTGCGGCGAACCGCGGCGTGCTCACGCCGAAGGCGCCGACTCGAGGATCTCCAGCAGCTCCCGCAGATCGTCGAGCGCGGTCGTCGCCGCGTAGATGATCGCGCGCTTTTCCTGCAGCGTCGGCGTCCGCCACTCTTCGTTCTCGAGCCGCACGCGGCCGTCGGCGCTCACGCCGACCACGACCGAGTCCATCTGCTCCACATAGAGCCTGAGCATGAGAATCTGCCGCGCGGCTTCACACGCCGGCGGACGCCGCGGCGCGCTGCGCGTTCTCGACGCCGAGGACGATGGTCGCCGTCACGCTGCCCTCGGCACCGCCGCCATAGGCGTACTCGACGTTCACGTCGGCGTCGGCGACCAGCTGCAGCGCCGGCGCCAGCGCCCCCGCCGCGTTCGGCACCGTCGTCACGATCACGTCGCGCTCGGTCACGTGATGATGATGGTCGCGCAGCACGGCGCCGCCGTGCACGTGGTTGTCGACGACGAGCCGCAACTGCCCGCCGGCCTCGAGCGTCATCGCCAGAATGTTCACACGTTCGTCCGACAGCAGCCGGCACACGCCCGCCAGCGCGCCCGGGCTGTTGCCCAGGCGGAGCGAGATCTCGGTTCGGATCATGAGGCTGATTAGAACA
>Ga0209474_10003256_pt1 | contig 14335 bp, 9 predicted proteins | sample GraSoiAngelo_145_FD_185902 | JGI IMG/M metagenome (GOLD analysis project Ga0209474, IMG submission 185902) | Grasslands soil microbial communities from the Angelo Coastal Reserve, California, USA - 14_1009_05_20cm (SPAdes) (version 2) | ecosystem: Environmental > Terrestrial > Soil > Grasslands ...
GCCGGGCATCGTGCTCCACCACCACGGTGGCGGCGGACGCAAGCCTGGCATCGAGCTCGTGCAGCGCCGCGGCCAGTGCCGCGGTGTCGGCATAGGGCGGATCGAGCAGCGCCAGCGTCGCCGCCCCCACCTCGACCGGGTGCGCACCCAGCCAGCGCGCGGCGTCGGCACGGAAGACGCGGCCGCGGTCGCCCAAGCCGGCCGACTCCAGGTTGCGCCTGATGGTCGCGAAGGCCTGCTCGGAACGATCGACGAACGCGACCTGGGCGGCGCCGCGGGAGAGCGCCTCGATGCCGAGCGCGCCCGAGCCCGCGAAGAGGTCGAGCACGACGGCATCGGCCACCACGGCGGCCACCATGTTGAAGATCGCCTCCCGCACCAGCCCCTCGCTGGGCCTGATGCCGCGCGGCGCCAGCAGCCGGCGCCCGCGCACCTCGCCGCCGGTGACCCGAAGGGTCAATCCAGGCCGGGTGGCCGGCGGTCGCGCCAGGGCATGGCCTGCTCCAGCTGAGCGCCCAGGGACAGCAGCGTGCCTTCGCCACGGGGCGCGCCCACCAACTGCACGCCGATCGGCAGCCCCTCCGAGCTCATGGCCAGAGGCAGGCTCAGCGCCGGCTGGCCGGTGCAGTTGTAGGGGTAGGTGAAGGTGAGCCAGTCCAGGAACTCTTCGCCGGCGGCGCCCGGGTCGATGCCCAGTGTGTTGAGGCGTGGCGCCGGCCTCGTGAGAGTCGGCGTCAACAGAGCATCGTGCCGGTCCCAGAACGCCACCACCTCGCGGCTGGTCATCCGCAGCATGGAGACCGCCGTCACGTAGTGACCGGCCTGCACGAACTGGGCTGTTTCCCGGATGGACTGATTGACCGGATCCAGGTCGCTCTCCCGGCTCTCGGGCACCGGGATCGAGGCCACCCCGCCGGTCACGATCAGCGGAAACGACATCCGGAAGCCGGAGGTGTCGGGGCCGTCCTCGACGACCTGGTGACCCAGCCCTTCCAGGCAGCGCGCCACCGACTCCACCGCAGCCTTCACTTCGGGGTCGACGGGCACTTCGCCGGCGTCGGTGGTGAACGCGACCCGCAGCGGCACGGCCGGCGGGCGGGCCAGCGCGAGGTAGGAGGGCTCCGGCTCGGTCCAGTAGGGGTCGCCGAGAAGATGGCCTTTCATCGCGTCGAGGCCGAGCGCGGCGTCGGCCACCGTGCGCGCGATCGGCCCCTCGGTGGAGAGCCCCGCCCAGCCTTCGCCGAAGACAGGACCGGGCGAGATCAGGCCTCGCGTCGGCTTCAGCCCCACCACGCCGCAGCAGGACGAGGGGATGCGGATCGAGCCGCCGCCGTCGGTGCCGTGGCTCAGCGCGCAGAGGCCGGCGGCGAGCGCACCGGCGGCGCCGCCCGAGGACCCGCCGGTCGTGTGCTCGCGGTTCCAGGGGTTGCGAGCGGCGCCGTGCAGGCCGTGCTCGGTGTGGGGCCGGGTGCCGAACTCGGGACAGGTAGTTTTTCCCAGCAGCGCCGCGCCCTCAGCGCGCAAGCGCGCGACCGCGAAGCCGTCCCAGTCCAGGACCTGGTCCTCGAAGGCGCGCGAGCCGAGGGTGGTGGGGTAACCGCGGATCGAGTTCAGGTCCTTGATCGAGACGGGCACGCCGGCCAGCAGTCCCTCGCCGGTGCTCTGCCGCGCCAGCTCGGGCGTCACCAGCCAAAACGCATTGAGCTCCGGGTTCAGGCGCTCGATCCGCTCCAGGTACATCCCGGCGAGCTCCGCCGGGTTGACCTCCCGGCGGCGTACCGCCGCCGCCTGCTCAAGGGCGGGCGTGAATGGATCCATCGTCGGTCACCCTCCCGATCCGCGCCGGCGGCCAGGGCGCATCCTCCAGCAGCCGTTCGAATTGCTCCGCCCGATCGGCGGGCAGCGCCACCAGCAGACCCCCGCTGGTTTGGGCATCGCAGAGAAGCAGCTGATCCTGAAGGTCCAGACCCTCCCAGAGCACCAGCGGCGCCAGCGCCTCGTGGTTGCGGCGGGTGCCGCCCGGAAAGAGGTCGCGGGCCGCCAACTCGCGCACCCCGTCCAGCAGCGGAACCCGCGACAGCTCGATCTCGGCTCCCACCCGCAGGTTGACCAGGTGGCCGATCAGCCCGTAGCCGGTGACGTCGGTGGCGGCGTGGACGCCTGCCGCGACCATCGCCTCGCCGGCCTGGCGGTTGAGGTGCGTCATCAGGGCGATCACCTCCGCCTCCAGCTGGCGCGGGCAGTCGCCGCGCTTGATCGCGGTGGCCGCCAGCCCGCTGCCCAGCGGCTTGGTCAGGTAGAGGAGGTCGCCGGCCTGGGCGCCCTCGTTGGTGATCATGCGAGCAGGATCGACCTCGCCCACCACGGCGTAGCCGAACTTGGGCTCCGGGTCGTCGATCGAGTGGCCGCCGACCACCGGCGCTCCGGCCTCGACCAGCTTCGCCGCGCCACCGGCCACGATCTGCCCCAGGAGGCCGGCCTCCAGGACTTCTCGCGGCCAGGCCAGGATGCTGAGCGCGAACAGCGGCTTGCCTCCCATGGCATAGACGTCGCTGACCGAGTTGGCGGCGGCGATCGCGCCAAAGGCCCGAGGGTCGTCGACGATGGGCGTGAAGAAGTCGACCGTCGCCACCAGGGCGCGGTCGTCCGCGATGCGGTAGACGGCCGCATCGTCGCGGCTGCCGGCGCCGACCAGGACGTCAGGGTCCTGGAGGAGCGGCAGCGCCCCGAGCACCTGCCCTAGCTCCACCGGGCTGAGCTTGCAAGCTCAACCGGCGCCGTGGCTGTACTCGGTGAGTCTCCTGGGTGAAGTGGACGGCACGACTCACAGGCTAGTCGGCAGGAGGAGTCGCGATGGGCGCTCGGGATCGTGGAAGACGGTCCGCTCCGAAGCCAGCAGCTTGGTCCCGGTGGCCAGCGGCTCGCCGCTGCCCAGGTTGCGCGCGAAGCGCGGGTGGGAGCCACCTGAGACCTGAAGCCGCATCCGGTGTCCGGCGCGGAAGCGGTAGGCAGTCGGCCAGAGCTCCACGCGGATCGGGTTCTCGGCGCCCGGCGCGCAGCGCAGGATGCCGTCGCAGACGTTGAGCGAGCGGCCGCGGGGATCGACGTCGCACAGTCGCGCAAAGACGTCGAAGTGCGGCGTGCTCGACTCCAGGTAGAGCTCCGCCGCCACCGGCCCGATCACCTCCAGGTCGGTGTCGAGCGCCGCCGAGGTGTAGGTGAGGACGTCCGGGCGCGCCTCCAGCCCGCGGTTGTCGCGCGGACCGGAGTTGGCGGAGAGGCTGGTGCCACCGACGGCAGGCGTGGGATCGGCGGGGTCGTAGCGGAAGCCATCCGGCTCCGAGGCAGGCGGCGCCTCCGGCGCCAGGCCGCGCCCCGGCTGCAGGTGCCACGCCACCTGGGCCGCGCCCGGCGGCCAGGCGGCGAGCTCGCGCCACTCAGGCTGTGCGCCCATCACATTGACCCGAATCGGCGCCGCGTGCCCAGGACCTTGCTTCAGATGCACCTCGAACCAGGCCAGAGCCTCCCGGAGGCCGGCGATCAGCCCCTGCGGGTTGGCGTGGGCCCACGGACCGACCACCAGCTGGACCGGGCGGCCCGCCGCCGCCAGCCGGCCGTGCTCCTCCAGCAGGTAGGGCAGAAAGTAGTCGTACCAGCCGCCGACGAAGCTGGTCGGCACGGTGTGGTCGCCGAGCAGGTCGGTGAAGTCGAGCTTGCGCCAGAACTCGTCGCCCGGCTGGTGGGTGAGCCAGTCGCGGTAGTAGGGCACCGGCCGGCCCACCGCGACCTCGTCGGCCGTCAGCAGCGGCAGGTGCCGAAATGCAGGCTGCAGCGCCCGCTGGGAGCGGGCCTGCGCTCGCAGTCCCTCCAGGCGGCCGGCCTCCTGGTGCGCCATCAGGTAGGACCAGGTGAGCGCGTTGTCGAGCGCGAAGGCGCCGCCCGGGTAGTAGCTGCGGCTCCGGTCGCCGGACATGATCTGGATCGCCATCGCCTTCAGCTGAGGCGGCCGGGTCGCGGCCAGAGCCCACTGCACGAAGCTCAGGTAGGACGGCCCGAAGGTGCCGATCTCGCCGTTCGACCAGCGCTGACCGACGATCCAATCCGCAGCCGACCGGCCGTCGGCCCCCTCGGCGTGAAAATCGAGCCGCCCGCCGGAACCGAAGGTGCCCCGGCAGCTCTGGATCACGGCGTGGTAGCCGCGCTCGGCGAAAAAACCGGCAAAGGCGCCCCAGACCAGACGGCTGCGCCCGTAGGGCGACCGGATCAGCACCGCCGGCCCGGGATCCAACGGCCGCGCCAGGTAGAGGTCGGTGACCAGCTCCACGCCGTCCGGCGCCGGCAGGCGTACGCCGAGCTCGCGCTGGACGGGGTGCGTAGCGGGAGGCAGGCCCAGCAGCCGGCCGATGGCGGCGCTGACGACAGGCGTCATGAGAGCGAGGTCAGCTCCAGGCGGCGGGCGACCGCCGCGCGCAGCGCCGGGTGGCCGGCCAGGGCGGCGTCGCCGGCCAGTATGCCCTCGGCCTCCTGGCGGATCTCTGACAGGAGGGTGGGCTGCTCGAGCCCGCGCATGGCTTCGTCGGTGAGCCCGTGCTGCTTGGCGCCCAGCAGCTCGCCGGCGCCGCGCAGGCGCATGTCCTCGTGGGCGAGCTTGAAGCCGTCGTGCTCCCCCTCCAGGAGGTGCAGGCGGGCCACGGCTTTGTCAGAGGCGTCATCGCCGGCGAACAGCAGGCAGTAGCTCTGGGCGCCGCCGCGGCCGACGCGCCCTCGGAACTGGTGCAGCTGGGCCAGCCCGAAGCGTTCGGCGCCCTCGACCAGCATCACCGAGGCGTTGGGCACGTCCACCCCCACCTCGATCACCGGCGTGGCCACCAGCACCTGGCTGCGGCCGGCGCGAAAGTCCTCCATGACCGCGTCCTTCTCCTTCAGCCGGCCGTGGACGAGGGCCAGCTTGAGGTTCGGGAAGACCTCGCGCTGGAGCCGCTCGTACTCGGCCACCGCCGCGGTCACTTCCAGCTTCTCCGACTCCTCGATCAGCGGACAGATCACGAAGGCCTGGCGGCCGGCCGCCACCTCGTCGCGCACCAGCTGATAGGCGCGCTCCCGGCCGGCCGCGGTCACCACGCGGGTCCTGACCGGGCTCCGGCCGGGCGGCAGCTCATCGATCACCGAGAGCGCCATCTCGCCGTAGACCGCCAGCGCCAGCGAGCGCGGGATGGGGGTGGCGGTCATGGCCAGGAAGTGCGGCCTGCCCGCCCCCGCCTTCTCCCGAAGGAGCTCCCGCTGCCGGGTGCCGAAGCGGTGCTGCTCGTCCACCACCGCCAGCCCCAGCCGGGCCAGCTGGACCTCGCCTTCGATGAGGGCGTGCGTTCCCACCAGGAGCGCGCAGTGTCCGGAAGCCGCGGCTGTCAGCACCCGGCGCCGTTCGGCCGCGGGCTGACCGGAGACCAGCAGCTCGACCTTCAGGTCGGGGAAGCTCTCCTCCAGGTAGGCCCGGAACTTGTGCAGGTGCTGGCGGGCCAGGATCTCGGTCGGAGCCATGACCACGGATTGGAGCTCGGCCGCGTGGACCATGGCCACCGCCGCCGCCGCGACGGCGGTCTTGCCCGCGCCGACGTCGCCGTTGAGCAGGCGGTTCATGGGCGCATCCTTCTGCAGGTCCTGGAAGATGTCCCAGGTCGCCCGGCGCTGGGCGTTGGTGAGCTGAAAGCCGAGGCCGGCCTTGAAGGCGTCGATCACCTCCTGCCTGTAGGGCACCGTGGTGGCGCGCTCGTGCGCGAATTCGCTGCGCAGGAGCAGGAAGGCGAGCTGCAGCTCCAGCAGCTCCTCGAACTGGAAGCGGTGGCGAGCTTCCGCCCAGTCCGACGCTCGATCGGCGGCGTGCCCGGCGCGCACGGCTTCGACCAGGGACATCAGGCGGTGGCGGGAGCGGACGCCTTCCGGGAGCGTTTCCTCGAACTGGTCGGCCAGGGGCAGCGCCGCCGTCACCAGCTCGGCCATCTTCTTGTTGGTCATGTCGGCGCTGAGGTGGTACTTGGGCATCAGGCCGCCCACGCGGCGCTTGGGTTCCGGACCTGCCAGCTCGTGATCGGGATTGACCATCTCCGGGTGCTGCGGGCGGCCTTTCACGGTGCCGGCGAGCACGACGCGCTTGCCCGCCAGCTCGCGCTGCAGCCAGGGCTTGTTGAACCAGAGCACGCGCAGCACGCCGCCGTGGTCGTCCTGCACGCTGGCGTCCAGATACCGCCTCCGGTTGCGTGAGAAAGCCAGGCGGATACCGGTCACGGTGCCGGTCACGGTGGCCTGCTCGCCGGGCTGCAGCCATGCCACCGGCGAGGAGCGCCCGAACTCCTCCCAGTCGTAGGGCAGCTCGAGGAGCAGGTCGCGGATGGTCCGGATGCCCATCTTCTGCAGCCCTGCGCGGTAGCCGGGCTTGATCGAGATGCCCAGCGCCGTGACCGGGGAGTCGAGCGTCACCGAGGTCGCGACCGCCACGCCTATAGGATCGAGGATCGTGGCGATACGCCCGGCACCACCCTTAACACGGGTAGAAGACGTGGTCGAGGTTGTGCACGGGGTCGAGATCCACGACCCCTACCGCTGGCTGGAGGACGAGACCGCCCCTGAGGTCCAGGCATGGGTTGCCGCGCAGCAGGCCTACGCGCGAGCCTATTTGGACAGCTTGCCCGAGCGGCCGGCGATCGAGACCCGGCTGCGCGAGGTGATGGACGTCGGCGCCCTCGGGCCCAGCCGGCCGCGCGGCCGGTACCGGTTCTTCCTGCGCCGGGAGCCGGGCGCCAACCAGGCCTGCCTGTGGGTCGCCGAAGGCGGGCGCGAGAGGGTGCTGGCCGATCCCAACCCGCTCAGCGCGGACGGCGCCAGCGCCATCGACTGGTGGTATCCCTCGGACGACGGCGAGCTGGTCGCCGTCGGCATATCCGAAGCCGGCAGCGAGGACAGCGTGCTCTCGCTGGTGGAGACCGCCAGCGGGCGGACGCTGCCCGACCGCATCGACCGCTGCCGCTGGTCGGCGGTCGCGTTCGAACCCGACGCCAAGGCCTTCCTCTACTCGCGCGGCCCGCTCCCGGGCACCGTGGCCCGGGGAGAGGAGGTGTACCACCGCCACATCTACCGGCACCTGGTGGGCACCGACCCCCAGACCGACCAGTACCTGTTCGGGCGCGACCGCGACAAGACCCACTTCCCGGCCGCGCTCTCGATCTCGGCCGACGGCCGCTGGACGGTACTCGCGCTGGACTGCGGCACGCTGCGGACCGCCGTTTTCCTGCGTTCGGGGACGGGACCTTTCGTGCCCGCCTTCGACGGCCCCGAACAGCGGGTCGAGCCCTGGTTCGCCGGCGATCGCCTCCTGGCCATGACCAATCTCGACGCTCCCAACTGGCGGCTGGTCGAGATCGATCCCGAACATCCCGAAGCGGAGCGCTGGCGGGAGGTGATTCCCGAGGGCGACGACGTGCTCGTCTCGGCGGCGGCCTCGAGGGGGGCGATCCTGGCGCATCGGATGCGAGCCGGACGCTCGCGCGTCGAGGTGCACGATGCGGACGCGCGATACGAGGTGCCGCTGCCCGCGTTCTGCACCGTGCTCGGCGTGGGCGCCCACACCCGGCTGGAGCAGGCCTACGTGACCCTGGACGAGTTCACGCAGCCGGCGCACACCTTGGAGCTGCATCCGGCCCTGGGCCGGCTGGACGAAATCGACGCGATGCCCTCGCCGCCGGGCTTCGATCCCGCCGCCTACCCGGTGCGCCAGGAGTGGTACACGTCGCGCGACGGCACGCGAGTTCCGATCTTCCTGGTCGGGCGCGCGTCCGGCCCCGGACCCGTGGCGATGACCGGCTACGGCGGCTTCAACCTGCCGCGCACCCCGCAGTGGTTGCCCTACCTGGTGCCTTTCCTGGAGGCGGGCGGCCTGTTCGCGCTGCCATCGCTGCGGGGCGGTAGCGAGTTCGGCGAATCCTGGCACCAGGCCGGGATGCTGGAGCGGAAGCAGAACGTCTTCGACGACTTCCTGGCCGCGGCCGAGTGGCTGATCGCGCAGGGCTGGTGCACTTCTTCGGAGTTGGGCATCTTCGGCCGCAGCAACGGCGGTCTGCTGGTGGGCGCCGCCCTGGTGCAGCGGCCCGAGCTGTTCGGCGCCGTGGTCTGCGGAGTGCCGCTCCTGGACATGGTCCGTTACGAACGCTTCAAGGTCGCCCAGCTGTGGTCGCCCGAGTACGGCACCGCCGCCAACCGCGAGCACTTTCGGTGGCTGCACGCGTATTCGCCCTACCACCACGTGCGCGACGGGGTCAGCTACCCACCGGTCCTGATCACGACCGGCGAAGGCGACTCCCGCGTCGATCCCATGCACGCCCGCAAGATGGCAGCCCGGCTGCAGGCGGCCAACCCGGACGGGCTGACGATGCTGCGGGTCGACACCCGCGCCGGCCACGGCCAGGGCAAGCCGGTGGCCAAGCTGGTGCCCGAGGAGGCCGACGCCTGGGCTTTCCTCCTACATCAGCTGACTGGCAGCACCTAGCTTCTGGATAGCGAGTAACAGGGAAGGCCCGGCTTAGCCGGGCCGCTTGAGTCCGTGATCCGGCCGTTGGGGACATCGCGCGGCGAGAAAAGGGAGGTAGGTCCGCGGGAGGAACCGCAGGTACTTCCCGCGAGCGGAGCGCAGCGGAGCGTTAGAGCCATCCTCGGCGGCGGAACAGCATCAGCTGGATCAGGGTCGCCAGCACCATCGTGCCCACTCCGATGAAGAAGGCAAAGGTCGGAGGTTCCAGGACCCCGGTCAGGAAGGCGAAGTTCATGCCGTAGAAACCAGTCAGGAAGGAGATCGGCAGGAAGATGCTGGCAATCACGGTCAGCGCCTTCATGGTCACGTTGAGCCGGTTGGACACCGTGGAGAGGTAGACGTCCATGGCGCCGGTCAGCAGGTCGCGCAGGGAGTCGACGGACTCGTACTGGCGGATGACGTGGTCGTAGACGTCGCGGTAGTAGACGCCGAGTGTGGGATCGCTCAGGGTCTCCGTGATCAGGCGCTGGAAGAGGTCCCGCTCGGCGCCCAGCAAATGCCGGATCTGCGTGACCGAGTGTTTCAACCGGTAGATCTCGCGCAGCTGCGAGGTGTCGGCGCGCTCCACGATCGCGTTCTCCAGGCCGTCGATCGTCGAATCCAGGCGCTGCAGGGCGTCGAAGGTGGGATCGATGATGGCGTCCACGACCAGGTAGGTGAGGAAGTCGGACTTGCCGCGCGCGATCCCCGGCTCGTCCTCGATCCGCTTGCGCAGGCTGTCCAGGTGGGGCGCCGGCCGGTCGTGGACGGTGACCAGGTAATCGTCCGAGAGATACATGTGGTATTCGTCGCTTTCCAGATTCCCGCCGGAGGTCCAGCGGGCGCTGAAGAGGACCATGAAGCGATAGCCGTCGTAGTCCTCCAGCTTCGGCCGCTGGCCATGCTGGGTCACGTCCTCGATGGTCAGCGGGTGGAACTTGAAAGTCTGGCTGAGAAGCTTCAGGTCCTCCTCGCTGGGGGCCTCGATGTCCATCCAGAAGCCCTCGAGGTGACAGCGCTCCAGGTGCTCGAGCGTCGTCTTGGGGTTGGGCTCGTGGAACGCCCCCTTGGTCGTGATCAGCGTGCGCACGGCCGCGATCCTAAACCCGCCGCCAGTACGGAATCGTATTGGAGCGTTTGGCAGCAGCGGGACTATCACGTAAGGTGGATCCAAAGTCCGCATGAATCTGACTCTGCAACGCGCGGGCAGATGCGCGGTGGCCGCCCTGGTCGCGCTCGCCGCGCTGGGCGCGCCCTCCGCCACGGCCGCCGGCCTGCCCTCGCCGGCCCCGACCGTCGGCGTGGCGGCGCCGCTGCCCAGCCCCTCCCTACCCGGCCTGCCGCTGCCCACGCCCTCGGCCTCCCCGGCCCTGCCGGTGACGACGGCCCCCAGCGCTGTCAGCTCGATCCTGGGTTCGGGTGAATCGGCGGCCGGCGCAACTGCTGGGACCGCCCCGGCCGCCCCCGAGCACCCCATCTATCAGCCCTCTCCCGACGAGCAGTCATCGCTGCCCGATGAGCCTGGCCGTCTCGCCTATGAGCAGCAGCAGTTGGACGTCACGACCGACTTCGCGGCCTTCGACGCGACACTGGGCGGGATCGCGATCGGCGCCGGCGGCGGCAGCGGGCGCTTCGGCTGGCCGCTGGTAGTTCCCGGCGGCCAGAAGGCACCGATCACCCAGCGCTTCGGGTGCACAAACCTGCCAGGGGAGCCATACAAGGCCGAGTGCCCCTCCAAGCGCTGGCATTCGGGGCTCGACCTGGCTGAGCCGACCGGGACTCCCGTCTTCGCCTCGGACGCGGGCGTGGTGCGCGCGTACAGGAGCGACACCGGGTACGGGAATCACATCCTGCTCATCCACGGCAACGGCTACGCCACGCTTTACGGCCACCTGAGCAGCTTTGCGGTCGCGGACGGGCAGGTCGTGAAGCGGGGCGAGATGATCGGCCAGGTGGGCTCCACCGGGTTCTCGACCGGACCCCACCTGCACTTCGAGATCCGGTATCAGACGGATTACATCGACCCCTGCGCCGAGATCAAGTGCTAGTGGTGCGCGCTTAGCGGCACCCCGTCGAGCGCCGGCGGCGGAACTGGCTTCTCCCTCGAAAAGGTTCCGGCGCCGGCGCTCGAGTGTTTTTCGGCTAGCGCAGCCAGGCGCGCGCCATCGGGGGCAGCAGCACGAGGACCGAAGCCGTCGCCAGCGCCATGTCCAGCCCGCAGACGATGCCGAACCCGCGGACCATCGGCACCGGGCTCAGGGCCAGGATCAAGAAGCCCACGGCCAGCGCCAGGGCGCTGGCCACGATGGCCGGCCCTACCCGCTCGGAGGCGGTGAACGCCGCCGCGTCGGTGGCCACCCCGGCCAACCGCTCCGACCTGTAGCGCGCCAGCCAGAGCACGCTGAACTCGGTGGCGAAGGCCACCACCACCCCCGCCAGCAGGATCGTGATCGGGCTCGAGCGCACCTGCAGCAGCGCCAGCAAGGCGGTCCCCCAGCCCGCGGCCACCAGCGTGGGCAGCACCGCCAGCCCGGCGGGCAGTGGATGCCGGTACGCGATCAGCAGCACCAGCAGCACCACGACCAGGGCCAAGAGGTTGAGCTTCAGCTGGTCGCCGGCCAGCTGCTGCAGGGCCTGGGCGGCGATCACGGCCAGTCCGGCGGGGTAGGCGCGGTAGCCGGCCGGCGGCGGATCGCCCGCCTGTAGGCGCGCCGCCAGCCGCTGGTCGTCGGCGACCGAGGTCAGCCGGGTGATGCCGAAGACGCTCCGCGCCATCTTGTGGTCCGTGCTGACCACGGCGTTCGTGAAGTAGCTGGGGATGTTGGAGAGGATCTTCTGGGTCTGGGCGGCGTCGGCCGGCTGGTTGTTGTTGAAGGCCGCCAGGAAGCCGGCCAGCCCACTGATCGGCTTGAGCTCAGAAGAGGCCGAGCGATCGGTCGCCTTCTGCAGCCAGGCCACAGCGTCGGCCCGGGTCACGTCGGGCCCGACCAGGACCAGGTCGATCTCGCCGACCAGGCCCACGGTGTTCTTGATGTGCTGCGACTCAGCGAGGGCGGCGCTGCCCGGCGGCATCAGCTGAGCCGGGTCGGTCTCCAGCTTGACCAGGGGCAGGGCCGCCCAGCCCAGCACCCCGACCGCCGCCAGCGGCACCACCACGCGCATCGGCAGCCGGCCCGCCAGCAGCACCTGCGGCCGCAGCGGGGATGCCGGGAGCGGCGGCGGCTGAGGAGCGGCCTTGCGCCGGCCCCGGGCCACCGGTGCAGGCGCCGCCCGCCAGCCGAACATGGCCACCAGCGGTAGGCCGACCAGCGCGCTCACCAGGTAGGCGCAGACGACCCCCACGGCCATAAAGAGCGCGAATTCGCGCACCAGCGGGATCGGCGAGAGCGCGAAGCCCAGCACGGCGATGGCCGTGGCCAGGGCCGCGGTGCCGGTGGCGGGCAGGATCGCTCGCCCCGCGCGCTCCAGGCGGCCGGCGCCGGCGGGCTCCTCGGCCAGGCGGTTCAGTGCCTGGATCACGTAGTCGGTGGTCAAGCCCAGCACCACCGGCAGCACGGCCAGCGTGGCGGGGGTCAACGGCAGCCCCAGCCAGCCGGCCGCGCCCGCGGTCCAGAGCCCGGCCAGCGCGGCCAGGGGCACGGCCAGCAGGCGGAGGCGGACCCGGATCGCCAGCAGCGTCACCAGGAGCATGGCCAGCAAGCCCAGCGGCAGCAGGTAGAGCAGCGAGTTGTGCACCGAGTCGGCCAGCGACACCGTGAGCGCCGGCGCCCCGGCCACGTGCACGTCGAGGCCCTTCAGCTCGCTGCGGTGCTTCTGGCTGTCCACCCGGTCCAGCACCGCGCGCACGTCCCCCGCGGTGGCGTTCGGGTTCATGCGCACCTGGATCACCGCGTGGTTGGGATCCGGCAGCGCCCACAGCCAGAAGGGGCGCACGGCGCCGTTCGGCTCCAGCAGGATCTCGTCGTAGAAGGAGGGGTTGTCCACGGCCGGCACGCCCAGGGTCGGGTACTGCTGAGCGATCTGGTTGGCGCAGGCCCGCACCGCATTGTCGAAAGCCTGCTGCTGCTCCTGGGACGACTTGCCGGCGGCCTTGGCCGCGTTCTCGGCCGCCTGGCCCTGCTGGCCGCAGATGTCGAGGGCCCGCCGCGTGACCTCGTTGGCGAAGGTGTTGACCAGCGTCCCGGGCCCGTACACGCGCTTGACGCCGTGTACGGTGGCCAGCTTGCCCTCCATGCCGGCCAACCCCACCATGTGCTGGGGCGTCAGCAGCTGCTGGCCGGGCTGAGGCTCCAGCTCGATCACCACCGGGTCGGCGCCGAAGTTGCCGGCATAGACGGCCTGGTCCCGGTACGCCGCCGAGCCGGTGTCGGCCAGCAGGCCGACGCTGGCGTCGGTGTTGAGGCGGGTGGCGCCGTAGCCGAGCAGCGCGCTGACCAGCAAGCCCGCGAGCAAGACGCCGAGCGCCACACGCGGCGACTCCAGGGTCGCCACCTGCGGTGCCGGCGCGGCCCGGCCGCGCGCCTTTTTGGCTGCCACTCCCCTCCCGACGTCCATGTTGTGCCCTACTGCCCGGGCGACCCCGACATCAGTAGGTTCACCAGCTGCTGGTCCGACGAGGTGCTCTTGGGCGAGGCGCTGCCGCCACCGCTGGACCCGCCGGCGCAGGAGAAGCCGCCCGCATAGCCGCCCTTGTTGGCGCTGGGTACCGACTCGACGCGAACATAGTGCCCGTTGGCATCCGCGTAGCTGAAGGCGGACTTGGTTTCGATCACCGCGATCATCAGCGCCTGCGTGGGACAGGGGCTCACCCCCTGCACCAGCTGGTCGCTGGCGGCGACCACGGTGCGCAGGTGGGTGATCGTGTTGGGGGCGTGCGCGAGCACGTAGGCCAGGTTTTGCGAGTTGCCGTTCATCACGATGTCCAGCTGCCGGACGACCGCGGCCGTCTGGTCGATGCTGTCCCCGATGTTGTTCTCCACTGCCACCAGGGCGGTCAGCACCACGTTCGTGTCTCGGATTTGGGCATCGATGGGCGCGTACTGCAGGTCGCGGTTGAGCTGCTCGGAGTACACGAAGAACATCGCCAGGTCCTGGTCGCGGTGCTGGAGCGTGTCGGTGACGTTGCGCAGGTCGGCAGAAGACTGACCGAGAGCGGCCAGCCCGTCATTGACGTCCTGGCCGCGTCCCGCGGATGCATTGCCCAGCTCGACGAAGATCGTCTTGAGGTTGTCGCGCACATCAGGCTGAAGCGCGTTCAGCACCTGGTCGACGTCCTGAGTCACGTGCACCCTCGTGAGAGGAATCGTGCCGCCATCCGGCATGGCGCCACGTTGCCCACCGTCGAGGTCGACGTACTTGGGTCCCAGGAGTCCGTGCGGCCGGATGGTGGCGCTGGCGTCGCGATGGATCTTGCTCGCGAAGCCGTGGTCGACGCTGACGTCGAGCACGGCGCGGCCATTCTGCCAGCGAACCGCGTCCACGCTGCCGACCTTGACGCCGCCCAGCTCGACGCTGGCGTTGCGGTTGAGGTCGCCGAAGCTCGCGGCCTCCAGGTGCACGTGCAGCGGCGAGGTCCAGGGCATCACCGGCGGGTGGAAGGTCAGGGTGACCAGGACCAGCGAGCCGGCGATCGTGGCCAGCCCGATCAGCCGCTTGGCGCCCGCCGACATGCCTCCGCGGATCATTCGTCGAGGCCTCGCAGTAGGCCGTAGCGGGGTCCCCGCGAAATCGCAGATTTCGTGGGGTGATCTGACATGCCGCCGCGGATCATCAGATGCC
>Ga0209474_10003259_pt1 | contig 14325 bp, 13 predicted proteins | sample GraSoiAngelo_145_FD_185902 | JGI IMG/M metagenome (GOLD analysis project Ga0209474, IMG submission 185902) | Grasslands soil microbial communities from the Angelo Coastal Reserve, California, USA - 14_1009_05_20cm (SPAdes) (version 2) | ecosystem: Environmental > Terrestrial > Soil > Grasslands...
CACTTACTCGGACGAACAAAAGTTGATCGACTCGCCGCCCCCGGTTAGCACTATTGGTGTGCTCGGCGCCGGCACGATGGGCCACGGCATTGCGCAAGTTGCGGCCGCCGCGGGCTACCACGTTGTGCTAAGAGACGTGAATGAAGCAGCGGTTACGCGTGGGCTTGAATCAATCAAGCGCAACCTCGAAAAAGGAATTCAGCGGGGCAAGGTCAGTGAGTCGGAGCGTGATCAGGTAATCGCGCGAATTCAAACTACCACATCAATTGAAGATGTTCGCGACGCTGATCTAATCATCGAAGCAGCCCCAGAGAACCTCGATCTAAAACGGACGCTGTTGCGCGAAACTGAAGCGATCGTCAAGCACGATTGTATCTTTGCGACAAACACGTCGTCGCTTTCGATTAACGAAATCGCCGAAGCTTCATCGCGACCGGCACAGGTTGCGGGCATGCATTTCTTTAATCCCGTTCATATCATGCGTCTGGTTGAAATCGTGGTTGGCCCGCGAACCAGCGAATCAACGGTTGCAGCCGTGCGCGCTGTCGCGCAGCGCATGAAGAAAGAACCGATCATCGTGCGCGACGTTCCTGGTTTCGCTTCGAGCCGCTTGGGCGTGACGCTGGGCCTCGAAGCTATGCGCATGGTCGAGCAAGGGGTAGCCAGTGCGCGCGACATCGACACTGCGATGGAACTCGGCTATAACCATCCGATGGGGCCTTTGCGATTGACTGATTTAATCGGCCTCGATGTACGGCTAAGTATTGCGGAGTACTTGCACGGCAAACTGGGCTCAGAAACTTTTCGACCGCCGGAGATTCTTCGCCGCATGGTGCGCGAAGGAAAGCTCGGCAAAAAGAGCGGCGAAGGTTTCTATAAATGGGACGATGGCGCGGAACCGCTAACCGCGGCGAGCTTGTAGGTGATTCATTGTAACCTCGGGTTATCGCAAGCCGTTTTGTAAGAGGCTGATGAGAAGGTGGCGACAGTTATGAGCACGCCTTACCAAAATGAAGAGAGACGCTTTGCTCTGCGCATGGCGCTGCGTCTTCCGATCGTGATCTCAGGTCGAGCCGACGACGGCGCCGCCTGGAGCGAGCCCACTGAGACCGACGACATTTCAACCTCCGGCGCTCTGTTTCACCTGAACCAAAAAGTCAGCATCGGCGAGAAGCTTTACATTCGAGCCCATCGGCCCGATGGCTCGCCTACTGAAGCGACCGCCACAGTCGTGCGCTTGTCTCCAGCAATTTACGGCACCGCCCGCGTCGGCGTGCAGATCGCCGAACCTTCCGAAAACTGGACCCGCCTCTTCGTTTCCTGGGTGGCCGATGAACAAGCGGCCGCGCCGGGTGAGTCTTAGTCTTAATCCAAGAGCAAAACCAAAGAACTATTTTGCCATTTGCCATTGGTCATTGGCGAGTTGTGCGCACGGAGTCAGTACCATTCGCGTAAGCGAATGGGATCAGGCCGCACCGTCTTTATCCCACCTGCTCACGCAGGTGGTACTGACGTCATCACAGCCGCTCACGCAGTTACAAAATGCGCAAATGAGCAATGGCAAATGACAAATGGCAAATAGTTGTGATTTACTCTCTCAAAATTTCATAGGAGCCATTAACAGGTGAACAATTCATACGAGACCATTCTGGTCGAACGGCGCGGGGCCGTGGCCATTGTCACGATTAATCGGCCCGAAAAGCGGAACGCGCTGAACATTCAAACGCGCGCGGAAGGCGCGGCGGCCCTGGATGACCTCAGTGCAGATGATTCTGTTCAGGTCGTCGTATTAACCGGTGCGGGCGACAAAGCTTTCATCGCCGGCGCTGACATCGCCGAATTCGCCGAACGCACGGCGATTCAGCAGCGCGAAGTCATGCTGGATCGATCGTTGTTCAATGCAATCGATGGTTTTCCAAAGCCAATCATCGCGATGGTTAACGGCTATTGTCTGGGTGGCGGCTGCGAAGTCGCGCTCGCGTGCGACCTGCGTATTGCCAGCGACAGAGCTTCGTTTGGGCAGCCGGAAATCAATCTCGGAATCATTCCCGGCGGCGGCGGCACGCAACGGCTGACGCGTCTGGTCGGCGAAGGTAAATCGATCGAGATGATCCTGACGGGTGAGATCATCGACGCGCAAATTGCGTTCGCGATCGGCTTGGTGAATCACGTGGTGCCGGCGGATCAGCTTGAGGCTAAGACCATGGAGATCGCGAATCGGATTGCTGAGAAGAGTCCGATCGCTCTGCGCCTCGCCAAAGAAGCAGTGAAGCTCGCTTCGCGATCGAACCTCGACGAAGGATTGCGCCGCGAAGTTGATCTTTTCGCGCTCGTGTTTTCGAGTGAAGACAAAGACGAAGGCGTGAAGGCGTTTCTGGAAAAACGCAAACCGGAATTCAAAGGAAGATAAGGGAACGCGGGCATTTTTGCCCGCACCTTCGTATGACGAGTGACCTTGAAAGAGGAAGATGGTCAGTGATCAGCGAGCGCGGCTGTGAAGCGAGCGGGCTGACTCACGAAGACGCGCGCCGGCTGGTGCATCGCCTCGGAAGCGAAGGCCACCACGGTTTATGGATCATCACCGACGAAGCGGCGAGCCATCTCGCGGCACGTGAAGCGGCTGAACCCGTGAATAGCTGAATAGGTTTCTTGCCCCACTAACAAAACCAAGTCGATACGCGGGTAACTTAGTCAACCAGGACGCGCGTCTCAAGCGCTTCGGCTCGTTCGATCGCAGACAGCAGTCGCAGGAACTGAGCGTACGCGCGGCTGCGTGAATGCAGGCGCTCGCGTTCCAGCTCACTCAAATCGTTTCGCAAAATCAAATCGAGGAAGTCGTAGTAATCGCCGGTGGCCGCCAAAGGAAACTCACGCGTGTAGCCCGTCACTTCCGAATCCTCTGAACGAAAACCCGCGAGCAGATCGAAGACGTGGTCCGTTGTCAGATGGGCTCCTGCCCGACTCAATCTGATCGGCAGGCGCAGCTCAAAGAATCGCAAACCATCGGACGTAGTAACGCGACGTAGTTCCTTGGTCGCTTCGCCATCGAAAGGCGATTCTGAATCGATGAGAATGCGCATCAAGCGTGGCTGGTCTTCCGCGTCGACGGTGTCGAGCATGAGTTGCACTCGATTGGCGACAAACGTTTCAAAGTGCGCATCGATCGGATAATTGATCCGGCCGAGACATCCTACAGCTTCACCTTCACCGGCCGTGTCCGTCGGTAAACGCGCTGGGCAATGTTCGCAAATCGCTGTCTCGCGCTGAAGCTGATCGATGTTCGCGCTCGACTCTTCGATCCACTGAAGTTTGTCAGGGCTGGGCACGCTCTGGTCGCCCGTCGTGAGAATCGTGTGCAGGTTGCTCAAACGGCCCCACTCGCGCAGATGCGGTTCACTGTACCGCGCGCGCAGTGAGCAAGGATAATCAACAGCAAATTCGAGCGACATGGATCAGTGAGCAGTGAGCGGTAAGCGCTGAGCAGTCGACAAACGAGTTCTGCTCACTGCTTACAGCTTATTGCCCACGACTGTTGTGATTGATGATTTCGATAATCGAGGTGAAGGGAATCTTCACCACCTCGCCATCGGCGCGTTCGACCTTCACGCTGGGGGTGGTCAGGGCCTGGGTGGTCTTCATGCTGCGCACAACGCCGCGCACGCGATGCCCATCGCGAGTGATAATTTCGATATTGCCCTTGCCATAGAGAGGCTGAAGGGCCGCGAGAGCTTTTGTTACTTCCATTACCAGCCTTACGATTGACTTAGGTTTCACTGACTATAACTGGTGAGAATGGATTCGCAAAGCTGCGTTCATTCGGCCTGGTCGCTCGCGACTTCACAAAGACGCAACCAATCACTGAGACCTGACGTATAATTTTTGCCGGTTCATTCGACCGCGGCCCCGAGTTAATTTAGTATGCAGCCTCAGCAAGATTTCAACCCCGGCGAACAGACTTGCTCGCAATGCGGATCGGCAATGCCGCGCGACACGCGCTTTTGCCGCAACTGCGGGAATCGTCTCGGCGAAGGTCCGGCTGAATACACGCAGACCGAAATACTGCCGGGCTCGCGTCCGCGGGCCACGGGCACAACGCCTTTTTATCCCAGCGTCAATGCGCCATTGATTCAACAATCCGGCGGCAAGTTCAAGCGACGGCGGCGAATGGGATTCGGTACGACGTGGCTCTGGATTGTATTAGTGGGATTGTTCGGAATCGGCGGCTTGATGAGTTTGGGGCGGAAGAACAATTCGCCGCGCACTTCAATTACGGCCTCAATGACCCGATCGTATGCCGGGGTCGATGATTTTGACGCGGTGGATAACGGAGTCACTTTCAAGGATGTCGAACCGCCCGGCGGTCCGGCGGACAAGGCGGGTCTGGTTGGCGGCGATATCATCACAACGTTTGATGGTAAGGCGGTCAAGGATGATGACGATATCACGAGCCTGCTCGGCAAGACTCCCATCGGTAAGACAGTCGAAGTTATCTACCTGCGCGATGGTATTGCGCATACAACGCAACTCACCACGACTTCACGTGACGAAATCAATCGGCTGGATCGCGAATACAACCGGCGACCCGAAGGCAAAGGCAAATTCGGATTCGAAAGTTATCGGACGACGCCAGTTAAGGATCCCACAACAAAGACTTTCGGAGTTCGAATGGACTACGTAGACCCGAATGGCCCCGCGGATCTCTTCGGCATCAAGAAGAACGACATCATCACCGATTTCGACAACGTGCCGATTCGCACATCAGAGGAACTTCTGTCTCGTGTGAAACGCGCGATTCCTTACAAGACTATTTACCTGGGGATTGTTCGTGAAGGACAGCGAATGGTCATTCCGGTAAAAATCGGCAAAGCCTAACCGGTCTCGGGTTATGCGACTTCAGCACGAGACGACCTCATCAAAGTTGAAATTTAGACGGCGCGTCGGCGGGATGACTTGGATCTTCCTGGGTCTGGCCGCGTTGTTCATCGCGGGCTTCCTCATGAGTGCGCTGCGCAAACAGCGGCCCCCGGATGCCAGGAACCAAACGCAATCGATCATTGAAACAAGTTTGGGCGTTTCAGAGCCTATCAATGCGGACGATGGCGCAGTCACTTTCAATAATGTCTATCCTCCCGACTCGCCGGCTGACAAAGCCGGCCTGGTGGGCGGCGACATTCTCACCGCTGTTGACGGGCATGCAGTGCGGAATATCGATGACATAGTGAGCCTACTGGGACAGACGCCCGCCGGCAAGAAGATCGAAGTCACTTACTTACGCGACGGCGAAACGAGGAAGACCTGGCTTACCACAATCTCGCACGACCAATTCGAACTCCTGGCAGAGAATTTTGAAAGGCGATCTACAGGCTACGGTTCACTTGGATTTGAAGACACCGAAACAAAGATTGTGCGAGTTGCCGGTAAGAACGTTTCTGGTGTGAAACTGAATGTTCTTAGCGCCAGCGGTCCCGCGGCTCTGGCTGGGATTCAAACCGGCGACGTCGTAATCCAATTTGATGGTGTGCCAATTCGCAACCGCGGAGAATTCCTTATGCGAGTTCGCCGAGCGATTCCCTATAGCACGGTGAATGTTGTTGTCATTCGCGGCACGCAGCAACTTCAGATTCCAGTCAAAATGGGAAAGCGCTGATAAACTGTCGCAGTCAATCTACCTTGCTCTTTACATGATCACGCATTCGGTTTTCCATTTCGAGCCGCGCTTCTTCGCGATCTTCTTCAGACTCGTCAGCTTCGAAAGCTTCAAACAGGGCGTATTGCTGTTCCGCCATTAGGCGCAACTCCCAAGCCTCGCGGTCTGCCTGCGACCTCCGCGCGAACCACAATGCATCAAAGTCTGAATCGACGATCGCAGTGTTACTGAAGATGCTAGCGTCCGTCGCCGCGCGCGTCTCACTTGTGAGCAAGGCTCGCTTTAGCGTCCAACCGTGACGTTCATACAGGTCGATGATCTGTTTCGCTAAGTTAGTTCGATCCATTGCCAACAAACATTCGATCTTAGTCCCGTAGGGACGAGATATTTATAGCCCAATGGCCTCAATATGACTGAGTAAGCTCCGTAGGAGCGAAATATTATCGAGTGAGTCACATTTCGCTCCTACGGAGCTAGGGTCATTGGAACGGCTTGTTACTATAAACATCCGGCTCCTACGGAGCTAAACGATCGCGACGGTATGGCATTCTTTCCTTGACCCTTGGCAACACTGTTATCTCAGCAACACACCAACCGAGCACTACCGAACGAGAACTACAATTGCTAGCTATTGCGTACGACCTTATCATTGTTTGCTCATGCCCGAATCCAATCTGTCATCCCCGTTCTATCGCACGCTTCACGATTCCCTCAGCAAACGTGATCGAACTGTGGCGCACATCTGTCCTGAAGGAGACGATGTAGCACGCCGCGTGCTGCATGACTATGGCGCAATGTTCGTCGGCAGCGACGACATCGTGCTGCCGCCGGCGTGCGTCTTCGCGAATGAAGATCAAGTTTCCGAATTTCAGAACGCAGCCGGCGTGACGTCGGCGAAGATCGGTGAAGCCGTAATTGAATTGCAGCCGGCGGCCATGAAAGCTCTGGTGAAAGTTCGCTCTGCGGCGCAGGCTGAAGGCCTGGACATCACGCCGCGCGATGGCGCGGAAGCGGCGCGTCGCAGCTATGCTGACACAGTGCGGTTGTGGAATTCGCGATTTCTGCCGGCGCTGGATCATTGGACAAAGGTCGGGCGTTTGAAAATGGAAGAAGCTAATCGCCTGCGCGCCCTTCCGATCAATCAACAAGCATCGTCAGTGTTAGAGCTGGAAGAGCAAGGGATATTCTTCAGCAAGGACTTGTCGAAATCGGTTCTCTATTCGATCGCCGCGCCCGGCACATCCCAACACATCGCGATGTTGGCTTTCGATGCGAACGAGTTTCTCGACGCGCGCGTGCGAGAGATCATGTCTGAGCACGGCTGGTTTCAAACGGTCCTAAGCGACCTGCCGCACTTCACATTTCTGGGACTGAAAGAGAGCGAGCTGCCCCATCGCGGCCTGAAACGTGTCGAGGTGAACAATCAAAAGTTCTGGATTCCTGACGTGTAAGCATCCGCCCCACGTGTGCTGACATCTCAGCAGGCGTCTCGGTTTTGCGCCGTATCGAGCATCAGTTAACATAGCGCATTCGTGCCTTCGATCAGTTCTTCAAGTAATCGGCAACATGATCAGAAAAGCTTTACCAATCTTATTTCTAATTGTCTTTAGCGGCAGCGCACTCGCTCAACCGGCGAAACCTGCACAGAGTCCAACGCCCCAGACCCGGCCAACGACGTCATTCGATCTATCAGAGTACGGCGTCAAGGTTCAGCCCGATGCGCGCTTGATCATCGTCATGGCCGCTCTGGAGGCAGCAGGTTTCGATCCGACCCCTCCGGGAAGAGAGATGTCGCCATTCCGGCGCGTCCTGCAAAAGGATCAGGCGAACCTCGATGCCGATTTACGCGCGCGCCTCAGAACTTTTTATCAGCGCAACAAGCTGCCCGCACCCGCGACTCCCGCCGATGAAGCTGCGCGTTATGTTTCTCTCGCGTATGCGATGGGCCAACCGCCTTTGTTGGAAGGGCCCGAGCGATCTGAGGAGTTGCCGGCGGGCGTGCTCGAGGTGCTCGACTTTGCGCCGCTGGTGCGCGAGTTCTATCGCAAGTCGAGCATGGAAGAGCGTCTGGTTTCTTACCTGCGCGCGTATCAGGCCGAAGGCGATCGGCTGCGACCGCTGACCAGCGAGATGGTTCGTTCGGTCCTGTCGTACCTGCACACGCGTCCGATTATCGTTACCACCGAACGCGTGCGGGTAAAGAGTCCGGACAAGAAAAACAAGAACGTCGTTGCGTACTCGACGCGCGAGCACGAGCGGCATTTCTATATCGTTCCCGATTTGCTGGCAGCGCCGGGCACGATCAACTTTCGCGTGATAGCGGATGAGTATTACGCGATCGTCCCCGAAGGAACTGATCCGACGTCGTCCGAATTACGGCGTGGCTTCATGCAATTCGTCATCGATCCTCTCGTGCTGAAGTTCAACAAGCAGGTCGCGACTCAGCGCGATCAAATCAAGCAGGTGATCGATGCGCGTACGAAATCCGGCGCGACCGTTTCTCCCGATGTGTTCATCGTGGTCGGGAAATCTTTGGTGGCCGCGGCCGACGCGCGCTACGCCGAGGCGAATCGGCTGGAATTGGTTACGCAAATTCAGCGCGCGCGTTTACAGCAGGCCAAAGACGATGCCACGCGCGTGGCGATCGCGAAAGAGGCGGAAAGTGCACGCGCGGCAATCGCCGACGAATCGGTGGCTGAGTTGGCAGACGATTACGAGCACGGCGCTGCGCTGGCCTTTTTCTTTGCCGATCAACTGCGCGATTTCCAAAGCTCAGGGTTCGACATCGCCAACTTTTTTGGCGACATGATCACTGGCATCGATGCGGGTAAAGAGAGCAAGCGACTGGAAACAGTTTCTACCGCCCGCGAGCGGGCGATCGCGGCGCGTAAGGCGCATCCGCGGTATTCCATTTGGCTGATCGATCCGTCGGCCGAGACACGCGAAGCGGTGGAAGGAACACACAACTCTGCGCTGATCCGATCTCTCGCGGAAATCGAGAAGCTACTGCAAACCCGTCATTACCAGGATGCCGAGATGCAATTGAAGTCGCTCTTGTTTGAGTACCCCGGAGACGCGCGGCTGCTGTTCACGTTGGGTCGCACCGCCAGCCTTTGGGCGCGTGATACCACGGACGATGCGCAACAGGCCGATCGATTGAATCGCGCGCTCGCGAATTATCGCCTGGCGGTGGCGGCCGCATCGCCGGACATCGACGGTGCGCTGCTGTCGCATGCTCACGAATCGATGGGCAGGATCCTCGCCTTTCTCGATCGAAACGACGAAGCCATGAAAGAGTTTGATGCCGCTATCAAGATCGGACCGATCAATGGCGGCGCTTACAACGACGCCATCGCGGGAAAGAAAAAGTTGGCGCAGCCCTAATCAATAAGGATTCAGCTTATCAAGCTGCTTTTCGATTAGCGGAAATAACCGCTGACGAAACCTCGCCACCAACTGGTCAGCTTGTCTCACATCTTCCTCAAGTCTTATACGGCTTTGACCGGTTAGCGCCAACAAACTTTCCAACCCTTTTCTCTCACTATCCAGTGAGCGCCGGCGCGTATCACGCATCTCCGCTGTGCGAGTTGTACCAATTCCAGCCAAGGCGCGTTCAATGTTTTCGGGTCGGATGTCTTCATCCATCTGGGTGAGCCGCGTGCGATAGGTGGTTTCCTTCTCAATCAACTCGAGAAGCTGTTTACGCAAAACCTCAGCGCGTTCCTCGGTGTGCGACAATAGATCCAAGTTGGTGGCGATTTGCTTGACCTTCTGGTTATCACTTTCCTTGGAATCGGGCGACAGAAGTTCCTCCGCGATTGCTTTTAGTCTGGCGTTCAGCGTCTGCACAGACTTACGCAACTCCGCGACTTCATTCGTGAGGGCGTCGCCCGAATTCGTGGAAGGCGACTGCCCGATCGAGACAGTTGTCCTGGTAAGGGCCGCGGTCGACTTTTGAGCAACGGCGGGAGTCACAAGCAAAGTGAGTGCGAAGCCAATGAGCAGAACTTTTGCATGAATCGTCATGGATGAACTCCTTGAGTTGGAACTGAACTTCAATCGCAAACACGCGACGTAGTCTCGGAAGTTCCTTTTATCACTCGCTGATTGGCAAAACCAGGATTTTGGCGAGACTAGCTTAGTTTCAGTTCTTGCCGGCTATCAAAGAAGTTCTTCCACGGCTGATTTTTCTTAACCAACTGCGGCACGTTTTCTCGTGAAATCGGAAATCTTTACGCCCTTCTCGATCTGCTTCCAGGTTAAAGGCATCGACACGGTCGCCCCGCGTTTCGCCCGCGCACTGTACGCCGCGGCGATCGTCTTGCCACGCGCGTTCTGCATCGCGTCAACATAGACCTGCTGCTTCTGACGCTTCGCTAACGATCGTTGGACTGTCGCAATCTTCGGCGCTCGGCGCGCGACTTCAGCCGCCAAACCTTCAGCTATGGCGGCGATCTTTCGATAGTTGTGCATAGGTTTGAGCGGAACATAAATGTGTATGCCTGACGATCCCGACGTCTTGGGAAAAGCCGGCAAGCCAAGCTCATCCAATACGTCTTTGCAAACAAGCGCAACCCCCAGGACGTTGTGCCAGGGCGCCTGCTTAGGATCGAGATCGAGCATGAAGTAATCCGGCTTATCGAGATGCTGCAAAGTCGAATGCCATGGATGTTGTTCGATGGTGCCGAGATTTACGAAGTGAAGCAACGAGGCAACTGTGGTGTAAACCGAGTAATTCACTTCGCGTCCTTCCTGATTCACGAGCTGCACTGTCTTGATGAATGCCGGCGCGCTCTCGGTGTCCTGCTGAAAAAACATCGGCGCTTTGATGCCGCGCGGATAACGCTGCAGAATCGCGGGACGGTCCTTCAGATACGGCATGATGAGATCGCTGACCTTCAAGTAATAGCAGAGCAGATCGAACTTTGTGAGTTTCTCATCCGGCCAATAAGCTCGATCCAGGCTGGTCAATGAAACGCGCTCGCCACCGATTTCAAGTATTGCGTCGCCCTTCGGTTTCTTCAGCGAGAGGAACTCGTCTGGAGTGATCGTAGTCCCTTGTTTTTCGCGCGCGAGCTTTACATTTGTTCGTCCAGAGATTTTTCCCGTGGCTGACTTTGTTCTCATCAGGTTGAAGATAACACTTAAGACTAAGAGCGGGTGAACGGCGCCGCACCGCCATCCAATCGAGGCGAAGCGTGACTCGGATCACAGTCTCGCCGAAATTCTAATTGACGTGCCCGCCTCCGCAGGCTAGACTCCTATTTGAAAATGATTGTCAATATCATGCAACTATCCGTTACATTATCCTCAATGCTTCGCGTAATCGCTGAATAAGTTGGATCCCAGGGAGTCGCAATGTCACGCATCGGTCTCAATCTCGTAATTATACTCACGGTCTTAAATTCATTTTCGCTGGCCTTGGCGCAAGGCACGGTCGCGTCGGGTGCAATAAGCGGAACCGTCACACTGCAACCTGCGGGAAGCGCCGCGCGTAGCGCGCTGATAACTATTGTCGAACTCAAACAATCGGTATTAACCGATGCGAAGGGCGCGTTTGTGTTCGAGTCGATTCCCCCCGGTAAGTATCAGATCATTGCGCACCTTGACCGCGTGCCCGATGTGATCAAGACGATCACGACCAACGGTGCAAATCAAACGATCGATTTTGAAATAACCCTGGCGCCTGTCAGCGAGCAAGTGATAGTTACGGCGAGCGGATCCGCTGAAGCTCTTGCGTCATCCTATCAGGCGGTCTCGAGCGTTAGTGCGTTGGAACTTTTACAGAAGAATGCTATTTCTATCGGCGAAGCTCTCGAATCTCAAACCGGAATCGCCAAGCGCAGTTTCGGCCCCGGTTCTGGCCGTCCAGTTATTCGCGGGTTCGACGGCGATCGTGTACTGGTGTTGCAAGATGGGTTGCGGCTTGGTGGCATCGCCTCGCAATCCGCCGATGAAGTCGAGCCTATCGATGTTCTCTCGCTCGACCACGTCGAAATTGTGAAAGGGCCGGCGACACTTCTCTATGGCAGTAACGCAATCGGTGGCGTGGTCAATGGCATTTCGACGAATGATGTTTACCAGCCGGGCTTGTCAGGTTACCTGACCGCATTCGGCAGTACGAATAACCAGCAGATCGGCAGCGGCGCTGGGTTTAAATTCGGCCGGAGGAATTTTTTGGTTTTCGGAAATGCAGGAACCCAGAAAGCCGGCGACTATCACACACCGGCGGGCACGATCCTGAATTCTTACGCGCGCGCAGGCAATGTCAGCGGCGGCGCAGGTTGGTTTCCGCGCAGCGGATGGCTGGCTTTTAGTTACTCGTATGATCGCCGCCGGCACGGCATACCAGTCGAACCTGACGAAGTGGATTTGGAATACTTGAAAGAGCGTCGCCATAGTTTCGAGGTGAAGAGCGGCTTAAGAAAGCTCGGCGGTTTCCTCGACGGTGGTGACTTCGCGGTGAGATACAACGACTACAAAGTACGCGAATTCGAGTTTGAATCGGATGAAAATGTCACTGAACTTGATTCGCTTGCGACCAACCGAAACTTAAACTATCGCGCCAACTTTAATCATCGGCCCTTCGGAAAATTGTCCGGTACGTTTGGGTTTGCGGGTTTCACGAGAGATTTCCTATCGGTCGGCGAAGAAGCGCCTGCGCCCCACACGAAACAAAATTCATTCGCTGCCTATGCATTAGAACGAGTTGACCTGGAACGCGTTGGGTTTCAATTTGGCGGTCGCATCGAGCAGAATGGCTACAAGCCTGAAGGCAATTTTCGGCAGCGGAACTTTGTCGGTTTCTCCGGAGGCGCGGGAGCGCGATTCCGACTCTGGAGCGGCGGATCACTTGTCGCCAACTATCAACACTCGTTTCGCGCGCCGGCTCTGGAAGAGTTGTACAACAACGGACCGCATCCGGGCATTAGGACTTTTGATATCGGCAACCAGAACCTGAACGCCGAGCAGGGCGACGGCATCGATCTTACTTTGCGGCATAACACACGCCGCCTGCGGCTGGAAACCAGCGGCTATTTTTACATTATTCGCAATTTCGTCTTCACAGCCTTTACCGGCCAAACGGATAAAGCGTCAGAGCTACCAATCATCCGATACGAACAGGGAACCAGCCATTTTGCCGGCACCGAGTCGAGCATCGAAGCTCGACTGATTCTCTCGCTATGGATAAACGGCAAAGTAGATTACGTGCGTGCTGAATTGACTGAGATCAAAAAGCCGTTACCACGAATCCCTCCTTTGAGGGCCTCCCTCGGTTTGGATTGGCGATACAAAGCATTCAATGTTCGGCCCGAGTTGGCTTTTGTGAACAAGCAAAACCGTCTATTCGATAATGAAACATCGACCGCCGGCTATGGCATCATCAATGTCAACGGCTCGTATACCTTTGTCACGCATCGCGTCGCGCACATCATTTCACTCAGCGGATCGAATCTCACCGACAAGCTTTATCGGAACCATCTGTCTTTCATTAAAGCAATCGCACCGGAGATGGGCAGGAGCGTGCGGCTCAGTTACATGCTCAGGTTCTGAAAAAAATTGAGTATCAAAAAAACGGCGGCCGATCACTCAGCCGCCGTCGTTAACCCTCCGCTGCCGCTGCGAGTTCTAAAGCTACTTCATCAACTCATTCACGATCGCATCTGCGTGATAGACCTTGCGCAGCGCTTCCAACATTCCGCGCACGTCTACCGAAATTGAGCGATTGACTGAGGCATCGAAATAGAAATCACCCGGCAACGATTGAATATTGCCGTCGAAAATCAAGCCGACGATCTCAGCGTTCTTGTTGATGACGGGTGAGCCAGAGTTGCCCCCGATAATGTCCGCGTCGGAAACGAAGTTCAGCGGCGTCTTCATGTCGACCGAAGCTTTCGCGCGCTCCCAGCTCTCCGGAATGTGATACGGGTACTTGTTCCCATGCTCGGCAGCGTGCTTCCACAAGCCGGCAAAATCGGTGAACGGTACGTAAGTCTTGCCTTCAGCCTTGTAGCCTTTCACAGTTCCGTACGAGAGTCGCAGAGTGAAGGTCGCGTCCGGGTACATGCCCGTGCCCTTGATTTCGAACAGAGCTTTCGCAATCTTCGCGTAGTTCGTACGCTCAACCGCGATAACTTCCGTCTCGTAACGCTTGCGTGCGGCGCGAGCTTCTTTGTCGATCGATCGCGCGAGCACAATCATCGGATCGGTCGACGCTTGGATTGCCTGCATGCCGCCTGCCGCGATCTTCTTGCGTGTTTCGACATCCTTCAATTTTGTGCCGTTGACTAATTCTTCGGCACGAGCCTGCGGCGTCTTGCCTTGCAGGATGCGCTTGACGATGGCGTTGTCAGCGCCCATCTCATCGCGCATCATCGTGAGGCCGTCGGCCAGCTTCAACGTTTCAAAGTCGTCATAGATCGGCGCCGGCGAATATAATTGCTGCTCGAGCGATTCACGATTGGCGTCGGTGTATTCGGGCAAGCGTTGGGCATTCGGTTTCGCGCGCTCTTCCGCCATGCGCACCAGCGTGCGTGCGATGCCAAAATAATCCGAGTTGAAGCCCCAACCGCTTTCGAGGAAGCGCCGCTCTTTTTCATAAGACGGGAGGTCCTTGCGAGCCTTCGCGATTGCATCCCAGGCATCGCCGTACGCTTTTTGCATCTGCGGATTCGCAG
>Ga0209474_10003260_pt1 | contig 14323 bp, 14 predicted proteins | sample GraSoiAngelo_145_FD_185902 | JGI IMG/M metagenome (GOLD analysis project Ga0209474, IMG submission 185902) | Grasslands soil microbial communities from the Angelo Coastal Reserve, California, USA - 14_1009_05_20cm (SPAdes) (version 2) | ecosystem: Environmental > Terrestrial > Soil > Grasslands...
CCGATGCCGCCGAGCGGCGGACCGATTCGATGGGCATTTGAGATGGGGGCCCCGAGATGGCCCCCAAACCCCCCAATGTTCGCGACGCCCCGGCGGAGCCGTGGCGCCGCTCTGGAATGGGTTGGTGTCGTGGGGGCCCGAGATGGCCCCCAAGCCCCCCAATGTTCGCGACGCCCCGGCGGAGCCGTGGCGCCGCTCTGGAATGGGTTGGTGTCGTGGGGGCCCGAGATGGCCGGCTGTTCAGATGCGGGCCCCGAGATGGCCAGTTGTTCAGATGGGGGCCCCGAGATGGCCCCCAAACCCCCCAATGTTCGCAACGCCCCGGCGGAGCCGTGGCGCTGCTCTGGAATGGTGAAGTTGTGCGGGGCCCCGAGGGGGAGCGTGGCGCTGCTCTGGAATGGTGAACGTCGTGCGGGGCCCCGAGGGAGCCGTGGCGCTGCTCTGGGATGGTGAACGTCGTGCGGGGCGGCGGGCACGCAAAAATTGCAGCGCTCGGGGGGCTCCAGCGGGGGCGGGGCGGCGCTCGTTCTCTACCGGGCGAGCGGGCCCCGCAGGAGGCGGCCCGGGAGAGCCCCGGTGTGCTTGCCGTCGCGGAGCAGCACCTCGCCGCCGACGACGGTGGCGGCGATGCCGCGGGCCCGCTGCACGAGGCGGCGGGCGCCGGCCGGCAGGTCGTGCACGACCTCCGGCAGCTCGGGCGCGATCGTGTCCGGATCGAAGACCACGAGGTCGGCGACGAAGCCCTCGCGCACGAGCCCGCGCTCGGCGAAGCCCCAGTAGGTGGCCGGCACCAGCGTGAGCATGCGCACCGCCTGCTCCAGGGTGAAGGCCTGCTTCTCGCGCACCCAGTGGCTCAGCAGATGCGTCTGCAGCGAGGAGTCGACGATCTGGGAGACGTGCGCGCCCGAGTCGGAGAACGTCACGACCGCGCGAGGGTGTCTCATCATGTCGAGGACGTCGTCCTGGCTCTCGTTCGCCACGGGATGCACGAAGAACCGGTCCAGGTCCTTCTCGAGCGCGAGGTCGATCATGGCGGCGGCGGGATCGACACCGCGCTGGCGCGCGATCTCGGCCACCGTGCGATGGGGCCCGGCCACGGAGTCGTAGAGGAAGATCCACTCGTACGGGAAGGGCCGGGCCTCGGTGCCGAGCGCGCGGCGGTCGGGCGTGTCGTGCGCGCCCTCGACGAGACGCCGGCGCACCTCGGGGTCGCGAAGCTGGCGGCGCTGCTCGTCGAGCGGAAGCGCGCGGAACGGCTTCCAGGCTGGCAGGTCGTCGAATGGCAGCTGCGTCTTGAACGAGAGGATCACGTTGAGGCCGGGCCTCCAGCCGGCTGAAGTTGCCGAACGTCACCGGGCGGCCGGTCTCGACGGCCAGGTCGCGCAGGCGCAGGTGGTAGTCGCGGAAGGCGGCGGAGTCCGGCAGCTCGCGTCCGACCGCCTCGCCGGCCAGCTCGAAGATGCCGGCGTTCAGCTCGCCCATCGCGCCGACCAGCCGCCGCACCTCGTCCCATGTCGCCAGCCGGCTCGCCACCGGCCGCCCGTCCGGCGTCTCGTGGATGGGCGAGCGCGTCGTGGTGAAGCCGATCGCGCCGGCCTGGATGGCGGCGCGCAGCTCCCGCTCCATCGCGCCCAGGTCGTCCTCGGTGGCCGCCTGCTCGAAGGCGCGCTCGCCCATCACGTAGCTGCGCAGCGCGCAGTGGCCGATGTAGCCGGCGTAGTTGATCCCCTTGGGCAGGGCGTCGATCGCGTCGAGGAACTCGGGAAACGTCGTCCACGTCCAGCGGATGCCGGCGGCCATCGCGGCGCCGGAGATGTCCTCGGCGCGCTCCAGGTTGCGCACGACCAGGGCCTTGTCCTTCTCCGCGCACGGCGCCAGCGTGAAGCCGCAGTTGCCCATGACGACGCTGGTCACGCCGTGCCAGCAGGAGCAGGTGCCGAGGGGATCCCAGAAGATCTGCGCGTCCATGTGGGTGTGGCCGTCGATGAAGCCGGGCGCCACGACCATGCCGTCGGCGTCCACGACCTCGCGGGCGCGCTCGCGGATGCGGCCGATCGACGCGATGCGGCCGTCCTGCACGGCCACGTCGGCGCGATGGCGCGGCAGGCCGGAGCCATCGACGAGCACGCCGTTCTTGATGACGAGGTCGTAGGGCATCGCTGCGTCCTCCGGGCCTGCGGGATGCGCGCTTCGCTGCTGCTATCCTAGCACCCGCCGTGACGACCTCCGCCCCGGCGATCCGGTCCGGCTCCCGCGACGACGCGCCCGGCGTCGTGGCCCTGATCGGTCGCGTGTTCGCCGAGTACGGCTTCGTCTACGATCCCGCCGTGGAGGTGCCCGACCTCCTCGCCTTCGACGCGCACTACGCGCCGCCGGGCGGCGCGTTCTGGGTCATCGCCGACGGCGAGCGCATCGTCGGCTCCGTCGGCGTCGAGTCGCTCGCGGACGGCGGCGCCGAGCTGCACCGGCTCTACCTCGACGCCGACCGGCGGGGCCACGGCCTCGGCGAGGCGCTCGTGGACGTCGTGCTGGCGTGGTGCCGCGCGCGCGGAATCGCGCGGCTGTGCCTCTGGTCCGACACGCGCTTCGAGCACGCGCATGGCCTCTACGAGCGCCTCGGATTCCGGCGGGACGGCGAGCGCACGCTGGCCGGCGACCTCAACGACAGCCGCGAGTACCGGTTCGAGCGCAGCGTCCGAGATGTCCGTGTATAGTGAGCGCCACACGCCCGCCGAGGAGGCCGTCATGCCGCAACCGAGGATCGTTCGGCTCGACGAGACCGATATCGTGAAGTTCGGCCCCGACGCCTACTACCAGCCCATCCTGGGCGACGACGAGGGCACCACGCCGATCCGCACCGGCATCCAGACGTCCGAGCCGGGCTACGTCGCGCCGATGCACTCGCATCCCTATCTGGAGGTCCTCCACATCCTGGACGGCACCGCCGAGGCCTGGGTGGAGGGTGGCGCCGCGGTCACCCTGCGCAAGGGCGACACCATCGCGCTGCCGCCCGACGTCCCGCACAGCTTCCGCGTGGTCGGCGACCAGGTGCTGCGGCTGCTCGGCACGCATGTCTCGCCGAAGCGGATCGTGGACTACAAGGACGGCCGCCGCAGCGACGCCCGCGGCTATCGCGTCTGGAGCGACTGAGCCCGCGTCTGGTTTGCGCTTGACAACTCCTCGCCGGACGGGCACATTCCCGGCACTCGGGTAACAGGACGCAGCACCTGTTCGGTCCGCTTGGTTTCGGGGTTCCTATCCTTCGGAGACTGCAGAGAAGGAGACCAGGATGCCGCCCACCGACGACGCCGGTGCGACCTTCGCCCAGCACCGCCTGAACCGCCGCCAGTTCCTCACGCGCACCGCCGCCGGCCTCGGAGCCGGCGCCGTCGTCGGGACCCCCGGCCGTCGGAAGGCTTCCGCCGCCACCCCGGCGTCGTACAGCGACTGGATTCCCCGCAGCGACAAGCCGGCCAAGCGGGGCGGCACCATGGCGCGCGCGTCGGCCTGGGACCCGCCGGTGATCGATCCGCGGCTGACCCAATCGGTGGGGACCTTCCAGTTCGTCGCGCTCACCAGCAGTCGGCTCGTCCGCTACGTCTTCAGCGACGAGGCGAGCGGGCCCACCGACCTGACGCTCAAGGGCGACCTCGCGGAGTCGTGGCAGTTCAGCCCCGATCATCGGATGTGGACCTTCAAGCTGCGCCCGGGGGTGAAGTGGCACAACCTGCCGCCGGTCAATGGACGCGAGCTGGTCGCCGCGGACATCAAGTACTGCTTCGAGCAGTACGCCAAGGAAGGCGTGCAGTCGTTCAACTTCCAGGAGATCGAGGGCATCGAGACGCCCGACAAGTACACCGTGCGCCTCCACCTCAACACGCCCAACGTGCTGCTGGCCCACAACCTGGCCGAGCCGATCGCGGTCATCTTCGCCCGCGAGGTGCTGGAGCAGGACGGCGACCTCAAGAAGCACCTGATCGGCACCGGGCCCTACGTCCTGAAGGAGCACACCCGCAAGGTGCGCGTGGTGCTCCAGCGGAACCCCGACTACTTCGAGAAGGACCGACCGCTCATCGACGAGTACACGATCCTCTCCACCCCGGACGCCGCGACCCGGCTGGCGGCGTTCCGCACCGGCCAGGCCGACATCCTCTGGGTGGCCAGCCCGTCGGAAGTGGAGACCGTCCGCAAGACGAACCCGGCCGCCGTCGTGCAGTCGTTCCACAACTCGCTCGCCCCGTTCGGCCTGGCGCTCGCCCAGGACCGGGCGCCGTTCAACGACGTGCGCGTGCGGCGGGCCATCTCGATGGCGATCGATCGCCAGAAGATGGTGGACACGGTGTTCGAGGGCCACGGCATTCCCGGCTGGGGCGTGCCGTACATCTACTACACCGACAAGGCGCCGACGCTGGCCCAGCTCGGGCCCTGGTTCCAGTACCGGCCGGCCGAGGCCAAGAAACTCCTGACCGAGGCGGGCCATCCGAATGGATTTCCGACGACGCTGTTCTACTACGAGTACTTCCCGCAGATGACGTCCGAGGTGCAGCTCGTCCAGCAGGATCTCAAGCGCAACCTCAACATCGACGTCAAGATCACCAAGCTCGACTACACGACCTACTACGGCCGCTACGTCGAGAACAAGTGGGACGGCATGTCGTGGGGCTTCCAGTCGGGTCACGCCATCGGGCTCGACGAGCGAACCTACCAGTACCTGCACTCCAAGTCGCCCAAGAACTTCTTCCGGGTCAACGATTCGGTGATCGACGACCTGGTGACGAAGCTGCGGCAGGCGCCCGACACCGCCCAGCAGCGCGCGCTCACCAAGAAGGTGGTGGAGCGCGAGTTCGACCAGGCGCTGCGGCTGTGGATGCCGTACGACAACGGCTTCCTGGTGTTCCAGCCGCACGTGCGGAACGCCTCGGCCCCCGCCCTGCGGCGGTCCGACGGCTACGGCGCCTCCACGCTGGCGCGCACGTGGCTCGATAAGTAGCGCGAGGGCCGGGCCGCCGCCGCGCCATGCGTAAGTACGTCGTCCGCCGGCTCCTGCTGGCCATCCCGGTGCTGCTGCTGTCGTCGGTGATCGTGTTCGCGCTCATGCGCGTCATGCCCGGTGACGCCCTGACCGCCCTGATGGGCGAGTCCGGCAACATCGGCGAGCGCGAGCTGGCGCACATCCGCCAGCAGCTGCGTCTCGACCTGCCCTACTACGAGCAGTACGCCATCTGGATCTGGCAGATGGTCAGCCTCAGCCCGGGCGACTCGATCTTCACCGGCGAGGCGATCACGGTCAGCCTGGCCAAGGCGATTCCAGTGACCCTCGAGCTCACGATACTGGCGCTCATCCTCGGCCTCGTCATCGCCGTGCCGATCGGGGTCATCTCCGCCACGCGGCAGGACACGGCGTCGGACTACGTCGGCCGCGTGGTGGCGGTGTCCGGCCTCTCGCTGCCCGACTTCTGGCTCGCCACGCTCGTGATCACCTTCGCGGCGATCTGGTTCCACTGGATCCCGCCCATCGGGTACACGAGCTTCTGGGACTCGCCGCTGCGGAACCTGCAGCAGTTCCTGTTGCCGGCGGCCGTGCTCGGCTTCCGCCTCTCGGCGGCGACCATGCGCATGACGCGCTCCACCGTGCTGGAGGTGCTGCGCGAGGACTACGTGCGCACGGCCTGGGCCAAGGGCCTGGCCGGCCGCATGGTCGTCTACAAGCACGCCCTGAAGAACGCACTGATCCCGGTCGTCACCATCGTCGGCGGTCAGCTCGGCGTGCTCCTGGCCGGCACCGTGGTGGTCGAGTCGATCTTCGCGCTGCCCGGCATGGGGCGGCTGACGGTGGAGGCGATCCTCTATCGCGACTATCCGGTCGTGCAGACGAACGTCATGCTGGTGGCCGGCACGCTGGTGACCCTGAACCTGCTCGTCGACCTCTCCTACGCGTGGCTCGACCCGCGGATCCGGTACCGCTGAGCCCGGCCTCGATGTCCACGGTGACGGCGCGCGTCGCGACGTTCGAGTCGGCCTCGGTCGACCAGGTCAGCCGCGCGCGCCTGCTGTGGGACACCCTGCGCCGCAAGCCGCTCGGCGCGGTGTCGGCGGCGCTGATCGCTGTGCTCGTGCTCACCGCGCTCTTCGCCGACGTGCTGGCGCCGTACGACCCGCTGGCCCCGCAGCCCGACATTCGTCTGTCGGCGCCCAGCCGTGATCACCCGTTCGGCACCGACGACATCGGCCGCGACGTCCTCAGCCGCGTCATCCACGGCAGCCGGATCTCGTTGTGGGTGGGACTGCTCGCGGTCGGCATCGGGACGGCGGCGGGCATGCTCATCGGCCTGATCTGCGGCTATTGCGAGGGGCGGGTGGATCTGATCCTGCAGCGCGTGATGGACGCCGTCCAGGCGATCCCGGGCCTGGTGCTGGCCCTGGCGATCGTCTCGGTCCTGCGACCGAATACGACGAACGCGATGATCGCCATCGCCATGGTGATCGTTCCCGGCAACTCGCGCATCGTGCGCGGCGCCGTGCTGTCGGCGAAGCAGAACCACTACGTGGAGGCGGCCCAGGCGATCGGCTGCCGCCATCCGCGCATCATCACGACGCATATCCTGCCCAACGTCACCGCGCCGATCCTCATCATCGCCTCGATCTGGCTGGGCAACGCCATCCTGATCGAGGCGACGCTGTCGTTCCTCGGTGTCGGCACGCAGCCTCCGACGCCGTCGTGGGGCCTGATGCTGAGCAGCACGGGCCGCGCGTTCATGGAGCAGGCGCCGTGGCTGGCGATCTTCCCGGGCCTGGCGATCAGCCTGGCCGTGCTCGCCTTCAACCTCTTCGGCGACACCCTGCGCGACGCCTGGGACCCGAAGCTCCGCCGCAACGGCTGAGGCGCAGCATCGGCGGGTATACTCGTCCCAAGGAGGATGTCTCATGGCCACGGACGGCAAGCACGCCCAGACGCCTCGCGGCGTCAACCACCTGGTTCTCAACGTGCGCGACCTGGACGAGTCGCATCGCTTCTGGACCGAGATCATCGGCTTCCGCTGCGTGGCCGAGCTGAAGCCCAAGCCCGGTCGGACGATGAAGATGCGCTTCTACAGCGGCGTCAGCGAGACCGGAGACGTGTCGCACCACGATCTGGCGCTGGCCCAGATCCCCGACGGCGCCCGGCTGGCGCCGCAGCCGTGGAGCATGAGCCCGAGCGGCATCGGCCTCAACCACGTGGCCATCTGCTACCCCGACCGCGAGACGTGGCTCGCGCAGATCGCCTTCCTCCGCGAGCGCGGCGTGAAGTTCCATCTGCGCGTCGATCACGGCATGACCCACAGCGTGTACATCTCGGATCCCAGCGGCCACGGGATCGAGATCCTCTACGAGCTGCCGCGCGAGATCTGGGAGAACGACATCGAGGCCGCCCAGAACTACGCCGAGCGGCTGCCACCCGACGCCGAGGCCTCGCTGGTGGACAGCACGGACTACCCGCGCTTCGGGGCCTCGGCGCGCGTGTCGTGAGGTCGCCGCGGTGCCGTCGCGCCGTGCCTTCGTCCGCCTGACGCTGGGGACGTCGGCCGCGGTGGCGCTGCGCGCCATCGCCGCCGCCGCCCAGTCGCCGCTACCGGCGACGCCCGCCTGCGGCGCCGACGGGGGGCCCACGCCGGCGCAGACCGAAGGCCCGTACTTCAAGCCGAGCTCGCCGGAGCGCGCCTCGCTACTGGAGCCCGCGCTGACCGGAGCGCGCCTGGTGGTCACGGGCCTCGTGCTCGGCACCGACTGCCGGCCGGTGCCGCACGCGCTGCTCGATTTTTGGCAGGCCGACGGCAGCGGCCACTACGACAACGCCGGGCAGCGGCTGCGCGGCCACCAGTTCACCGATGCCGAGGGCCGCTATCGCCTCGAGACCGTGCTGCCCGGCCTCTATCCCGGTCGCACCCGCCACATCCACGTCAAGGCGCAGGCGCCCGGCCAGCGGGTGCTCACGACCCAGCTCTACTTCCCCGGCGAGGTCATGAATGCGCGCGACGGCATCTTCGACCGACGGCTGGTGGTGGCGATGGCGGACAGCGCGATGGCGCGCTTCGACTTCGTGCTGCAGACGGGCGGGCGCCGCTAGCGGGTGACCTCGGAGATCATCGCCGCGCCGGCTGGGTCGCCAGCGCGCTGGCCACGAGGTGATTGATGTAGTGGCTGGTGAACGGCTTGGGAATGTAGGCGAGCGCTCCGTGCACGAGCGCCTCGGCGGCGGCGGAATAGTGCGCCGCGGTGACCATGAGGACGGGGATCGCCGGGTCGAGATGCTTGATCAGCCGCAGCGCCTCCAGACCGTTCATCCCCGGCATGTTGACGTCGAGGAGAATCACGTCCGGGCGCTGGCGACTGACCGCCACCAGGGCATCGGAGGCCGTCAGCGCGGCCTGGACCGAGTATCCCTGGTCCGACTGGATGAGCATCTCGGTGAGGAGCTCTGCCACCAACGGCTCGTCGTCGACGATGAGCACTCGCTTTGACGTGGCGCTACCGCTGGCCATGTGCGTTCTCCTCCGCCATTCATGGCTCCGGTAGCCTGGCGGTCCGGCGTGTTCCTGGGGGCCGGACCCATGGCTTTGCGTCCCAGCCTCACGGCTGGTTTGCCTTTTTCAGGAGCGTCCTGAGATCGAGCAAGCGGTGTACCAGACGGCGACGCAATCAGGAAGCCCGACACGACGCGGGGTTGCCGCGTGGGGCTCGATCCCGCGGCGGCTTCTCTGAGCAGTTCGTAGCCACGCCGAGCAACCGGGGCGGCCAATCGCTGGTCGGCCGCGCCGGGAAGAGCCGCTCCGCCGGCGGGCGCCGGGGCTTCGTCGAGTCACGTTGACGATGCAAGCTGGCCAGAAAGCGACCGGCGGCAGACCTGCCGACGGAGCGGACGTCAAGCGCCGCGAGGCTTTAGCCGGCCCGCGCGATACGGCACTCTCGTTGCTCTGTCCTGGCCCCGGAGGACGATCCTTGAGCCAATTCAGCCAGGATCCGAAGGTCGTCAGCCCCTTCAGCCGGGGCCACAAGCCGTCGCGCGAGCCGGCGAACGGGATGCCGGCGAGCAGCACCCCGGCGACGGCGGCGGTCGTTCAGGAGTCACCGAGCGGTCGTCGATTCGGTGAGGTCCTGGTCGAGGAGAAGATCATCACCCCCGCGCAGCTCGAGACGGCGCTGCGACAGCAGGCCGCGGCGCGGACCTACATCCCGCTCGGGCAGGTGTTGCTGGCCAACAAGGTCATCACCCGCCGGCAGCTCAATGCGCTGCTGCACCGCCACAAGAAGCGCTCGCGCCTCGGCGACATCCTGGTCAAGGCCAAGGAGATCACGCCCGAGCAACTGCACGAGGCGCTCGTCGAGCAGCGGAAGACGCCGACGCCGATCGGCCAGGTGCTGATCCGGCTCGGCTACGTGAGCGAGACGACGATGCGGGACGCGCTGTGCACCCAGCTCCACATCAACTTCTTCGATCTCGATCCGATCGCGATCGATCGCTCGCTGGCCCGCGTGATTTCCGAGCGGTTCGCGAGCCAGCATCAGATCGTCCCGCTGTTCCGGGTCGGCGACACCCTGGTCGTCGCGATGGACGATCCCTCGCGGGCGGAGTTCATCGAGCGGCTGCAGTTCGATCTGAGCCTCCACATCGAGGTCGTGACGACGACGACGCAGAAGCTGAAGGCGGCGATGGCGCGGCTCTACGGACCCGCGACGCTCCCCGACGTCGACGTCTTCGGGCGGCGCAGCCTCCTGATCGGCGCGATCCGCGACCACGTCGTGGCCGAGCTGGCCGGCAAGGCCCTGCGCGGCGTCAGCGTCGTTCCCTCCGGCTGGTCGTAGGCTCCCCTCGGGCCGGCGTCCTCACAGCAGCGTGCACGCCTCATCGAAGTCCAGGCGCGGCAGCTTCGGCAGCACCTTGCCCGGATCGCCGTGGCCGAGGTTGCAGAGGAAGTTGGACTTGATGCGGCCCTCGGGGAAGAACTCGGCATCGACCTTGGCGTTGTCGAAGCCCGACATGCCACCGACGTCGAGGCCGATCGCGCGGGCGGCCAGCAGGAAGTAGGCGCCCTGCAGCGTGCCGTTGCGGAACGCCGTGATCTCGGCCAGCGCGGGATTCTTCGCGTAGTTCTCCGCCATGTCCGGCCGGTGGGTGAACGTCTTCTTCGGCATCCATTCGAAGAACCGCGTGTCGTAGCCGATGATGGCCGTGACCGGCGCCTGCTTCGTCTTGTCCACGTTGCCCGGGCTCAGCGCCGGCAGCAGCCGGGCCTTGGCGGCCGGCGTCCGGAGGAACACGCACCGGGCCGGGAGCGAGTTCGCGCTGGTCGGCCCCATCTTCACGATGTCCCAGAGGCGGCGCAGCTCGTCCTCGCTGACCGGCGTCGGCAACCAGCCGTTCTGCGTGCGCGCCCGGAGAAACAGCAGGTCCAGCCCGGCAGCGTCGAGTGTCGGCACGGCGTCCTCCTGGCGAACGGTTCGTTGCGAACGGGTCAGGCGCGGCGGGCGTCCTGGATCGCGCGCCACACCCGGGCGGGCGTGGCCGGCATCTCGAGCGCGTGCACGCCGAGCGGCGCCAGGGCGGCGATCACGGCGTTCATCGCCGCCGGCAGCGCGCCGACGGTGCCCGCCTCGCCGGCGCCCTTGGCGCCCAGCGGATTCAGCCTGGTCGGCACCGGGTGACTCTCGATGTGCATGTCGGGCAGGGTGTCGGCGCGCGGCATCGCGTAGTCCATGAACGAGGCGGTCAGCAGCTGGCCGGAATCGGGGTCGTAGACGACCTCCTCCATCAGCGCCTGGCCCACACCCTGGGCGACGCCGCCGTGGATCTGGCCCTTGAGGGTCACCGGATTGATGACGGTGCCGACGTCGTCGACGATGACGTAGCCGACCAGCGCGACGGCGCCGGTGTCGGCGTCGACCTCCGCCTCGCACACGTGGCAGCCGTTGGGCCAGGTGTCGGTCGCGGGGACGAACGTGCCCGTCTCGTACAGCCCGGGCTCGAGCCCCTTCGGCAGCTGGCCGGGCTGGAACGCGGCACGGGCGACGTCCGTGAGCGGGACCGTGCGGTCGGTGCCGGTCACCCTGAACCGGCCGTCGGAGAACAGGAGGTCGTCCTCGGCCGCCTCCAGCAGGCGCGCGGCGATCTTCCTCCCCTTGGCGAGGATCTTGTCGGCAGCCGTCCACAGGGCGCTGCCGCCGATCACCGTCGAGCGCGACCCCATCGTGCCCATGCCGAACGCCACGCGATCGGTGTCGCCGTCGATGTAACGCACCTCGGCCGGATCGAGGCCCAGCCGCTCGTGCAGGATCTGCTTGAAGGTCGTCTCGTGGCCCTGGCCCTGGTTCTTGGTGCCCATGAAGATGGTGGCGGTGCCGCTCGGCGCGAAGCGGATCTCGGCGAACTCCGGCTGGGCGCCGGCGGCGCGCTCGATGGCGTTGACGACGGCGAGGCCGCGCAGCTTGCCGCGGCGCTGCGCCTCCTCGCGCCGGGCGGGGAACCCGGCGACGTCCGCCAGCTCGAGCGCCTTCTCCATGTTGCTGGCGAACTCGCCGCAGTCGTACGTCATGCCGAGCGCGGTCTTGTAGGGCATCGCTCCCGACGGGATGAGATTGCGCCGTCGCAGCTCGACCGGGTCCACGCCGAGCTCGCGGGCGGCGTCGTCGATGAGGCGCTCCAGCACGTAGGTCGCCTCCGGCCGGCCGGCGCCGCGGTAGGGGGCGGTCGAGTTCGTGTTGCTCAGCACGCTCAGTACCTCGACGTGAGCGGCCGCAAACGTGTAGACGCCGACCAGCGTGACGATGTTGCTGAACGTCGCCAGCAGATTGCGATCCGACGACACGTAGGCGCCGACGTTGGCGAGGGTGCGCACGCGCAGCGCCAGGAAGCGGCCCTCGGCGTCCAGCGCCAGCTCGGCGTCGCTCACGTTGTCGCGCGCGTGCTCGTCGGCCGGGATCGCCTCGCGGCGCTCGCACGACCACTTGACGGGCCGCCCGAGCTTGCGGGCGGCCCACAGCACCAGCCGGTGCTCGGGATACTGCCAGCCCTTGGTGCCGAAGGCGCCGCCGACGTCGCCCACGATCACACGGATCGTGTGCTCGGGCACCTTGAAGATGTTGGTGGCCAGGGCGTTGCGCACCCGGTGCGGATACTGCACGTCGGCGTAGAGGGTGTAGCGTCCCTCGCCCGGATCCCAGAGGCCGAGCGCGCCGCGGGGCTCCATGTACTGGGCGTGGACGCGGGTGATCAGGTAGCGGCGCCGCACGACACGCGCCGCCCGCGCGAACGCCGCCTCGGTGGCGGCCCGGTCGCCGGCCTCGTGCACGTTGGAAACGTTGTCCGGGCACTCCGGCCAGACCGCGGCGCCGCCGATGCTGTTCGCCGTCACGGTGAGCGAGGGCAGCGCCTCGTAGTCGATCGCCACGGCCTCGGCGGCGTCCTCGGCCTGCGCGCGGGTCTCGGCGACGACCATCGCCACCGGATCGCCGACGTACCGGGCGACGTCGCGCACGAGCCCCGGATGCGGAGGCGCGAACATCGGCGAGCCGTCGGGCCGCTTGCGCTTGAGCGTCATCTTCATCGTGCCGAGCCCGTCGGCGGCGACGTCGGCGCCGGTGAAGACCGCGAGCACCCCCGGCAATCCCGCCGCGGCTTTCGTGTCGACGGCGCGCAGGCGGGCGTGGGCGTGGATCGAGCGGACGATGACGGCGTGCGCCTGGCCGGGAAGATTCACGTCGTCGTGAAAGCGACCCTCGCCGCGCACGAGGCGCACGTCCTCGAAGCGCTTGATGCCTTGCCCGACCCCGAACGCCCCCATAGTCATGGGGGCCTCGAGATGGCCCCCAACCCCCCCATCGTTCGTCGCGCCCCGGCGGAGCCGTGGCGCTCCTCTGGTTTACATGGGGGCCGCGGGATGGCCCCCAACCCCCCCATCGTTCGTCGCGCCCCGGCGGAGCCGTGGCGCTCCTCTGGTTTACATGGGGGCCTCGACATGGCCCCCAACCCCCCGCGTCGTTCGTCGCGCCCCGGCGGAGCCGTGGCGCTCCTCTGGTTTACATTGGGGGCCTCGAGATGGCCAACCCCCGCGTCGTTCGTCGCGCCCCGGCGGAGCCGTGGCGCTCCTCTACAGCGGCTACGGCACGAGGACGATTTTGCCGTAGGCGCCGGGCTCGAGGACGGCTTGCTGGGCGGCGGCGGCCTGGGCGAGCGGGAACTCGCGGCCGACGACGGGGCGCAGCGTGCCGTTGGCCAGGCCGGCGGTCAGCGCGGCCATGATCGAGGCCAGCTCGTTCGGCGGCGCGTTCCACAGCGCGAGCCCGGCGATCGTCGCGTCCTTGCCCATCGCACCGCGCGGGTTGATCTCGATCGTCCCGCGGTTGCCGATCACGACGATGCGACCGAAGCGCGCCACCACGTCGAGGTCCTTCTGGAGGTTCACGTTGGCCAGCATCTCGAGGATCACGTCGGCGCCGCGCCCCTCGGTGACCTCCAGCAGCCGCTTGGGATAGTCCGGCGTGCCATGGTCGAGGACGTGATGCGCGCCCTGCTCGGCGACGAGCTTGCGGCCGCGCTCGGTGCCACCGGTGCCGATGACCGTCATGCCGTGCGCCACGCCCATCTGCACGGCGGCGATGCCGACGCCCCCGGAGGCGCCGTGGACGAGCAGTGTCTCGCCGGGCCGCGCCTGGGCCTTGTGGTGCAGGCCGCGATAGGCGGTGGCGTACGGCACGCCGACGGCGGCACCCTGGCCGAACGACAGGTTCGCCGGCAGCGGGTGCACCAGCGTCGCGTCGCAGGCGGCCACCGCGGCATAGCCGCCGGCCCGCGCCACCCAGACGCGGTCGCCCGGCTTGAAGCGCTTCACCCCGTCGCCCACGGCCTTCACGATCCCGGCGGCGTCGCCACCAGGAATGTAGGGCAGCGGCGGAGTCTGCGCATAGCTGCCGGAGCGGACGTAGGTGTCGACGGGATTGACGCCGGCCGCCTTGATCTCCACGAGGACCTGGCCGGGCCCCGCCTTGGGTTCCTGGATCTCCTCGAGCTGCAGGACCTCGGGACCGCCGAACTTGTGGACACGAATCGCCTTCATGGCGGCTCTCCTTGTGACCTTCGATCACGCTCAACGCCCGCCAGCCTAGCCAACCCGCCGGTCGTTGGCAACCGGAGGCTCTGGATGGCGTCTCACTTGCTGGGGGTCTCTCCTCCTGGAGGTCCGAGATGAGCGAGAGTGGCGCCATCCAGCATCTGGCCGACGAGGGATTCACCGAGCACTTCGCGGTCAGGGACAACGCGCTGCGCGGCCTGGAGGGCGGCCAGGCGTTCCGG
>Ga0209474_10003261_pt1 | contig 14320 bp, 17 predicted proteins | sample GraSoiAngelo_145_FD_185902 | JGI IMG/M metagenome (GOLD analysis project Ga0209474, IMG submission 185902) | Grasslands soil microbial communities from the Angelo Coastal Reserve, California, USA - 14_1009_05_20cm (SPAdes) (version 2) | ecosystem: Environmental > Terrestrial > Soil > Grasslands...
CTACACACGCAAAGTGGTTCTGCGCGGCAAACGCTCACGCGAAACGAAAGTCGCCGAGATTATGTCAACCGATGTAACCGTTACGCATCCGCGCGAGCCGGTCGAGACATGTCTGCGATTGATGACCGACAAACATATTCGCCATTTGCCCGTGCTTGACGGTGATGAAGTGGTGGGAGTGATTTCGATCGGGGATTTGGTCAAACACGTCATTTCCTGCCAGAGCGCCGCTATCGCGCACCTGGAAAGCTACATCCACGGCGGATACTTGGGATAATTCTGTAGCGGCGCTCTATGAGCGCCGGATGAGAAATTTTCGGCGGTCATAGGCCGCCGCTACAATTTCCAAACTGTTTTCCCACCTACAATTGTCCGCACTGCGCGGCCTTTGAGTTTCCAGCCGTCGAACGGCGAGTTGCGCGAGGCCGACTGAAATTGATCAACTCTCACTGTCCAGTCCAATTCTGGATCGATCAGGGTTACATCAGCTCGCGCGCCGATCGATAGCGTGCCGGCATCAATCTTCAACAAACGCGCCGGTTCGGCCGTGTACATCTCGATTAATCGGGCGATACCGATCTTGCCGTGTTTGTGCGCAAGCAGATCAATGAATAATCCGAGCTCTGTCTCCAACCCGATGATCCCAAACGGTGCTGCATCGAATTCCACTTCCTTTTCAAAATTCGCATGCGGCGCGTGATCGGAACACAAGATCGACAATGTTCCATCGGCGATTCCTTCCAGCAGCGCATTCACATCTGCTAGCGGCCGCACCGGCGGATTCATTTTGAAGTTGGTGTCAAAATTTTGGATCGCTGCGTCGGTTAAGGCGATGTGATGCGGGCAAACTTCGCCGCTGATCTTCACGCCGCGCGTTCGCGCTTCACGAATGAGTCGCACACTGCCAGCCGTGCTGATGTGCTGGCAATGAATGTGATGATCGCAAAGTTCTGCGAGTAAGATGTTGCGCATGACCATCGCTTCTTCGCCCGCCGCGGGCCAACCGGGTAATCCGAGCAATGTGCTCCAGTATCCTTCGTGCACGACGCCGTTGGCGACCAGATTGTAATCCTGACAATGATCGAGCACGGGCAGATCGACCATGCAGGCATACTCGACCGCGCGCCGCATGACTTCGTGATTTTGAACACAGTGGCCGTCGTCCGTGATCGCCGCTACGCCCGTCTGCGCGAGTGAGCCGATAGGCGCGAGTTCTTCGCCGGCCAGATTTTTTGAAATTGCGCCGGTGGGTAAAACATTGACGCAGGCGACAGCCGCCGCGCGATCTCTTATCCACGCGATGGTGCTGGGATTGTCCGCGACCGGCGAAGTGTTCGGCATGCAAACCACCGTGGTGAATCCACCGGCAGCTGCCGCGCGCGCGCCCGACTCGATCGTTTCCTTGTGACTGAATCCCGGTTCCCGCAGATGCACGTGCATGTCGATCAAGCCGGGTGCCACGATCAATCCCTTTGCGTCAATCTCTTCGATTTCGGATTTCTGACTTCTGACTTCTGACTTCTCCGTGATTCGACCATCGGCTATAAAAAGATCCGCGATTTCATCTCGCTTATTTGCGGGATCGATCACCCTCCCATTGCGAATAATGGTCGCGCTCCCCAGAATTCCAATGACGCGCGCTTTTCTCACGTCGCGATTCCTCCGCACAAATAAAGAACGGCCATGCGAACAGCGAGACCGTTGGTGACTTGATCGAGAATGACGCTTTGCAAGCCATCCGCGACGTCGCTGTCGATCTCGACGCCGCGGTTAATCGGGCCGGGATGCATGATGAGGCAATCCGGCTTCAAAAGTTTTGCGCGTTCCTTCGTCAGGCCAAACAAGCGGACGTATTCACCGAGCCCGGGAAAATATTCCCTGCGCTGGCGTTCATGCTGAATCCGCAAAAGGTTTATCACATCGGCTTTCGGCAGCACTTCGTCAATCTTGTATGAAACTTCGACGCCCAGTTTTTCAAACTCGCGCGGCACGAGAGTGCTCGGCCCGACTAACGTCACGCGCGCGCCTAGCTTTAGAAGGCCGAAAATGTTCGAGCGCGCGACGCGACTGAACAAAATGTCGCCGATGATCGCCACGTTTAGGCCCGCGATTTTTCCTCTGCGTTCTCGGATCGTATAAAGATCCAGAAGCGCCTGCGTGGGGTGCTCGTGCGCGCCGTCACCGGCGTTGATCACGCTCGCTTTCAGCCGACTTGCCAGAAACTGCGGCGCGCCAGCGGAGCCGTGGCGCAGCACGAGAATGTCGGCGTGCAACGCCTCGAGATTGCGCGCGGTGTCCTTAAGCGTTTCGCCTTTGGTGAGGCTGGAGGTGGTTGCCGAAATATTGATCACGTCCGCACTCAAGCGAAAAGCGGCCAGCTCGAATGAGGTGCGCGTCCGCGTGCTCGGTTCGACAAAAAAGTTCATCAGCGTTTTCCCGCGCAGCGCTGGAACTTTTTTGATCTGGCGAATGCCCACTTCCTTGAACGCGTTCGCAGTTTCGAGAACGAAATTGATTTCGTCTGCTGATAATTCACGCAGGCCGAGCAAGTCTTTACGAGTCCAGCGCGTGCTCCCCGGAGCAGATCCGCGTCGCATCGTCATGATTCCCTTTCCAGCCAGACTGCGTCGGGTTCGTTGTCGGTTTCTTGCAGGCGCACCTGAATTTGTTCTGGCGTCGCGGTCGGCAAATTTTTTCCGACGAAATCGGGGCGAATGGGGAGCTCGCGATGACCGCGATCGATCAGCACCGCCAATTGGATGCGGGCGGGGCGCCCAAACGAGTTGATGGCGTCCATCGCCGCGTGAGCAGTGCGTCCGGTGTAAAGAACGTCATCGACAATGATGACGGTGCGCTTCTCAAGTGGCACCGGAAGTTTAGAGGCGTGCACCACTGGCAGTTCTGGCCGCGTTCCCACGTCGTCGCGATGCATCGCTACGTCGATGACCCCAGTCTCAATGTCGATCTTTTCGATCTCGCGAATGAAGGCGGTGATCCGCCGCGCGATCTCCACCCCGCGCGAGGGAATTCCCGCAAGCACCACCTTTTCGAGCGGCGGATTTCGCTCAATGATTTCATGCGCAATCCGTCGCAGCGCCCGGCGAATTGCCTCCGCGTCCATGATGGGGACGGCGGCAGATGAATTCTGTTTTTTTTGTTTCATGCGTTTCCTTGGCGACCTCGCGGGATCGCGTTAAAGGAAAAATTTACGAGACGGACTTTTCGGTGCGCGTCTCCTTTCTTCGTCGCTCTCGCCAGTTGGAGCGATGTTTCACTATCCAATCAAGCAATGCTCTCTCAAAGCCGATGCCTTTGCCGGCTTTTTCGCTTTCAATCCACTTATGCTTCAAAATCTCCGCGCGCTCGGCGAGGAACTCCTTGTAGAGCGCCGAATCCTTGACGAATTGAGCTTGATCTTCTTCCGAAGACGGCATCGTCGGTTCTTCTTTCATAAAACTTGCGTTGAGTCAACAAAATCGACGCGTCAGAATTCGACGGGGCGGCCGCGTTATTTATTTAACTCTCCTTTGGGCTAGCGGTTCCGGACGCATCACTACGCCAACGTTTTACGTAGATGTTCTGAGATTTTTTTAAACTCGGCTGTCACCGGCGATCGTCGATCTTCGCCCACGATTGGAATTCCGCGGTCGCCTGACTCGCGCGTGGCAATATCGATCGGAATCTGGCCAAGCAACGGCACACGCAGCCGTTTCGCTTCGCCTTCGCCGCCACCGCTTCCAAAGATATCGTAGCGTTTACCGTCGGAGGGAGAGACGAAGTAACTCATATTCTCGATCAGACCGAGCACAGGCACGTTGACCTTGTCGAACATCGTGGCGGCTTTTCGGGCGTCGATGAGCGCAACTTCCTGGGGCGTGGTTACTATAATCGCTCCCGAAAGCGCGACTGTCTGCACAATAGTAAGTTGAATGTCGCCGGTGCCAGGGGGCAGATCGAGCAACAGATAATCCAGTTCACCCCATTCGACCTGCCGCAAAAATTGTTGCGTGTAGCGCGTAACCATCGGCCCGCGCAAACTCGCAGGCGAGGTATCGTCAAGCAGAAATCCCATCGACATTAGCCGCAATCCGTATTGCTCGATCGGAACGATCTTGTTTTCTTCCGTGGCCATTGGCCGTTCGCGCGTGCCGAACATCAGCGAAATGCTCGGACCGTAGATGTCACAATCGCATAGACCGACGCGCGCGCCGGTTTGCTTTAGAGCTACCGCAAGGTTGGCCGCAACAGTTGATTTACCCACGCCGCCTTTGCCGCTTGCTACGGCGATCACGTGCCTGACTCCAGGGATCCGCGTCGCGCCCATGCCGCCGCCTGCGCCGCCGGGTGGTGCCTGGATATCGATCAAAACCTTCGCGCTGCGCACTCCTTCGATCCCGCGCAATGCGCCTTCCGCATCATTCTTGATTGCTGCGGGGATGTTTGGATCATTTGTCGCAAGGGCGAGCTGCACCTTGACCTCACCATTGTCGATCTGGATCGACTTCACCAAGCCGAATGAAACGATGTCGCGAGTGAAGCCGGGATATTTCACCGACTTCAACGCGCTCTTCACCTGCTCCTCTGAGATCGACATACTTGAACCTTACGTGCGCTGCGCCAAACGTAAACGGCGCGCGGGTGTTATCGCTCCTGATAATCCAGTTTGTAGCGAATTTGATAGTCGCTTCCGCCAGAGAAAGGAGATGGCTGCTCGCCGGCTTTCGCAACGAAGTCTGGATTTTGCCAACCAGACCAGGCGCGATAGCTCGCCTTCATGGGGTTGGCCGGTAGGTGGAGCTTGAAAATCCGGTCTTGGCGCCCCGGAAATTTCAGCACGAACAAGCGCTGCGAGGTGCGAAAATAAAGTTCGACGTAGCCAGCGCGCACGCCCGGATTTTCAGGCGCTTCTGTGTGCCAATAACCCGGCATCCTATTACGATCGGTGTCGAGTTCCGGCTCAACGTCAGAAAGAGTTTCGAGCGACTGACCAGCTGGCGGTTTCACTTCAAATTCGAGAAGCGGTGTCGGCCCGTTGAGGTTGAGAACATGTGGTTGAGCTGCATACCAAATTCCCAAACCAGACGCTCCGATGGCTGCGATCGAGACACAAACCATCACCAACCCGATGAACAACCAGATGCTTCTCACCCCGCGCCAGTAGAGTGTGGCTAGGATGGAGACTGGCACGACGATGCATGCCACGATCAATGCAATGGCAACGGTAAAGTAAGCGGCTTCACCTTCCCTCGATGGGACATGAAGTGCGGCTGCCAGGACGGACCCAAGTGCGAAGCCGAGAAACAGTCCCGCCGCGATGCCGATGATTCCTCCCAGAATTCCGAAAAGGATTGAGCTAACGGAAAGTTTATTTATGGCGGCCTTCATGGGATGATCAGGGCGAATTCGTGGGCGCCGGCCGTTGAAGAAGGTCGATCCGTTGATGCGTGTTTGCGATCTCGACGACGAGACCCGAATAGTTCCACTGACCAAGAGACTTCCTTGCTGCCGCGTAAATCGTTCCTTTCCCTTTTGGACCGGCGATGGGAACGGACAAATTGGCTTCTCCGGCGGCGCCATTAACGTTCGTGTTTCCGGAAACAAGAAATCCTTCTGTGATAGGCGAACCAAGGGCTTCGATGACCGCAGGATGCACCTTTGCTCTGGCCAAAGCATCTTTGTAAACGTCAGTCGATTTCACTGCGCTGAACACGATTAACATCACTGAGCCAACGAAAACGACGAACAATACCGCTATGCTGAAGCAGCCAAGAGGAACGAACCATTTCCAGTTTCGCTTCCACCAGTTTGGTCTTGGCGTCGGAGAAACTGGTGGCGCTATCTGTTCCACAGCGTTTTTCTACTTCGAAGGCGAAGCTTTTTGCAACCGATCTCTTCGCTGCGATCTGAGCTTGACTCATTCAGTTCTCGCCATGCAGGATGCCGGCCATGAAACTACAACACTCCCTTCGAATTATTTTCGCAGGCGCTTTGATTGCACTCATTGGCGCCTGCGCGACGATGACACCCTCCGGTCCAGCCGCGCTTGCTGGCACGTGGACAAACTCGCTCGGCGCCGTCTGGACAATTAACGCCGACGGCACATTTCACGTGATGGCTACTAAGCCAAAGGCCGAGATCTGGGGTACCTATACGGCCACAGGCAACACGATCACAGTTCAAGAGACCCGCCGATCCGGGGCGATTCCAAAATCTTGCAGAGGCCCTGGTGTTTACAAATTTAGCCGGCCGAACCCAAACACTTTGACGTTTGTGTCGGTCAGTGACGTCTGCAAGCCACGCATTCAAAACGTGACGCAGCCCTGGACAAAAAAATAGATCTGGCGACTAAGGTCAATCGTCTATCCGATCGTCCGCAAATAAATATCTTCCAGTCGCTGCGCTTGCGTTTGCAGATCGAAATTTTTGCGAATGACCTCAGCGCCGGTGCGCGCGATCTGCGAGAGGAAGGCCGGATCTTCCGCCGCGTTGAACAACGCCCGCGCTAACGCTTCGTGATCACGCTCCGGCACGAGCACGCCGCTCACGCCGTTTTCGATTGCTTCGGGAATCCCGCCATGCTGGGTGGCGAAGACTGGCAAGCCGCTGGCCATCGCTTCGAGCATCGAATTTGGAATGCCTTCCTGGTTTCCGTCGTGACCTGTTTGACTCGGGTGCAGGAAAAAGTGCGACCGATAATAGATGTCGCGCAATTGCTCCTGCGAAATGAAACCTGTGAATGAAACGCGCGCATCAAGGTTAAGTTCGCGCGTCAGCCTCTGAAGTTGAGCGAGCATCGGTCCTTGTCCGGCAATCGTCAGCGTCGCATTTGGATATTTCCCCACGAAAACTGCGAACGCGCGAAGCGTAACGGGCAGACCTTTCTTTTCGATCAGCCGTCCGGCCTGCACGAATCGCCATTCGGTCCCCACGGCGACGAAGTTTCGTTCACGAAACGGAAATTCCTCCAACGGAATTCCGGTGCGCTGGATTTCAATCTTTTCCAGGTCGCAGCCAAGATCAGCAACTGCGTGCCGCAGCGATTCGGAGCGGACCAAAACCAACTGCACTGCCTTAAGCATCTGCTGCGTGGCCTCTCGATAGGCCGGCTTGTTCATGTCTACCGTGACATCGGCGCCATGAAAGGAAACGATCGACGGATTTTTCCATTCGCGAATCAGCGGCAGTAGATGCACGGCGATTTGGCCGAAGTAAATGTGCAAAAGCCGCGCGTCGATTCTACTTAAGACGCCTAGCAATGCACGCAGCTCGGTGTCCGAAATTTGCCATGGCATGTCGCGCAGTTGCCTGAACCAAAGGCGCCGCAGGAAATGCGTCGCCGGCTTGGGAACAATGTGGACGTGCTCAAACGGGTAGCGCTCGGTTTGTTCGCGTTTCTGCGCAATTATCTTGGGAATGCATCGTTTCAGCGCGGTGATTTGCCGGTAGATATGCAACATCTCCGGTTTGAGGAACGTCGCGCAATAACAAGCGATAACCGGTGGTGACTCGGAAGGTGAAACTTGCAACGCCGAAGGCTCAACGCTTAACGCCGAATCTTCAACTTTCAGGAACTGTAATTTTCGCTGGCGCTTGGTTTGGAGTTCCGTCTTTAGGCGGTTTTGTTTCCCCCGGCAGCCGCGTAAACGCGGAACTCCAAACATGCTAACTCACGTGGAAAACTGCGCGCGCACTTCAGCGGGAACGCGGACGGGCCGGCCGGTTTGTGCATTGATCGGGCACCACAGCGTCCGAGCTTTTGACAAGAGCTGTCCGTCGCTGTTACGCTGGATTTCCGTGAACCGTTCGAAGGTGAGCCGCGTGGCTTTGCCCACCCACGTGCGCAACGCGATTTGGTCACCAAGCGTGGCGGGAGTTTTGTAGTCGATCTCGTGCCGCAGAACGACCCAGCCGATGGTTTCTTCTGCTTCCGGGCTGGCTATGGCCCGCCAGTGCGCAGTGGCAACCTCCTGCACCCAGCGCAGGTAAACAGTGTTGTTCACGTGATTTTGCTCGTCGATGTCCTCCGGCAGAACTGAAACGGTCATTTCGAAAGGCGCGGAGGACATCGATCGATCAAGTGAATTAGAAGGCAAAGCTCCGGAACGAAAGAGAGATTAGCTCATGTGGAACCGCCGCATTAATTCTTGGCGCGCTTCCATGGCGATGTCTGGTCGCATCCGACTGAGCAATTTTTCCCGGCGCTCCGGATCCATGGCTGCCAGTTCGCGCACCAGTTTGTCGCGCGTTTTCCATTTCGCATACTTGCTCAAACCGATGCCGATCGCGAGAAGCGCAGAGATGATCCAAATCGTAATGTCTGTCGCAGTCAACGAAACTCACTCTTCCTTTTTCGCAACAGAGTTCAACCACAAGCTCAGAAAGCCGCGGAATTTGACGTTCCTGGCACGGATAGGAGATTTTCTCGTGCGCGTCCACCGAGGAACTGTCGCCATTCTCTGTACGTGTGTTGTGCTGGCTAATGCACCTTTAGCGCGCGCGCAGGAAGCGACCTCGGCAAATCTTCCGGACCAATTCGAGACCCGCGAGTCGATGCCGACGCCGAAATCGAAAAAGAAAAAGGCCGAACCGAGCTTGAAAATTGCAGCCAGGGCATCGACTCGAAAGCCAGCGCCTGCGACCGGGCAGACGACGCACCCTCCAGAAGAACCGGTGACACCGGCTATGCCGGTACAAAAGAAAACTCGTGCAAAAAAGCGGACGGCTCCGGCCGTGCAATCTGAGGCGGCAAGTTCTTCGACTCCCACTCCGTTGTCGTTACCGGCAGCCCAAGCTATGGCAGTGAGCGCTCCTTTGCCCGAGTATCCATACCAAGCCAAGCGCGCCAATATCACTGGAAGCGGTGTTTGCGTCATCACTATCGATACTGCGAGCGGCAAAGTCACCGATGCGATGATGGCGCAAAGCACCGGTGATGCGATGCTTGATAAAGTTACCACCAACACGTTTCGAAGGTGGCGATTCAAACCCGGAACTATGTCGCAGGTCCGAGTACCCGTCGACTACGAATGAAACCATGTTGGTTCTTTTTGATAATCAGCCATTGGACTTGCGATCGCAGTCGCATCGTGTGAACACGAAGAATGTATTCAGTTGAGCTTGATCGATCGAAACATCTCCTGGTGATCAGCGCTTCGCAGCGGGTCACGGCCGAGCAAGCAAAGCTGGCTGCGCAACGCGTACGAGAACTCTTACAGGATGTTGCCCCCGGGTTCCGCGTTCTGGCGGATTTTCGCTGGTTGGACTCAATGGATTCGGCAGCAGCGCCTCACATTGCCGAAATCATGGATACGCTTGCCGAAAAAGGGGTCGCCTCTGTGACGCGAGTGATGCCCGATCCGCACAAGGACATCGGTCTCAATATTCTCTCGCAATTTCATTACGGACCCGAAATTCAAATTGCGACGTTCCAGACGCTGGCTGACGCGCTGCAAAGTATGGCGGGCGGTGATTCTTCCTCGACCTAGTTACGCGCCTTGGTCTTTATTTCCTTGGGGGTGTTGTTTAATGCTTGCCATTTAACGGGCGACCGAACATTCTGCGGTTCTCGAACTTAACTGTAACTATGAAAAAATCTGTTTTAACGTTCATCACTGTTCTGATCGGCGCAGCGTTTATCGTTTCCTGCACACAACAGGGAACTACCGCAACTTCGACCAGGGGGGCGGCAACTGCCAAAGTCTCGCCCACTCCGACCCCGACAAGGTCCCCGGCAAAGAAGAGGACCGCGGCGAAGAAGAAGAAGGCCGCTGAGGCCGAGGAGTCTCCCTCGCCTTCAGAAGGATCTTCTCCTGCGCCGACACCGTAGAGCGACCTTCAAAGCCTTGATTCTGGAAGTGTGCGCCCAGTTGGATGGGCGCATTGGTTGAGTGCGCCGTCAGATTAAGAGCGCGCTTGAGCGCCGTGGTTGCCTGCGTTAGGCTCTGCGCGGGATGCTTGAGACCACTCTGGGTTGCCTCAAATGGGGCGCGGTCGGTTTCGTCGTGGCTTTTGCACTGATGAAACTGTTCGAGGCCAGCCATATTCACGACGATATTCCCAAGCCTGCTTTCAAGATAAGGCAGACGAAACGCGCCACCCTCGTGCTATCAACATTCGCAGGGATGCTTTCAGCTTTGGTGTGGTTATTGGTGCAAAAGTTGGACTGAGCTGACGCTGACGTTAAACGGTTGAAGCCTTAAATCGCCGAAGGTGTGTCCTGCGCGGTTCAGCCCATGTAAAATCCGCCGTTCACGTTCAAGACCTGCCCCGTGATATATGACGCCATTCGGGAGGCGAGGAAGAGCGCTGCGTTTACAATTTCGCCCACATCCCCAAGGCGGCCGAGCGGGATTTGTTTGATGAAATTTTGCGTCACTTCGTCGGGCATACCCTTGCTCATGCCGACGTCGATGAAACCCGGAGCGATGGCATTCACGGTGACGTTCTGCCGCGCAAACTCGCGGGCAGAGACTTTGGTAAGCGCGATGATGCCCGCTTTGCTCGAGGAATAATTCGCTTGGCCGAACAAGCCCGTTTGGCCGCTCACGGATGACATATTGATGATTCGGCCGCCGCTGCGCAAAATCGCGCCGGCTTTTTGAGTGACGATGAACGTGCCGATGAGATTTACGCGAATGACGCTCTCGAATTCATCCGTCGACATTTTTTTGATGGTGCGATCAGTGATGATTCCGGAATTGTTCACGAGAATGTCGAGGCCGCCATGTCGATCTTGTATCTGCTTCATCATGGCCGCGACCTGCGCTGGTTGCGTGACGTCGCACTCGATCACCAACGGCTCGACCAACTCATCAGCCGCATTCATCGCATCGGTCTTATTTTGCCCTTGCGCGTCGGCGACGTAATTGACCACGCATTGCGCGCCGTGTGCGCCAAAAGCCTTTATCATTTCTGCGCCAATCCCGCGCGAGCTGCCGGTGATCAGCACAACTTTGCCAGTGAAATCGAGAGGATTAGCCATTTACCGATTTAATGATTTAGCGATTTAGCGATTGCAATGGTTAAATCATTAACTCACTAAGTCGCTAAATCCTTAAATTCTCAAATGGCTTCGCCGACTCGAATTCTGACCGCTGTCCCAATTTGCGACGGGCACGATAGCGCGATCAATACAATCAACCTGGAACTCATCCGGCATGGCGTTGAAGTGATTTACCTCGGTTATCACCGCTCGGTTAGTGACATCGTGCGCGCGGCGATCCAGGAAGACGTGCGCGCCATCGGCATCTCCAGTTATAACGGCGGACACATCGAGTTTTTTGCTGAGGTTGTGAATCTTCTCCGCAAAAAAGGGGCCGACGACATCAAGGTTTTCGGCGGCGGCGGGGGCACCATTACGCATGACGACGCCGAAATCATGAAACGCAAAGGCGTGGAGGAAGTTTTTTTCGCCGGCACATCCCTCGAAGAAATGGTGAAATTTGTTCATCAGCGTTACGGCAAATCGCGTGCGAAACGACCGCGCCCAAAAACGGCCGACCAAGAACTCGCACACAGGCTGAGTGGAATCGAGGACGCACACCCGAGCGGCAAACGTCGAACGCCCAACGTCCAACGTCCAACGCCGAATAGAAAAATTGAAAATCGAAAATCGAGAATCGAAAATGCCAAAGTGATCGGCTTCACCGGCCCGGGAGGTGCCGGCAAGACAACGCTAATCGATGAACTGGTGTTGCGCTTTCTGAATCGAAATCCGAAAGGAAGGATCGCGATCTTGTCGCACGATCCCAGCGTGGTCGGCGAAGGCGCGTTGCTGGGCGATCGGGCCACCATGATCAACTCGCAGGACGATCGCGTGTTCATGCGCAGCATGGCCACGCGCGGACAAGCGGGCGGACTTTCGCCTGCAACACACGATTGCCTCGCGTTACTGGCTCAATCGAATTTCGACTATGTCATAATCGAGACGGTGGGCACCGGCCAAGAAGCGATGCCGTTTCAGAAAAATGGAATTGTCGATCTAACAGTGCTGGTGATGAATCCGGATTACGGCAGCCGCTTGCAGTTGCAAAAAATCGTGATGCTTGATCTGGCCGATATCGTGGTGGTGAATAAAAGCGATCTTCAGCGGGCGCGCACCGCGCATACAGAAATCGAGCAGCGCCTCGAACAAAACCGGTCTGCCCGCCGTAGCCTTGGCGAAGGCGGGCGATCACAGCAACTGATCGACACTGTAGCAAAGCGCCATCGCGACCCTGGCGTGGATCGATTGTTCGATTTAATTTTGAATAAATCTGTAGCGGCGGTCTCCGACCGCCGAAGGACAGTAAGGCGACGCTCAGAGAGCGCCGCTACAACGAAACGGAGGACAAAATGAGCAAGCTCGGACAAGTCGTCGAATCGGTTGAGAACTATAACAAGTTCGTGCTCGATCAGGTGAAACGCGCGCGCAGGGATGACAAATTTGGGCGCGAATTGCTGGGACGCTGGAACGACATCAAAGCTAAAATTCCGGTCACGCGTACGCCAACCGGACTGCCATTGCCACGGCTTGCTCTGCCGGAAATCGACGAGCCCGGGGAAATCGCGCGTTATTTCTTTGGTGAAGGATTACCTGGCGAATTTCCGTATCTGAACGCGGCCTATCGAGAAATGTACCTCGAGACGGTTCGCGACATCGAAAGCTTTGAGAAGAACGAAGCTGTAGCGGCGGGCGTGTCGCCCGCAAAACAGGCTAAAAAGCAGCCGGTACGGCCGCCCCTACAGGAAGAGCCGACGCGATTGTTCTCCGGTTTAATGCTGGCCGAAGACACCAACGAGCGTTTTCATTATCTCACACGCCATCAGCGCACCCACCGTCTCAGCACGGCATTCGATGGCCCGACGCTCTACGGCATCGATAGCGACGCCGATGGCGTCTTTGGAAAGATCGGCGAAGGCGGCGTGGCGATCGACACTGTCGAGGACATGGTGCGGCTGTACGATGGATTCGATCTAGGCTCGCCGAATTTCTCCGCGTCAATGACCATTAGCGGCCCGGCGCCGATCATCATGGCCATGTACATTGCTGCGGCAAAGCGTCGGTTCGGTTCGAAAGTTGTTCCGAAATTGCGCGGCACAATTCAGGCCGACATTTTTAAGGAAGTTCAGGCGCAGAACGAAACCATTTTCCCCATCGAGCCGTCGCTGCGTTTTCTCACTGATATGGTCGAGTTCACCACGCGCGAGATGCCACGCTGGTATCCGATCTCGATCAGCGGCTACCACATCGGCGAAGCCGGTTCCACGCCGGTGCAGCAAGCTGCCTACACGTTGTCGAACGGATTCGCGTACGTAGAAATGTTCGCCGGGCGCGGCATCTCCGTCGATCAATTCGGCCCGCGTCTTTCGTTCTTTCTCGATTGCGGACTCGACGCTGAATATATCGCGCTCGCGCGCGTGTCGCGTCGGATCTGGGCGATCGGAATGCGCGACGTGTTCGGCGCCGGACCGAAAGCGCAGCTTTACAAATTGCACACACAAACCAGCGGGCGCTCGCTGATTGCAGCCGAGTTCAAAAACAATCTTACCCGCACCGCGGCCGAATTAGTCTTGGCTTACATGAACGCCACAAATTCGTGTCATTCGAATAGCGCCGACGAACCTTTCACCACCCCAAGTGAAGAGTGGATCCGGCTCGCTGCGCACGGACAGGCGATCCTGCTCGAGGAGTCCGGCATTTTCAAACATACCATGAACATGCTGAGCGGTTCGCCCGGGATGAAAGCCGTCGAGCGCGCCGTGGGAGCGGCGATCCTCGATGAATTCCGCGAAATCGAACGACTCGGCGGCGTGCTGGCAGCAGTAGAAGAACGCTACCAGCGCAGCCAGATCCAAAACGCAGCCCATCGCTACGAGCAGCAAATTTATGATGGGACGCGCCCAATCATTGGATTGAATCGCTATCGCGATGGCGCCGAGGAGATTCCCGAAGTGAAACTTGCGCGGACCCCACGCAGCAAACAGCAGTTGCAGGTCGATCGCCTCGCGAAGTTCAAAAAGAAAAACGCCGAGAAAGCCAAACGTGCGCTCGACAAACTGGCGGAAGCCATCGAGCACGGTGAAAACTGTTTTCCCAGTTTGCTCGAAGCGGCGGAGGTTTGTTCGTTAGGCCAAATCACCAGTCGTTTGCAGGAAGTCGTCGGGCGCTTTCGCCCAATGGTGTAAGCGGACACCCTACCTGTGTCGTCTGGCAGGCTGTGTTACGACGCGCCTATTTCTCGATAAGCGTGCGCCGAAGCTCCGATTCGAAATGCTTGGTGAGAAACAATGGCCGGCAAAGCACATATCGGCACGAGCGGCTGGAATTACAAAAGCTGGC
>Ga0209474_10003262_pt1 | contig 14319 bp, 13 predicted proteins | sample GraSoiAngelo_145_FD_185902 | JGI IMG/M metagenome (GOLD analysis project Ga0209474, IMG submission 185902) | Grasslands soil microbial communities from the Angelo Coastal Reserve, California, USA - 14_1009_05_20cm (SPAdes) (version 2) | ecosystem: Environmental > Terrestrial > Soil > Grasslands...
CACCATCGGCGACGCCCTCTTACGGGTCGACCCGAAAGAGACCCTGAAGGCTCTAAAAGAGTGGTCGCGCGACCGCGATCAGACGGTCCGCTGGAATGTGGCGATGGCTTTCTCCAGCGCGATCGGCTCCTTCCACTGGCCGGCAGCCAAATCGATCCTGGAACGGCTCGCCAAGGGGCCGGAGCCACTGGTCCGAAATGCGGTGGCCAAGGCAATGCGCCGGTGCCGGCAGCGCTATACGGACGAAGTCGAAGAGACCAGGCTGCGCTGGCGCAAGGACGGTGAGCGTGCCGCCACAGCCGAACTCGTGGGTCCCCTGAAGAAGCGCTGAGCCAGTCAGTTACTCAGTCACCCCGATCGTTGATCGATGCATTTCAGGCGAGCCTGCCGTGGCCGCTGGATCCGTTTCAGGTCGAGGCCATTGAAAAGCTCGAGGCGCATCAGGGTGTGCTGGTCTCCGCGCCGACCAGCTCAGGCAAAACGGTAATCGCCGACTACGCCGTCTTGCGCGCCCTCGAGACGGACACGCGGGCCATCTACACCACCCCGCTGAAGGCGCTTTCCAATCAGAAGTTCCGCGATTACCGCCGCCGGCATGGGGAGGGGTACGTGGGTCTGGTGACCGGTGAGAACACGATCAATCCGTTGGCGCCGGTCGTGGTCATGACCACGGAAATTCTGCGCAACCTGATTTACGAGGACCCGAAGCGCCTTGAGCGGGTCCGCTATGTCATCCTCGACGAGGTTCACTACATCGACGACTTTCCGCGCGGCGCCGTCTGGGAAGAGATCATCATCCAGGCACCGGCCCACATCAAGTTCATCGGTTTGTCGGCCACCATCAGCAACTTTCAGGAAGTCGCCGATTGGATGACGCAGCAACGCGGTGACATCGCCACCGTCAGCGTCACCAGGCGCCCGGTCGAGCTCCGCCTCTGGCTGGCGATGCGCAACGACTTCTATCCTTTGCTTGATTTTCAGGGCGGCATCCCACGGGAGACCCGCCAGCGAGCCCAGGCCGACGACGCGACCGATTTCCGCCTCTCGCAGTTGCGCCGGCCGCCCGAGAACGATCTTCTACCGGTGGTCGACCGCCTCTCGCGGCGGGAATTCCTGCCGGCGATCTATTTCATCTTTTCGCGACGGGGCTGTCGCGAGGCCCTGGCGCGCTGTGCCGCCCACGGGTTCGACCTGACGACGCCAGCCGAGAAGGCCACGATCGATCAGCTGATGAAGGAGCGCCTGCAGCAGATCGAGGACCGGGACGAGGCCGAACTGTACGTCGACCTCCTGGACCCCGATACGCTGCGCCGCGGCCTCGCGATGCATCACGCCGGGCTGCTGCCCTACCTGAAGGAGCTGGTGGAGGACCTTTTTCAGCGCGGGCTGATCAAGGTCGTCTTCGCCACTGAAACCCTCTCGCTCGGCATCCATATGCCGGCGCGCGCCTGTGTTGTCTCGTCCTTTACGAAGTTCGACGGCCGGGACTTCATGCCACTCACCTCGGGCGAGCTCACCCAGCTGATGGGTCGCGCCGGACGGCGGGGTATCGACCCCATCGGACATGGCGTCATCCTCAAAGAGCCGGATGTCGACATCGGCACCATCTTCGAAGCGGCCACCGGCGAGGAGATGACTGTAGAGAGCAAGTTCGCGCCGACCTACAACATGGCGCTGAATCTGCTTCGCTACCATCCTCCCGACCAGGTCGATCTGCTGATGGAGCGCTCCTTCGGCCAGTACCAGAAGCTGGTGGCGCGGCGGGAGCTCGACGGCCGGTTGGCCAATCTGCACCAACGTCTGGCGGACGTGACGGCGACGCGGTTCCAGGCCCAGGGTCAGCCCTGTTGCACCGAACGGACCTTCACCTCGTTCACCCATGCCGAGGAGGAAATCGCCTCGCTGCGGGTGCGGATGAGCCGACTCCGCCGCGACCATTACCACGGCCGGGGGCGTCGCCGCCGAAGCGGGGCGACAAAAGAGGCGGGCGGTCAGACCCTGGCCGACCTGAAGGACGAGATGCAAGGCTGGCAGCACAAGCTCGCGCAGCTTCCCTGCCGCAAGTGTCCGTTCCTGGGCGAACACCGCGCCCATCACGCCGAGGTCCGCGAGCTGCAGGCCCGTATCCGAGCCTCCGAGCACGACGCCGAGCGGAGCCAGGGTGAGTACCGCCGTCGGATGCATGCCCTGCGCGGCGTGCTCGAGGAGCTGGGTTTCCTGGAGGCGGCTCAGCCGACCGAGAAAGGGCTGCTCGCCTCCCGGATCTACGGCGAGAACAGCCTGATCATCACCGAAGCGATCGCCGACGGCTGGCTGGAGGAGCTGACGCCGCCAGAGCTGGCGGCCGCCCTGGTGATGGTCACCGCCGAAGACCGCAACCGTGACCGGCCTCGAGAGCGGCGCCGGTTCCCAACCAGCGCCATCGCCCTGGCGCAAAAGCGCCTGCGCATCATCTATTACCGCTTTTCCGCACGAGAGAAGGCCGCAGGTGAAGAAAACCTCCGACCGCTCTCGACGGACTATGTCAATTTCACCTACGAGTGGTGTAGCGGCCGGCCGCTGACGGAGATCCAGGCCCCGATTGAGGTCGAGCTGGGCGACGCGGTAAAGGCGCTGAAGGGGATCTACAGCGCGCTACGACAGATCGAGTGGGCGGTTGTCGATCGCCCGACGCTGAGAAAACTGGTGGTCGCGGCGCGCGCCAGCCTGGAGCGCGACTTGATCACGCGCGTGTAATCGCTAGTCCCGTCCCTCTTCCTGTGCCAGCTTCTCCGAGATTCGATAGACCTGCTCGGGCAGATCGGCAATGTCGTAGAAGCGCAGCGGTTTCTTCAGGCGCCTCGCGATTCCGACTTGCACCTTGACCCCCAGGCTCATGGTGCCGAAGACCCAGACCTCATCGCAGCGGGACAGCAGGTTGTTGATCGCTTCTCGAACGAGCTGCTTGGGCACGGTGTGGAGCAGGTAGTAGTCGAACAGCATGAAGGGATTGATCGGCACGTAGCCCTCATCGAGCACCACTTTCGAGACATGCATCCGCCAGTAAAAGTTGCGATTCGACATGGCGATGTAGATCAGCTTTTTGGGATGGCGCAGAGTTTGCTCGAGCTGCTCCAGCGGGCTTGCCTCGGGGACGGGCGAGAAGATCGAAGCGAGGATGTCCTCGGCGGATTTTCCACCGGCCGGCAGGTCTCCGGGGGCCGTCAGCGGTGCGGGCGGCGCTTCCTCGGGCTCGACGGCGTCGCGCCCCCTGTCGCTGGGCATGTTGTTTCGGAAGTTTAGGCGCCCGCTAATTTCTGGTCAAGCAATTGCCGCTGCCAGAGGGCGCAATCGGCGCAGGGCTCGGTCGAGGAGGATCCGGTTCCCCGGATCGTTGAGCCAGCGGCTGGCGCCGGATGGGTGCGGCAGCGGGAGCAACAGCGGCCGGGCGCGGGTTCCGGACCCCACCTCGTGGCCCGACTGGTCGAAGACCCTTCCGACCAGGTCGGCCAGCGGGCGTCCGGGCAGGAAACGCTCGTGGGCCAGTCCGCCGACCAGGATCAGGAGCGGCGGCCTGATCAGGGCGAGCTGCCGGTCGAGGTGCGGGCGACAAAGTTCGACTTCCGCCCGACTCGGCCTGCGATCACCCCCTGCGGCGACTTTCCCCGGAAAGCATTTGGTAACGGAGGTTATGTAGATGCGCCGCCGAGCCTCGGCTTCAGAGGCAAATCCCGCGCGCGCCAGCCATTCCATCAACACCTTTCCCGACCGCCCCTGGAAGGGCAGACGCCGCTCAGCCTCGACCGCGCCCGGCGCCTGCCCGATCAGCATGATGCGGTTGTCGGCATGGCCGCTGAGGACGGGTGCCGCCCGAGCCAGATAGCCGGCGACCACGCAGCGGGTGCAGCCGAGGATGTCACGGTGCAGGCGGGCGAGTTGCAGGTTATTAGCCACCGACCAGGGTGTCCCCACCCTACAAGTTTTCTCGTCCCGCCTCCGTTCGCCCACATAGATGAGGAAGACGCTTCTCCTTGTGCTGATCGGAGCCGCACTTTCCGGCTGTGGCGTCCCATCAACCGCGGCAACCCCCACGGCACCTCCCAGCTACCGGGCGAGCGTCCTGGCCGACCATCCCGTCGCGTACTGGCGGCTGAGTGAGGCAACCGGCGCGGTGATGGCGGACGCCAGCGGTAATGGGAACGACGGCGCCTACGCCGGGGCCGTCACCCTCGGCCAGCCGGGCGCACTCGCCAGTGAGGGCGATACCGCGGTCGGCTTTGACCCAACAGGTAGCGCGGCCAGCGTCGCGAGTACGACCAGCCTGCAGGTGAATCCGATCACGATTGAGATCTGGATCAACAAACGCAGCGACATCGAGTACGGCGCCTACGTCAGCAAGAACTTTGCCCCCGGGGCCGGCGGCGGCACCAGTTGGTTCCAGCTGCTCAACGACCACCACAATGGCCGCCTGGAGTTTCGCGTGACCGAAGACAATCCGACGCTGGTCTCGTCCAAGATCCTGGACCTGCATACCTGGTACTACGTGGTGGCGACCTACGACGGCACGACGGCGAAGCTCTTTATCGACGGCAAGCTGGATAGTTCGGTCGCCGTCGCCGCGATCGCCAAGCAGACCGCCGACCCACTCTATATCGGCCGGCGTGCCGACGGGCTCTTCAATGACGCCGTTCTCGATGAGATCGCGATTTACCCCACGGCGTTGTCCAGCGACCGGATCGCCGCCCACTGGCGGGCCGCCTCGACCCACTAAGTCGCTGCGTCTTGCTAACCTAATCTTGGGATGGCGGCGGTCTTACGGTTTCCCTTGGCCGCAGTCCTCGCGGTCGGCGCGGCCCTTGTCCTCGGCAACGCCAGCGCCTTTGCCTACACGAGCGGTAGCCTCGGCTACGACATCAGTTATCCCCAGTGCGGGACGGTCTACCCACGGACGATGGCCCAGGCCTCAGCTACCACGTCCACCACGTCCCTCAGAGCGTGGTGGTCGACGCTTCGAAATCCGCCCGCCACCCGGTCCACTCCGGTCCGCAACTGGTATCCGGGCTCGAATTTCGGGATCGTAGGGGTCAATTCCGGGTACCCCTTCATCTCGTCGGCTCATCCGGGAAATCCGTGCCTGGCTGATGAATACGGCCACACGCCCCTGGCTGGCCTGTATGTCAACACCGGGTTCGACCCAAGCTACACCGATTCAGCTCATACCACGGCGCACTGCGCCAGCCTGTCCGCAACCGTCGGTGGCAGCACGATGCAGCGACAGGCCTGGGCCGTCGGATGCAGCGAGGCGGAAAAGGACATGGCCTATGTTCAAGCCCAGGCCATCACGAACCCGACTGCCTGGTGGCTTGACATCGAGGACGGGAACAGCTGGTGCGGCTTGCACGGTGTCAATTGCGACCAGACGCTCAATCAATTCGCGATCCAGGGGATCATCGATACTCTGCGAGCTAACGTCGCCTCGCCAGTCGGGATCTACTCCAATTCATTGTTCTGGTCGGAGATCGTCGGTACTCTGCCGGTCAATGGCGCGACATGGGACTGGATTGCCAGCGGCGCCAGCACGTCGCAGCAAGCAAAAGGCTACTGCGGCAACAGTTTCTCCGGGGCGCCGGTGTCATTGGTCCAATTCGTAAGCGGGTCGATCGACCGCGACGTCGCCTGTTAGCGCAGGTCAGAAACTCGGGACCCAGGCCGTCCAGTGACGCCCCGCATCGTTGGTGTGCCAGAGAGCGCCGGCAGGTCCATAAGCCCAGCCCTCCGAGGAACCGGTCGCAAGGAAACCTGTGGCCAATCCCGTCGACTGAGATTGCGTCCAGGTCTGGCCGCCGTCCTGGCTGATCAGGAGAAAGGTGTGATCGGTCTGGCAAGTGAGCCAGATGGTCGCCGGCGCGGCAACACTCACCGAATCGCAGCCGAACGGCAGACTCTGCGTCGCCCAGTGACTGCCATCGTCTCGGCTGATCGCTATCGACTGCTGCGACGGGCCGCAGCCGGCCCAGCCCGTCGTCACGGCCAGCCCCTTCGCGGCGCTGAACCCGGTGGAATATCTCGCGAGCGATGATTGTGGTTTCCAGGTAAGGCCGCCGTCGCCAGTTGTCAGCACCGTCGCCGAGCCGGCGGGAACGCCGGGCTGCGGCTTGAAACACAGCTGATTTCCGACGATGGCCACCCCGTGGCGGCTATCGCTGAAGGCCATGGCTACTGCATTGTTTGTCGGATCCTCGGTGGGCAGCGTTACCGTGGTCCACCCGCGCCCGCCGTCCTGACTGACCTGAACCGCCGGTCCATCCGCAACCAGGACCAGGCCGGGGGGTTCGACGACGACGGTCGGCGTCGCGTTCCCCGATTCCTCTGACCCGAGCATCGGCGGGTTGAACGGCTGCCAGGTCTGTCCGCCGTCCATACTGGTCCAGCGGCCGATCGGCGTCACCGCCAGCAGCCAGCCCTGGGAACCGATCAGGCTGATCCCGGTTGCGCCGGGCCGCACCACGGCTTGCCAGCTGGTACCGCCATCCGTGCTGTGCCAGAGGACCCCGAGTGCCTGCCGTGGTGCATCGATCGCCCAGGCTTCAGTCGGGCTGATCGGGCTCAACTGAAGTGCTAAATGGCCGCTCGTATGCCAGGACCGTCCGCCGTCGCCGGTCAGCATCACGGCGCCTGCGCACGGCCCGTTCTGTCCTTCGGTGCAGCCGCCGATCGCCGCCCAGCCGTGGTTTGCGTCGACGAAATGAAGGCGGGTAAGGGGATTGCTCCGGTCGCCATCGGGTGACTGGTAGCGAATCGACCAGGTGCGGCCGCCGTCGTTGCTGGCGAGCAGACCGCGCCACGGCCGCTCCTCGTACTTCGAATAGTGGCCGCCCGCCGCTAAACCATGGAGGCGATCGGGGAAGTCAACCGCGTAGAGAAGAAACGGAACCCGCGTACCGGGAACGACGTGCCACGAGTGGCCCGCATCAGGGCTGGTCCACAGCTGGCCAGCGGTCGAGGGACCGGGTAGATAGCCGGTGGCGAAGGCTTCGCTCGGAGTCCGAAATGTCAGGCCACCGGTCGGGGTCCAGTTTTGGAGCGTGACCTGCGACCAGTCCTGGCCGCCATCGGTCGTGCGGATCATCACGGAGCCCGCGCCGGCCGGCTGGGCGTCCGGGTCGATGACCCCGATCCCGAGTGTCGGGCTCGCAAAGACGAAATGCAGGACCCCCCAGGATTGTGCAAGCGAGGCGGTCATGCGAGGCGTCATGGCAGTCCAGGTGATGCCGGCGTTGGTGGTGCGCAAGAGGAGCGGCCGGCTGGTCGAACTCGTACCTGACGACGTCTCGAATTGAATGCCGGCAGCGAAACCCGTGATGGGGCCGGCGAATCCAATCCAGGTGAGCAACGCGCCGGGTGCCGTCCAGGCCGTCGTCCAGGTTTTGCCGCCGTCTCCAGTTCGTTCAATTCCACCGGGGTCGGGCAGGTAGACGCCTCCCTGGTCGGTGCCCAATGGCTGGCCTCCGGAGGCCACGAAACCCGTACTGGCGTTAAGGAAGACAACCGCCTGCTCGCCCGCGTCGGGTTTCGCGGACGGGGGGAGCGGCACCGGTGGGAGCACGAAGTCGACCGTCCGCACGATCCGCGCCGACGCGGGCAGAATCGCCGGTTTCGGTGTCTTTGGTGTCGGATTGCTGGCAGAGCAGCCGCTGGCGGCGACCGCAAGCAGGAGAGCGGCCAGGCCGACCCGCGCTGACGGTCGGCTCCCGGAGCGACTCATGTCTGCTATCTACGACGGTGGACACCCGCAAAGGTTACGGAGGGTGCGGATGGAGCTACACTCCGGTCGTCATCCCGAAAACACGGTACGTTGGCTGACTGTCCGATCTGCGCCCGTGGCTACCCGCTCGACGTGCTGGCGGAGTTCCCAACCACATGGGTGACCGGCGGCATCGAGGCGCCGCTTCCTGGCTACGCTTGCGTCGTGGCCAAGCGCCACGTCACGGAGCCCTTTGAGTTAGGAGAGGCCGAGCGAATCGCCTTCTGGGAGGACTCGATGAGGGCGGCGCGCGCGCTGGCGCGCCTCTTCAACCCGCGCAAGATGAACTATCAGATTCACGGCAACTCGATACCGCATCTACATATGCATCTCTATCCACGCTACGCAGGAGATCCCTACGAGGGCCGCCCCATCAGCAACGAGGCGCAGTTTCAGCGCACGCCACAGGATCTAACGAGGATCGGGCAGTCCATTCGAGAAAGTAGCGGCCCGACTTGAGCTCAGCCGGCGACGGTCGGCGCCTGGATCTTGAGTTGGGTGTTGAAGTCGTGAAGGTCGATGACGACATGGGCCGTCACGTGCGCGACCGAGCCCACAGGAAGGTTAAATGCGGGTACCTTCGCCGTCGCGGTGCTTCCGAAAGCGCCGGCCAGATTGTGAAGATCGGCGCTAACGTCGGCGTCGTAGCTGAGCCGGTGGATCAGATGGTCGTTGGTCCCGGTCCAGACGTCGGCCGTCAGGCTGGCGTTCTGCAGCACGGTCTGGAGGGCCGCCGTCGCGGCTGAGTTACTCGATGCATGGCTCCCTGAGATCTGCGCGAAAAGTTTGACCAGGTCGGGCACGACCCGGTAGTGCTCGACGGTGGCACCGTTCAGTGTCGCGCTGGAGTCGGTGACCTCCGTGATCGACTTCGCCGTGTCGAGGATGGCCTGATATGACAGCGTGCCGGGCGAGCTCTTAGGAGTGGTGCCCTCGGGCCGCTTGAGGACCTCCCACTTCGAAGTCATCGGGTCCGTGTAGTAGAGCGTGCCGCCGACCGCGACCACCTGGGTCTCGATAGTGAGGCCGCCCAGCCTGGCGCTGACGTTGGCTTGCAGCTGGTCGGGCTTCTGCGCGGCGCCGCTGATCTTGAGCGTGGCGGTCATGTTGCTGGACAGGGCGCCCGCCTGGGCTCCGCCCTTCGCCTTGAGCTGGTCGACCAGCGATTGGGGCAGCGTCACCTGGACGGTCCCGGCCACGTCGAACTTTGCGGACTTCAGCTGGCCCATCGCCTTGCCGGTGGCGGCCAGGCTCTGTTGCGGCGTCTCGGTTTTGGTGGCGCCCGGGGCGCTGAGCCCGGCGCAGGCCGACAGAAGAGCGGCGGCGAGGGCGGCGCCAAGAACACGTTTCATGGGCTTCTACGAATATACGCACCGCCCAGGCCCCAGATGTGACATTCGATCTGCGGCACGGCGACGGTTTGCGGATGCTGGGAGTGGACGAATGCGATTGCGCACGGTAGGATGGCCGCAAGGAGGGGGCGATGGCACAGGTATTGGCTGAGGTTCGACTCGCTGGCTCGCCACTGCAGAGCTACCGTCATGTCTGCGCATTCTTCCGCAGCCCGGATGAGTTCTATACCGTTCTGCTTCCTTTCATTAAGGAGGGATTCGATCGCCACGAGCGGGCGCTGCATATCGTCGACCCCAAACTGCGGGAGGAACACATTCGCCGGCTCGAGGCCGTGGGGATCGACACCACAGCGGCGGAGGTAAGCCAGCAGCTGGAGCTGCGGGTCTGGGAAGAAGCCTACCTTCGGGGCGGCCATTTCGTTCCGGATGCGATGCTCACCCTGCTCGATGAGCGGCTAAGCGCCGGGCTAACCGAGGGCTTCCCGCTGACACGACTCGTGGCGACGGTGGAATGGGCCCTCCAGGATCGTCCGGGTGTCGATGACCTGGTGGAGTACGAGGCCCGGGTCAACTACCTCGCGGCCAGCCATGCCGATCCACTCGTGTGCTGCTACGATCTCACGCAGTTCAGCGCTGGCTTGGTCATGGATATCCTCCGAACTCATCCGATGGCGATCATCGGCGGGACTCTCCATGAGAATCCATTCTTTGTCCCGCCCGACCAGCTTCTCGTGGAACTCCGCGGCCGGGAGCCAACGGCGCGGAACTGAGGGCCCGTAGGCTAACCAGCTGAGGGCAGACAGCACGGCGCCCGCCAATCGCTGGGTGGACGATCCCGCCGAACTCCGTCGCAATCTGCGTGACCTCGTTGCCCTGACCGCCCTCCCCGCCATCTGGCTCGGCCAATCGCCGCAAGTCATCGTCGAGAGTTTCACGGACGCGCTCCTCCGGACACTGCGCGTCGACTTCGTCTACGCGCGACTGCCCGCCGCGGGTGAATCCGGATCGCTGATCGAAGCCCTCAGCATCGATCCTCGCGCCAGCGACCTGTCGCCATCGGACATTGCCGCTGGGCTGCGCACTTTCCCGTTATCGAACGGCTTTGCGTTCCCCGCCCCCATCAGCTCGACGGGCGTCGCGGTGGGCTTGGCGCCGGCATCGATCGGGCCCCCCGGGCCGACGTCGGGCATTGTGGTGGCCGGGATGCGACGGGCCGATTTTCCGTCTAGTTACGACCGGTTGCTCGTCCGGGTCGGTGCCAACCAGCTGGCCATTGCACTACAGGGAGCCGAGCTCCGGGCGGTGCAGGAGCGGCAACGTCTGGCTCGCGACCTTCACGACTCGGTGTCGCAGGCTCTCTATGCGATCGTTCTCGACCTCGCAACCGCCCAGCGCATCGGCGCCGCCGACCCGACCCGGCTCGAGGCAATCCTTCGGGACGCGCATGCCCTGGCCGAGGCCGGACTCGCCGAGATGCGAGCCTTGATCTTCGAGCTGCGGCCGGAATTTCTCAGGCAGGAAGGACTGGTGGCCGCGCTCCAAAGGCAAGTTGCCGCGGTTCGAGCCCGGCACCAGCTTTCCATCGTTGTGAACGCCACAGACGAGCCGGAGGCGGCTCCAGCAATCAAAGAGGCGCTGTACCGAGTTGGGCAGGAGGCGCTCAACAACATTGCAAAGCACGCCGGCGCCCGGGCCGTCGTCATCACGCTTGAGGAGAGTGGAGCCGAGCTCGTGCTGCGTGTGCGCGACGATGGCCGAGGCTTCGACGCCGGGAAATCCTTCCCCGGTCACCTGGGCTTGCACTCAATGCGCGAGCGAGCCGCTTCGGTCGGTGGCGTCATTCTGATCAACAGCGTGCCGGGGCAGGGCACCGAGGTGACCATCCGGGTTCCGCGCCGTAAGACGCGCTGACCCAGCACGGAGCCTACTGACAGTCAGGTAACCCGACCGGCGCGGCCTCAGCCAAAGGTGCAGTCGAGGGTGACCTTGGCGAGGGCGCTCTCGAGAACGGCGAGCTCCTGGTCGTCCAGCTTCGTAAGGAATAGATCGGAAACTCCGCGCATGTGGACCGGAGCGGCGACGGTCAGACGCTCTAATCCGGACTTTGTCAACCGGACCACGACACCCCGCCCGTCGGCATCGGCGTGGGCGCGACGCACCAGGCCTTCGTGAACGAGCCGGGTGACGCGCCGAGTCATGCCGGAGCGCGAGATGAGGGCGTGGTCCGCCAGCTCTGTCATCCGCAGCGAACCTCCAGCAATGGCCAGCTGAGCTAGCACGTCGAAGTCGGCCAGGGCCAGACCGGTCTTGATTTCGAGATCGGTCTCAAGCTGGCGCAAAAGTGTGGCGTGGGCCCGGAGCAGCGCGTCCCATGCCTGCAAGCCACGCCTGCCCGGCACCTCCCTCGCCACGATTCGATCGAAATGTGCACCGGCGTCCGCTTTCGAAGTTATTTGCATATGCAATTATCCTGAGCTAAACTCGTTGTAGTTGCAAGTATATCGATTGCCGGAAAGGAGATTGCGGATGATCAAAGAAGTCGAAGTCGGTCCGGATGGGTCGCTGACCCGGCGGTGGGACACCAGGGCGGACTACCTCCGAGTGAAAAGAACCATGGCCGCCCTCGAGGCGAATGGAATCACGGTCTTCCGGGCGCCGGACGCCGCCGCGGCAAAGCGGATTGTGCTGGAACTCATCCCTGATGCCTCCCCGGTCCACCAGGGGGCCTCACAAACGCTCGACGTGCTGGGTATCACCTACGAGATCGAAAAGTCCGGTCGTTACGCGGCCCTCCGCCCGCGGATCTGGAGCATGGATCGCGAGACCGAGGCCAACGAGATTCGCCGCCTGGGCGCGGCGCCGGAAATCATGCTCGGGAGCGTCCATGCGGTCACGGAGACCGGGTCGCTGCTCGCGGCGTCCATGAGCGGCAGCCAGCTGGGGCCTTATGCCAGCGGCGCCGGACGAGTCATTTTCGTCGTCGGGACGCAGAAGATCGTGTCCGACCTCGAGGAAGGTCTTCTCCGCATCAACGAATATGCGTATCGGCTCGAAGACGCCCGCGCCCAGGCTGCGTACGGCGTACGCAGCGCGGTGAACAAGGTTCTCGTTATCAACCGGGAGATCACCCCGGGGCGGATCACTGTGGTGTTGGTCGACGAGGTGCTCGGTTTCTGAATGGCGACGCTGGGCGTCGGCATCATCGGAGTCAGCCCCGTCCGGGGCTGGGCCGCCACCGCCCACATCCCGGCGCTGCGCGCGCTGCCGAGCTACGAGATCCGGGCACTCAGCGCCCACAACGCGGAATCCGCGCGCGCGGCAGGCGAAGCGTTCGGGGTCAGTGCGGTGTTCTCTGACCACGAGCAGCTGGTGACCCAACCAGACATCGACCTGGTCGCCGTTACGGTCAAGGTCCCGCACCATCGAGCGCTCGTCTCCGCCGCACTTGCCGCCGGCAAGGCCGTCTACTGCGAGTGGCCGCTCGGCCGCGACCTCGAGGACACGCGAGCGATGGCCGCGCTCGCCGCCGAGCACGGGGTGCGCACCGTCGTCGGGTTGCAGGCTCGCCAGGCCCCGGCGATCGCGTTCGTCCGACAGCTGCTCAGCGACGGATACGTCGGCGAGGTCCTCTCAACGACCATGGTCGGGCTATCGATCCCGGGCGACATCGTGGTCCAGCCCAACGCATACATGCTCGACAAAGCAAACGGCGCCAACCTGCTCACCATCCCAGTCGGCCACAGCCTGGACATTCTGAATTACGTACTGGGCGAGTTCGCCGAGCTGTCAGCCGTGTCGGATCTTCGCCGGCCGCTGATCACGATCGAAGAAACCGGGCGGCGGGTCGTGAAAACGGCGGCCGACCAGATCGCGGTGATCGGCACCCTTACGTCCGGGGCGACCGCCAGCATTCATATCCGCGAGGCCGTGGCTGGCGGTACCGGGTTCCTGTGGGAAATCAACGGAACCGACGGAACACTCCGGATTACCGCTGACGCCGCCGTCCCCGGAATCTTTCCCATGACCGTCGCGGGAGCACAGGGACGCAATGAGCCCGCCGACCTTGCTGTCCCGACGGCGCTGACACAGAAATGGCCCATGCTCGCGAGCCTGGAAGGAGCGCCTGCCTTCAACGTCGGGCGTGCCTATGCCGCGTTCGCGACCGACATCGCCAATGGGACTCACACCGTGCCGGACTTCGCCGATGCTGTCCGGCGCCACGAGGTCATCGCCGCCATCGAGAGGTCGGCGGCATCAGGGGAACGCGTGAAGGCGTGAGGCCCAGGGTTCAAGTCCCGACCGCCTCGACAAAGTTGTCGTATCTGAACTGGCCAACGAAGAGGCTGGTTGTCGAGATCACACGCCATCGCTCGAATCTGATCCTCGCGCTGCTTTGCGCGGCGCAGTTCATGCTGACCCTGGACATCGCGATCGTCAACGTGGCGCTGCCCTCGATGCAGCGAACTCTGGGTTTGTCGGCTGAGAACATCCAATGGGTGGTCGGCGGCTATGCACTCACCTTTGGCGGCTTTCTCATGTTGGGGGGTCGGCTGGCTGACGTCGTCGGCCGGCGACGCATGTTCTTGACGGGTTTGGTCCTCTTCATCGGGGCATCCATGCTGGGCGGATTCAGCCGGTCCGGCGGAATGCCCGGTCACCGTCGGTTGGCTAGCGAGCGCGCCGGCGCTCCAGCCTTGAGGGCCGCCTTGATCGCCTGGTTGGAGGCTTCGTCGGGCGATTCCGAGATCACGGTCGCTGGGCGATCGAAGCCGGCCAGCGCCTGGGCTAGCGGATCAGCCCGAAGCGTGCCCTGGCCATAGGGAAGGTGCGCCTTCTCGTTGCGGTTCGCAAAACTGATGTCCGAGAAGTGAATGTGGAATGGCACGCCACGCCGCAGGACACCATCGGCGACGGTGAGCGCTGCGGTAAAGGGGTCGACGCTGGTAAAGCCACCATCGCTGGTGGCATGCATGTGGGCGAAGTCGATCACCGGTCGCACCCAGTCGAAATGGCCGGAGATGGCCACAATGTCATCGAGATTGCCCAGCTCCTGAACGCGCCCCATCACCTCGACCCCGAAATCGACGGCCCGTCCCTTGGCCGCGAGACGGTGCCGCAATTCTGTCAGTTGGGAGACGACCGCGGCCAGCGCATCCTCGCGCGACCGTCCGAGCAAGAAACCGG
>Ga0209474_10003263_pt1 | contig 14314 bp, 8 predicted proteins | sample GraSoiAngelo_145_FD_185902 | JGI IMG/M metagenome (GOLD analysis project Ga0209474, IMG submission 185902) | Grasslands soil microbial communities from the Angelo Coastal Reserve, California, USA - 14_1009_05_20cm (SPAdes) (version 2) | ecosystem: Environmental > Terrestrial > Soil > Grasslands ...
AGATGCGATGAGCCCGCGGATCAAGCCCGAGCAACAGCCCGATTTCAGCGGCGGCGCTGCCGAATACCGCAACACCGGCGAGGCGACGGACCCAGCCGATCGCGTTCTCCGCGTGAATGTCGTCCGCGTAAAACAGGCGCAACCGGCCGAGCCGCGGCGAAACCAGCATCTCGCCGATCGCCAGCACCACGCGATAGACGACATAGGCATTGACCAGCACCAGAATCACCAGGCGGGGCGTCCCGGCGGCCAGCATGGCGGCGAGCAGATTGGCGACCCCGGCGAATATCGCGACCGGAACCAGTTCGAGCAGCAGCCGGGCCAGGGCGAAGGGCAGCCGTCGCAACAGACGCCAAGCGCCGTCGGAACGCCGAGCCGTGGTCACGCCAGCGCGGTCGTCGGCATGGCCGGTCCCGTTTTCGGGCGCATATCCCGCCAACCCACCAAGCGGCCGGCGCAGCGCCAGCGCCGCCAGCCATCCCGCCAGCAGCGCACCTCCGATCGCCAGCGCCAGTTGCCAGAGGGCCGTCAGCACCGCTTGCTGGAGCACCGGGTTGGCGATTGCCCGCTCGGTCCGGCGCCACAGCAGCGGAAGATCCGAAACAGCGTCTGCCCCCGCCGCCATCTCGGCCGCCATCCGATCGCTCCAGCCCGCCACCTGCGACAGCAACTGCGCGCCGAGGCTGTTCGGCTCCAAGCTCAAAGCCGGCGCGGCTGCGGCTTCCGAGACGGGCGGCGCCGCTTTGGTAATCGCCCGCAGCGTGTCGATGAGCTGCGCCCGCTTCTGCGGATCCTCGAGGACCTCCAGCGCCCGCTGCGCCTCCGTCTGTGTTGGGCCGCCCGGCCCCGGCGTCGTCTGCGCCGAGGCCGCGGCCGGACTAAGCAGCAGCGCCAGATAAAGAAGAATCGCGATTAACCTGATCATGCCGAGATAGACCCCCTGGCGCGACAGCCTGCCATCCCAAGTGTTCTGCCCTTATGCACGATGCTGCTGTCGTCATCGAGACGGACGTCCCGGCGCGGCTCGACCGGCTGCCCTGGACGCGCTTCCACAGTCTGGTCATCGTCGCGCTCGGCATCACCTGGGTACTGGACGGGCTGGAAGTCACGATCGCCGGCTCGATCGTTGGCGCGCTTCAAGAGAGCCCCGTACTGCATTTTACGGCGGAGCAGATCGGGCTTGTCGCCACCGCCTATCTCGCGGGCGCGGTCGTCGGCGCCTTGCTGTTCGGCTATCTGACCGATCGGCTCGGCCGCCGCAAATTGTTCTTTATCACGCTGAGCTTGTACCTGACCGCCACCGCGGCGACCGCGCTGTCGTGGGATTTCTGGAGCTTTGCGCTGTTCCGGGTGCTGACCGGTGCCGGCATCGGCGGCGAGTATGCGGCGATCAATTCGGCCATCCAGGAATTGATCCCGGCCCGGTTCCGCGGCCGCACCGATCTTGCGGTCAATGGCAGCTTCTGGGTCGGCGCCGCGCTGGGGGCCTTGGGCGCGGTCGTGCTGTTGCGGCCCGGGCTGTTGCCGCCGGATTGGGGCTGGCGCGCTGCCTTCGGGATCGGCGCGGTGCTCGGCCTCGGCATCCTGTTTCTGCGGCAATGGATCCCGGAGAGCCCGCGCTGGCTGATGCTGCACGCCCGCGCCGACGAATGCGAGGCGGTCATCAGCGGCATCGAGCGCCGCGTCCTCGCCGGCCCAGGGGCAAAGCTGATGGCCGAGAAGTGCGCGCGTATCCGGCTGGTGGCAGCTTCGCACACGCCAATCCTGCGCATGATCGGGGCGATCCTCCGCGATTACCCCAGGCGGGCGGTGCTGGGTCTCGTACTGATGGCGTCACAAGCCTTTTTTTACAACGCGATCTTCTTCTCCTATGCGCTGGTGCTGACCCGCTTCTATGAGGTGCCGTCGGCCGCGATCGGCTGGTACATGCTGCCTTTCGCGCTCGGCAATTTTATGGGGCCGTTGCTGCTCGGACCGCTGTTCGACACGCTCGGCCGCAAGCCGATGATCGCCTTCACCTACGCGATCTCGGGGGTGCTGCTGGCGATTGTCGGCTGGCTGTTCCGGCAGGAGATGGTCGATGCCACGACCCTGACCATTTGCTGGAGCGGCATCTTCTTTTTCGCCTCGGCGGCGGCGAGCGCCGCTTATCTGACGGTCAGCGAGAGCTTTCCGTTGGAGGCGCGCGCTCTGGCGATCGCGTTTTTCTACGCGGTCGGCACCGCCATTGGCGGGGTCGCCTCACCCTGGCTGTTCGGCATGCTGGTCGGCACCGGCGAACGCGGCGAGGTGTTTCTCGGCTATCTGTTCGGCGCGGCGCTGATGGTCGGCGCGGCGATCGTTGAGCTGGCGATCGGTGTCAGGGCCGAGCGCCAGCCGCTCGAAAGTGTAGCGCGGCCGATCTCCGCGCTCGAAGGCTGAGCGAAGCTGACGTTTCTGAGCCCTACGCCTATATCGGAACCATGTCCGATCTCGTACCGCGGCCGGAAAACTGGCTCCGGGTGACCCCGGCCGGCCTCTATTGCGAGCCCGGCGATTTCCATATCGACCCGACGCGGCCGGTGCCGCGCGCGGTGATCACGCACGGTCACGGCGATCACGCCCGCCCCGGTAACGAGCATGTCCTCGCGACACCGGAGACGATCGCGATCATGCGCCAGCGCTATGGCGAGCTGGCCGGTGGGTCGTTGCAGCCGACGGGCTACGGCGAGCGGGTGGCGCTCGATGGTGTGTCACTCTCCCTCGTGCCGGCGGGGCATGTCCTCGGCAGCGCCCAGCTCGTTATCGAACACCAGGGCAACCGCGTCGTCGTCTCCGGCGATTACAAGCGGCGCCCGGACCCGACCTGCCCGCCCTTCGAGCCGCAATACTGCGATCTGTTCATCACCGAGGCGACCTTCGCTCTGCCGGTCTTCCGCCACCCCTCTGACCGCCACGAGATCGACAAGCTGCTGCATTCATTGCGCCTTTACCCGGAGCGTTGTCAGCTGGTCGGGGTGTACGCGCTCGGCAAATGCCAGCGGGTCTTGGCTTTGCTGCGCGCCGCCGGTTACGACGAGCCCGTCTATCTGCACGGCGCGCTGCTCGGGCTGACCGAGCTGTATCAACGGCTCGGGATCGATCTCGGCCGCGTTCTACCCGGGACCGGGGTCGCGCGCGACGAGCTCAAGGGCAAGATCGTGCTGGCCCCGCCAATGGCGCTCGCCGACCGCTGGACAAGGCGGCTGCCCGATCCGGTCATCGCGCTCGCATCGGGCTGGATGCGGGTCAAACAGCGGGCCAAGGCGCGCGGCGTCGAATTGCCGCTCGTCATCTCCGATCACGCCGATTGGGACGAGTTGACGGCGACCCTCGACGATGTCGGCGCCCCGGAGGTCTGGGTCACCCACGGCCGAGAGGAGGCCCTCGTCCATTACGCGACGCAGCGGGGACGGCAGGCCCGCGCGCTGCAGCTGACCGGCTTTGACGAGGAGGAAGAGTGACTACCGTGGCGCTAGTGGCGACCGCCCGCGACCGGCGCGGCAGCCATTGCCTTGAGCACCTTATCCGGCCGGGTGAAGGCAAGATATTCCGCCGCGTAATCCGGCGGCAGGATCTCGACCATCGTCTCGTTCTCGACCCAGACCTCGATCACGTGGAAGGGTCCGCGGTTGCAGTTGAAGCACCGCCAGCCGGCCCGTTTCGCGATCTCCTCGACCTTCTTCGCATCCGTCGGGACGCTGAGCGCGAAATGAGTCGCGCCGTAGCCCCGGCCACGCTCGTGCTTGATGAAGGTACCGCCGACCTCGCCGTTCGGCTCGAGTTCGGTGCCAGCGGGATAGACCTCGACCCCCGACCCGTGATCGTCGAGCTGCAGCGCGAAGAAGCTTCCCGGATTGGGAGGAAACGGGACCGCTTTGCCGCCCATCAGCTCGGCCAATACTCCGGCGGCTTGCTTCGGGTCGCGTGCGGCAATCGATAGATGGTGGATCATGTGACACCCCTCACCAAAATCCAGCTGAGGGATACCATGCCATCGCTGCCGGTGCGATAGGCAGCCGATGAACCACGACTTTCCGTCGAGGTGCCACACCGGAGGGCGGGCGTGAACCGCTTCGCGGAACTGCTCGACGCCTTGCTGTTCACGCCGTCGCGCAACGGCAAATTGCGGCTGATGCAGGAATATTTCGCGACAGTTCCGGACCCGGAACGCGGCTGGGCACTGGCGGCGCTGACCGGCGAATTGTCGTTCGCGGAGGCCAAGCCCAGCCAGGTGCGTGACCTAGTGATGGCGCGCGTCGATCCGGAATTGTTCGGCTGGTCGTGGGATTTTGTCGGCGACCTCGCCGAAACCGTCGCGCTGATCTGGCCCGAGCCGGAAACGACCAATGACGCGGCGGTGCCGAGCCTCAGCGAGATTGTGACGACACTCGGCAGCGCGAGCCGGGCCGAAGTCGGCGCGCATCTCGCGCCGTGGCTCGACGCGCTCGACGCAACCGGCCGCTGGGCGCTGCTGAAACTTGTGACCGGGGCACTGCGGATCGGCGTCTCGGCGCGGCTCGCCAAGACCGCGCTCGCCGAATGGAGTGGGATCGAGCTCGACCGGATCGAGGAGGTCTGGCACGGCCTCGCGCCGCCTTACCGGGAACTGTTCGATTGGCTGGATGGACGCGCCGCGCCGCCCGACATCGCCGAATTGCCGACCTTCTGCCCGCTGATGCTGGCGCAGCCCCTCGAAGAGGGCGATCTCGACGCGCTCGACCCGAGCGATTACCTCGCGGAATGGAAATGGGACGGTATCCGGGTGCAGCTGGTTGGGCGCGGCGGCCAACGGCGGCTCTATTCGCGCTCGGGCGACGATATCGGCGGCGCTTTCCCCGACATTGTTGCGGCAATTGCGGATGACCTGACGCTCGATGGCGAGCTCTTGGTCATGCGGGATGGCGAAGTCGCGCCGTTCAACGATCTGCAGCAGCGCCTCAACCGCAAATCGCCCGACGCGAAGATGCTGCGCGATTACCCGGCGGCGGTGCGACTCTATGACCTGCTGCGCGAGAGCAGCACCGATCTGCGCCCGCTGCCCTTTGCAGAGCGCCGCCGCCGCCTCGAAGCCTGGTATGGAGCACCGCGCACCGCACTCGACTTGTCGCCGATGATCCCGTTCGCCGCTTGGGACGAGCTGAAAACGTTGCGTGCCGGCGCCCGCGAGCGCGGCATCGAGGGCATCATGCTAAAGCGCGCCGACTCACCCTATCTGGCCGGTCGGCCAAAGGGTCCATGGTTCAAATGGAAACGCGGCGCGCTGACGATTGACGCGGTGCTGATGTACGCCCAACGCGGCAACGGCAAGCGCTCCTCGTTCTATTCAGACTACACCTTTGGCGCCTGGGCCGGCGACAGTCTGGTGCCGGTCGGCAAGGCCTATTCCGGCTTCACCGACGAGGAATTGCGCCGCCTCGACAAATGGGTGCGCGACAATACGGTGAACCGCTACGGGCCGGTGCGCGAGGTGGCGCCGGGACTCGTCCTCGAAATCGCGTTCGACAGCGTGCACCGCTCGAACCGCCACAAATCCGCGGTGGCGATGCGTTTCCCGCGGGTCCACCGCATCCGCTGGGACAAGCCGTACCACGAAGCCGACACGCTCGCGACGCTCGAACAGATGATGACGTGAGCTGCTCTAGCCCAGCGCTTGGCGCAACTGGCGCCCGGCCACGACCAGCATCGCCAGATCGGGCATGGCGCCGGCGCGCAATTCGGCGGCGATCGCCTCGGCCGGCGCAACGGCCGTGGTCTGGTCTTTGGCCCAGATGGCGAGTGGGTCCGGGGCATCACCCGCGACCTGCAACGCGCGTAGAGCGATCTCGGCCTGTAATGTGAAAAGGTCATCGACAACCGTCTCGACCGCCTGTCTTTGCCAGGCAGTCTCGACCGGCAGCCGCCGCGCCGCGCTGCGCATCTCGCCGAGCGCGAAATGGGCGCCGGCGCTGTAGTAGGTGCGCGCGGCACGCTCCAGCGGCTGCGGCGCGCGTTCGGCCAGATCGGCAATTTCCAGCGCCGCGGCAAGAAACCCGCTGCCGCCGATCGCGGCGGCGAGGCGCTGCGGCACCCCAGCGGCAACCAGGCGGCCGGCGCGCTCCTCCACAGCGGCACGGTCGCTCGCCGGCAACAGCGTCGGCAAGGTCCCGGCGAGCTGGCGAATACTGGGCTTGAGGTGCTCGGTGTCATGCCCGAAATCGAGCCGTCCGTTGCGCAGCAGCCAGGCGGTGGCGTGCTCGACGAGCCCGGCGATGTCGAGCAGCATCTCGGACTGCAGCGCTGCCGGCACGCGATTGTCGAGCGCTTCCACGTTGCTCCAGGCCGAAGCGAGCTCGAACGCCTCGCGCACAATGCGGTAGGCGCGCGCGATCTCGGCCGGGCTTCTGCCCGTACGCGCGCGCATGTCGTGGATGAAGGTTATGCCGGCGCGGTTGATCAGATCGTTGGTGACGACCGTCGCGGTGATCTCGCGATGCAGCGGGTGTGCGGCGATCTGTTTTGCAAACCGCTCGCGCAGCGCCGGCGGGAAATACTCCCGCAAATCCCCCGCAAGCTCCGGCGCATCGGGGAGATCGGAGGCCAGCAGATCCTCGTCGAGCGACATCTTGGCATAGGCGAGCAGCACGGCCAGCTCGGAGCGGGTCAGGCCGCGGCGCGCCGCCGCCCGGCTCGCGAGCGCCTCGTCATCCGGCAAAAACTCGAGCGCCCGGTCAAGCCGGCCGATGCGTTCCAGATCGCGGATCAGCCGGATCTGCCGGTCGAGCGCTCCCGCCCCGCGCGCCTCGGCAACCGAAAGCGCTTCGCCCTGCAAGAAATTGTCGCGCAGCACCAGCGCAGCGACGTCCTCGGCCATCTGCGCCAACAAGGGATCGCGCTCCTGCCGGCCGAGCCCGCCAGCCGCGATCGCGCCGTTGAGCAGGATCTTGATGTTGACCTCATGGTCCGACATGTCGACGCCGGCGGAATTGTCGATCGCGTCGGTGTCGATGCGTCCGCCCTTCAGCGCATAGGCGACGCGGCCGCGCTGGGTGACGCCGAGATTGGCGCCCTCGCCGACCACTTTCGCGCGCAACGCCTCGCCATCGACCCGTACCCCGTCATTGGCGCGGTCGCCGACCTCGGCATGGGTCTCGTTGTGGGCCTTGATAAAGGTGCCGATGCCGCCGAAGAACAACAGATCGACCTCGGCCATGAGTAATTTGCGGATCAGCTCGGCCGGGGTCAGGTGGTCCTCGGTGATCTCGAACACGCGCTTGATGTCGGGGCTGATCGGCACCGATTTGGCGCTGCGGTCGAACACGCCGCCGCCTGGCGAGATCACCTTTGGGTCGTAATCGGTCCAGCTCGAACGGGGCAGATCGAAGAGCCTTTTCCGTTCGGCAAAACTCGCCGCGGGATCCGGATCGGGATCGACAAAGATATGCAGGTGGTTGAAGGCGGCGAGCAGGCGAGTATGGCGCGATTGCAGCATGCCGTTCCCAAACACGTCGCCCGACATGTCGCCGACCCCGACCACCGTGAAGTCGCTGTTCTGGATATCGCGCCCCAGCTCGCGGAAATGGCGTTTGATCAATTCCCACGCGCCACGCGAGGTGATCCCCATCGCCTTGTGGTCGTAACCCGCGGAGCCGCCGGAGGCGAAAGCGTCGCCGAGCCAGAAGCCGTATTCTTCCGATATCCCGTTCGCGATATCGGAGAACGTCGCGGTGCCCTTGTCGGCGGCGACGACGAGGTAAGGATCGTCGGGGTCATGGCGCACGGTCTGGGGCGGCGGCACGATTGTGTGACGTCCGCCGCCATTGTCGGCGCCCTCGGCAAGGATATTGTCGGTAATGTCGAGCAGGCCGCGGATCAGGATCTTGTAACACTCGATCCCCTCAGCCATCAGCTGATCGCGCGCGGCGGGCGGCCGCTTCAGCACGAAGCCGCCTTTCGAGCCGACCGGCACGATGACCGCGTTCTTGACCGTCTGCGCTTTCATCAGCCCGAGAATCTCGGTGCGGAAATCCTCCTTGCGGTCTGACCAGCGGATGCCGCCGCGCGCGACCTTTCCGGCGCGCATATGCACGCCCTCCGTGCGCGGGCTATAGACGTAGATCTCGAATAGTGGGCGCGGCAACGGCAGCAGATCGATGGCGCCGGAAGCGAGCTTCACCGCGAGCGCCGGCTTCGGCGCGCCGCCCGGCAGCGTCTGGTAGTAGTTGGTGCGGACGCTCTTCAGCACGAGGGTCAAAAAGCTTCGCAAAATGCGGTCTTCGTCGAGGCTCTCGACCGCATCGAGCGCGTGATCGATCGCCTGGACCTCACCGAGTACGGCAAGCGACGAAGAACCGGCTCGGGCCGGATCGAAGCGGTGCTCGAACAGCTCGACGAGGCGGCGCGCGATCGGCGCGTGCCGCGCCAGCACCTCCTCCATATAAGCCTGGCTGAAGGTGCTGCCTGCCTGGCGCAGCACCTTGCTGTAGAGCCGCAGCACGATTGTCTGACGCGCGGTCAGCCCGGCCGCGAGAACAAGCCGGTTGAGACCGTCATTTTCGATCGCGCCCGTCCAGATAGCCAGCAAGGCATCCTCGAATCGCCGGCGCAGATCCGCCGATAGACCGGCGGGCGCTGCGCCCGGCGCCAGCGTGAATTCGTGGATCCAGACAGCCGCACCGTCGCTGCTCTCGATCCGGAACGGCTCCTCGGCGACGATCCGCAATCCGAGATTTTCGAGGATCGGCAAGACTTCCGACAGCACGATCGGGTCACCCGGCCGATAGAGGCGCAGCCCGGGCGTGTCCTCCCCCTCACGCGGATGCAATGAGGCTTCGAGCGGCGAGCCGGCAAGCACCGCCTCGATCCGGTCGAGATCGGCAATCGCCTGAGAGGGCGCCGTGCGCGCCTGATAGGCGACCGGGAACGGTTGCAGCCGGCGCAGCCGGGCGCGTCCCTCGAGTTCGCCGAATTCCTCGTCGGCCGCCGCCTCGACGCGGTCGGTCCAGCTGCGTCCCGCTTCGGCGAGTTGCTGCTCGAGCGCCGTGATATCGACCGCCGGTACCGCGCCGCGGGTCGTTCCGATCAGAAACTCGACCCGGGCCAGTACCGACTCGTCGACGTGCACGGAGAAGTCCACGACCTTGCCGGCGAATGCCTCTTCGAGGATGGCCGCGAAGCGCAGCCGCAGCTGAGTGTCGTAACGGTCGCGCGGCACATAGACGAGGCAGGTCACGAAGCGCTCGAGGGGGTCGCGCCGCACGAACAGAGCGATGCGCTGGCGCTCCTGCAAATTCAGGATCCCGATCGCGATATCGTACAGCTCGTCCTCGCGGATCTGGAACAGTTCGTCGCGCGGAAAGGTATCGAGGATGTGCAGCAGCGCCTTGCCGTCGTGGCTCTCGGGCGACAGCCCCGACCGCGCAATCGTGCGCTGTACCTTGAGGCGCAGCAGCGGGATCGAGCGCGGGCTGCGGCTATAGGCGAGCGAGGTGAACAGTCCGGCGAACAGGCGGATGCCGATGACCTCGCCATCCGGACCGAACCGGCGGATGCCGACCGCATCCATCAGCACATTGCGGTGGACCGTGGCGCGACGGTTGGTCTTGGCGATGACGAGGAGTTCGCGGCGGCGCAGGAAATCCCGCACATCCGGCGGCAAAGCCGCAAAATTCCGCACGCCCTCGAACACCGGATATTTCGGATCGCGCAGGATGCCGAGCGGCGCCGCGGTGTCGCCCATGCCGTCGAAGCGGTACTCGCGGAAACCGAGATAGGTGTAGTTGTCGTCGTCGAGCCAGCGCAGGAAATCGAGCGCTTCGGCGATCTCGCTCGGCGGTAGCGGCGGGGGCGTTGCGCCAAGCTCAGCCGCCATCGCTTGCAAGCCGCGGCGCATCGGCTGCCAGTCCGACACCGCGCTGCGTACATCGGCGAGCACACCCTCGATTTTCTCGGCAATCGCCGCGAGCTCGGCGACGTCCGGCTCGCGGGTGATGTCGATCTGCATCCAGGATTCCCGCACGCCACCAGCCGATGGGTCGAGCCCGAGCAGATTGCCCTTCTCGTCACGCGCCACGGTCAGGATCGGATGGATCACGAGGCGGACTTCGCGGCCGCCATCATTGACCGCCGCGGTCACCGAATCGACCAGAAATGGCATGTCGTCGTTGACGATTTCGACGATCGTGTGTGGCGACGACCAGCCGTCGGTCTCAGGCTCGGGATTGTATACCCGGACCTTGGCGCGGCCGGGTTCGCGCCGGGCCGCGAATTGCCACAGCGCCAGCGCGGCGCCGCACAGATCATCGGGGCTGCACGCGGCGACGTCGCCGGGCGGCACATGCTCGTAGAGCAGCGCGACAAAGCGGCGCAGCGAAGCCTGCTCGGTGCCGTTCGATCGGGCATCCGCCAGGGTCTCGGCGTCGCGGACCCGCTCCGCCTTCTCCAGCTCGATCGTGCTCGCCACCGCGTTGGCCCGAATTATTCCCTGTGCGTCGGCGCGCGAGAGTCCCCTTTGCGCAGCATTGGGGCAAGCGGTTTCGGCACGCGGCTACTACGGCCGAGCGATCGCCGAACCCTCACCAGAGCGCCTAGTCGGAAATAACCACGCGATTCGATTCGTTGTTGCGGGATGCAATGCCGCGTCGAGTTGCCTGAAAAAGCAGCATTCCATAACGGCTCGCCGGCTGGCTTAAGACATTTGAATAGAAATTGAGCTTCAATCCTGCCGCTCGCTTTACGATAGTGGTCAGGGGGAGCGGCAATATGGCCGCGATCGAAGGGGATCGCGGCCAAGCGGATCGGCAGAACTTTGGCCGCGGGCGATCTCGTCGCCCTGGGAGGTCATCAAGATGGGGATCATGGAATTCCAGGTGTGCCGGCAAGGCCGCGAGGCGCGCTGGGTCGTCCGGCTCGGCGGTTCGGTCTATGGCGCATATCTCGACAAGGAACAGGCATTGCTCGACGCGGTCGACGCGGCGCGCGAGGCCCTGCAATGCGGCCGCGAGGCGCAGGTGTGGATCCGCGAGCGGGAGAATTCCGCCCGGATCTTCTGATGTCGCCTCTCAGAGGCCGGCGAGCATATCGGCGCTGATCAGCACGACGCCGCCCTCGCTGCGGTAAAAGCGCTGGTCGTCGAGCTTGGGATCCTCGCCGACCACGAGGTTCTCCGGGATGCGGACGCCGCGGTCGATCACGACGTTATTAAGCCGCGCATAACGGCCGACCTGCACCTCGGGCAGCAACACCGCATCGCAGGTCTGCGCATAGGAATTGACCCGCACGCTGGAAAACAGCAGCGAGCGCCTGACTTGCGCGCCGGAGATGATGCACCCGCCCGAGACCATTGAATCGATCGCCAAGCCGCGCCGGTCATCGTCGTCGAACACGAATTTGGCCGGCGGCAATTGCTGCTGATAAGTCCAGACCGGCCAATTCGGATCATAGATGTCGAGTGACGGCGTCGGCCTTATCAGATCGAGATTGGCCGCCCAGTAAGCGTCGATCGTGCCGACATCGCGCCAATACGGTTCGGCATCGGGTGTCGTCTTGACGCAGCTGTCCTCGAAACGGTGCGCCGCAGCGAGGCCGCGGCTGACCAGGTTCGGGATCACGTCCTTGCCGAAATCGTGGCTCGATTTCGGATCGTCGTGATCGCGCTGCAGCTCCGAATAAAGGAAATCGGCGGAGAAGGCGTAGATGCCCATACTGGCGAGCGCTCGCTCGGGCTTGCCGGGCATCGCCGGCGGTGAGCGCGGCTTTTCGAGAAAATCGACGATCTTCCATGATTCGTCGACCGCCATGACGCCGAAATCAGAGGCCTCCGCGAGCGGCACCTCGACGCAGGCGACGATGCAGTCGGCCCCCCTCGCCTGCATGTCGGCGAGCATGTTCGAATAGTCCATCTTGTAGATGTGGTCGCCTGCCAGGACGACAAAGAACTCAGGCCGCGCGGCGCGGAAAATATCGAAATTCTGAAACACCGCATCGGCCGTGCCGCGATACCAGGTGGCTTCATCGAGCCGCTGCTGCGCCGGCAGCAGGTCGAGAAACTCGTTCATCTCGGGCCGCAGAAACGACCAGCCCATTTGTAGGTGCCGCAGCAGGCTGTGCGCCTTGTATTGGGTCAAGACGGCGATGCGGCGAATGTTCGAGTTGAGGCAGTTGGACAGCGCAAAGTCGATGATACGGAACTTGCCGCCGAAAAACACGGCGGGCTTGGCGCGCCGATCCGTCAGCTGCTTCAGACGGCTGCCGCGGCCGCCGGCGAGCACCAGCGCAAGCGTGCGCCGCGCTAATCTTTCTTGCACGCGAGCCGAGGACAGCATCGGTTTTACCTCAGACCACGATATCGGGCTGCGAACGCCCGACCATCGTCTCGATTTCAGCAATCGCCGCGCCGGTCGCCGCGAGCGGCGCCAGCGCGACCTCGACGGCGATGGCCTGCCGAGCGGGATCGGGCTCGAACCGCTCTAGGTAAACGCGCAGAGTGGCGCCTTCGGTGCCGGTGCCGGACAGGCGGTAGACGATTCTTGCCCCTTGCTCGAATTCGAGACGAAGGCCCTGGCCGCTACTGACCGAGCCATCGATCGGGTCGGTGTAGGCGAATTCGTCGGCCCGGGTGACGGTAAAGCCGCCAAAACGCTGTCCCGGCAAGTTTGGCAAGGCGTCGCGCAGGCGGTCGATCAGACCGGTGGCGCGCTCCGCGTCCAAGCCCTCGTAATCGTGCCGGGCATAGAAATGGCGACCGAAACGCCGCCAATGATCGGCGAGGACCGCCGCGGCCGCCTCGCGCCGCGCCGCCAGAATGTTGAGCCAGAACAGCACCGCCCAGACGCCGTCCTTCTCGCGGATATGGTCGGAGCCGGTGCCGGCGCTCTCTTCGCCGCACAGCGCGATACGACCGGCATCGAGCAGCGAGCCAAAATATTTCCAGCCCGTCGGCGTCTCGTAGCAGTCGATGCCGAGCGCCTCGGCGACGCGATCGACGGCGCGGCTGGTGGGCATCGAACGCGCGACCCCCGGCAGCCCCTGTTTGAACCACGGTACGAGCCGCGCATTGGCGGCGAGAACCGCGAGGCTGTCGCTCGGCCCGATCACACAGCCGCGCCCTACGACCATGTTGCGGTCGCCATCGCCATCGGAGGCGGCGCCGAAGTCGGGGCCCTGGGGATCCATCATCGCGCCGACCAACGCGGCGGCATGAAGCGGGTTGGGGTCGGGGTGATGACCGCCGAAATCGGCCAGCGGCTCGGCATTGACCGCGGTGCCGGGGAGCGCGCCGAGCCGCCGCTCGAAAATCTCCACGGCGTAAGGGCCGGTCACCGCATGCATCGCATCGAAGCGGAAGCGAAAGCCGGAGCGAAACAGGCCGCGGATCACATCGAAATCGAAGATCCGTTCCATCAGCGCCGCGTAATCGGCGACCGGATCGACGATTTCCACGACCGTCTCGCCGAGCCGGGTTTCGCCGAGCCGATCGAGCGGCAGGTCGGGCATGTCGATCGTGCGATAGGCCGAGACCTTGCGAGAATGGCGATAGATCGCCTCGGTCACCCGTTCCGGCGCCGGGCCGCCATTGGCGGTGTTGTATTTGATGCCAAAATCACCGTCCGGCCCGCCGGGATTATGGCTCGCCGACAGGATGATGCCGCCGAAGGCTTCATGCTTGCGGATCAGCGCGCTCGCCGCCGGGGTCGATAACAGCCCGCCGCGGCCGACCAGCAGGCGGCCGACGCCGTTCGCCGCCGCCATCCGGATAATCGTCTGGGCCGCTTCGCCGGCGAAAAAACGGCCGTCGCCCCCGATCACCAGGGTTTTTCCGGCGACGCCCTCGCCGACCGCCTCGGGCAACGCATCGAAGACCGATTGCGCAAAGGCTTCAACGTAGCCGGGCTGGCGGAAAACCGAGACTTTCTTGCGCAGCCCGGAGGTTCCGGGCCGCTGGTCGGGGAAGGGCGTGATCGGGACCTTCAGAATGTCCATCGGCCCTCGCGCCGTATATTACCGCAACATTAACGCAATCGCAGTGTGGCGGCGAGAGTAAGCGCCTTTCCCGCATTGCGAGAGAGGAACGGGCCCATGGCGAAGGCGTGGGACGTGAGGGTCTATGCCGCTGCACTACCCTCACCCGCCCTCGCGCGAAGTGCTCGGGCACCCTCTCCCGCAATGCGGGAGAGGGAGGCTTTCGTCACGCCCCGCTATAAAATGAACCGCGACAAATCCGCGTTTTTCGCGAGTTCGCCGACCCGCTCGCGGACATAGCCCTCGTCGATGGTGATCGCGGTGCCGCTCGGCTTATCCGACGCGGTGAAGCTGATCT
>Ga0209474_10003264_pt1 | contig 14314 bp, 17 predicted proteins | sample GraSoiAngelo_145_FD_185902 | JGI IMG/M metagenome (GOLD analysis project Ga0209474, IMG submission 185902) | Grasslands soil microbial communities from the Angelo Coastal Reserve, California, USA - 14_1009_05_20cm (SPAdes) (version 2) | ecosystem: Environmental > Terrestrial > Soil > Grasslands...
AAAGCATGAAAAGAAAAGGGTTGCGGGGGGAGCATGCTGCAACTGCTTGAAAATAAAGGGGCAAATTTGCAACCACGAGCGCGGGAACTTGGAAGTGGCGAGTGACTCGTGGCGAGAGAAGGAAGAGAAGCAGAGGATGAAATGGAGGAGGGGGGAGGGGGTCGCAAGTGTGGCAAACACAAGACTTACGGGAGCGCGTTTTGGGATCTGTGGCAATGATTGGAGTTACGGGGGAATTTTCGGAAGTGTGGCAAATACAAGACTTAGCGACATTTTGGAGGAAGGCAGGGGTCGCGGAAGGAGGGGTGAGAAGTGCTGCGGGGCGGACGCGCATGGGGTTCAGCTCGGCAGGCTATGGACAGAGCCGTGTCCGAGTCGCTGGAACCCAGTATACTACATTTTTACTATTTGTCAAGCGATAAATAAGTCGTGCAGATGCAAGAAGTTAGAGAGGCGAAATCCTTGCCTTGTAGTGACACTTAGCGCGTAGTCGTTAAGTCGTTCGGATGCTGTGGATTAGAAGCGAGAAGGAGAGAGTCAAAACCCGCAGTCTTAAAATCGAAGGCTGCGGCACCCCGATTCGTCCCGGCGCTCGGTCTATGCTCCACCCGCCCGTTGTGCGAGGCCAGTTCCCCTTCAAGAACTAATTTCTTCACATGTTCCAGTCCCCGAGTTCCCGAGTTCCCGAGTTCCCTCGTAGATTCCGTCCCCAGATTCCCCTGGATTCCCGTACCGCGGGCCTCATTTATCGTTTTCTCTCTCGATCTCCGCTAGAAAACCCTGCACATCGAACGGAAGCTCTTGCTGAGGCACACCTACGGACATTCTCTTCATGGGAAAGGTCGCGGCTACGCGAAACACCGTATCGGCGAGTTCGCCATTCCGTAACCAAGGCGAGAGCAGCATGCCCATTGTCCCGGCCAACATCAGCAGCATCCAAACGCGATACAAGACTGCTTGCAAATCGGCACCAGGGCTGCAAATACGCTCAAAGGCATGCATGTCTGTCGCGGTCGATTGGCCCGAGGGGTTGGCTCCCCGCATTGTCCACATGCTCCGCAGATCGGCGGGGGCAACAGCCGGTACAGGCTCATTACTGGCAAACCAAGAAAGCAAGTCCATTGTAGCCCCCCGAGGGTCTCATATTGTCCGGGTTGTTCGCGCTCTCATAATCCACAATCCAATTGCAATCGCTGCCAAGAACACAGCCCAAAAAACCGGACTGTGCAATAGGTTAAGCCACAGGCTAATGTCATATTGTGTGCCACCACCGTGTCTGGCGGTCCCTGCTTTAAGTTGTTGTGTAAGCCGATACAATCCAATGGCTATGTCAATCCCAACAAATGAAATTCCGCCGACAATGAAGAGCACAATCCCGAGCAGTATGCCTTTTGTGATCCACACGGTTTGCCTCCTTCGAGATGGGATCGGGAGGATGATACATCAGAAGGTTCATTCCAGGTTGGCGATGATGAGCGCTGTCGGGGCTAGCGGCGGATGCTGAGTTCTGCGACTTCGGGCTCGTAGCCTTCTTCCTGGATGGTTTTCTTTGCGACGGAGCGCAGGGTTTGTTCGTCCGCGTCTTTCGGCGCCTTGCAATGACGCCGAATCACTTCTTCTCCGGTGACGATCCGCACGAGCCAGTTGGATTTCGCCGGATCCCAGGAAACTTCCACTCGGTCGGCCCGCATAGCTTCCTCCCTGCCCGTTGCAGTGGATTCTACTCCTTGGAAGGCCTTCGCGAAAGCCTGCGGTGATGCGGCCGAGGAGAAAGCTTCTTGTGCGCAGTTTTCGTCAAAAGGGATCAGGGAACTTGGATGCTGGAGGCAATAGCAGGCGCAATAGACTGGTAATGCTTGAGATTCCAAGTATAGATGGCCTGAGCCTTGTGCTTGGCGGCACAGGCCAGGAGAAGAGCGTCATAAATACGGCCGCCCGTGAGACCATGCGTGGAAGCATCCTGGATAGTGCCGACATATTCCTCCGGGGACAAAGAAACCAGAGTCAGCCGAAGCCGGACTTCCTCAACAAACAGCAGTACTTGTTCGGGCGGAATCATCGGCTTGATGGGCAATGACGTCATGACGGCGTAGACTTCCGCCAGAGAATGAATGCCGCAGGCCGAGTTCTTTTTATCAGCCGCGGCCAGGCGCTTGATGCTGGGCGCGTGGTGAACATGGCCACTCCAAAACGCAGCGACCAAAACGGAAGTGTCGAAAAAGTCCCTCATTGACTTTATTCTGTCACCTGACGAAGGCGGTTCTCGCGTTCGCGATCGATAAGGTCGGCGATTGAGGTGTCCGCGGACTCTCCCTGATAAACCCAGATGCCGAGTTCCTTCTTGAGGGTGACTTTCTGGCGAATCGGACGCAGCCTGATGCTCTCGCCTTCCGTATCCAGTTGCAGGGTATCCCCCGGAGCAAGCTGTAATCGGTCCCGAAGAGGCTTGGGAAGAACCACACGCCCTGCTTTGTCGAGTGTGACTTTGCCAATCATAGTGCCATCATGGCACGGCAAATGCCATTTGTAAATGGTATTTGGGCTCGCGGGCGGGGCCCTTCAAAGCTCAGGGTAAACAGGCCCCGCCCGTACAGATTTTGCGTGAGAGGACCCCGTCGGTAGCCGGCCCGCCGACGGTCAGTCGCTTTGACAGGTGGACGCTGAGTCTCTAAACTCACGGATATGGTAGTTCATCTGAAACCCGAAACCGAGTCTCGTCTCCAGGAGCTTGCCGCGAGCACCGGCCGTGCGCCGGATGAGCTTGTGGAGGACGCCATGGCTGGCTATTTGGCCGAGCTGGGGCAGCTGCGCGCCACCTTGGACGGCCGCTATGATGAGATCAAGAGCGGCCGCGTCAAGCCGATCGACGGTGAAGCAGCCTTTGACACCCTCCGCAGCAAAAGGAAAGACCGCCGGGGTTCATGAATGGCTTTGTTTTTCATCCAGATGCGGTCGCAGACCTGAAGGAAATCTGGGAATTCATTGCCGCCGACAATCCAGTCGCCGCTGACCGCGTACTGGAAGAAATCCATGAAGCGATTCGCTCACTCGTCCCTTTCCCACAACAAGGACATCGCCGTTCCGATTTGAGTTCGCGGCCACTGCGTTTTTGTCCTCTGCGGGATTATCTGATCGCGTACGCACCCGATGAAACGCCTCTTGTTGTGCTGGCGATACTGCACGGCCGCCGCAATCCTCGGGTTATTGCCGCGCTCTTGCGCGGGCGGGAGTGAGAGAGTCACAGCGAAGTAAAATCGCCACCGCAAGACATGAAGAGCCGGGCTGAAGAGTGTGGGTGATGACTCACTTTTTGCACGGTACGAGCACAACATATTGTGGAGGCCCAAACGCCTCTTTCAATTTGTGGTGGCAAAAACGAGTTCTCACACGGACTCTGAAGCCCGGTTTCCAGAAGAGCAAGACGCGGGCTGGAAGCCAATACTGTAGATGGCTACGTGAAACCTACCTGCGACAGGCTGGTCGCGGCCACGAGGCAGCGTGGAACGGCAAAGGCGCAGATCGGGAGATTCATCCCGCCAAATCCGCGGGATGGAGAAGAGTTGGCGCTCCCGGCAAGGAATTAGGAGGCGGAGCGCTCGGAGGCGAGGAGCTGCTCTTTACGCGAGAGGCCCCAGCGATAGCCGGCCAGTGCGCCGTCTTCGCGAATGACGCGATGACACGGTACGACAACGGACACGGGGTTGGTGGCGCAGGCGCGAGCGACGGCGCGAACGGCTTTGGGCTGACCGAGCGAGCGGGCGACTTGTGAGTAAGTGCGGGTACCCCCGCGCGGGATGCGCTGCAATTCCTTCCACACGCGGCGCTGAAACGCCGTGGCTTGCAGATCGAGCGGAAGCTCGAGATGCGGCGGACGTCCCTCAATGCGCTGCAGAACTTCCTTCACCCAACGCTCGAAGCCGTTCGAGGCGGCGGCGATTTCCGCGCGCGGATATTCGCCGCGCAGCTCCGCGACGAGTTTGCTTTCCTCGTCACCGAGATAGACGGCCGAAACGCCGCGTTCCGTGGCGGCAACAAGAACTTTTCCGAGCCGCGATTTGGCGATGGTGTAGCCGAGCCTCATGCCGAGGCCTCCCTTGCGATACGTCGCGGGCGTCATGCCCAGTTGCGCGTTGCTGCGTTCGTAGACGCGGCTGGACGATCCGTAGCCGGTTTCATACAGCGCGTCGGTGATGTTTTTGCCCGCGCGCATCAGCGCCTTGAAGCGTTTGAGGCGAAGCGCTTCAGCAAGCTCGCGGGGCTTCAGCCCGGTAACCTGCAGAAAGGCGCGGCGCAACGTGGATTGCGTGGCACCGAGCGTTTGGGCCAGCTGGCGCAGCGTCAGGCTTTCTTCGGTGGATTGCGCGAGCAGGTCCGCGGCGCGCTGCACGAGCGCGACGGGCCCGGAAATTTCGTTGGGGCGGCAGCGCAGGCAGGGCCGGTAGCCTTGCTGCTCCGCTTCTTCCCCGGTGCGAAAGAAAGTGACGTTGCGGCGCAGGGGCCGGCGCGCGGGGCACGACGGGCGGCAATAGATGTGCGTCGAGCGCACGGCAAGTACGAAGGTGCCGTCGGCGCGAGAATCGCGCGCCCGCGTAGCGCGCCAGTAGCGCGCGGCAGCGTGCGGCGTGATGGCTGGCGAGAGATTGCTTTGTGTGTGTGTCATGTTCGTGGTCCAGTACATGAACACAAGATAGAACCAGCGGAAAAACCATTCTATCCGGAAAAGCGCGGCAAAGTGAGCTGTTGATTTTCGTCCTGGCCATTTTCGAGCATAATCAGGCTGAGGTAGTCAGGTGAAGTGGGGCAAGAGGTTCGGACGCATTGGTTTTGTCATCGGCTTCATGGGCCCAGTCTTGTTCTATGTAAGTCCATCTTCGTTCTATACATACGAGTCGCATATCGTTTGCCCATGGTGCCCTTACGTGGACATTTTTAGCACCAATGCCTTAACTTGGATAAGGGTCGGCCTAGTGTCCGGATTATTGTCCGGTTTGCTGCTGGGGCTTGTGGGATTTTTGGCTGGCTACACGGTTTCGAGAGTCAACCATGTAAAGTCATCGCGAGGACGCGGCAATCAGACTTCACCAGGAGCAGGAACTGGCTCCTGAACGTGTTCCTTGGGATGATGCGGAGCGGTAATGACCAGAACGACCGCAGTAAGAATCACGATTGTGGCGGCAACCGTGCGCAGAGAAATGGTTTCGCCAGCGAAGAGCCAGCCGAGGAGCAACGCCACCACGGGATTCACGAGCGCGTAGGTGGCCACGCGCGCGGCGGTGCTTTTCTTGAGAATGTAAAGGTACGAGGTGAAGCCGATGCCTGAACCAAATACGACCAGGTACGCAAGCGCAACCCAGGAGCGCCCGGAGACGGCAGCTAAGTGGAACTGATGAAACTCTCCGCTGAGCAAACCCGCAAAGAGAAGCACCGTGCCGCCGACGAGACCCTGCATGGCAACGCCCAGAAGGGGGGAGCCAGGCATTCCGCCATGCTTCGAGTAAAGGGAGCCGCAAGCCCAGGCGAAACACGCGACCACCAAAACGGCGACGCCGCGCAGATCCACGCGCTCCGAACCTCCCAAATGAGCGGGGCCGACCAGAAGCGCCACTCCCCCAAATCCTAGGAAAAGCCCGAGCAAGACTTTTGGCACCGGCCGGTGGCCGCCGGGGCGCAGCCAGTCCACAATGACCAGCCACAGGGAAACCATCGAGACCAGCAGCGCGGTAATCCCGGAAGGCACGATTTGTTCCGACCAGCAGACGCCGCCATTCCCTACGAAGAGGAGCAGGACGCCAGTCACGGCGGCCGTTTTCCAGTGCGTGGCCGTCGGGCGGACGCCAGTCTTCCAACGCAACAGAGGGTAACAAAGCACGCCCACGGTAACGTGGCGCAGTCCTGCCAGCATTAGCGGGGGAATGGTCTCGATCCCCACGCGCATAGCCAAATAGGTAGAACCCCAGAGGAGGTACACGGCGCCAAAGGCCGCCAGAACCAGGGTCGTCGCACCGGTGTGTCCGTGGGTAGGGAGGGACGACGCCTTGGGGGCATCTGGCGGCCGCGTACTATTCACTGGAGGAGAAGTGGTGGACATGATTTACGTTGAGCTGGCCAAAGTCTTAAAAATAGCCGCGATGGGATGCCAAATCCATCCGAAAAGGATCAACAAAGAGATTAACAAACCGTCCACAATCCGGTGGAGCTTCCAATCGAGTAGAAGTAGCAGGAAAGGGGCGTTCGTTGGAGAACCATATTGGTTGGGCCTCTGGCAAGGAAATCCACAGAATGTAGTGGGAGAGTTTACGTACCATTACTAAATGTTGAAGGATAAGACACTTCCGCTGTTTTCCACAGATTGACATCAACTTTTCCACATGCGATGTTAGCGGCCCCACACGGACGGGCGTGGAGGGGCAATTTCCAGAAAGTTTAAGACAGCGCAGTAGCTTGTTGGGCCAAAGCCAGCACGTGTAGAGTTTCGTCTCTGAGGGGCGAAATGAGCGCGACGAAACACGCATTTCCAGCCGAATCCTGGCCAGGCAAGACCGTGGCGGAGCCGCGAGAAGCGGGCCCGAAGCCGCAGATTGTCACGGAGTGGCCGGTGCCGCAGCGAACTCTCTCGCTGCGGGTCGTTCCCTTGTTGCGATCTTCCCTTCCCCGGCAGTTCGTTCGCGTGCCAACCCATGCGGTAGGCGTGCATCCCGAGCATCGTCAATACCCACGGGCCAAGTTGAAGCTGCCGCTGCGCCTAAGCGCAGTAGGTGGAGTGCCTGAGGAGCATCCCATCACGCTGGTGATGCGCAATATCAGTTCGACCGGCATTTATTTCCTGAGCCCCAAGCACGTCGAGATTGGGACGCGGATTATGTTGGAAGTTGTGCTGGTGAGCAAGCCCATGGGCATGGGAAGCGTGGTCATGACCACGCTGGCGCGTGTATGCCGCATTGAGGCGGCGGCCATGCCGGGATGGCATGGCTTGGCCGCGTGTTTCGATGATGTGCAGTTCGATCATGACGACGACATGCCTTCGCGGTTTCTGAAACCCTAGCCCGCACAGCTCTTCTCGTTCCTCGTTTAAGGTGTCCCGTCGCTTCTCGAAATCCTTCACAAACGCACCAGAACCGTGACTGAGCGGAAATTTTTCTGTTACTCTGATGCGCGATGGCGGCGAAACAGAAACCGTGCTTGCGGGGCGTGCTCTTTGATTGGGATGGCACGCTGATCGATTCCTACCATGCGGATACTTCGGCGTATCTGGCGATGTTCAAGGAAATGGGCATCCCGTGGGGAATCGAGGAATTGGAGAGGCACTACTCGCCGAACTGGTATCAGGTGTATCGCGCAGCAAAGTTGCCGCGAAAATTATGGAACGCGGCGGACCGTACATGGCGCGCGCACTATGCAAAATACCGTCCGCAGCTAATCCGGGGGGCACGGCGCGTGCTGGAGGCGGTCATCAGAAAGCACCACCTTGGTCTGGTAACCAGCGGGGACGGTGACCGCGTGGCACGACAGTTGCGCGAGTTTCGCCTGACACGGCTTTTTTCGGCGCGCGTGTGCAGCGGAGACACGGTGAAAAAGAAGCCGCATCCAGCTCCGCTTCGGCTCGCGTTGAAGAAAATGGAGTTGGCGCCGGGTTGCTGCGCGTACGTGGGCGATGCGCCACAGGATGTGGAGATGGCGCGGAGCGCGGGCGTGCTGGCCATCGGCGTGTTGGGTCCTTATCCAACCGAGAAGCGGCTGCGAGCGATACGGCCGGAATTCCTTCTCGGCTCTTTGGAAGAATTGCCGGAAGTTTTGGACCGTTTGCGCAACGGATCAAAATGAATCTCGCGTCTGCCGGAGGCGTGAAGGATTACGGGTTTGCAGGTGCCGACGTGTTCGCTGTTGCGGCTTGCGGCGCGGACGGAAGCGGCTTAAAGTCAGTCCACTTGATGACAATGCGCACGGGAATCTGCTGGCCTTTTATTTCCGCGGTGTCGTCGGAGCGCGCATAGTTCGGAAACCAGTATTTCCCTTCAACATTTTCGCGATACGTCTCGAACAAACTGAAAGGCAAGTCCTTGATGACGCGCAAGGGGCCGAGGTCGGTCATCCACTGGCCGTAGGTCTTCACGACTTCCAGGTATTTCGCGTCCACCCAAACGATACCGTCGAAGTAGGCTTTCTGACGTTCCACGGTTTTCGGCTTCACCTGAAAAATGTAGCAATCGACTTCGTCCACTTGTTCTTTGCCCAGATACTTCAAGTTGTAATTCTTAAGCTGCGCTGTGGTCAGCGGAAACGTGGGAATGCGATCGAGACCTTCAAGATCTTCCGATCGCAGGAAAAAATGCTGCATCGTGGATTGCGGCCGCTGCACGACCTTCTCGTACAATTTCCCATCGGCGTCACGCGCCGGCTCCATCACCAGTTGGAATTCACCGGAGGGCTTGCCGTCCGGACCGAACTCCTCGATGCGAATGGTCTTCTTGTAAGTGAAATGCGTGCGCGTGGCGAGATATTCGTCTTCCTTCTGCGAAAAGCGGCGGATGATCTCGGACTCAGGGAGCGAAGGCGGAGCGGGAGGCTCAGGCTCGTTGCCGAGGCGGATGACATGGTGGTCGGGCGGCGGAGCAATAGGTCCTTGCGGCGCGTCCTGCGCGAGGAGCGGTGATGCGCCAAAAGTCAGCACAGAAAGGAAAAGAAGCGCGGCGAGCAAGCGCGAATTGGCAGCGTCGCCAGGACTTGAGGTAGCTTGGGTCATAAACACTTGGATGCGCGCAGCGTCCTCTGGCGCCGCCTAACGCATGAGGCGGCGCCGTAAGACCTATCGGTTCCCAGTGTAACGCAAGGTGTAATAAGGTGTAAGGAAGTCCACGGATGGGGCAATTTTCCTCCCGCGCAAGAGGAAGAAACGTTTCGGCTCTGCTACAATTTTGCGGTTCGTGAGCGAAACCAGGTCAGCTAAACGCTATATTGTGTCCGGCATGGTCCAGGGAGTGGGCTTCCGCTTCTTCACGCAGCACGCCGCAGAAACGTTGAGGCTTAGCGGCTTCGTGAGAAATCTTCTGGACGGGCGTGTGGAAGTGTTTGCCATAGGGACGGTCGAGCAGCATCGGGAATTGCGGAGGCTGCTGGAGCGCGGTCCGTTGGGCTCCGACGTGACGGAAGTGCTCGAAGAGCCCGCTCCCGTGGAAACGCAGTACGACGGCAGCTTTGTGATCAATCCTACTGCTTGATGGCGGCAAGAAGGACACGATGGAACTCCAACAAGGAGAATGTGTGCATGAATGATCTGAAGAAGCTGATCCGCGAAGTGCCGGACTACCCGAAGCCGGGAATTCTTTTCTATGACCTCACAACCTTGTTGAAAGACAAGCAAGGATTTCACACGCTGATCGACCGGCTCTGCGAGCACTACAACGGGCACACGATTGACCTGGTAGCGGGCATCGAGGCGCGCGGATTTATTTTTGCGCCCGCGCTGGCGTACCGGCTAGGTGCGGGCTTTGTGCCGGTTCGCAAGCCGAAGAAACTTCCGGCGAAAACAGCAAGCATTTCATACGCGCTCGAATACGGCACAGACGCGCTGGAGATTCACGAAGATGCCGTGAAGCCGGGGCAGCGCGTGATCATCTGCGACGATCTTCTGGCCACTGGGGGAACGGCTGCGGCAACTTGCAAACTCGTTCAGAAACTTGGAGGGACAGTGGAAGGCGGGGCGTTCGCGGTCGAGCTGACTTTCCTCGGCGGCCGCAAGAAACTGAACGGCATGGATGTGTTTTCGTTGATTCAGTACGACAAGTAAGCGCTTCGCCTGCAGTTCTCAATTCTGAGTTCTCAAGGAGAAATAAACGAAGCGGAATCATTTGCTTCGCGATGCGGCGTTGCGCTGGCGAAGGGCTTCGAAGAGTACCACGCCAGCGGCGACGGAAACGTTGAGGGACTTCACTGGGCCGCTGGTAGGAAGCGAGACGACAAAGTCGCAGCGTTTGAGTGTCAACTCGTGCAGGCCCTGGCCCTCGCTTCCTAGAACGATGCCCACGGGCGAAGTGTAGTCCACTTCCGTGTAAACCTTGTCTGCGCGCTCGTCCAAACCCACCAGCCAGTATCCCGCTTCCTTCAGTTCTTCCATTGCGCGCGCGAGATTCGTCACTTTGGCCACGGGCAGATGCGCCAGCGCTCCAGCGGAAGAGCGCGCGACCGTGTCCGTGAGACCGGCGGCGCGGCGCTCTGGAATCACGACGCCATGCGCGCCTGCGGCCAATGCGGTTCGAACGATGGCGCCCAGATTGTGTGGATCTTCGACGCCATCGAGCAGGACGATGAGCCCGATCTGGCCGCTCCCCGAATTCGCGCTTGCGAGAATAGCTTCCAGAGTGGCGGCGGCGCGCGCAGCGGCAAGGGCGACGACGCCTTGGTGATCTTTCGAATTGGCAAGGCGGTCGAGCTGACCGCGTTCCTCGAAGCGCACTGGAATGCTTTGCTTGCGCGCGAGCTGCAGGATTTCCTCGATGCGCGTGTCCTGCCGGCCCTTGGCGATAGCGATGCGGTCGATGGGGCGCTGCGCTTCGAGCGCTTCTTTCACCGCGTGAATGCCCGTTAGCTTGTCCATGGGCGAAACAGTTTACAGTCAACAGTTCACAGTTGACAGCGCCGGCCTCTGGGAGTGCGGGGCCTTGCTCCCGCTTTTCCTCCGTCTTCCTAACATGAGTTGCAGCGCACAATTGCCGCACCAGCAACCGTGGCCGCAAGAAAGGCCGTGGCAAGCCGCCGCACTCCGCATAGGTCGACGCAACATTTAACCCTTCGCTCTACGTTAACGCGGCGCAAAATTCGAGGATGCGCGCGCGAGCGGATTTGACGGGCACGGCGAAGGGCAGCGCTGCGGCTTCGTCGAGCAACAAAATAACGCGGTCAAGCGAGCCGTCGCCAGGCCGGCCCGCGAGCGCCAGACGCATCGGATAAAGCATCTCGCGGCCCGGCAATTTCAATTGCTCTTTCAACGCGGCGAAGATTTCTTTGAACCGCTCGGAGGTCAGCGGCGTTCCATCCAGGAGCAGCAGCGCCAGGTGCCGCAGCACGTCCCGCGCGGCGTAACGCGCCAGCACCTCGTGCGTTTGCACACGAGCGAGTATTTCTTGCGCATCGTAATGAAAAATGAGCGCGAGTAATTCCGCGAGGGCGGCGCGGTCAGCAGCATGAGCGCCAAGAATAGCTGCCGCGTGGGCGCACCAAGCATCCACTTCCGGCGTGGGATCCGTCGTCAGCCAGCCGCGCTCGCGCAAAATCGCGGCCACGTCCGTCGCCGTCCACGGATTCACCGCGTCCACAGAAACACGCGGCTGGTTGGCAGAAGCCATGTGAAGAATTCTAGCGTAGCGGTAGCCGCAGGATACATCGTGCCGTTGTAGTGGCGGGTCTTCAGACCCGTGCTTTTTTCTTTCCCAGCCCCTTAGCCACGCTCATTGCCGGATGGCCTCGACCAAACTAGCGGCTCGACAGCGTGGCGACGACGTGCGCGGCAATGGCTTCGCCACGGCCAATGGCATCCACACCTTCGTTGGTCTTGGCTTTCAAGTGGATTTTGTCGGACGAAACGCCCAGCGCCTTGGCGAGAGCTTCGCGCATTTTCGGAAAATGCGGGCCGAGTTTTGGTTTTTCGGTGATAACCACGGCGTCGACGTGCTCGATGGCGAAGTTCTTGTCGGCCAGCAATTTTTTGGCGTGCTCCAGGAAAAGCAGGCTGTTCGCGCCCTTCCATTGCGGATCGGTGTCCGGAAAATGTGTGCCTATATCGCCCAGCCCCGCCGCGCCCAGCAGGGCGTCGCAAAGCGCATGGGCCAGCACATCACCATCCGAATGCCCCACCGGGCCTTTATCAAATTGCAATTCGATTCCGCCAACGATGAGCTTTCGCCCTTCGGCCAAGCGGTGCAGATCGTAGCCAATGCCGCAGCGCGTGCTCATGCCTTTTGCTTCTCGCGGTCGAGGTAGAAGCGGGCGAGTTCCATGTCGGCGGGCTTGGTGATTTTCATGTTGCGCTCGGAGCCGAGCACGACGTGCACATCGTGGCCCATGCGCTCGACGAGACCGGCTTCGTCCGAGGCGTTCACACCATCGGATTGCGCGCGGGCAAACGCTTCCTTGAGAAGCTTCGTGGCAAAGACCTGCGGCGTCTGCGCCAGCACCACGCGCTCGCGGGGAACCGTGGCGGTAATCAGCGCCACGTCTTCCGGCAGGCTGGCGCGCTTCACTTCCTTCACCGTATCCATCGCGGGAATGCCCAGAATGGCAGCGTGACAGCGGCGCGCTTCCTCAATGACGCGAGTGATCTGCGCGACTGTCACAAACGGCCGCACGGCATCGTGCACCAGCACGATTTCTGTGTCGTTCGGCACTTCGCGTAAGGCGGCGGCGACGGAGTCCTGGCGGGAATCGCCGCCTTTGACCACGCGCACGGACTGCTTGAATTTTTCCTTGGCGATGCGCTCTTCGAGGCGCTGCACTTCATCGCCGCGCGTGGCCACGATGAGGTCGGTCACCAGCGGGCAGGAAGCGATGCGCCGCAAGCTGAGAATCACGATGGGCGTGCCGTTCAGCTCGAGAAACTGCTTGGGCGTCTCCGCGCCCATGCGCGTTCCCATGCCGGCGGCCGGCAAAATGGCGGCGATTCGACTCATGTTGGAAGCGGCATCCGCCTATGTGCCCCAGAGGCGGATTCGCAAGAGTTTGAGTTTACCTCAAGCGGGGGTGCGGGGCGAATGCTGGAGTGGCTGGTAGTTAGTCAGTCTCGGATAAGCGAACCATTAGGAGTTATCTGAGCGCTCAGAGGAAGCCCGCCAACGGACGACAATCATGGCACCCCCGAGACAGGCAATCCCCATAAATGTTGCACCGATTACCTGTGCCACTCGGTCGAGGAACAATGGCCGTCGCACCCAGTGATAACCGATTGTGCCGAAGAACACATAGAGCGCCGCCGGAAATATTGCCCAGCTAAGCCGCCGTTCTGAGTCAACCACCCACGCTATAAATGCGCCGACCCCAAAAGCGACCAGCGCATATGGGATAGTCGTTACTAGTGGCATTAAGACGGCACCAGCGAATTCGCCACGATAGATAATTCTTTGCGTTAGCTTCCCATAAATAAAGGCCAACGGGTATGCGAGCCACCATGAAGCGATATAAGCGCCATAACTAGCAAGCAGATTCCTGCTCGTGCGTTTCGATATGTTCATTTCGCAAGCGTAAGCGACAACGATTTGGCAGTCCATCGAGACAAAGAGCAAGCTCGCGAACTAGTCACTTAGACGATTTGGGCGATAGTCAGAGAAGTCGATAGCAAAAGGACCCTAACCGAACTACCTAAAAACATTGGCAGGGAGCAGGCGGAGTTGAGCACACATCAGCGGACGTAGACGCGTTCGACGCGCTGGCTTACGGCGCAGAGCAGGTCGGAAGTGACGGTGCCGATGCTGCGCGCCACGCGGTTGGCGAGAAGCGCATTGCCACTCGCGTCCGTGCCGTAGAGGGTCGCGACATCGCCGACTTCCACGCCTTCAATGTCGGTCACGTCAATCATGGTCACGTCCATCGAGATGATGCCTACGATGGGCGCGAGTTTGCCGCGCACCAGCACGCTGCCGCGATTGCCGAGCGAGCGGTGGATGCCATCGCCATATCCTGCGGCCAGCACGCCGATGAGCGAAGGGCGCTTCGGCACAAACGTGGCGTCGTAGCCGACTCCTTCGCCCGCGGGAACGCGTCGTAAATTGATGATTTTCGTGCGCAGGCTCATCACCGGCTTCAGCGGCAGCAGCTTCTCCGCCTCTTCGCGCTTTTCCGCGGGATCGTAGCCGGGATGGTAGCCGTACAAAATCGCGCCGGGGCGCACCATGTCCGCCCAGGTTTCCGGGCGCGAGACAATGGCTGCGCTGTTGGCAAGATGCACCAGGCCGGGATCGATGCCCAACGCGCGCAGCCGGTCGAGCGCCGCGTAGAAGCGCTCTTCCTGTTCGCGGGTTTGCTTGCCAACGGCGGTATCCACAAAAACTCCCGAAGACGCGAAGTGGGAAAAAGCGCCGGTGAGCTGCAGGTGCTTGCACTTGCCAAGCTGCCGCGCGAAACACTCGATATCCGTGGGGGCGATGCCCAGGCGATTCATTCCGGTGTCAATTTTCAAGTGGAAAGAGGCGCGCTTGCGGCCTCCGCTGCGAGCTGCGGCGCGTTCGAGCAGCGGCAACTGGTCGCAGCGATGAATGACGGCGGTGAGGTCGTGCCTGAGCAGGCGAGTTTCTTCGCCGGGCACGAAGCCCGTCAGCACCAGAATGGGCTT